>Ga0070708_100002053_pt1 | contig 15521 bp, 18 predicted proteins | sample KBSK5503metaG_FD_65469 | JGI IMG/M metagenome (GOLD analysis project Ga0070708, IMG submission 65469) | Corn, switchgrass and miscanthus rhizosphere microbial communities from Kellogg Biological Station, Michigan, USA - KBS K5-50-3 metaG | ecosystem: Host-associated > Plants > Roots >... | reverse complement strand
ACCTGCACGTCGGCGCCGAGCTCGCCCAGGTATTGCACCAGGTTGTAGGTAAAGCTGTCGTAGTTGTCGATCATAAGTAGCATGTCAGTGCCCGCCCGGCCGCCCGAAGGGCACTGTGCTCCCCCTCTGGGGGCAGCGAACGCAGTGAGCGTGGGGGTCGTTCATCTCAGGGTTCCTCGTCCAGGCCCTGCTGCACCATTTCTGCGGCGCGAAGCACGGCCCGCAACTTGGTCAGCGTCTCCTGCCATTCGCCGTCGGGTGACGAATCGTGGACGATGCCGCCGCCCGCCTGCGCATGGAGCGTCCCGTCCTTGAGCACGGCCGTGCGCAGTGCGATCGCCGTATCCATGTCGTCCTGGAAGCTGATATAGCCGACCGCGCCGGAGTAGATGCCGCGCTTCGACGGCTCGATCTCGTCGATGATCTCCATCGCCCGCACTTTCGGCGCGCCGCTCACGGTGCCCGCGGGGAACGTGGCGCGCAGCACGTCGATGCTGGTCATGCCGGGCTTCAGCACGCCCTCCACATTGGACACGATGTGCATGACGTGCGAGTAGCGCTCGATCGCCATCTGCTCGGAGACGTGAACCGACCCCGTCGTGGCGACGCGACCGACGTCGTTGCGGCCGAGATCGAGCAGCATCACGTGCTCGGCCAACTCCTTCGGATCGTTCGCGAGCTCGCGCGCGAGTTCTTCGTCGGCCTGGCGCGTCTTGCCGCGCGGCCGCGTCCCGGCGATCGGGCGCAGCGTGATTGTCGAGCCCTCCTTGCGCACGAGGATTTCCGGCGACGCCCCGACGACGTGGAAGTCGCCGAAATCGTAATAGAACATGTACGGAGATGGATTGAGCGAGCGCAGTGCGCGATACAGCGACAGCGGCGACGACGAGAAGGGCATCGTCATCCGCTGCGAAATCACCGCCTGCATGATGTCGCCGGCCGCAATGTACTCACGCGTGCGCGCGACCGCCGCCTTGAAGCCCGCCTCGCCGAATTCGCTCGTTGCGGTTGTGACGGCGGTTGCGGTCTGGAACGGGATCGCCACCGGTTCACGCAGCTTCCTGCGCAACTCGGTGAGGCGCGCAGACGTCTTCTTGTAGGCGTCGGGCCCCGCAGGGTCCGCATAGACGATGAGCGAGATCTTTCCGCCCAGGTTGTCGACGACCGCGAGCTCCTCGGTCAGCAAGAGCAGCATGTCGGGGATGTCCGCCAAGCCCGCCGTCGGCGGCTTGCCCGAATGCGCGAGCCGGGGTTCGACGTGGCGCACGGTGTCGTAGCCGAAGTAGCCGGCGAGGCCGCCGCAAAAGCGCGGAAGTCCCGGCAGCGGCGCCGCGCGGAAGCGTTCGCGAAACGACTGTATGAACGCCAGCGGATCGCCGTCGTGGGCTTCGACGACCGCAGCGTGCTCTTCGACGTCGGTGTGTCGGCCCCGGACGCGCAGCCTCACTTTCGCGGGCAGTCCGATGAACGAATAGCGGCCGAACCGCTCGCCGCCGACGACCGACTCGAGCAGGAAGGAAAAGGGCTCGCGGGCGAGCTTCAGGTAGAGCGACAGCGGCGTGTCCAGGTCCGCGAACGTCTCGAGGACGAGGGGAATGCGGTTGTAGCCCTGCGCCGCAAGGGCGCGGAATTGCGCTTCGGTGATCATGCTTCGACCTTCTTGCTTCTCAACCACTCATCAACGGGGCGTCGCTTTGACTCTTGTTTGCGCGCGACGCTTTCGACGCGAAGGATCAGGAAGGGCGCCGCCAGCGCCACTCGCCCTTGCGCCGCCATCCCGTGAAAACGGGAAGGCTGTTGGGGTTGGAGGGGTGGAAAATGAGGTCGAAGTACACGTTTTCGACTATAGCATGGCCAGCGCCGCGCGCATCTGCGCGATCGTCGCGGCATAATCCGGTGAATCGAAAATTGCGCTTCCCGAGACAAACGTATCGGCGCCCGCGCGCGCGATCTCCGCGATGTTGTCGGCCTTCACGCCGCCGTCGACTTCGAGATGGATCGGCCTTCCGACGCGCTGTTGCGCCATGTCGACCAACTTGCGCGCGGCGCGCAGCTTGTCCAGCGCGTGCGGAATGAACGACTGTCCGCCGAATCCGGGGTTCACCGACATGATGAGGACGAGGTCCAGCTTGTCGATGACGTGCATCAGCCAGTCGAGCGGCGTGGCCGGATTGAACGCAAGCCCGGCCTTCGCCCCGCTGTCGTGAATGAGCCCGATCGTGCGGTCGACGTGCTCGCTCGCCTCCGGATGAAACGTGATGATGGACGCGCCCGCCTTGGCAAAATCCGGCACGATGCGGTCGACCGGCTTGACCATCAGATGCACGTCGATCGGAACGCTCGTGTGCGGCTTGATTGCCGCGCAGACCAGCGGCCCGATCGTCAGGTTGGGCACGTAATGGTTGTCCATCACGTCGAAGTGGATCATGTCCGCGCCCGCCGCGACGACGGCGCGGACCTCCTCGCCCAGCCGCGCGAAATCCGCGGACAGCAACGACGGCGCGATCGTGTAGGTCGTGGGCATCGGGCTATAATCCGTGCGGTTTAGTGGGATCTGGATGGGTCGAAGGTGATGGGTCGAAGCTTTATGGGTCGATGCGGGCGATGGCGGACAGCAAACGCTACGAGGTGACGGTGGAACCTGCTGCCAGGTTCCTCGCCGATCAGTCGGACCCGGCGAAGAACCAGTACGTGTTCAGCTACACGATCACGATCACGAACACCGGCGACATCGCGGCACAGCTCCTCAGCCGGCACTGGATCATCACCGACGCCGACCACAAGGTGCAGGAGGTCAAGGGCCTGGGTGTCGTCGGGCAGCAGCCGCTGCTCAAGCCTGGCGAATCTTTCGAGTATACGAGCGGGGCGTCGATCCAGACGGCCGTGGGCACGATGCAGGGCAGCTACCAGATGATGGCCGAGGACGGCAAAGCCTTCGACGCGCCGATTCCGTTGTTCACGCTCTCGGTGCCGCGCACGTTGCATTAGGGCCTGCGCGCCGCGCGGGTCTTGTCACCGGATTTTTCGTGACCGTGCGGCAACTTCCTCTGCGGCGCCATGGTCCACCACACGATGGCGACGCCCACCGCCACCGCGACCAACGCCTCGATGATGAACCATTCCATGGCAGAGACCTTTCGTCGTGCCCGCCGCAGTGCAGCTCTCGCGCTCGCCGCGTCGTGCCTCGTGTTCGCGGGCTGTCAAACGATTCCTGCTCCCCCGACGCGCGTGCCGCCGCCTACTCCTGCTCCCACGCCCGCAGCTCCCTCACCCCCGCGTCCCGTATTCACGCCGTCCGCATGGACCGACTTGCCCGGATGGAACAGCGATTCGGTCGAAGCGGTCTGGCCCGCGTTTCGAATCGGCTGCCGCGCGCTCGTCGCCGACTCTAAGACGCAATCCGTCTGGCAAACGCCGTGCGACGCTTCCGAAAACGTCGATGCAAGCGGCGCGGCCGGTGTGCGCACATTCTTCGAGACTCATTTTATCCCATACCGCGTCGCTGCCACCGACGGCCGTGACGTCGGCCGCGTCACCGGCTATTACGAGCCGCTGCTCAAGGGCTCACGCGAGCGCACGCCACAGTTCGCTGTGCCTTTGTACGCGCCGCCCGATGATCTCTTGACGGTGGAGTTGGCCGACCTCTATCCGGAACTCAAGGGCAAGCGCGTGCGCGGCCGCGTCGAAGGCAAGAAAGTCGTGCCCTATTGGACACGTGCGGACATCGAGCGAGGCGCCACGGAGCTTTCGGCCAAGGCGCTGGTGTTCGTCGCCGATCCGGTCGAGGCGTTCTATTTCGAAATCCAGGGATCGGGCCGCATCGAACTGGCCGACGGCTCGGTGATCCGCTTGGGGTATTCCGACCAGAATGGCCACCCCTACCATTCGATCGCGCGCGTATTGATCGATCGCGGCGACCTGCCGCAGGAGCGCGCATCACTGGCGGGGATCAGCGCGTGGGCAAAGGCCCATCCTGAGGAAACGCGCGCGCTGCTCGACGAGAACCCGAGCTACGTCTTCTTCCGCGAAGTACCGTCGCCCACGCCGGGCACGCTCGACGCACGAATCGACGGGCCGATCGGATCGCTCGGTGTGCCGCTGCTCGCGCAACGTACGATTGCCGTCGACCCGCGCGCGATCCCGCTTGGCGCGCCCGTTTTCCTGGCGACGACCATGCCGCTGTCGAAAGTGCCGCTCGAGCGCCTGGTCATGGCGCAAGACACCGGCGGCGCCATTCGGGGCGTGGTGCGCGCCGACTACTTCTGGGGATTCGGGCCGCAAGCCGGACGCGAGGCGGGCCGGATGCTGCAGGACGGCCGGATGTGGCTCTTGTGGCCGAAGGGCGCCGACCCCCCAAGGCCGTAAGAGGGCATTCCAAAAACTTCTGTGTCAGATTCCTCGCTGCGCTCGGAATGACACCATGTACAACGCTTCGCGCGGGGCGGTCAGGCAGATTCGGCGAGAACGTCTTCCGCCTGCTTGTCGGCGTGATACGACGAGCGCACCAGCGCACCGACAGCGGCGTGCCGGAAGCCCATCGCGCACGCCTCGCGTTCGAACATCGCGAATGCGTCCGGATGCACGTAGCGCAAGACCGGCAGGTGTGCGGCCGTCGGCTGCAGGTACTGGCCGAGGGTCAGCATGTCGATGTGATGCGCGCGCATGTCGCGCATGACCGCGAGAATTTCTTCGTCGGTCTCGCCCAATCCCACCATCAGCCCGGACTTCGTCGGAATGTCCGGGAACTGCGCCTTGAAATCGCGCAGCAGCGAAAGTGAATGCGCGTAATCGGAGCCGGGGCGCGCCTGCTTGTACAAGCGCGGCACCGTCTCGAGATTGTGGTTCATCACGTCAGGCGGCGCCTCGCGCAAAATGGACAACGCCCGCTCGAGCCGGCCGCGGAAATCGGGAACCAGCACCTCGATCTGCGTGCCCGGTGAATGCTCGCGCACCGCGCGAATGCAATCGACGAAATGCTGCGCGCCGCCATCGCGAAGGTCGTCGCGGTCGACACTCGTGACCACGACGTAGCGAAGTTTGAGCGCGGCGATCGTCCGGGCGAGATTGATCGGCTCCTCGGCGTCGAGCGGCAGAGGACGGCCGTGGCCGACGTCGCAGAATGGACAGCGGCGCGTGCAGATGTCGCCCATGATCATGAACGTCGCCGTGCCTTTGCTGAAGCACTCGCCGATGTTCGGGCACGACGCCTCCTCGCACACCGTGTGCAGGTTGTGCTCACGCAGGATCTTCTTGATTTCGGTGAAGCGCGGCGATGACGGCGCGCGGACGCGGATCCACTCGGGCTTCGGCAAACGCACAGCGGCGACGACCTTCACCGGAATGCGCGAGACCTTGGCCACGCCTTGATGCTTGATTCCCGCATTGTTGGCGGGTGTGGGGGGCGGGTTGTCCATCGTCACTTCAGCGAGTCAAATGTGCGGCGAGCACGGGGGCCAATTCCGCGCCCGCGGTCTCCGGCGTCCGTTCGACACCGAAAGCTGCGACTTGCGTGACCCGAAGGCCCGGAAAGCCGCACGGGTCGATGTCGGCGAAAGGCGCCAAGTCCATTGCAACGTTCATCGCCAGCCCATGATACGTGCACCCCTTGCGGACCTTGAGTCCCAGCGCCGCGATCTTGGCTTCGTCGCCTGAGAGCTTCACGTAGACACCCGGAGCCGACACTTTGCCGAACGCTGAAATACCAACGGAATCAAGCCATTGTACCACCGCCGCCTCGATGCGCCGGACCATGTCGCGGATCCCGAGTTCGGGCCGGCGCAGGTCGAACAGCGTATACGCGACGAGTTGGCCCGGGCCGTGATAAGTGACCTGCCCGCCGCGGTCGACCTTCAGAACGGGAATTCCGTTGTCGCGCAGCAGGTGTTCGCGTCGGCCGGCGATTCCGAGCGTGTAGATCGGCGGATGCTCGGTGAGCCAGATTTCGTCGGGCGTGCCGGCATCGCGCGCGTCGGTAAATGCCTGCATCGCCCGCCACGTCGTTTCGTAGTCGGTGCGGCCGAGCGCGCGAACGACGACATTCATCCGCGGCTCGCGACGCGCGTGCTTCGTCCGGCCCAGTGTGCGGCGGGGAATTCGAATTCCTCCGAGGCAAGCGCGTGCGTACGCTGCCAGACGACGCGGTCGCGCGCGACCGACAGCATCCACGTTTGTTGTTCGAGCGGTGACGGCCGCGCAAATGCATGCGGATCCAGGACGGCGCAACATCCGCCGTGCTGCGGGTCGCGCACCGACTCGTAGCGAATGGCGCCCACGAGCGCTTCGCGCGCGGTCACGCCGAAACGCTGGCATCCGGCGTAGTCGTCCGGCTGCGTCCACGTTTCCCGGTCACGCAGAAACGGCGGCACGCGCAGGTCCACCGCCTCCGTGGCGACCTTCACCCGGAAAACCGTCTGCGGCTTCACGGGCATCGAATTCAACGCCGGCACGTCGAGCAGATGTCGCCAGCGCCAATAGCCGAGTTCGGCGCACGCGGTGCGAACCGCGTCGGCGGCATAGAACACGCCCGGGTCATTGGGCCCGCGAAAGCGCGATCCTCCCGGGGGCGGCGCGTAACGAAAAGGCGTGAAGAGCAGGTAGTGCAGCCGCGAGGCGCTTTCGGGAATGGGGGGCTTGCCGTCCTCCAGTACACGCTCGAGCACATGCTGCTCATCCAGCGTGTCGACGAGCGCCCGCGTCGCGACCACGTGCTGCGCTTCGACCGCGCGCCATACATCCTGACGCAGGGAAGCGGCCTCAGAGGCGACCGCGCGCGGCGTCCAGGTACGAGACGACACGAACCATTCCCTCGACTGAACGCAAAAGATCCTTTGGACGAGCGGCGAGCGCCAGATTGGGGCTCGCCAGCCACTCTCGCGCCGTCTCGTCGTGCCCCCACAGGGCATCGAGCGAGCGAAACATGCGGACGAGCAAACGCGCCAGCTCCCACTCCTTGGCGCGATCGGGCGATAGCAGGTATTTGCCTGCGAAGAGCCGGGACGCCGTGGCCTCCGATACCCCGAGAGTCGCCGAGACATCGCGCTGCGTGAGATCGAGCAACTTCGCGGCACGCACGGCGGCCTTGCTTAGAACCGCCGCCTCCGACGTGGGCGCACGCCGGGTGGCGGGGGTGGGGACTCGTTCTGGAAGGGCGTTCATGGGGGAAGTATTCGCCCTATATATTGCTCCAGAAACTATGTTTTTGCAACCATCCCGAAGGACGTCACGCCTACAGCACCATCTTCACCATCGGGTGCGCGACGAGCTCACGATACAGCTCGTCCAGCTGCTCGCGCGACTGGGCATTGACCGTCGCGGTGAACGAAAGCCAGTTGCCTTCCTTGGACGCGCGCATCTCCAGCGCCGACGGATCGAAATCGGGCGCGTGCCTGCGGACGACCTCCGACACCGCCTGGGCGAACCCGTCCTGCGTGCGGCCCATGACCTTGATCGGGAAGGCGCACGGAAAGGTCAGCGCGGACTCGCGCTCTTCCGTGTGGAGCGAGTCGAGAGCGGTGTCGGTCTTGGTCATGGCGATCTCCGGCAGGCTTCGTCAATGAGAATGTGCGATGCCGCCAATATGCGGGCGGGGCGCCCGTGTTGCAACCCGCATTGCGTGCCGCCCGACTTTTGCAAACCTCAACCGCTGTACATGTAATCGCGCGTGAGTGGATGCGGCAGCCGGCCATCGGCGTTCGCCTTGCCGGCCAGCACCTGCCACAACGACAGCCAGCCGCGGTCGAATCCGTGCGCCGACCCCGCCATGTAGATGCGCCAGATCCGGTACTTTTCATCGCCGACCTCGGCGCGCGCCGCGGCTTCGTGCGCTTCGAGCCGATCCACCCAGTGCCATAGCGTCTTGGCGTAATGCTCGCGCAGCGACTCGGCGTCGATAGGCTCGAGTCCTTCGAGCGCCATCCCTTCGATCACTCGGGAAATCTGCGTCAACTGCCCGCCGGGGAAGACGTAGTCCTCGACGAAGTCGCTGATGCCACTGCCCAGCGCATCGACCTCGGTCAGGTTGAGCGTGATGCCGTGGTTCAGCACGAGCCCGCCCGGCTTCAGGACCTGGTAGATCTTGCCGAAATAGCGCGGGAAACGGCGAACGCCCACGTGCTCGAACATGCCCACGCTCGCGACCTTGTCGTAAACCGGTTCTTCCGGAAGATCGAGGTAGTCGCGCAACTCGACGCGGACCCTGCCCTCGAGGCCGCGCGTCGCGATCTCGCGCGTCACATGGTCGAACTGGTTTTGCGACAGCGTGATGCCCGTGGCGTCGACACCATACCGCTCCGCCGCGTGGAACAGGAGCGCGCCCCAGCCGCAGCCGATGTCGAGGAATCGCTCGCCGGGGGTGAGGCGCAGCTTGCGGCAGATGTGGTCGAGCTTCGCCGCTTGCGCGACGTCGAGCGTGTCGCCTTCGCTCCGGAAATAGGCGCACGAGTAGACCATCCGCTCGTCCAGCCACATCCGGTAGAACGCATTCGACACATCGTAGTGATGCGCAATGTTGCGCCGGTTGCTCCGCTGCCTGTGCAACACGGCCTTGAAGCGTGCGTAGGCCCGGTCGCGCCCGTGTGACACCGTTCCCACCATCGATTCGGCGATGCCGAGCATCCGCCGCGCGCTTCCCGTGAAGTCGAGATCGCCGCGGACGTAGGCTCGCGCCAGCGACCCCAGCGCCGGCTTCGCCAATGCGCGCAGGCCCTTCCACGAGCGAGCGACGATGTCGACGGCGGGTGCCGCGGACAATGGCACGCGTGCGCCGTCGGGCAGGACGAGCGTCACCGGCACGTTTTGCCCATCGTAGCGGCTCGCGATGAACTGCTGCAGCACTTCGGCCATGGTCCTTCGTCCCCTTCGGGTGTTAGCGAAGTCCGTACAGCGAATTATAGTTTAGCAAGATGTGCGGCCGCTGGTGTAGGCGAACGCCCCATCGTTTTGACAGCCAAGGGCGCGCCGCCTAACATCCGGCTCGATGGCAACCCCGGTGGCGCCCCCGCCCCAGGCCTTCGACGCCCGGCAATTCCGCGATGCGCTCGGGGAATTCGCGACCGGCGTCACGATCATCTGCGCGCGCACCGGCGGCGGACGCTATGTGGGGCTCACCGCCAACTCGTTCAATTCGGTGTCGCTCGACCCGCCCCTCGTCCTGTGGAGCCTGTCTCGGCGTTCGTCGAGCCTGCCCGCCTTCGAAGCCGCGGAGCGCTACTGCGTCAATGTGCTGTCCGCGGACCAGACCGGTCTCGCACGCCGGTTCTCGCGCCCCCACAAGGATCGCTTCGCCGGCGTCGGCTACCGGATGGGATGGGCGGATGCGCCGTTGATCGACGGCTGTGCAGCGTGGTTCGAATGCCGCCATCATGGACGGCATCGCGCCGGCGATCACATGATATTCGTGGGCGAGGTGGCGACCTGCGAGCGCGCGAAGGGCCGCGGTCTCGTCTTCCACCATGGCCGTTTCGGCTCGGTGGTTCCGGTGCCGGAGGCCTGATACGGGAACGGCGGTCAGTGCGCCTTCGGCTTTTTCGCCTGGAAAATGTCCCACATCCTGCGGAATACGGGACCCGGACGTCCGCCCGCGAAAGGCTTGCCGTCGACCGTCGTGACCGCGAGCACTTCCTTCGTCGATGACGACAGCCACATTTCGTCCGCGGTAAGCGCCTCGGTCCTGGGCACGGGGCGCACCGTCAGCGGAATGCCGGCGTCCCGCGCGAATTCGGTCGTCGCGTCGTAGGTGATCCCGGGGAGGATCAGGTTGTCCTTCGGCGGCATGACGATTCCCCCGCCCGTCACGATCAACACGTTCGACGCCGATGCCTCGGTCAGGAAGCCGTCGCGGAACATCACCGTTTCGACCGCGTCGCGATCCGCTGCGAGCTGGCGCATCAGCACGTTGCCGAGAAGCGAAATCGTCTTGAGGTCGCAGCGATGCCAGCGGTTGTCCTCCGCCGTCACAACCGCCACGCCGTGGTCCACCATTTCGCGCGATGGCGTGGCGAGCGGATTGCTCATCATGAACACGGTGGGCGCGACGTCCTTCGGAAACGTGTGGTCGCGCTTGGCCACGCCGCGCGTCACCTGGAAGTAGACGCCCTGGTTCGCGTACGGCTGGCGGCCGACAAGACCGCGGACCAGCGCTTCCCATTGCGCATCGGTGTGCGGATTCGGCAGGCCGATGCCATCGAGGCTGCGCTGCAGCCGTGCGAGGTGGTGGGGCATGCGAAACGGCTCGCCGGCATACACCGGGATCAATTCGTAGACGCCGTCGCCGAAGATGAATCCACGGTCCAGGACCGAAACTTTCGCCGCCCCCAGCGGAATGAATTCGCCGTTTAGGAATACGATCTGGTCAGCGTCGAACATGGTCGGGCGTTGCCAAGGTTTGCTCCGCGGTCATTTCGCGCGATTCCCTACGTGCGCTTGATCCACAGCCGGATCGTATCCCACGCGCGGCCGAAGAACCCCGCGGCGGGCACTTCCTCCAGCGCAATCAGCGGGAATTCGGCCACCTGCCTGCCCTCGAGCGCCACCTTGACCGTGCCGACTCGCTGCGCACGCGCAATGGGCGCGATCAGCGGCTCCTGCGCTTCCAGCGTCAGCAAGAGCTTGTCGGCCTTGCCCTTCGGCAGCGTCAGATAGCGGTCGGCGAGAAAACCCGCAGGCACTTCCGAGAGCGTCCCCTTCCAGACACGCAGCGTCGATATCGTCTTGCCCGACTGATAGAGCTGGACCGTATCGAACGCCTGGAAACCCCAGTTCAGCAGTTTCTGCGCTTCGTTCGCGCGCGCCGCGTCCGACGCGGCGCCGAGGACGACCGCCAGCACGCGCCGCTCGCCGTGCTTTGCCGACGCGATGAGGCACCATCCCGCGGCCTCCGTGTGTCCGGTCTTGACGCCGTCGACATTCGGGTCGGACCAGAGCAGCCGGTTGCGGTTCGGCTGCGTGATGTTGTTGTACCGGTATTCCTTCTGCGCGTAGAGCGGATAGAACTCCGGGTAGTCCTTGATCAACGTGCTGGCGAGCTTCGCCATATCGGCCGCGGTCGAATAGTGCTCGGGCGCCGACAGCCCGGTGACGTTGGTGAAGTGCGTGTTCGCCATGCCGAGCAGCGCCGCTTCCTTGTTCATGAGCGCGACAAAGGCTTCCTCGCTGCCGCCAACGAGTTCCGCGAGCGCGATCGACGCATCGTTGCCCGACTGGATGATCGTTCCGTGGAGGAGCTCGTCGACGGAGACCGCGCGCCGCGGTTCGATGAACATCCGCGAGCCTTCCGCGCGCCATGCGCGCTGCGACACGTTCACCATCTGCGACGGCGCGATCGACTTCGCGCGAAGCGCACCGAAGACCAGGTAGGCCGTCATCAGCTTGGTCAGCGACGCGGGATCCCTTCGTTCGTCGGCGTTGACGCCCTCGAGCGTCTGGCCGCTCGTGACATCGATCAGCAGATGTGCTGCGGCCGCGATCGCCGGCGCGGGAATGGCCGGGACGGGTACGGCCACGGCGGCATTCGCCGCGGGCAGTTGGCCAAGGCAGAGCGACGGTGCGGCGAGGGCCGCGGCAACGAGCGCGGCAGGGAACGTGCGTAGGAACATATGCGGCGGGAGAAACTTGAACATTATACCCGCCGCATCCAACCGTTCAGAAAGACCGCGGTCGATTCCTTCAGTGCGCGGGCGGATGCGCGCGCCGCTCGTCGTCGATCGGCGAGCGGACGCGAACTTCGGCGTTGACGGGAATCTGCACATGGGATCCGTCGGCGCCTTCGATCGTCAGCACCAGCGGCACGCGCTCACCGATGGCCAATGGGTGCGCAAGGCCGCGCAGCACAAGACGAACCTCATCCGGCGCGAGCAGAACGGCCGTGCCGGCCGGCAATGCAAGCTCCGGCAAGATTCGGCGGGTGTTTCCCGCCGCGCGTATCACAACGCTGGTCGCGATCGGCGATCTCACTTCCTTCAGGACTGCGCCTTCGGTGCTGGTTAGCCGCATGTACGCCTCGGTCGCGGATCGCTCCGTCGTCGGCCGCACCCACGGCGCGTTGACGGTGAACACCGCGTGCGCGTTCGTGCTGCCGAGCATGACGGCCACGGCGAGCGCGCGCAGATACGTGGCTGCGGAAATGGCCATCGGGCGACGGTTCATGGCAGCGATCCTACGCCAATCGCGCCGGAATAAGGATTGCCGCCGCCGTGTTTGTGCAGGACAGGCATTTTCGTTTTCTGGAGATCGTGATGGCCATACTCCGTTGGCCGCTGGCGCTGGCGGCGGCGCTTGCGGCGTCCTGCGCGTGCGCGTCCTTTCATACGTTCGTCGTCAACGAGGTTTATTCGAACGCCGACGGCACCGTCCAATATGTCGAGCTGCGCGAAGCGGCCGGCTTGAGCGGCCAGGGTTTTCTCGTCGGACATTCGCTGACCAGCACCAGCAGCCACACCGGGGTGACGAAGACGTTCCCGTTTCCGAACGACCTCCCCAGCAATACCGGCCTCAAGAAAATACTGATCGCGACGCAGGGCTTCGCCGCGCTCGGGCTCGTCACGCCGGACTACGTGATGCCGAACGGCTTTCTCGCGACCGACGGCGCCACCGTCAACTACGCGGGCGTCAGTTCGATGAGCTATGGGGATAGTCCGCTGACCCCGCTGCCCACCGACGGCGTGAGCGCCCTGTCGCCCGGCGGCATCGTGATGAACTCGCCGACGAATTTCGCGGGGACGACCGCGACGCTCGTGGCGCTGCCGGTGACTGCGGTGGAGTTCTACCGGCAGGCCGTCGACCATTATTTCATCAGTGCGCTGCAGCCGGACATCGACGCACTCGATTCCGGCCGCCTGGCCGGATGGGCTCGCACCGGGCTCTCGTTCAAGGTCTTTCCGACGCAGGCCGCCGGCGGCGCCGGCGCGAATCCGGTCTGTCGCTTCTACATCCCTCCGCAGCACGGCGACTCGCACTTCTTTTCGGCCGATCCCGTGGTGGAGTGCCCGGCGGTGCTCGCGAAGATCCAGACCGACCCGAACTACAGCGGCTACGACTACGAAACGCCCAATGCCTTCTACATCGCGCTGCCCAACACGATGACCGGCGCGTGCCCGATGGGGACGATTCCGGTCTACCGATTGTGGAACCAGCGCGCGGACTCCAACCACCGCTACACGACCGATGCTGCCATCAAGGCGCAGATGATCGCCAACGGTTACGTCGCGGAAGGCTACGGCCCGGACAGCGTGATCATGTGTGCGCCGGCGTGATCAGCGCACGAAGGCCGGCAACACACCAACGACGTCGCCTTCGGGTTTGCCGAGCACGATGGCCATGACGCCGCTGCGCGTGTGCAGCGGCAGATACACCAGGCTTTCCACGGGCTTGCCGGAGGCGTTGACAAGTTTGGCGACATCCTCGGCATTCTCCGCGCTGGACTTCGCGAGCTCGGTCAAAGGTTTCCCCCGCGCTGCGGCGTCCCGAGAGTCCGTGGCATAGGGAATGTAGAAGCGCGGATAGGCCGAAAAATCGGAGCCGCCATTCATGGACTCCATCGTGATCCGCATTTCCATTCCGGGATCGATGGGGATCCGGGCCGAGGCAAGGCGCGGTCCGGTCAGCGAAAGCGATCGGAACTCGGGACGCTTGGCCTCGGCGAGTCCTTCGGCTACCACGTCGTTGGCCGCGACCACGTCGAACGCCCCACGCACGTAGACGATGAATGCGGGACGCGCGTTGGCCATCACATTCACGCCGTAGATGAGCGCCGCGATCTGCAGCATCACGATGGCCGCGAGATCGTAGACGAGGCTCTTCTTGGCCGGGTTGAACACGATCAACGTCAACAGCGGTCCCAGAATGACGTCGACGCCGATAATCAAAACCAGGAGTTTCTCGCCGCCCGAGGCTGCGAAGTAAGGACTGGGATACCAGAGAAGCAGCATCAGCGCCACGATCGTCGCTGCGACGAGCGCGCTCACGCCTAAGTGGAACAACGCCGCCTGCCGGCGCGTGAAGCGCGCGAGATACTCCGGCGAGAATGCATTCAGAGATCGAAACGGCGCGGCGTCCGGCATCAGGTCAACCTTCCGTGAAGGCGAAATCGACGTCGGGCTTGCGGCCTCCGATCACGTCGGCGAGTGCGCGCCCCGAGCCGCACGCCATCGTCCAGCCCAGCGTGCCGTGCCCCGTGTCGAGGAAAAGGTTGCGATAGCGCGTGGCGCCCACCAGTGGAACATTCGATGGTGTGGCGGGGCGCAGGCCCGTCCAGAACTGCGCGCTGTCGCGGTCGCCCGCATCGGGAAACAATTCGAACGTCCGCCGGATCAGCGCCTCGCAGCGCACGAGATTCAGGTCCTTGTTGTAGCCCGACAGTTCGGCCGTGCCCGCGACTCGCAGCCGGTCGCCGAGCCGAGTGAACACGATCTTCCACGCGAGGTCGGTCAGCGACACAGTCGGCGCGCCGCGATGGTCGTCGATCGCGATCGTCGCCGAGTAGCCCTTCGCCGGATAGATGAGGCAGGACACGCCGAGCGGCTCCAGCAGGAACGGGCTGTAGCTTCCGAGCGCCAGCACGTAGGCATCCGCCGCGAGCACTTCCTTGCGGTGATCCTCGTTGATGCAGCGCACGCCGGTCATGGCATCCCCTTCCGCTTCGAGGGCGGCGATCGCCATGCCCCAGCGGAATTTCACGCCACGGCCCGCGGCCATGCGCGCGAGTTCCTGGGTGAAGCGCTGCGCGTCGCCGGACTCGTCGGAAACCGTGAAGATGCCGCCGGCCAGTTGCTCGCGGCAGGATTCGAGGGCGGGCTCGATGGCGACGCACTCGGCAACGGTCTTCACGTCACGGTCGCAGCCGAACGTGCGCATCAGCTCGGCGGACGCCACACCCTGCGCGAATTCCTTGGGGTCGGTGTAGAAGGAAAGGATGCCACGCTCGAGGTGGTCGTACTCGATGCCGGTCTGTGCGCGCAATTGTTTCAGGCAATCGCGCGAATACAACGCGAGATTCAGGCACTGGATCGTGTTGTGCCGCGTGCGCGACGGCAGGCACTCGTAGAGGAATTGCAGTCCCCACCGCCATTGCCGCGTGTCGGCGCGCAACCGGAACAAAAGCGGCGCATCGTCGCGTCCCAGCCACTTCAATATCTTGAGCGGCGCCTCCGGATTCGCCCACGGCTCCGCATACGACGCCGAGATCTGCCCCCCATTCGCGAACGACGTCTCGAGCGCCGCGCCCGGGTGGCGATCGAGCACGGTGACCTCGTGGCCGTCCTGTGCGAGATACCACGCGGCCGTGACGCCGACCACGCCCGCACCGAGCACCAGGATGCGCATCAGGCGGCGGCGGGTGCCGAACCGGATTCCATTTCCATCGCGACGGAATCGGTCAACGGAATGCAGCTGCAAAAAAGGTTGCGGTCGCCGTAGACATTGTCGACGCGGGCCACCGGCGGCCAGTACTTGACGGCCTTTTGCGCTGCCGTGGGATAGGCCGCGGACAAGCGCGAATACGCATGCGTCCATTCATCGGCCGACACCGC
>Ga0070708_100002051_pt1 | contig 15526 bp, 10 predicted proteins | sample KBSK5503metaG_FD_65469 | JGI IMG/M metagenome (GOLD analysis project Ga0070708, IMG submission 65469) | Corn, switchgrass and miscanthus rhizosphere microbial communities from Kellogg Biological Station, Michigan, USA - KBS K5-50-3 metaG | ecosystem: Host-associated > Plants > Roots >... | reverse complement strand
GGGCGGCGCGCTCGGAACGGGGGTGGGGGACGCGCCGGGGGCGAGCGTGGCCGCTGATGCGGACGAGCCCGGCGTGGCGGTCGCGATCGGCGTCAGCGAGGCGCCCGATGGCCCCGTCGTCGCGGCCGCGAACACGGGGACCGCCGAGTACACGCCCAGCTCGTCGGTCTGGCTGTATGCGACCGTGGTCGAGTTTGCGGTCGCCGGCGCGAGCTCCACGACGGACCCGTCCGGTCGGGTGACCTTGATCGTGGTCGCGCCCGAGGGGATCGGGATGCTGATCGGGTCGCCCGGGCTCAACGCCTCGGTCGGAGCAGATGCGCCGCCCATGAGCTCGCCGGCCAGGTTGGACATGAGCACCGGGAAGGCGACCTGGAGTGGCAGGTCGGAGTTCCGTGGCAGGAAGGCCATGACCGCCACGCGCTGGCCGCCACCGCGGTCCCCCGCGTACAGGAGCGGTGCGCCGGCGGGCCCTGGGATCACCGATCGCGCCCAGGCCGGCAGCGCGAGCTTCGCGGCCTTGCCGATGTGCACGCTCGAGAGATCGACGTACTTGAGGATGGGGTCGTCAGTGGGGAGCGTGGCAATGCCCGGGTCCGTGAGGGCCCCGATGACATCGCCGAGCGGCCCGGAGGCCGGTGGCGCGATCGCCAGGATCGCGGATCGCGGCAGCTCCGGCGGGAGGAAACCCTCGAAGATGATCAGGTCGAAGAGCTCGGGGTGCGTGTCCGGGCCGTACTTGTCGGGCGTGATGCCGTACAGCTCCGTGCTCGGCAGGTACGACAGCGCCGTCTCGAGGTATGGGTCGCCCGGTCCGACGAGCAGCACTCGCCGGAGCCGTTGCGGCGGCACGATGGCCCAGGCACGATCGTCGACCGGCAGGGAGTCTGCAGCCGCGCCGCTCACCGCGCCGGTCAAGGCGACGAGCCGCACCTCGATGACCGAAGCGCCGCCCGGCACGTCGTCGATGACGACCTCAGTCCGGGTCTGGGGCTCGAGGTTCGGGAGGTCCTTCGCCTCGATCAGGATGTCGTCGGCATAGACCTGGAGCGTCCGTGCCGCAGGCTCGATGTCCAGGTTCGCGACGCTCACGAACACGGATCGGGTTACCCCGGAGGCAGCCGGTCGCACGGCGAGCGCGACGATGGCCTGGTTGCGCCGCTCCCGGCCGACCTGGAGGACGCTGACCTTGTGGTCTAGCTGCGCCGTTGGCTTGATCGCCAGCGCCGCATCGGTCGCGACGAGGATCTCGGCGTCGCCGGCGCGGGCAGCCAGGGCGTTGGCGAGGTTGAGGGCATCGCCGAGGTCCCCGGTGGACGGCGACACCTTGATCTCGTCAATCGCGGCGCGCACCCGGCCGATGTCCGTCGTTCCGTTGACCACGACTCGCGCCGTTCGGCCCGCGGCGATGACGCTGACCGTGCCGTTCGCCGGCAGGTCGTGGAGCCTGGCGAGGACATGCGCCTTGGCCTCGGTCAGCCGATCCGGCGGGATGTCGGTCGCGCCCATGCTCGCCGAGGTGTCGATGACGACGACGACGTCGCCCGCGAGCCCTGCCGGCCGCTCGATGAATGGTCGCGCCGCGAGGATGGCGAGCAGCGCCACCAGCAGCAGCTGGAGCAGCAGGAGCAGGCTTCTGCGCAGCCGCTGCCACGGCGCGTTGGCCTCGACATCGGTGAGCAGCCGCTGCCAGAGCAGCGTCGACGGCACCACGCGCTCGTCCCGCCGGAGCTTGAGCAGGTACATCGCGAGCACGACCGGCACGAACAGCAGCCCAAGCAGCGCGAACGGCGACAGGAAGCTCACGCCGGACTCATGCCGCCGCATCGCGGCGTTGGCGGCTGCGCTCCGCGTTCGCGCACGTTCCAGGTGCGCTCTCTTGCGGTGCTCGCCGCCGCCTTGCGCTGCACCGGCCTGAGCCCGGCGTTCATCAGCCCAGCACCCGCCGGCGCCGCAGCTCTGCGAACACGAGGTCGGCGAGCGGGAGATCGGTCGAGATCGGGACGTACGTCGCGTTGCGGCGCGCGGCGAGGTCGGCGAAGCCCTCCTGCCACGCGGCCAACCGCGCCTTGTAGTCGTCGAGCGTCGCCAGGTCGACGGTGACGTCCAGGCCGTCGCCGGTCTCGACGTCGACCAGGCGAACGTCGCCCTCCAGCGATGGATCGAGCTCGTCGGGCGAGAGGACGTGGAGCACGATCAACTCCGAGCCCGTGGCCGCGAGCTCGCGGATCACTTTGTCCGCGGAGGGATCGAGCAGGTCGGACAGCAGGACGATCACGCCGCGGCCGGCGAGCTGCGCCGAGGCATGGCGCACGGACGCCACGAGGTCTGTCGGCCCGTCGGCGATGCCGATCGCCGAGAGCGCGGCGAGGAGCCGGAACACCCGCCCCGAGCCGCGCAGTGCGACCTGCCGTCGTCCCGCCCGCGCGGCGAGCGCCGTCACCGCGACGCGATCCTCGGACGCGAGCCCGATGTACCCGAGCGCGGCGGCGGCCCGTTTCGCGAACAGCAGCTTCGGCGGGTTGCCCGCGGCCATCGATGCCGATGCATCGAGGAGGAAGTGGATCGTGACGTCCTCCTCCTCGACGTACAGCTTGATGAACAGCTTCTCGAGGCGGGCGAGGACGTTCCAGTCGAGCAGGCGCAGGTCGTCACCGAGCGAGTAGTCGCGGAAGTCCGCGAACTCCACCGACTGGCCGCGCTTCACAGACCGCCGCCCGCCCTTCAGGCCGCCGCGAACCGGCCGCTTCATGATCAGGAGCAGGCGCTCGAGCTGGCGCAGGAAGCCCTCATCGAACACTGTCGGATCGATGTCCGAGGGCAGGAACGTCGGCTTCGCGGCGCGCTCGGGTACCGGCGCCGCGGGTTGCTGCTCGGTCATGTGCTCCGCCGGACTTTGTCGCGTCGCGCGCGCGGCCGGCGGCGCTATTCGACGCTGGGCGGCGCGATGGCGTCCAGGATCGAGCGGATGATCGCCTCGGGCGTAATGCCCTCGGCCTCGCCCTCGAAGTTCAGGATCACGCGGTGCCGCAGCGCGGGCAGTGCAACCGCGCGGATGTCGTCGATCGAGACGTTGAACCGCCCGTCGAGGAGGGCGTAGATCTTGCCCGCGGCCACGAGCGCCTGGGCGCCGCGCGGCGAGCCGCCGTAGCGAACGTAGTCGCGCACCAGCCCGGGCGCCCGCGGCTGGTCCGGATGGCTTGCGGCGAGGAGGCTCACGGCGTAGGCGGTGATGTGCGGCGCGATCGGCACGGCGCGGGCCAGGCGCTGCATCTCGACGATCTCGGCAGCATTGGCGACCTTGCCCGCGACCGGGGTCTCCGCGCCGGTGGTCCGGTCCATGATCGCGATCAGGTCCTCCTCCGACGGGAACGGGACCATGACCTTGAACAGGAACCGGTCGAGCTGCGCCTCGGGCAGCGGGTAGGTGCCCTCCATCTCGAGCGGGTTCTGAGTCGCCAGCACGAAGAACGGCGCCTCCAGCGGGTAGCGGTTCCTCGCGACCGTGACCTGGTGCTCCTGCATGGCCTCGAGCAGGCTCGACTGCGTCTTCGGCGTGGCCCGGTTGATCTCGTCGGCAAGGACGGCGTTGGCGAAGATCGGGCCGGGCTGGAAGCGGAAGACACGCCGGCCATCCTCCTCCACCAGGATGTTCGTGCCGGTGATGTCGGCGGGCATCAGGTCCGGCGTGAACTGGACGCGGTTGAACGAGCAGTCGATGACCTCGGCGATCGTCCGCACGAGCATCGTCTTGCCGAGGCCCGGCACGCCCTCGAGGAGGACGTGGCTGTTGGCGAGGAGGCCGGTCAACGTCTGTCGGACCAGCTCGCGCTGGCCCACGATCACCTTGCCGACCTCAGCCTCGATCGCGGCCGCGCGCTCGGCGAAGGCCTCGGGCGCGAGGCGCTGGACGGCCGCCTCGGCCGTCGGGGTCGTGTCCATGGCTGCCTCCGTCGACCGAGCGGCTGTCACTGGTTGGGATCGAGTGAGCTGAAGTAGTCCCGGACGTAGTCCCGCACCGAAAGCGGGATGTACCCCCGATCGAGCGTGGTGAGGGCATAGCTGTAGAAGTCTCCGAACACCTGCTGGTATCCGACGTACGAGCCGGGATCCACGCCGGCGCCCTGCTGGTTTCCCTGTGTCGTCTGGCCGTCACCGCCGGTCCCGGAGACATAGGACGGGTCCCCTGGATGCCCGAGGCGAGCGAATGGGGCGAACAGGTTCGTCAGGTCGCCGCCGAGCTGTGCCGGCCGGTTCGGGTTCGTGGGACCGCCGAGGTTGGTGGTCCCGCCGAAGCCCGAGCCGAGGTATGCGGCGTTCGAGCCGCCACCACCGATCGAGCCGCCCGGCTGGCCGCCCTGCCCGCCTTGCCCCTGCTGGCCACCTTGGCCGCCCTGGCCGCCTTGCCCCTGCTGGCCACCCTGACCGCCTTGGCCCTGCTGGCCACCCTGGCCACCCTGGCCGCCCTGGCCCTGCTGCCCGCCCTGCTGGCCGCCCTGCTGGCCTCCTTGCTGGCCGCCCTGTTGCCCGCCCTGCTGACCTTGCTGCCCGCCCTGCTGGCCGCCCTGCTGACCCTGCTGGCCCGAACCGGTCTGGCCGGCGTTCGCAAGGTTTCGCCCGGCATCCTGGAGCTGGTTGGCAGCCGAGGTCAGGTCGCGGTTCGTCGCGACGCGGTCGGCGGCATCACCGAGCGCGTCGGCAAGCTTGTTCAGCGCCGCCTCCGCATTGGCCGTGTCGCCCTGGGCGACGCTCTGGGCAGCGTCGCGCAGGGCCTGGCTCGCGGCACCGCCAGCCTGGCTCGCCGCGCCCGCGAGCTCGGTGAGCTTGCGGGCGAGCTCCTTCTGCTGATCCGGTGACATCTTGTCCGCGTCGGCCGCGGCCTTGTGGAGGTCCTCGGACGCCTGCTTCGGGTCGCCCTCCGGGTTCGAATTGGCGTTGCCTGTCGCTGCGCGCGAGAGCCCCCGGCTCAGCGCCGACAGCGCTGCGGCTCGCTGCTCGTTGGCGGGGTCGAGCTGGGCCCGAAGCGCGGCCTCGACGGAGCCGAGCTTGGCGAGATTCGCCTCGAGCTGATCGGGGTGCTCGCGCAGCTGCCTGGCGAGGTCGCGCAGCTCCTTCGCGAGCCGCGTCCGCGGGTCGTCCGCAGTGGCGCCCTTCTTCTCGAGGTCCTGGGCGACCTTCTCCAGCCGGTCGGCCTGCGCCTTTGCTTCCTCGCGCACCTGGCGGGCCTGGGCGATGGCCGCGTCCTGCGGGTTCGGCAGGAGCACCACCGGGGCGAGCAGCAGCAGCGCGACGAGCGCCGCGCCTGCCGGCCGCCGAGAGAGCCTCGGTCGAAAGAGGTTCGTGGGCGTCGTTCGCAGGGACGCGACGGTGTCCCGCCGTTGCCGGCGAACGAATGCTCGCCGCTCGTCGTCGGCGTCAAGCACATTCGACGTGCCAGGTGGGTCCGGCGCGACAGGTTCCACGCCGGCGGCGTCCGGGAACGCGACGGCCAGGGCCAGGGCACTCGCAGCGCGATCGCCAAGGCCGCCCTCTCGATCCACCGCGATCGCGGTTTCGCCAACGCTGGGCCGCGACAGCACCGCCAGGACGAGCAGCCCGAGCAGGCCGAGGACCGGGATCGTCGCGGCAACGGTAGGCGCGGGTTCGAGGGGCAGCAGGCGGGCAAGGGTCCAGAGCGCCAGCTCGGCAAGCGCGACCACTGCAAGCACTGCCCAACCCCGGCGCACGACGCGCCGCAGCCAGAGCCGCCGCTGGTGTGGCCGGAGAAGCCGGCGGATCGCGAGCAGGTCGGGGTCGAGCGGACCGGCGAGCGCGGCATGCGGGTCCACGGGGACAAACGGAACCGGCGGCGGCGCGCCGGCTTGGCGGCGCCAGGGGGCCCGCAGCCGCAGACGCGCCATCAGGGGCTCTTCCGGATTCGACGGCGCACCGGGCCGGGAAGACTCGGGCGCCAGCGGCGCGTCGGGGTGACGAACTGGACCGAGAGCAGCGTCATGACGGTGGCGAGCACGAGGAAGCTGATGACGCTCCGGGGCCAGAACCGATCGCGGAACGGATCGATCGACGCGACAGCGACGATGTCATTGGCCACCGCGCCGCCCTTGCCGACGAACGGGACGCCCGTCGTGTCGCTGGGATCGATCCGGACACCGCCGACGCCGATGACGCCCGCGGGCATGGGCTGCGGCGCGAACTGCTCCTGCGACCCCAGGATGCTGGACATGAGGCTGCACGAGTTGCCGAAGCCACCCTCTTCGGTGCCGCACGCGACATCGGCCTGGGCAACAAACGGGTTGAGGTACAGGAGCGCCTCCGGTGGCTGCCGCCGCAGCCCCGTCGGCGATACCTCCGAGGTGTTGGTCAGGAAGATCCATACGAACACCGAGCCGACGACGAGGACGAGGGTCGTCACGAACGTGAGCCCGGTCGAGGCACCCGTGCGCCGCGTGAGCGTGCTGAAGAAGATGCCCACCGACCCGAGGCCGATCACCGTGGCGAAGAGGACGATGTAGCCGCGCAGCATGTCGTCCGGCGCGACACCGCCGAACACGAACACGATAGCCGTCACCGGGATGGATGCGAGGATCAGGACGAAGACCCAGGCGAGTGCGCTGAGCAGCTTCCCGAGCACGATTGCGAGGGACGAGATCGGGGTGACGGCCAGAAGCTCCAGCGTCTGGTGCTCGCGCTCGCTGCTGATCGCGCCGGCGGTAGCCGCCGGGGCGAGGACCGCCACCATCAGGGTTTGCAGCATCATCAGCCCGATGAAGATCCCGCGCCCGACGGACGCGGAGGCGTAGGTTGCCTGTCCGCCGAAGGAGCCCTGGTTGGCCAGCGACTCCTCGTTGAGCCGCTGGAACATCCAGGCGAAGAGCGTGAGCAGCAGGACGTGCAGCGTCAGGACGATGAACGCGCGGCGACCGCGCATCCGGCCGCGGAGCTCCTTGACGATGATCGCGGTGATCCCCGCGGTCGCACGGAAGGACGGGGGGCGCCGACCGCGCAGGGACAGGCGTGCCGCCAGCGTGCTCATGCCGGGCGCTCCGCCTGCGCCGCCTGGGCGGCGTCGTCGCGGTCGGTGACCTGGAGGAACAGCTCCTGGAGGTCGGTCGCGGCGGGCGAGTAGCTGACGACCCGCACCTTGGCCCGGATCGCGGTTGCGAGGAGCGCGGCGGCTCCCGCTTCGTCGCCTCTGAAGCCGATCTCGATCTCACCCAAGAGGTCGGTCGTGGCGGAGGCGACATCGTCACGAGCCTCGAACCAGGCCCGTGCCTCCTCGACCTTCGTCTCGCCGCCCAGCACCCGGACCCGGAGCACCTCGCCGACCCGAAGTCGCTGACCGATGTCGGAGATCGTCCCGGCGGCGAGGACACGACCCTTGTCGACGATCGCGACGGAGGTGCACAGCTCCTCGAGCTCGGGCAGGATGTGGCTGCTGATCACGATCGTCTTGCCGAGCGAGCGGAGCTCGCGGAGGAGCTCGCGCAGCTCCACCCTGGCGCGGGGATCGAGGCCCGAGGCCGGCTCGTCGAGGAGGAGCACCTGCGGGTCGTGGACGAGGGCGTGGGCCAGGCAGAGTCGTTGCTGCATGCCTCGAGAGAGGCTCAGAACGTAGGCATCGCGCTTCGCCGCGAGGTCGACCAGCTCGAGCAGGTCGCCGATCATCCGCTTCCGTCGCGCGGGCCCGAGGCCGTAGCACCGACCGAAGAAGTCCAGGTACTCCCAGACCTTCATGTCGTCATAGACCCCGAAGGCGTCGGGCATGTAGCCGAGGACGCGACGTACCGCCTGGGGGTTCCTGCGGATGGACTCGCCGGCGATCTCGGCGTCTCCCGCCGTGGGCGCCAGCAGGGTGGCGAGCATCCGGAGCATCGTTGTCTTGCCGGCACCATTGGGGCCGACGAGCCCGAAGATCTCACCCTCGCCGATGGACAGGTCCACGCCCGCGACGGCGAGCGTGCCGTCGTAGCGCTTGAGGAGCCCTCGCGCTTCGACGATGGCGGTCATTCGACGTCCCCCTCGAGCGCGATCTGGAAGCTGAAGCCTACCCCGGCTTCCGGCGATTCATTGACGAACCGGACGAGGACCTGGCCGGTCGCCGGGTCGACGAAGCGCGCCGGGTCGGCGACGGTGTAGCCGGCCTCCGCCGTCAGCCGCGGGAGGCGGACCCACGCGCCGTCGCCGGTCAGATCGAACAACTCGACCTCGGGCAGGAAGTCATTGCGCGGGGCCACGCAGCCCGCCGGTGTCGTGTGCGCAGCGTCGGTGCAGGCGACCGGGATGCCCGGCAGCGGCGTGATCGGCTTGCCGTCTGCCGGGAGGATGTTGCCCCCATTGCCCAGCGACAGCCGGATCTTCGTGACGCTGAAGGTGCCCTCGAACGGAATCGGCCGATAGGACAGCGTCGCCTGCCCGAGGCCCATGTTCAGGGAGAAGCGGTCCTTCGAGAAGAACTGCGCGCCGCTGTCGACTACCGTCGGGCGGAGGAGATCCGAGGAGAACGTCACGTGCCCGTGGACCTGCATCCCGACCGGCACGTAATACAGGACGTTGGCGCTCCGGCGAGGCTCATGTCCGCCGATCTCGACGTCGAGCGGGTTGCCGCGACCGAACGCGAGGATGACCGCCTGGTCGGCGGACAGCGAGCCGCCTCCGGACTGGCCGGTCGGGTCGAAGGTGAGCTGGTTGATCATCGCGTAGCGGATCGACCGGCGGACGCCGGCCTCGTTGGTCGGGTCGAACGACGCACCGACGACCTGGTCCGCAAGGCCAGCCCCGAACGGGTTGTCGCGGACGGGCAGCCTGACGTCGACCGTCTTGTGCGCGTCGACGTCGCCGAGGACCGCGACGGCGTTCCCGAGGACGATGGCCACGCCCTCGAGCTTCTCGTCGGAGGCGTTCTCGAAGGTCCCGGTCAGGGTGTTGCCGTCGAGCGTGAGCGTCGCGCGCATTCGCGGCCCCTCGACAGGCAGCTGTGCCCGGACGATGCGCAGGGAGCTCGTCCCGACGGCGAGGTTGCGGACCATCGACGGCTGCGCCGGGCCCGTCCCCTGCACGATGTCGAGAGCCCCGGCACCACCCTGGCCGGGGTCGCCGTTGATGGGCGCGGCCAGGAGGGCGCCCTGCGGGACGGTCACCTGGTATGTCGCGCGAGTCGGCGAGAACACGCCGAAGTAGACGTCGGCCGTCGCCTCGGTGGCGTCCGGTGCCCCACGGACGATGGCGATCTCATTGACCACGGTATCGACACCGCGCAGCAGGAAGCCGTAGCCGAACGAGGCAGCAGTGAACGCGAGGACGAGGACCGGCATCGTGATCCACGCCAGCTCACGACGGTCCAGGCGCTTGAGGACGAAGTAGTTGATCGGGCCGATGATGAGGATGTACGCGCCGATGAGGATCAGCAGTCCCGAGGTGGGAGGGAGGGCGAGCAGCGGCAGCTGGTAGACAGCCTGGACGAGCTGGCTGTCATCGAACAGCTGCGAGCCATCGGTCGATCGCGCGGGGAGGCTGCTGCGCCAGAGGGTGTCGACGCTCTTGCTCTCGGCGAGCCAGCGCGTCGTTGGGTCGAAGCCAAGCAGCGTGACCTTGCCGCTGCCGTACGGCTGCTCTGCAGCGACGACTCGATCGCCGGTCCTCGCGAGTGCTCGACCGTGGGCAAGGGCACCCGCCATCGCCGGGAGCTGGACCGCGCCGGCCGGCAACGGCCCCAGGAGCGTGACGAGGCTCGCGGGATCGAGGTCGACCGTGGCCGTCGGGCGATACGGCAGCAGGTCGTCCGGGAAGGCGGACAAGGTGTTGATGCCGGCGCTGCCTCCGACGATCACGAGGCGCCCGCCGGCCGCGAGCCAGTGCCGGAGCGCATCCAGCTGGAGGCTCGAGAGCTGGTTGCTGTCGACGTCCTGCCAGACGAGCCGGTCGACGACACTCCAGCCCTCCGCTCGCTCGGGGAGGTCCGCGATGGTCAGGGGCACGATCGCCGGCGCTGCCCCTGCCGAGCTGGTCGGCAGGTCGATCTGTGAGATCAGGGCCTGCGGTCGCTCGGCGAGCACGCCGACGACAAGCTGGGTCGCGTCGTGGACGAGGTAGGCGACGCTGACGCTGTCCACGAGCCGGTCGCCCGAGACCAGATCGATCTTCAGGGTGCGGACGAACGCCGGCGGCTGGATGTGCAGGTAGTAGGTCTTCCGCGAGCTCGTCGGCAGGTCGACCGCCATCGCATACCGCGCGTTCGAACCGGTACCTCCGTCCATGCGGAGCTCGCCGAGGATGCCCGGGCCGTCGTTCTGGAAGTCGACCGCCACGGCTGCCCAGGATCCCGCGCGGGCGTGGCCCTGCAGGAGGAGCCGCGCGTTCATCGTCAGCCCGCCGGCCGCGCTGCCCGTCAACGCCAGCGGGCCGGCCGCGACCGCGAGCGCCGCGCCGACGACCGCCAGTCGGAGCAGGACGGCGCGAGCCGGGGCAGGGAACCGGAGCCGGGGCGCCCGATGCCGCACGCGTCCTCCTCGAGAGCGAGATGGTGGCCGCGCGGGCTCGGTGAGCCGGCGGCCGCCTCAAACGACGCCGTCCGCCCTCGAGAAGTTGCGCGGCTGCCGCCGCGGAGGCTCTCCTCCGGTCGGCAACGCGGGCTATCGTACGATTCCGCCCCGTGCCGTCGATCCGCCCATTTCGCGCGCTCCGCTACTCCCCCGAGCTCGTCGACGACATGTCGGCCGTGGTCGCGCCACCGTATGACGTGATCTCGCCCGAGGCCCATCGCGCCCTTCTGGCACGCGACCCGCGCAACGTCGTTCGCCTCGACCTTCCGGAGGACGAGCCCGGCGACCCGGAGGACGAGCGCTACCGACGAGCCGCCCGGACGCTCTCGGCGTGGCGGCTCGACGGCACGTTGCGCCGCGACTCCCGCGCGGCGCTCTACCCCTACGAGCAGACGTATCGGGTGCCCGGCACGGATCGGGTGGCGACGCGGCGCGGGGTCTTTGCCCGGGTCGGGCTCGAGCCCTTCGGCCCCGCCGGCGGGATCCGGGCGCATGAGCGGACGCTGGCCGAGCCCCGGGAGGATCGCTACCGGCTCCTGCGCGCCACCGGCGTGAACACCAGCCCGGTCGTGGGGCTTGGCGAGGATCGCACCGGGTTCGTCGCCGACTGGCTTCGCGACGTGGCCGCGACCGGCCCGATCGTCGATCTCGAGGACACCGATGGTGTGCGCCACCGCCTCTGGCTCCGGGCAGCGGGGGAGAACGAGGAGCCCGCTGCCGCGGTCGCAACAGTGTGCGGACGACTCGGGGCGACCCCGATCACGCTCGCCGACGGGCACCACCGCTACGAGACCGCGCTGCGCTACGCCGAGGAGCGGCGCCGCGGCCCCGCGGTCGACGACGACCCGGCGTGGGCGGCGATCCTAATGCTCATCCTCGAGCCGATCGAAGGCCCGCTGACCGTCCTGCCCACCCACCGCGTCCTGCTTGGCCTCGATGGGGACGGCGTCGGGACACTCGTCTCGGAGTTGGAGGAGCTGTTCGAGGTCGAGCGCGACGTGGGCCGGGAGCGTCTGCTCGCGGCGTTCGGGGCAGGCTCCGAGGCGCGCGGCGGCGAGGGCCGCTTCGGGCTGTGGACACGCCACGGGGGCGCGATCCTGCACGCTCGACGCGCCGCGTTCGTGCCCTGGCTGCCATCGGGCGGCAGCGCGATGCGGCGTCTCGACGTCACGCTCGCCTCGGTGGCGATCGCGCGGCTCGCCGGTATCGACGCGGCCGCTGTCGCAGAGGGCCGCATCGCCTTTACGATGGACGCCGCCGAGGCGCTCACCTGGGTGGACAGGGGAGCCGCGCCCACGGGTACGCGCTCGGCTGCCGCAGCCCTCCTCCTCGACCCCACGCCTGCTTCGGAAATCGTCGCCGTCGCCGCCGATGGCGACGTCATGCCCCAGAAGAGCACCTACATCTATCCGAAGGCCCTGACCGGCCTCGTCATCAACCCACTCGAATAGAGGAACGATGTCCACGAGCCCCGATACGCTCCCGCCGCCGTCGAATCGGCCCGTCCGCAAGGACGAGATCGAGCTGCATGACCGCGGCTTGTACATCGAGTCCTGGCTGCCCGAGCGCCGCTCGCGGCGCAAGCCGCTGCTGTTCGTGCATGGCGAGCTGGCCGGATCGTGGGCCTGGGAGCGCTTCCTCGGCTACTTCGCCAGTCGCGGCTGGGAGGGCCATGCCCTCAACCTGCGCAACCACCATTGGAGCCAGACGGCGGACCCCGCGGACCTCTCATTCGAGAGCTTCGTCGATGACGCCGGCGCGGCGATGGACCGGCTCGGACCGAGCGTGGTGGCGGTCGGCCACGGGATGGGTGGCCTGCTCGTCCTCAAGGCCGCGGAGCGACGTCAGATCGGGGGCCTCGTCCTCATTGCCTCCGAGCTGCCGGGCGACATCCGCGACGCCACCCCGGCGCACCTCATCCGCGACGTGCCGGAGCTGTTCGGGCCGTCGCTGCTCGGCTGGGCGACGCTCCCGGAGAAGCTCCAGCGCGACCATCGCGACCTGTCCCTCGCCGACGTGCTGCGCATCCAGCACCTCATGGGCCAGAAGCCGCACGAGTCCGGCCGTGCCCGCCGGACGATGCTGCGTGGGGTCCGAGTCGACCCGTCACTTCTCCACGAAGTCCCCCGCCTCGTGATCGGCGGTGGCTTCGACAGCAACGTCTCGCTCGAGGAGGGCGAGCGGCTCGCGCAGTGGCTGGACGCCGAGTTCGAACCGTTCGGGGCGCATTCGCACTACGGCCTGATCCTCGGCGAGGAGGGCTACGGCCAGGTCGCCGACTCGATCCGGGGGTTCCTCGAGGCACACCGGCTGTAGCAGCGACGGCTGGTAGAATGCCGCCTTGCCCGCGGCGGATCCCGCCCCGGCGCGTCCGTGCCGCATTCGTCTAGAGGCCCAGGACACCGCCCTCTCAAGGCGGAGATCATCGGTTCGAATCCGATATGCGGTACCACTGCCCGACCTGACCCGGCCTCGCCGATCGTGGTTACGTCGGCCTGCGCTCGAGCCGGACGTGCGGGACGACCTCGTCGACGAACCGCCGGAGCTCGGCGGTGTTGTCGAAGGCAAGGGGGATGTGCGAGACCCCCAGGTCGACCAGCACCTCGATCTCACGGATCACATCCCGGGCTGTCGGGCCGACGATCCCGAACACCTGGCCCGGATAGAACTCGTGCTCGTAGCCGGGGCTGAACGCACCCGGGTCGTCCGGCAATGAGACGGCGAGCGTTGCGGTCAGGGTGATCTCCTCGAACGGTCGCCCGACCTCCTCGCACGCTGCCTGCAAAGCCTCGTACGGTCCGCGGTAGGTCGGCTCCCAGGGGCCGTCCCAGTTCCACCAGTCGGCGTGGCGCGCCACGACTTTGAGCGCGCGCGGGCCGTTGGTCCCGACGAGCACCGGGATCGGCGGGTCGGGCTGTTCGCACAGTGCTTCGGTGATGCGGTACCAGGTGCCCTCGAACGTCGCCGGCGATTCCCGCCAGAGGGTCTTCACGAGCTGGATGGTCTCGGCGAGCTGCTCGACCCTGACGCCCGGGCGCGGGAAGTCATAGTTAAACGCCCGGTACTCGTCTTCCAGCCAGCCGGCGCCCAGGCCGAGGATGAATCGACCGCCGGTGAGCCGCTGGAGCGTCGCGGCCATCACGCCGAGCAGTCCGGGATTCCTGTAGCTCTGGCTCAGCACCATGTGGCCGTATCGAAAGCGCGGCATCGCTGCGGCGAGGTAGGTAAGCCGCGTCCAGCCTTCCAGCAACGGTGCGCCCTGATGCTGCAGGTGGTCGGAGATCCAGATCGTCGAGAAGACGTCGGGCAGCGGATCGCATGTCTCGCGCATGAATGTGAGCCACCCGGCTGAGCTGACCTCCCCGAGCGTGCCCTGGATTCCGAAGTCGGTCATGGCATCCCTCCCAGCAGCGCCCCCTCGATCACGACGTTGCCGCCCCGCTAGTTGTAGATGCTCGGGAACCAGGGTGCGAGGATCGGCCGCAGGTCCTTCGACGTGTGTGCCTGGAGGGTCTCGAGGAACGCTGCCGTCGACCCGATCGCGAACTGGTGCGCGGTGATGTAGTCGCGGGTCGCTTCCCAGAACGCGGCGCTGCCCATCGTTCGGCGGACGGAGCGCAGGAGTTGGGCGCCGTGCAGGTAGATCTGGCCGAAGTAGCAGCTCGTGCTGTAGCGGTAGATCGACAGGTCGAGGCGGCGCCACGGGCAGCTGTTCGAGCGCCAGATGCCCGACACGACCTGCCCGAGGTGCGTCGCGACCGCCTCGTCGGCGAATGGGTCGAGCGCCCCGTCCGAGCCGACCAGCCCGTAGAACCATTGATGGGCGGTCTCGTGATAGACGTTCCAGTGGAGGCGGCTACCCGCCAGACCGGTCGGGATCCAGATCATCCCTGGGCCCTCGAGTGCGTAGCCGCCGGCCGTCTGCGCAATCGTGAACGTGGAATACGGATATGCGCCCGCGAGCTCGCTCATACGGGTGAGCCCATCGGCTGCGTCGTCGAGCACTGTGGCGGTCGGAAATCCGGGCCGGACATAGGCCCGCACAGTCCAGTCCCCGACGCGACGCTCGCGGATCCTGAACGACGGGCTGGCGACGATGTGGAAGTCGCGGACGTTCTCGGCCTCGAATGTCTGCGTCAGCCCATCGGCCGCTATCCGCGCCCCTGGCGTCGCGATCACCAGCCTCCGATCCGAGGTGATCCGCACCCGGACGTGCGGGCTCAGCGCCGTGAAGAACGGGTCGCCGTGGTTCGGGCGGTCGAAGGGTCGCTGGAGCCCGACCCACGGCAGCCAGCGGCTCGCCTGGAGGATGCCGCCGGTCCTCGTGAACATCCAGTTCGAGCCGTCGAGGTTCGAGCGCAGGTGTGCGCCCAGCCGGACGCGCAAGGTCGTCACGGCGCCGTCCGGGAGGACGCCGCCCAGTGGCACGACGATGCTCTGGCCCAGCACGCTCGCGTCGGCGGGCTTTCCGTCGATCTCGACCTGCCGGAGGCGCAGGTCGCCGAGCTTCGCCGTGATCGTGTTCAGCTCGATCCGGTCGATGCCGTCGCCTGACCGATTGGTGACCGCGATCGTCACGTCCACGGCGAGGCTGCGGTCGTCGAACCCGAGATGGACGTCGGCGTCATAGGTCGCCGCCAGATCGACGCTCGTCCGGTCGACGCTGCCGGCGATGATTCCGGGAGGCGCCGTCGGTGGACCGGCGCTGGGTCCCGGTGTCGCCGCGATCGATTGGGTTCCGGCCGGACCTGAGGGTGCCGTCGGTGCGCCGCTCACCTGTGCCGTCGCCGCCGAGCCGCCGCCCGGGCCGCTCGGCCGACCGATGATCGTTGCCGTTGCCACGATCCCCGTCGCGACGAGCACCGCGGCGAGCACCAACTCGCGGCCGCGCAGCGAGGCCATCACCGACGCGGGACGACGCCTCGCGCAGCCCACGCCCGTGCCGTGAGCGTGAAGGCGCCGGACGGGAGCGCCGCACGACACCGCTC
>Ga0070708_100002050_pt1 | contig 15529 bp, 14 predicted proteins | sample KBSK5503metaG_FD_65469 | JGI IMG/M metagenome (GOLD analysis project Ga0070708, IMG submission 65469) | Corn, switchgrass and miscanthus rhizosphere microbial communities from Kellogg Biological Station, Michigan, USA - KBS K5-50-3 metaG | ecosystem: Host-associated > Plants > Roots >... | reverse complement strand
ATTTCGTGGCCCGATTTCATTGCCTGGCGCGACGACACGCGGGCGTTTTCGGCGATCGGCATCTGGACATGGACGTCGGCCACGCTCTCCGGCGATGGATCGGAGGCCGAACGAGTGAACGGCGCCGAGGTGAGCGCGAGCCTGTTTCCAATTCTTGGTGTGCAGCCCACGATGGGTCGCAACTTCGTTGCGGACGAAGAGACGCCGGGTCGCAACTACGAAGTCCTCCTGAGTTATCGTCTCTGGCGCCGCCGTTTCGGCGCGGAGAGGGGAATCGTCGGGAAAACGATCACCGTCGATGGGCGTGCGTATACGGTCGTCGGCGTAATGCCACCGAACTTCAATTTCCCTGACCGCGGCGACGTGTGGGTGCCGTTTTCGACGACGGCCGCCAACGAGGCGCACGGCAATCGCGGCTATGCCGGCGCGATCGGACGCCTCGCGCCTGGCGGGACGGTGGAGAGCGCGCGCGCCGATTTGCATCGCATCGACGCGAACCTCGAACGCACATTTCCCGATGAGAACTTCGGTTGGCATGCCGACCTCGTGCCAATGCGCGAGGACCTTGTGGGCGATCTCAGGCAGCCGCTCAACGTGTTTCTTGCTGCTGTCGCCCTTGTGTTGCTGCTCGTCTGCGCCAACGTGGCCAATCTCATGCTCGCGCGCGGGGCCACCCGCGGCCGCGAGATGGCGATTCGCAGCGCGATTGGCGCCTCACGCGCGCGGCTGGCCGGTCAACTCCTCACCGAGAGTTTGCTCATCTCCGCATTCGGCGGAGTGGCAGGCATCGCAATCGCGTGGTGGGGCGTCCGTCTCCTCAGGTTCGGTTTCCCCGATCAAGTCCCGCCTTTTTTTATCACGCTCCAGCTCGAGCCGATGACGCTGGCATTCGTCGCCGCGGTCACGTTGATCACCGGCCTGCTCTTCGGCACGATTCCGGCACTTCGCGTCGCGAAGGTCGACGTCAACTCGGCGTTGCGGGAGGGCGCGCGCGGCGCGAGCGACGGTTCGCATCGCTCGCGTCTCCGTCGCACGCTCGTCGTCGGCGAAATCGCACTGTCCGTGGTGCTGGCCGTCGGCGCCATGCTGCTCGTTCGCAGCTATCGAAATTTGGCGGGCACCGATCTCGGGTTCACCGAACATGGTGTCCTGTCGGCGCGAATCTATCTCCCCGACGCGTCGTATCCGACGCGCGCACATTCCGCCGCGTTCTTCGACGGACTGCTCGAGCGCTTGCGGCAACTTCCCGGCGTGACGGCCGTCGGCTCCGCGCAGGGCATTCCCTTTAGCGGATGGAACGTCCAGGGCGCCGTGAGCGTAGAAGGCGCACCGCCGCCACGACGCGGTGAAGAGCTCGTGTCGCATTATCAGGTCGTCACGCCCGACTACTTCAAGGCGATCGATGTGGGACTGGTGCGCGGCCGGTGGTTTACTGCGGCCGACCGTGATTCTCTGGCGCCGGTGGCGCTCGTGAACGAGCAGATGGTCGTGCATGGCTTTGGAGGTCGAGATCCAATCGGCAAGCGCGTCCGCTTCGGATCGCGCGACCCGTGGATGACCGTTGTCGGCGTCATTCGTGATTTCCGGCACTACCGTCTTCCGCAGCCAATGGGGCCGGCGGTCTACTATCCGTATGCAGCGAGGCCGTCACGTCAGCAGACGATTGTGATACGCACCGACGGAGACCCCAACGCACTCGTTCGACCATTGCGAGCCGCGGTACGCGAGATCGATCCGAACGTGGCGCTGCAGCAGGTGCAGACGTTCGATGAAGTCGTATCGCGGTCACTGTGGCGACAGCGACTTCAGAGCAACGTGTTGTCGATCTTCGCCGTGTTGGCGCTTGTTCTCGCGTGCCTGGGTCTGTACGGAGTGATCTCGTATGCTGTGGCGCAGCGAACGCGCGAGCTCGGTGTTCGCGTCGCGCTTGGAGCGACGCGGCGTAACGTACTCATGCTCGTGTTCGGCGAGAGTGGCCGCCTCGTGTTGAGCGGTGTCACGATCGGCCTCGCCGCCGCGTACTTCTCGACGCGAATCCTTCGGACGCTCCTCTACGGCGTGGACGCGAGCGACGTCGCGACATTTGCCTTCGTCGCCGGCGTGCTCGGCCTCGTCGCGCTCGTGGCAGCCGCAATTCCCGCGCGTCGCGCGGCCCGCGTCGACCCGATCGTGGCGATGCGCGCGGATTAGCCGGCTCGGATTCTTCGGAACGAAATCTGCGGCGGCTACCGCACATGCCATCAACCAAAACTTCGCGCCGCGCGCACTCTCGGCCGATCGTTGCCCGCTCGTCGATTCCCGCCACGATGCGCGCGGCCGTGATCGACCACTACGGCGATCCCAGCGTTTTTTCCATCGAAACCATTCCGGTCCCGACGCCCAACGCCCAGGAAGTGCTCATCGCTCTCGACACGATCGGTGTTGGCAGCTGGGATCCTGAGTTGCGGAGCGGCAAGTGGGACGAGGGGAGGACCAAGTTCCCACTCATTCTCGGCATTGACGGCTCGGGCACAGTGGCCGCGATGGGCGCGACCGTTACTCGATTCGCGCTCGGCGATCGCGTGTACTCGTACAGCTTCGAGAATCCGAAAGGCGGCTTCTACGCGGAATATGTCGCTGTGCCCGCCGGGCGAGTGGCGCACATTCCCGCGGAGCTCGACATGATCCGGGCCGGCGCCGTCCCGGCTATCGGTCTCACGGCTCTCCAGGGTCTCGATGACACGCTCGAGATCGCGGCAGGTGAGAACGTCATTGTCTATGGCGCGAGCGGCAACGTCGGCATGATCGCGCTCCAGTTCGCGAAGCTGCGCGGTGCCCGCGTCCTCGCGGTCGCGTCGGGCGGCGATGGTGTCGAGCTCGCGCGCCGGCTTGGCGCGGACCAAGCTCTGGATGGTCGAGGGGACGACGTGGATGCCGCGCTCGAGCAATTCGCCCCCGACGGTGTCGACGCCGTACTCGCCTTCGCGGGAGGTAAGGAGTTGACGCGCTGTCTCGATGCCATACGCAAACGGGGACGCCTCGCTTACCCCGACGGCGTCGAGCCAGAGCCGCGCAAACGCCGCGGCCTCCGCATCACGACGTACGACGCCCAAACTGGCGTGCGCCAGCTCGAGCGTTTCAATGCGGCCATCGCTGAGTCGAAGCTCGAGGTCCCGATCGCCGCGGTGTTCTCGTTGGGCGATGTCGCGCGCGCCCATGAGCGTATCGAACGCGGACACGTCATCGGCAAGGTGGTGCTCAACGCATCGACGTGAGTCGGATGGCTGCGAAGCAACCCGGGACGACGCTGCAAATTGTCGACGGAGATCACACTCGTGGGCCGGCGGACGCGCCGACGACAGTACTCGCGTATGGCGATTACGAATGTCCGCACACGCGAGCGCTCGAGCTAGCGCTCGCTCGGCTTCGACGTCTCGATACCAACGTATTTCGCTCCGTCTTTCGCCACTTTCCGCTACGCGACGTTCACCCGCACGCGCAAATGGCCGCCGAGGCGGCCGAAGCGGTGTACGCGTTCGGCGGTACCGCCGCGTTTTGGATCATGCACGACGGGATGTTCGCTCACCAAGACGACCTCGACCCACCGGCACTGGAGCGCCGAGCGGCAGAGGCCGCGGTCGATCCGATTGTCGTGCGTGCGGCGCTAGAGGCTCGCCGATTTGCTGGCCGGGTCGAGCGAGACGTCGAGAGTGGAAGAGCCAACGGCGTTGGCGGTACGCCGTCTGTCTTCATCAACAGCGAGCGCTATCGCGGACCGCGCGATGTCCCCAGCCTGCGCGCGGCCATTGCAGCGGCCGCTCCACTTCGCAACGAACAGTAGCAAGGAGGTGCGGGCCTAGGGTGTGCAGCACACGGCACCTACGCGAGTAGCCCGCGTCCCGAACCAATTCACACTCGACTGATGAGCAGGCTTGATGAATCGCATTCTTGCGCCCGGTACGCTGGCGCCCGATTTCACCCTCAACGCCACACCCGACCAAACGCTCCGACTCGGTGAGCTTCGCGGACGGCCAGTGATTCTTGCCTTCTATCCCGCCGACTGGAGTCCGGTGTGCGGCGATCAGATGGCGCTGTACAATGAGATGCTCGAGGATTTCCGCGAGTACGGCGCCGAGTTGCTCGGGATCTCGGTCGACGGCGCATGGTGCCACGCCGCCTTCGCGCGCGACCGGAGGCTGCACTTCACCCTGCTCAGCGACTTCGAGCCGAAAGGTGCCGTCTCGCGGCTCTATGGTGCGTATCGCGAGGAGGACGGCACGAGCGAGCGTGCGCTCTTCGTCACCGACGCCGACGGTGTCATTCGCTGGAGCTACTGCTCACCGGTAGGTGTGAACCCCGGAGCCGACGGCATCTTGAACGCGCTCGACTCGATTGCACATCCGTCCGAGCGCGTGCGCCACTCCGTGCGCGCCGAAGCGCGCCCATGACCGGCGGTCGGCTCACGCCGCCCGTTGGCGCCAATGATCACATGGCGGGTTCCGCCGATGCGCCGGTCACGTTGGTCGAGTACGGTGACTATGAGTGTCCGTACTGCGGCATGGCGTACCCGATCGTGAAGGCCGCGCAGCGCAAGCTCACGAGTCAGCTTCGATTTGTCTTCCGCAACTTTCCGCTTGCCGAGAGCCACCCGCATGCCCGGCGAGCGGCGCAGGCAGCTGAGGCGGCTGCGGCCCAAGGGAAGTTTTGGCTGATGCACGACATGCTCTTCGAGCATCAGGATGCGCTCGAGGACGCGGATCTCGTCCGCTACGCCGACGCGATCAGGCTCGACGTGGCTCGTTTCGCACGGGAGCTGGAAGCCGGACTGTACGCCAAGCGAGTGCGCGACGATTTTCGAAGTGGTGCACGGAGCGGGGCCAACGGCACGCCGACCTTCTTCGTGAATGGAGACCGCTGGGACGGCGCCTGGGCCGATGAAGAATTGTTCATCGATGCTCTCCGCGATGCTGCTCGGTCAGCGGGCGGAGGCGTACCAAGCACGGCTGACGCCTAGGATGAGCGTTGGAAAGCGCGCCGGGACGAGGGAGTTGCTTTACGTTCACTTTGCCGGTGGCGACGCCGACCCCGCCATGACAACGCCGAGCGTATTCCGATCCGGCGGTTCTACCGCGAGGAGGTTGTGGACGAAGAAATCCCATCGCTTGCGATCGCCGTACTCGCCTCCCGACGTGTGATCGGCGCCGGGAATGACGAGCAGATCGAACGTCTTCTTGGCTTTGATCAAGGCGTTCGCCACCTGCAGCGTCGATGACGGATCGACATTTCGATCCATTTCCCCGACGATGAGCAACAGCTTCCCTCGCAATTTGTACGCGTTGTCGACGTTCGACGACGCGGCATAGTGCGGTCCGATCTCGCCCATCCACTGCTCGTTCCACCAGATCTTGTCCATGCGGTTGTCGTGACAACCCGCCGCCGACACAGCGACTTTATAGAACTCTGGATGAAAGAGCAGCGCGCCCATCGAGCTCTGGCCGCCTGCCGACGTGCCGTAAATTCCGACGCGCTCGATGTCGTAGTACGGGTATTTCGCCGCGACCGCCTTGTGCCAGAGAATCCGATCGGGGAAGCCCGCGTCGGCGAGGTTCTTCCACGCCACGTCGTGAAACGCCTTCGAGCGATTAGACGTGCCCATGCCGTCGATCTGGACGACGATGAACCCGAGGTCGGCGATCTGCTGCATCCCGAGTTGGGCGGAGGAGAAGGTTTTCGGCACGAACGACCCGTGTGGGCCGGCGTAGATGTTCTCCACCACCGGATACTTTCGCGCGGGATCGAAGTTCGTGGGACGAATGATGACACCCCAGATGTCGGTTTTGCCGTCGCGTCCCTTCGAGACGAACACCTCCGGTGGTTTCCACCCGAGCGCGTAAAGAGCGCTCGCATCGGTCCGCTCGACTTCCATCACGAGTGATCGATCGCTCGTGCGTCGTAGCTCGAACACCGGCGGCTGATCGACGCGCGACCAGATGTCGACGAAATACTTCATGTCGGCCGAGTACGACACGTTGTGCATCGCGTCGGCGTCGGTCATCGCGGTGAGACCGCTGCCGTCGAAGTTGATCCGATACGAGTGGACGAAGTACGGATCCTTGCCTGCATACATCCCGCTCGCCTGGAACCAGATCTGGCGCGCGAGCGTGTCGACCTTCTCGACGCCGCGCACGACCCACGGTCCTTTCGTGATCTGCTGTTTCACCTTCCCCCTGAGGCCATCATATAGGTAGAGATGGTTCCAGCCGTCGCGCTCCGACATCCAAACGATCTCGCGTCCGTCAGCGATATCGTAACGGAAGTGTTTGCCTGAATACTCGTAGAACGTGGGGCTCTGCTCGTCGATCACCGCGCGCGTCTTGCCACTCACTGCGTCGATCTCGATCACGCGGTAAACCTGGTGGCCGCGCTGGTTGTACTCGAAGACCACCGCCCGTCCGTCTTTGCGCCATTCGAGTGGCGTCATGTCGTATGCGTTGGGAAAGAGCGCGTTGTCGACGACGATCTGATGCTTCGTCGCGAGCTCGAAGAGCATCGGCTGCTCGACGTCGAGCACGTCGCCCGGCTTGTTGTAGAGCCGCGAGGAGTGCTTGGGCTGGAGCTGGTCTTCGGGCGATGACTCGACGTAGTACACTTCGCGGCGAAATCCGGGGCGAACGCGATACGCGGCGATCCGCTTGGAATCGGGCGACCATGCGATGGAGCGCGCGGCATAGGCGTTCCCGTCGCTGCCGTCGCTACTCAAGAAGAAGCCGTCCTTTGCACCGACGCGTCGTATATAGACGTTGAAATTTCGAACCGTTGCTTCCCATTGGCTGTCGGGTGAGACGCGCGGCGGCACGTTGTCATTGGGGAGCGCACCGTACAATCCGCCGCCGAAATCTCGACCGACGCCTTGTCCTCCCGCCGGCGGCGATGGCGCGCACTTGTAATCGGCGAGCGTGCAACGCCAGCGAACACTATCGGGCGAAAACTGGATCGCCGTGCGGTCGTCGGTGAACGTCAAGTTGCCGAGCGGCAGCGAGTCGGCGGAGACAGGATGCTTGAGCATCGCGGTGAGCGACGCCGCTAATCGTGCCTGATCGAACGCCGGCCGACGCTCGTGCTGTTCGGCGTCGAGCAGAACGTAGGCGGTGCCGGTCGCCGTCGTCTTACGATACCAGACCCACGTGGTACGTCCGATCCAGTTGGTCTGGTTGACGGCGTTGACGACCGTGTGCGGAGCGCGCACCGCGAGCGATTCGGCACGAGCGTAGTCGGCGGCGGTGCCTTGTGCGAGCGCGACAGAGGAGCTGACCGCCAGGCATGCGAGTGTGAGAGATGGGCGGTGCATGGATGCCAGGGGACGGAGACGAACGGCACGGAGCACGGTAGAACTCGAACCTATGGTCGGGGCTGCGGGCGGTCCAGTTCATTCCGAGACCTTGCCGCTGCTTGACGCCATGCGTGTGGCCGCGCCGATTACCAGGCCTGAACCCGGAGATTGACGTGACGCCTCGCTTGTCGATGCGGTCTTGCCTCGCGACCCTCATGGTTTGCCTCGGAATAGCTCCGATGGTCGCGCGCGCTCAAGGTCCCTCACCGCGGCTCGCGGGACAGTGGGAGGGAATGGCGCGCGTGCCCGGCGCCGGCACGCTCCGCGTCACGATCACGCTCGACTCGACATCCGCCGGCTGGTCGGGAACCCTGAATGTTCCCGCCCAATCGTCGAAGCCGTTTCCCTTCGTCTCGATCACCAGAGTTCAGGATTCTCTGATACTGCGCCTGCCCGCGGCGGCGGAGAACGCTGTCCTGCGGATCACGCCATCGCCCGACGGCAAGCAGCTTGCCGGCACCATTGAAGCTGGATCCGTCGGAACAGTTACCGCCGTTCGCGCCGGCACTCCGGAAGCCGCGGCGCTCCTGGCCGCTGATGGGCGCCTACAACAGTCGCGCGCCGCGGCAAATCGACTCGTGCAGTCCGCGCCCGGCGCATCGCCGCCGACCGCGAATCCAGACTCGAGTCGTCTCGTTACGAGCGACATCCGCCTGTTCTGGAGCGCGATCGATCGCGCGCCGCCGGACAGTCTCGCCGTGTATCTGCAGCGAGAGTACCTCGAGCGGGCGAGTGTCGGCGTGCGCGACTTCATTCCCGGACGCATCATGAGTGCCGAAGACCTCGCGTCGTACGTACGCGGTCACCGCGCGACCTACGATTCGGTGCGCGCGGCGAATCTCGACGTCGCGCTCGCCGAGCCGGAGATCCGCGCCGCGTTGCGCAAACTCAAGGCGCTGTATCCTGACGCCGTGTTCCCCGATGTGTATTTCGTGATTGGCCGGTTCAACTCCGGCGGAACGTCCACGACACACGGACTGCTGATCGGCGCCGAGATGTACCGCGACCCGGCCGCGCTGCCGGCAATCGTCTCGCACGAGCTGATTCATTTTCAGCAACACTATCCCAGCCCGAGACTTCTCGAACATTCCTTCATGGAAGGAACCGCCGACTTCGTTGGCGAGATGATCGCCGAAAAGCAGATCAACAATGCGGCGCATCGCTACGGAATGGCGCACGAAGCGGAGTTGTGGAAGGAGTTCAGCGCCCACGTCGACGACAAGAACTTCTTCCCCTGGATGTACGGCCGGCCAACGGACGGCAAGCCGAATGACCTCGGCTACTTCGTCGGATATCGCATCGCGCAGGCCTACTACAACAAAGCGGTCGACAAACGCCAAGCGATTCGCGACATCATCACGGCGCGGAACGGAAACGTCCGCGAGCTCCTGGCGATGAGCGGCTACGCCCCCAGCCAGCCGTAGCTACTCCGCCAGCACCTTGTGAACCGACGCGATCGCGATCGACCCTTCGCCCACGGCCGACGCGACCCGCTTGATGTTCCCCGCGCGAACGTCTCCCACGGCGAATATCCCCGGCCGACTCGTCTCGAGAAGATGCGGTGCCCGCGCCAGCGGCCAGTGCGCCGCCGCGAGATCATCGGTCGTTAGATCCGGCCCAGTCTTGATGAACCCGTGCGAGTCGAGCGCGATGCAGCCCTTGAGCCAACCCGTGCACGGCATGGCGCCGGTCATCACGAACACATGTCTGATTTCGCGTTGCTCGGTCGACCCATCGCGGTTGTCGCGCCAATGCACTCGCTCGACATGCCTGTCTCCCTCGAGCGCGGCGACCTCGGTGTGGGTTCGCAGCTCGATCGCCGGATGTCCTTCGATGCGACGAATGAGATACCGCGACATACTCTCGGCGAGGCTGTCTGAGCGGACGAGCATATGGACATGGGCGGCCGAGTCGGCGAGAAAGACCGCGGCCTGGCCGGCTGCGTTCCCGCCGCCGACGACGATGACCTCCTCGCCGCGACACAGCTGCGCCTCCATGAACGTGGCGCCATAGTAGACGCCCGCACCCTCATACTGAGGGAGATTCGGCAGCGGCAGCCGGCGATACGTCGCGCCGCTCGCGATGATCACGGTGTGCGCGGGCATGCGCTGGCTTCCATCGATCTCGATCGCGAACGGGAGACCGGAACACGCGAGTCCGGACGCGGCTTTTCCGACCATGATCTGGGCACCGAACTTCTCAGCCTGCGCGAACGCGCGCCCCGCGAGATCCTGGCCGGAGATCCCCGTCGGAAAGCCGATGTAGTTCTCGATGCGCGAGCTCGAGCCAGCCTGCCCACCCGCTGACTGGGCTTCCACAACGAGCACGTCGAGCCCTTCGGAGGCCGCGTACACGGCGGCCGACAACCCCGACGGACCGGCGCCGATGACGACGACGTCGCGCAGCTTCGTTTGATCGATCGCGTCGTTGAAGCCGAGGCAGTCGGCGATCTGGCTGTTGCTCGGATTGCGCAGGACGACCGTGCCGCGACAGATCAGCACCGGAATGTCATCGGGGCTGACATCAAACTTGTCGAGCAGCGTCTGCACGTCGGCGTCGACGTCGAGATCGACGTAGGCGTGGGGATGGCCGTTGCGGGTTAAGAATTCTTTGATGCGCAACGTTCCCGCGCAGTGCGTCGAGCCCACGAGCACGACGTCGCCGTAGCCGCGCGCGATGAGCTCCAGTCGCCGCAGGATGAAGGCGCGCATCAGGATCTCACTGAGCTCGGCGTCGGTCTGAATGATCGTGAGTAACGCGTCACGATCGAGCTCGATGAGCTCGCCCGCCTCGCCGGCGCGGATCTGCACGACGATGGGCCGGCCCGTGAGCATCGCACCCTCGCCGGAGAACATGCCCGGGCCGAACGTCACGACGAGCTGCTCGACGCCGTCTGTTGCTCGGATGATCTCGACCGTGCCGGAAACAACGAAGAACATTCGCGTCGACGGAGTGCCAGGCTCGAGGAGCACCTCACCTGCGGCAACACGCCGTCGCCGCCCGCGGGCGGCGACGCGCGACATCTGCTCCGGGGTCAGTGTCGGATAGACATGCTCCACACGCGACGAAGCCAACAGTGGAGCGACGGGCGTTCCCGTTGTCATGTTATCCTCCGGTCGGCGCGACGATTCCTTCGCGTAGCATAGGCGCGACGCGGGCCCCAAGCAATTCGATGGCGCGCATGAGCTTCGCGTGGGGCAGCGACGCCGCGTTCATCTGAAACGTGATGCGCGAGATGCCGCCCAGCGCGTCACTGTGTCGAATGATCTTCTCCGTCACCTCGTCTGGCTCGCCGATCAACAATGCGCCGTAAGGGCCTCGCTGCGCATCGAAGCGTGGGCGCGTCATCGGAGCCCAGCCGCGCTCCTTTCCGACATCGGTCATGGCGCGCGCGTATCCCGGATAGAAATCGTCCGCCGCCTCTTTCGACGTCGCCGCCACGTAGCCGAGTGAGTGGACGCCGACTTTGAGCTGCTCGGGCGGATGTCCCGCTCGCGCGCCCGCCTCGCGGTAGAGATCGATGAGCGGACGGAAACGCCGCGTCTCGCCGCCGATGATTGCCACCATCAACGGCAGACCGAGCGTACCGGCGCGAGAGAACGATTGTGGAGTCCCGCCAACGCCAAGCCAGATCGGCAACGGATCTTGCAGCGGTCTCGGGTACACGCCCTGGCCCGTCAGTGGCGCGCGGTGCTTGCCCGACCAGTACACGTGCTCGTTCTCACGAATCTTCAGCAGCAAGTCGAGCTTTTCGGCGAACAGGGAATCGTAGTCCTCGAGCCGGAACCCGAATAACGGGAACGAATCGACGAACGACCCGCGGCCCGCGACGATCTCCGCGCGTCCCTGCGACAGAAGGTCGAGCGTGGCGAAGTTCTGAAACACTCGCACCGGGTCGGCCGAGCTCAGGACCGTAACGGCACTCGTGAGACGAATGCGACTGGTTCGCGCCGCCGCCGCGGCAAGGATGACGGCGGGAGCGGAGTCGAGGTAGTCCCTGCGGTGATGTTCGCCAATGCCAAATGAATCCAGTCCGACCTGATCGGCGTGCCTGATCTGCTCGACCAGGTTGCGAAGACGCTCCGATGGACTGACGGCGCGGCTCGTCTCATCGTATGCCGCGGCGAAACTATCAATGCCGACCTGCATTCTCGTGTCCGCGAGCACGATGTCGCGATGGGTCGGCATCGTCAACTCCCGGCGGCGGCCGGTGAACGATGACGGATTGCGACGTTCGCGAACGCACCAACAATGCCGACGCCCAACGCGATCCAGCTGAGAGTTGGCGGCCATCGATCGGCGATTCCCAGCAATGCGTCGAGTGAGTAGCGCCCAAAGCCGATCAGCGCGAGTCCGATCGCAAGGCTCCCGTAGAGCAGCGGGACTTCGATGCCGTTCGTGCTGGCGAACAGCCCGTTTCTCAAGTGCACGGTGATCAGCGCGACGATCATGACGGACAGCATGAGCGCCGGACCGATCGGCCCGAGGAAGCCAAACGTGACGAGCAGCCCGCTCGTGATCTCCGCCAGCGATGCGGCGGCGGCAAACGCACGGCCGGCCGAAAACCCAAGCTGCACGAAGAACTCACCGGTCTGCTTTAGCCCATATCCTCCAAACCATCCGAACAACTTCTGCGTGCCGTGCGCCGCCATCACGAGTCCCGCCACGACCCGAACGACCAGCAGGCCGATGCTCACCGTCTCCAAATCCACGCCGTACCCGCCCATGGTGTCCTCCTCACCGCGTGTGTAGTTTGCGGTTACTGTTAGTAACTACTCGCAAGCTACGGGGCTTTTTCGCGACGCGAAGAAGGAACGAAAAAGTGCGCGAGCCACACCGGAGTAACCAATGGCCAAGAAAGAATTCAGGCGGCCACCGGAATTGGAGTACACACCGGCGAACTGCCACGCGCGCGACATCCTCGCCCGCATCGGCGATAAGTGGTCGGTGTACGTGATCCACGTGCTCGGCGACGCACGAACGTTGCGCTTCAACGAGCTGCGAAGCCGTGTCGAAGGGATCAGCCAGCGCATGTTGACCGTGACGCTGCGCGGCATGGAGCGCGATGGATTGGTCGCGCGCACCGTCTACCCCGAAGTCCCGCCGCGCGTCGAGTACGCGCTCACACCGCTCGGCGCGACGCTGCGGCAAATGGTGCGCGGGCTGGTCGCGTGGTCGGGCGCGCATCTCGCCGAAGTCGATGCCGCGCGGGCTGCGTACGACGCCCGGAACGGACGACCGGCGCGATCGACGCCGGCGGAGCGCGGCGCCCAACGCTATCTTCGCGCGAAGAAAGCGTGAAGCAGGCGAAGCGATGCTCTTGGGCCGGCGAGAGCGATCCGTTGATGCTCGAGTATCACGATCGCGAGTGGGGCGTGCCCGTCCATGACGAGCGCACGCACTTTGAGTTCTTGGTGCTCGAGGGCGCGCAGGCTGGTTTGAGCTGGTCGATCGTGCTCAGAAAGCGCGAAGGCTATCGCCGTGCGTTCAGCGACTTCGAGCCCGAGAAAGTGGCGCGCTATACGGCGAAACGCATCGAGAAGCTCATCGTCGATCCGGAGATCGTTCGAAATCGCATGAAGATCGAGTCCACCGTGCGCAACGCGAAAGGGTTTCTCGCGGTCCAGCGAGAGTTCGGAAGCTTCGACGAATACTGCTGGCGCTTCGTCGGCGGACGGCCCAAGGTGAATCGTTGGACGACCAGCGGCATTCCGGCGACGTCGCCCGAGTCTGATGCAATGAGCAAAGATCTCAAGCGCCGCGGATTCGGTTTCGTCGGTTCCACGATCATCTACGCGTACATGCAGGCGGTCGGCATAGTGAACGATCACGCCGCCGACTGTTTCCGGTATCGCGAGATTCAACGCGCGTATGGCGCTAGGTGAACCGTCGGCAGACCGGCGTTCACTACCGATGATCTCCACTCACGTCGTGCAGGGCGATCGCGTGGGAGGCCCATCGGTCCGCGTTCAGCATCAGCGCCGGCGGACCTGAGCTCATTTGGTGCTCCCACCAGGCAGGACGCGGGACACTGTCGCCCCTCCACATCGCGTTCCTGTCGAACACCATCCATGTGTCCCACGCGGCAGCTCGGCTTCCGACCAGCGGCTGATATGCCGAGCCGACGAGCATATGGCCATCCCAAAAGTGGGTGGCGCGTGGATCAGAGACGAGCGTGGTCGCGCCGGCGACGTGCTTCTCCTCGGCACCCAATTGCGGTGACCAAACAACGTAGACCGCGACGTCCTTCAAGGAATCCTTCTTGAGCCATGCATTCTCCAGCGCAACTGCGCCGCGCATGCAAGCCGCTCACGTCGGTGATGCGAGAAAAATCGCTCGCACCTTCCCGGAGTCCGAGTTGAATGCCGCACGAATCGGATCGATGCTCGAGAGGCTTACATGCGCGCTTGCGGGTGCGGATCGACTGCACGCGGAGATTCCGGCGATCAACGCGACGGCGAATACGGCGAGTTCTCTGCGCATTGGCAATCCGCTCATGGGAGGTTAGGCGACGAAGGAAGCATCACACGCAGCACCACACCAGCCAACCAGAACGCCGTGCCGAGCCACAACGCGACTTTCGCCACTTTCGGCCACGCTCCGCGCTGAGGCGGAACGTCGCCCACCGCGCAATCGCGCCGCGGTCGGTATACGGTCCAGAAACCAATCGCCAAGCAGACGAACGCGCCTCCAAGTATCCACCAGCCATAAGGGTTGAGCCCAGCCGCCCACACCGCGCCGCTCGCGCCGAGCACACCGACAATGATCGGGGCGACCACGGGACTCACGCAGCACGCCGCGGTCACCACGGTCAATGCGGCGGCGACGACGCCCGTCGATGCCGAGGCGATAGCTCCGGCCGCCTCACCTTTGCCAGGACTCTTTTTGGTCGCCGCGTCGCTCATACGGCGTGCGCTCCTCGAATCGCCGTCGGGTTCTCGTCGCAGCCCACGTCGCGAAGCGCCGCCTTGATCATCGCGCGCGTCCGCTCCGCATTTCGGCAGTCGCGGTCATAAACCAACTCGATGCGCAATGCGCTAATTCTCCGGTGCATCGGCAACTCTCCGAGTTCCTCGAGTAACGGGCACCGCTGTAATGTCGCTCGGTCGTGACACGCCGACACATACCATGGTATAACGTCAAGGGCGGATTGGCGAAACACCATGGCCGCCCCTACATGCCGGGCATGTCCATCGTGCGTACAGCGATCGGGCGGAGCCGCAAGAACACGAAGAGCCCGAGCGGAGTGCGCGAGCCGTACGCCGCCCGCAACGACAGGGGAACCACGTCGACCGTACCCATCGCGCCGATGCCCAGTGTCGCGACTCGCATTGGAGCGATCTCGCGAACATACCCGAGCGAGAGCGTGCCGACGTTGAAGCGCTGAATCGGCGAGAAGTTGAACGGCGGTGCGACGAGGACTAGGTCCTCCGCGCTTTTCTGCACGATTTCGATTCGACCCATCACGGAGTTTCGGTTGTCGAGCACCGCTTCGCTCTCAATGAGCCCACTGTGCGAAAGGCCGGAGCGATCCGAGTGGGCGTTCGCGCCCCACAAGATCGTTGCCGCGAGCTGTCCGTCCGTCCCGAGCTTCTCGCCATACATCGCCGAGGCGGTGACACGATGCGTCGAGACATTCGGCGTCACCGCCTCCGGGCTCTTGATGAAGCCATAACCGGCGTTGAGCGCCCAATGCGTGTTCGGGTTGTACGACACGCGGCCGGAATACGAGTCCAGAGTGATTCGGTCGAAGTCCCAGCGATGTTGATCGGGCTCGCGTCCATTGAAGATCGATCCTTCGATTCGAACGTCGTGCGTGAACACTCCCGCCGTCAGCACGCCGAAGCTGATGTGCGTGGCGTCCTGCCAATGGTGCGAAATCGGCGCCGCGGGAACGTCCATCGCCGAGGGGCGATGCATGAACGCCACTGGTCCGAGTGCTGGCTCGCCCGACGGTGCGGCGTATAGCGTGAGGCCGACGTCGTTCGTGATCGGGCGATCGTACATCGCACCCAGTTCCATCCACATATCGTGGGGATGCTGACGATCGTGAATCGGCTCGTTATCGAACGATTCGCCGGATTGTAGCAGGAGCGGATACCCGCGAGATGTCACGCCGGTCGCGTCGAAGCTGAGCATCGTCCGCGCTTGAAATCGTCC
>Ga0070708_100002049_pt1 | contig 15531 bp, 16 predicted proteins | sample KBSK5503metaG_FD_65469 | JGI IMG/M metagenome (GOLD analysis project Ga0070708, IMG submission 65469) | Corn, switchgrass and miscanthus rhizosphere microbial communities from Kellogg Biological Station, Michigan, USA - KBS K5-50-3 metaG | ecosystem: Host-associated > Plants > Roots >... | reverse complement strand
TCCTCGGTTCGTAGGTCGGGCTACGACCTTCGTCGCCCGCTCATTTGTCAACTGAGACATCCATCCGCATTGGGCCCAAGCAGCGCGGCCGCGTGGGACTTGTTCAGAGGTTCCCTAGGTCCCGCGACAGCGCCCTGGCATTCGGAGCTTGCCGCCGCGCGCGGCTTCGGCCCACAATCGGCCTGCCGCGAACGAACAGTCGGTCAGGGGAGCCTCTGGACACCTTCCTGCAACAGATGGTCAACGGCCTGACGCTCGGCAGCGTCTACGCAATCGTCGCGCTGGGCTACACGATGGTCTACGGGATCATCCAGCTCATCAACTTCGCGCACGGCGAGGTCGTGATGATCGGCGCGATGGTCGCCTACACGGTCATCGTCACGCTCTCCGGCGCGCATACCGGGCTGCCGCCGGTCGTCATCGTCCTGTTCGGATTGATCGCCGCCATTCCTGTCTGCATGGGCGTGGGCTATACGCTGGAGCGCGTCGCCTACCGGCCTCTGCGCCGCGCGCCGCGCCTGGCCCCTCTCATCACGGCCATCGGCCTGTCGATCATCCTGCAGCACCTGGCCCTCATCATCTGGAGCCGCAATCCGCTGCCCTACCCGCAGATCATCGCGACGGTGCCCTACCACATCTCGTCGACGCCGAACGGCGCGACGATCACCAACGTGCAGATCGCGATCATCGGCGGCTCCATGGCGATGATGGGCGGGCTCCTGCTGCTCGTGTACCGGACGAAGCTCGGCATCGCGATGCGCGCCACGGCGCAGAACCAGGAGGTGGCGGGTCTCATGGGCATCGACATCAACAGGGTGATTTCGCTGACGTTCATCATCGGCGCCGCGCTGGGCGCCGTCGCGGGCGTGATGGTGGGCAGCTATTACGGCATCGCGCATTACCAGATGGGCTTTATCCTGGGCCTCAAGGCCTTTTCCGCGGCCGTTCTGGGCGGCATCGGCAACCTCGCGGGCGCGATGCTGGGCGGGCTGCTGCTCGGCGTGATCGAGGCATTGGGCGCCGGCTACGTGGGTGATCTCACCAACCTGTGCAACCTGTCGAGCTGGTCCGATGCGCTCGCGCTGCGTTGTGAAGCCGATCCGAACCTCACGCTGTTCGGATCGAATTACCAGGACGTGTTCGCGTTCCTGGTGCTGATCGCCGTGCTCATCTTCCGTCCCTCCGGCCTCCTCGGCGAGCGCGTCGCCGACAGGGCCTGACGAAAGGCCGCGATGCGCACGCTGATCGACGTGAAGAAGAATCCGCGGCTCGCCTGGGCCGGCCTCGCGATCATCGTTGCGGCACTGCTGGTCCTGCCATTCGCGCTCGCCTACGCCGGGACATTCTGGGTGCGGATCACCAACCTCGCGATCCTTTATTGCTTCCTGGCGCTCGGCCTCAACATCGTCGTCGGCTTCGCCGGGCTTCTCGACCTGGGCTACATCGCGTTCTACGCCGTCGGCGCTTACATGTACGCGCTGCTCGCGAGCCCGCATTTCAACCTGCACCTGCCGTTCTGGATCATCCTGCCGCTGGGGGCCGGGCTCGCGTGCTTTTTTGGCGTGCTGCTCGGCGCGCCGACATTGAAGCTTCGCGGCGATTACCTGGCGATCGTGACGCTGGGATTCGGCGAGATCATCCGCATCTTCCTGAACAACCTGTCGCAACCGGTCAACATCACCAACGGACCGCAGGGGATCACGCTGATCGACCCGTTCAAGATCGGCAGCTTCAGCTTCAAGCAGCCGGAGATCATCCTGGGCCTCGATTTCTCGGGGCCGGTCAAGTACTACTATTTCTTCCTGGTCGCCCTCGTCGTCGCCATGATCATCAACATGCGGCTGCAGGATTCGCGGATCGGCCGCGCGTGGGAGGCCATTCGCGAGGACGAGATCGCGGCGCGCGCGATGGGGATCAACACCCGCAATATCAAGCTCCTCGCGTTCGCGATGGGTGCGTCGTTCGGCGGATTCGCAGGAGGCATGTTCTCGGCCACGCAAGGTTTCATCAGCCCGGAGAGCTTCGTCCTCGTCGAGTCCGTGATGGTGCTCTCGATGGTCGTGCTGGGCGGCATGGGCAACATCTGGGGCGTCGTGCTGGGCGCGATCCTGCTCTCCTTCGTGCCGGAGATCCTGCGCTTCACGGTCGAGCCGGTGCAGCGCGCGCTGTTCGGGCGGATGCTGCTCGAGCCCGAGGTCATCCGCATGCTTCTCTTCGGTCTCGCACTGGTGGCGATGATGCTGTTCCGCCCCGCGGGCATCCTGCCGTCGGCGCTGCGCAAGCGCGAGCTCGAAGGCGGCAAGGCGTGACGCAATTGGCGCTCCTCGCGGCCACGGACATCAGCAAGCGCTTCGGCGGCGTGCAGGCGCTGGCCGACGTCGGCTTTACGATCAATCACGGCGAAATCTACGGCCTCATCGGCCCGAATGGCGCCGGCAAGACGTCGCTGTTCAACGTGCTGACCGGCATCTACACGCCGGACGGCGGCGAATTCGTGTTCGACGGCGAGCCGCTTTCGAATCTCAAGCCGAACGACGTTGCGGCGCGCGGCATCGCGCGGACGTTCCAGAACATCCGGCTGTTCGCCAATCTTTCCGCGCTCGAGAACGTGATGATCGGGCGGCACGTGCGCACGCATGCGGGCGTCTGGGGCGCCATCTCGCGCAACGCCGGCGCGCGCGCCGAGGAGGCCGCGATTCACCGGCGCGCCTACGAACTGCTCGAATACGTCGGCGTGGCCAAGCGCGCCAACACCCTCGCCAAGCACCTGGCCTACGGCGACCAGCGGCGGCTCGAAATTGCGCGCGCGCTCGCGACCGAGCCCAAGCTGCTCGCGCTGGACGAGCCCGCCGCGGGAATGAACGCCACGGAAACGGCATCGCTCAAGAGCCTGCTCGCGGAAATTCGCCGCGACGGCACGACGATCCTGTTGATCGAGCACGACATGAAACTCGTGATGACCGTGTGCGATCGCGTGCTGGTGCTCGATTACGGCAAGAAGATCGCGGAAGGGACCGCGAGCGTCGTGCAGAACGATCCCAAGGTCATTGCCGCGTATCTTGGCGGCGAGGTCTCGCTGAACCTGAAAGGTGCGGCGTGAGCGGCGAGAGGGGACCCGCGCGCGCAGCGCGTGGGGGTCGAGCAAACGCGAATCGCCGCGCGAGGCCGACGCGCGAGATGATCGCCTGGCGAAACCAGACACGGAGGCCGAGGGGATGATCGAGTCGGCGCATCCTCTGCTCGAGTTGAAGAAGCTCGAAGTCGCTTATGGCGGCATCCACGCGGTCAAGGGCATCGACCTCGAGGTCGGCGACGGTGAGCTCGTCTGCCTGATCGGCGCCAACGGCGCGGGCAAAACGACGACGCTGAAGGGCATCTGCGGCCTTCTGCCGGTCAAGGCGGGGAAGATTTTCTACGGCGGCGCCAACATCACCGGCAAGCCGGCGTTTCAACTGGTTCGCCGAGGGCTTGCGATGGTCCCGGAAGGACGCGGCGTGTTCGGCGCGCTGACCATCGAGGAGAACCTCGCGATGGGCGCCTATATCCGTAACGACGGCGAAGCCATCCGTTCCGATGTCGAGCGCGTATTCAGCCTGTTCCCGCGCCTCAAGGAACGCCGCCGCCAGACCGCCGGCACGCTGTCCGGCGGCGAGCAGCAGATGCTGGCGATGGGCCGGGCGATGATGTCGCGGCCCAAGCTGCTGCTGCTCGACGAGCCGTCGATGGGCCTGGCCCCGCTGATGGTGCAGAAAGTCTTCGAGACCATCGTCACGATTTCCGGCGAAGGCGTGACCATTTTGCTGATCGAGCAAAACGCGAAACTGGCGCTCGAAGTGAGCAGGCGCGGCTACGTGATGGAGTCCGGCGAAGTCACGCTGTCGGGCGACGCCAAATCGCTGCTGCACGACCCCAAGGTGCGCGCCGCGTACCTCGGCGAAGCTGCGTAATCCGCCCTTGGCGAGCCGCGAGTCGCGCAGCGTGCCCGCGCTCCGCGCCCTCGCGTGGTTCGCCGAGGGGATGCGGCTTTGGCGGCGCGGGCCGGCGACATTCGCGGCGCTGGCGTTCTTCACGCTCGTCGCGAGCGTCGCGCTGGAACCGGTTCCCGTCCTGGGTTTCGTTGCATCGAATGTGATCGCCCCGCTCATCGCGACCGGCATGCTCTATGCGAGCCTCGCCGCGGATCGCGGCGATCGGCCGCGGCTCAAGCACGCGATCGCGGTATTCGCGGCACCGGCCGGCGCGCAGGCGACCGTGATTGTGGCGGGCTTGGTCGCGTTCGCAGCGGAGGCCGTTGCCGCGTGGCAAACGGCCGACGTGAACCTGTTCCTGCCGTCGGGCGAGACCGGGAGTCTGCCGATCAGCGCGGTCATCGTGATCTACGTCGCCGGAATCGCCGCGTCGCTGCCGCTCACGTTCGTTCCTTTCGCGGCGCTGTTCGATGGCGACGCCCTCGTTCGCGCCTTCGCGATTTCGGGACGCGCCTTCGCGTGCAACGTGCCGGCCCTGGCGCTCTATGCCGGGATTTCACTGTCGCTGCTGTTGGTCGGTCTGGCCAGTTTGGGCATCGGACTCGTGCTGGTCCTGCCGTGGATTGCGGCCGCGTCGTATGCGGCGTGGAAAGACATCTTCGGTTTGGGCTTGGGGAACCTCAGCCAGTAAAGCGCATTTCGAACGCCGTGAGTCCGGCATCCACCGTGGCGTCGGATGTCGCGACGTCAGCGACGCGCGCGAGCGGCGGTCCGCGCCGGCACCAAACGATGAAGCGCTCGACCGCTTCGGGTTCGCCTTGCACCAGCACCTCGACGCTGCTGTCCTGCCGATTGCGCACCCATCCGCAGACGCCGCATTCGTAAGCGGCCTGGACGGCAGCGTCGCGATAGCCCACGCCCTGCACGCGCCCGCGGATCACGAGCCGCTGCGCCTTGGCGGTCATGATGGACCCCCACGCTCACTTCGTTCGCTGCCCCCAAAGGGGGAGCAATTCGCGCCTTGGGACGGCCCGGCGGCGCTCATCTTTCCCGATGCCGGTGCCAGGCGAAGAGCGCCGCGATCGTCTTGGCGTCGGTGACTTCGCCGCGGTCGAATGCGGCAAGCAACTCATCCTCGGTCATTGATACGACGTCCAAGAATTCGCCGTCGTCCAGTTGCGCGCCGACGTGCGTGAGGCCCGTCGCCACGTACATTTCGATGGCCTCGGACGAGTAACCGACTGACGGATGAATGACACCCATCCGTTTCCAGACGCCCGCGGCGTAGCCGGTTTCCTCCGTCAATTCGCGTTGCGCCGTGGCAAGCGGCGTCTCGTGCGGGTCGATCTTGCCTGCCGGGAATTCCAGCATCACGCGATCGACGGGGTAGCGATACTGGCGCTCGAGCACGAGCCTTCCGTCCGGCAGGATCGGCACGATCAGCACGGCGCCCGGATGGACGACGTATTCGCGCGTGGCTTCGCGGCCATTCGGCAGGCGCACGCGATCGCGCCGCACGTGCAGCAGGTTGCCTTCGAACACGGTCTCGGAATCGACCCGTGTTTCGATGAGGTGGCCATCGTCATCCGTTGCCACGGAGCCAGTCCTTCGCGATCAGGAAGTCGGTATAGAGCGCGGCCTCCGGAGTTCCGGGTGCGGGCGTCCAATCATAGCGCCACGAAGCGAGCGGCGGCATCGACATGAGGATTGCTTCGGTGCGCCCGTTCGACGAAAGGCCGAACAGCGTGCCGCGGTCCCATACCAGGTTGAATTCGACATAGCGGCCGCGGCGGTAGAGCTGGAAATCGCGCTCGCGCTCGGCAAAAGGCACGTCCTTGCGGCGATCGAGAATCGGCGCGTAGGCCGCGAGAAAATGGTCGCCGACACTTCGCGTCAATGCGAAGCAGCGAGCGAAGCCGCCTTCGTTCAGGTCGTCGTAGAACACGCCGCCGACGCCGCGCGGCTCCTGCCTATGCTTGAGGAAAAAATAGTCGTCGCACCATTTCTTGTACCGCGAATGGACGTCCGTGCCAAACGGGGCGAGCGCATCACGGCAGGTGCGATGGAAATGGGACGCATCGTCTTCGAAGCCATAGTATGGCGTCAGGTCCATGCCTCCGCCGAACCACCACACCGGATCGGCATCGGCCCTGCGCGCCATGAAGCAGCGCACGTTCAGATGCACCGTGGGCGCGTACGGATTGCGCGGATGCAGGACGAGCGACACGCCCAGCGCTTCCCACGCGCAGCCGGCAAGATCGGGGCGGTGCGCCGTCGCCGAAGGAGGCAGGGAATCGCCGGTGACGTGCGAAAACAAAACGCCGCCGCGCTCGAGCACGTTGCCGTTTTCGACGAGCCGCGACAAGCCTCCTCCGCCCTCGGGCCGCGACCATTCGTCACGGAGAAATGCTTCGCCGGAAATGGCCTCGATGCCTTCGACGATGCGCGACTGCAGGTCGAGGAGATACGCCCGGATCGCGACGGTGTCCATGGGCTAGGATTTCGGCTCGACCGGCGCGGGAGGGTTTTCGGGCCGCGCGCCGCGCGCCAACGCGCGGTAGCCGATATCGGTCCGAAACTGCATGCCGGCAAAACCGATGTCGGCGATCGCGGCATACGCGGCGCGCTGCGCCTGGCGCACCGAATCTGCGAGCGCCGTGACGCACAGCACGCGCCCGCCGCTGACCACGGTGTTGCCGTCCTCGCACGCGGTTCCGGCATGGAACACGATCACGTCCGGATGCGCGTCCGGCGTGATCCGATCGAGGCCGCCGATGACGTCGCCCTTGCGCGGATGGTCCGGATAGCCGGCCGCCGCGAGAACGACGCCGAGCGCCGTGCGCCGATCCCACGCCGCGTCCACCGCATCGAGCGTCGTGTTCTCCGCGTGTTCGAGCAAGTCGACCAGGTCGGACTTCAAGCGCGCCATGATGGGCTGCGTCTCGGGATCGCCCAGGCGGCAATTGAATTCCAGCACCTTTGGATGGCCGGTGCCGTCGACCATCACGCCGGCATAGAGGAACCCGGTGTAGGGAATGCCGTCGGCGGCCATGCCGTTCACCGCGGGCACGATGATCTCGCGCATGATCCGTGCGTGCAACTCGGGCGTGACGAGCGGCGCGGGCGAATACGCGCCCATGCCGCCGGTGTTCGGTCCCGCGTCGTCATTCTCAAGTCTCTTGTGGTCCTGGGAGGACGCCAGCGGCAGCACGTGCTTGCCGTCGACCATGACGATGAAGCTCGCCTCCTCGCCCGCGAGAAATTCCTCGACGACAACGCGCGCACCTGCGTCGCCCATCGCGTTGCCGACGAGCATGGCGTCGATCGCAGCGTGCGCATCGGCGAGCGCCATCGCAACGACCACACCTTTGCCCGCGGCGAGACCGTCGGCCTTGATCACGATGGGCGCGCCGCGTTCGTCCACATACGCATGCGCCGCGTCCGCGTCGGAAAACGTCCGGGACTGCGCAGTGGGGATGCCGTGCCGCGCCATGAACGTCTTGGCGTAATCCTTCGAGCTCTCAAGCTGCGCGGCCGCCTGGGTCGGGCCGAATATTTTCTGTCCCGCCGCGCGAAACGCGTCGACGATCCCGGCCGCGAGCGGCCCCTCGGGACCGACGACCGTCAATGCGACGTGCTCGCGCCGCGCGAATTCGACGAGATCGGGAATGGCGGTGAGTGCGACGTTGGTGAGCGACACATCGCGCGCCGTCCCCGCGTTGCCCGGGGCGACGAACACCTTGCCGACGCGGGAACTCTGCGCGATCCTCCACGCCAGCGCGTGCTCGCGGCCGCCGGAGCCGACCACGAGGATGTTCAAGACTTCGCCCCCTGCATCGCGGACATCGGCGGTTCAGTGCCGGAAATGCCGCGTTCCGGTGAAGACCATCGCGATCCCGCGCTCGTTGGCGGCGGCGATCACTTCGTCATCGCGCACGCTGCCGCCCGGCTGGATCACCGCGACGGCGCCATTGTCCGCGACCACGTCGAGGCCGTCGCGAAACGGGAAAAATGCGTCAGATGCGACCACCGACCCGGCAAGCGACAGGCCGGCGTGGCCCGCCTTGATCGCGGCGATTCGCGTCGAGTCCACGCGGCTCATCTGGCCCGCGCCGATTCCCAGCGTGCGGCCGCCGCCGCAGTAGACGATCGCGTTGGACTTCACGAACTTGGCGACGCGCCACGCGAACATGAGGTCCGACAACTGGTCCACCGTCGGCGCCTTCGTGGTCACGACTTTGAGCTCCGCGGCCGCCACGTTGCGCCCGTCGGGCGACTGCACGAGGAAGCCCCCGCCGACGCGTTTCATGTCCCACGCGTTCGCCTCCGCTCCGCCCGCAGCCAGCGAAATTTCGAGCACGCGAACGTTGGCCTTCCTGGCGATCGCTCCCAACGCATCATCGGTGTAGCCGGGCGCGATCACCACTTCGACGAACTGCGCCGACACGGCTTCGAGCGTGGCGGCGTCGACGCGACGGTTGAACGCGATGATTCCGCCGAAGGCCGACGTCGGATCGGTGGCCAGAGCGTTCTTGTAGGCCGTGAGAGGATCCGCGGCAATCGCCACGCCGCATGGATTGGCGTGCTTGACGATGACGCAGGCGGGGTCGGCGAACGTTTTGACGCATTCCCACGCGGCGTCGCTGTCTGCCACATTGTTGTACGACAGCTCCTTGCCCTGCAGTTGCCGATAGTTGGCGATAGAACCCGGTACCGGCGTTTCGTCGCGATAGAACGCGGCGGCCTGATGCGGATTCTCGCCGTAGCGCATCTCCTGCACCTTGTCGCCGGCGAAGTGGAACGAGTCGGGAAAGCCGATCGACGCGCCGTCAGGGCCGCGTGCGGTGAGCCAGTTGGCAATCGCGCCATCGTAGGAGGCCGTATGCGCGAAGGCCTTGCGCATCAGCTTGAATCGTGTCGCGTCGCCCAGCGTGCCGCCGTTTGCGTTCAATTCGGCGAGCACGGCGGAATAGTCGGCAGGGTCGACGACGACGCCGACGTGCGGCCAGTTCTTCGCGGCGGCGCGCACCATCGACGGGCCGCCGATGTCGATGTTCTCGACGGCGTCGTCCAGCGTGCAGTTGGGCTTGGCGATGGTCGCCCGGAACGGATAGAGATTGACGACGACCAGGTCGATCGTCGGGATGCCGTGCGCCTTCAACGCGGCAACGTGCGCCGGGACGTCGCGCCGCGCGAGGATGCCGGCGTGCACCTTCGGATGCAGCGTCTTCACGCGGCCGTCGAGCATTTCCGGAAATCCGGTGTAGCTGCCGATGTCCGTGACGGCCAGCCCCGCGTCGGCCAGCGCCTGTGCGGTGCCGCCGGTCGAGAGAAGGCTGACGCCGAGCGCAGACAGGCCGCGCGCGAATTCGGCGAGGCCCGTCTTGTCAGACACCGACAGGAGCGCCTGCGCGACCTTCGCGGCCATCAGATTATTTTGTAGCGGGTGAGTTTGGTGCGCAGCGTGTTGCGGTTCATGCCCAGCATGTCCGCCGCCAGCGTCTGGTTGCCGTTGGCACGGTCCATGATGGAGACGAGCAGTGCGCGTTCCACGTGCCCGATCACCATGTCGTAGACGCCGGTCGGCAACTCGCCGTCCAGGCGCCGGAAATATTCGTCGAGCGAACGCTCGACACTGCGGCCGATGTCGTTGCTGCCGTTGAGCCTGATTTTCCGGGTCACGCGGCGAGGGCCTCCCCTGCCCGGTTCGCAATGCTTGTTGTTGGTTGTGATTGTGATATTGGCACAATTGCGGCGCACAAATCGATCCCCTGGCCGGCAACGCATTGGTCGCCCAGGTATTCGAGCCGATCGCCACGGACAAGCAGGCGGTCGAAGAACCTTTCCACAGCGCCCAGTTGTTCGGTTGCCGTGACCGCCGCATTGGCTTCGTGGCGCAGCTGCGCGCCACCGGCAAGCGCCTCGGTGTACCAGCGCAAGTGCTTGCGCGCAATGCGCACTCCCGCCGCCTCGCCGTAGAAATCGTAGTGATCCGCAAGATGGGCGGCGATCAGCGCCCGCGCTTCCGCGACGGTCGGCGACGGCAGATGCGTTCCCGTAGCGAGATAGTGGGCGATCTCGCGGAAGATCCAGGGCCGGCCCTGCGCCGCGCGACCGATCATGACGGCATCGGCGCCCGTGTGCAGCAGGACGGCTTTCGCCCGCTCGGGCGTGCCGATGTCGCCGTTCGCGATCACGGGAATGGCGACGGCCTGCTTTACCGCGGCGATGGTGTCGTATTCGACGGCGCCCACGAAAGCGCACGCGCGAGTGCGCCCGTGCACCGTCAATGCCGCGATGCCGGCGGCGTGGGCAATGCGCGCGATGGCAACGGCATTGCGCAATTGCGGATTGGACCCCGTGCGGATCTTGAGCGTGACCGGCCCGCTGACCGCGGCGACCACCGCATCGAGAATTTCACCCACCAGCTTCTCGTTGGCCAGCAGCGCGGAGCCTGCCGCCGCGTTGCATACTTTCTTGGCCGGACATCCCATGTTGATGTCGATGATCTGCGCGCCCTGGTCGACGTTGTAGCGAGCGGCGTCCGCCATTTGCCGTGGATCGGCGCCGGCGATCTGGACGGCAATCGGCGCGACTTCGCCTTCGTGGTCCGTTCGCCGGCGCGACTTGTCGGTGCCGCGAAGCTGCGGGTTGGATGCGACCATTTCCGAGACTGCGTAACCCGCACCCAACCGTCTGCACAGTTGCCTGAACGGGCGATCGGTGACACCCGCCATCGGTGCGACAGCGAGGTTGTTCGGCAATGTGTAGGGTCCGATACGCACGATCGGGAAAAAAAGCGGACGAAAGTCGGACGACGGAAAGGGTGCGAATTATACCGGCTTTGTGGCGCGGCCGTTCTGCAACTCGTCCAAAAAAGTTTTGGCGCAAGAAACGTGCGCGCGGCGCGCTTAGCGAACGCACGTTCAGGAAATGCCGAAGAGCAGTGCGCGCGTGAACGCCCGCTTCAGCGGTGGCAAGCCGTCGAGCAAAGTGAGTGCCAGCCCACGCGGCCAGCTTACCAACGGCGAGTCCGTCGCAAAGAGTTGCGTGAGCCCGTGCGTGAAGGCGATGCCCGCGTATCGATCGGGCCTGCGTCGTGCGGCGAAGGCCGCCAGCATCGCGTCATCGCCCAACGCATCCCGAGGCGCGCAAACGATCGCCCGGCCCAACTCGTACGCGTCGCGCACGCCTAAGTTGAAGCCTTGCCCGGCAATCGGATGCAGTGCCTGCGCGGCGTTGCCGATGACGACACTTCTCGTCGCCACCGTGGGACGCGCGAATTCGAGACGCAGTGGAAACGTGCGCCGGTCGGCGACCTGCGCGAATCCTGTGACGCGCGTACCGAAGCTTCGCGCAAGCGCGGCCAGGAAATCGGCGTCGGACAGCGCCAACACCGCCTCGGCTTTCGAAGGCGTCATCGTCCAGACGAGCCCGTAGCGGTCGCCCTCGGGCAACAGCGCCATCGGGCCCTCGGATGTGAAGCGTTCGAACGCGACGCCGTGGTGCGGCGCGTCCATGCCAACCTTGGCGATCAGCGCAACCTGGCCATAGTCGTGGCGTTCCCGGGCGATCCCGGCCACGGTGGTGCCAGCGCCATCGGCGACGACCGCGAGTCGCGCATGCAACGGCGCAGCGTTTTCTCCACCCAGAACAATCGACGCGTACGCAGGCGTTGCGACGACCGATGCGGCCGTGGCGCCGAAACGGACGTCGATGCCGGTTCGGGCCAGCGCGTCGTCGATGGCGGACTGCAGCGCGCGATAGGACACGACATATCCGAGCGCCGGTATGCCCTGCTCTTGCGCGACCAGTCTCGTGATGCCAAATCCGCCGGCTTGCGAGACGTCGATCTCGACAATCGGCGTGACCGCGCCTGGCACCGCCGCGAGGCGCGTCCAGACACCCAAGCGCTCGAAGATGAGCCGCGCGCCGTGCGACAGCGCGAGCGACCGGTCCGCACGCAGCGTGGCGCCGGCGGCGCGCGAGTCCAGCGCAACGACATCGAGGTCGGCGTCGGCCAGCGCCAGCGCAAACGCGCCTCCGACGGGGCCCGCGCCGACGATGACGACATCGCGCATGCGCTAGGAGCCTAGGGAACGACGGCTATCGCACGCAGGCCGCTTCGACGTCGGCGACCGACTTGGGCGCGGCGGCGGTCAGGTTTTCGTGACCGCCTGCGGTGACAAGCACGTCGTCCTCGATGCGCACGCCGATGTTCCAGAAATGCTCGGGGACGTTATCGGCGGGCCGGATATAGGTTCCCGGTTCGACGGTGAGCACCATTCCCGGCACCAGCGACTGCGAGCTGCCCTTCACCTGGTACAGGCCGGCGTCGTGCACGTCCATGCCGAGCCAGTGGCCGGCGCGGTGCATGTAGAACTGCTTGAAGCTTCCGTTTTCCAGCACTTCATCGAGCGTGCCGCGGCACAGGCCGAGATCGATGTACCCTTGCGCCAGCACGCGCTCCGCCGCCTTGTGGTATGCGTGGAATTCCGTCCCCGGCTTCACGACGTCGAGGCAGGCGAGCTGCGACGCAAGGACGAGTTCGTAAATGTCCTTCTGCGGCCCGGTGAATTTGCCGTTCACCGGAAAGGTGCGGGTGATGTCCGATGCGTAACCGCGGTACTCGCATCCGGCATCGATGAGCAGCAGGTCGCCGTCGGCCATCTGGCGGTCGTTTTCGCGATAGTGCAGGACGCAGGCATTGGGCCCCGACGCCACGATCGACGGATAGGCGACCGAGAGCGAACCGCGACTTAAAAATTCGTGCAGAAGCTCGGCCTCGACCTGGTACTCGTACCAGCCCGGCCGTGCCACGGCCATTGCGCGCCGATGCGCAGCGCTGGAAATCGTCGCGGCCTCGCGCATGAGTTTCAACTCGTGGTCGTCCTTGATGAGCCGCATTGCGTCGAGCGAGCCGCGCACGTCCACGACCTCGCCGGGGGCGGACACACCGGCGCGAGCGCGGTTGCGCACTTCGTTCAACAGTTGCGTGATCTGCTTGTCCCACGCGTCGAACAGGCCGAGCGGCGTGTACAGCGCCGGGCGGTCGGACGCGAGCTCGGGCAGCTTTTCCGGCAATGCAGCGATCGGATGCGCCTCATCGAAGCCGAAGATTTCCTTCGCCGCGTCAGGGCCATAACGAAACCCGTCCCAGATTTCGCGTTCGGCATTCTTCTCGCGGCAGAAGAGGACGTGCTTGTCGCCGTCCGGTCCTGCCACCAGCGCGACGACGGCCTCCGGCTCGGGAAAGCCGGACAGGTAATAGAAGTAGCTGTCGTGGCGAAACGGGAAGTTCGAATCCCGGTTGCGCGCCACCTCGGGCGCCGTGGGCACCAGCGCCAGGCCGCCGCCGGAATGCGCGCGCATCGACTCCAAGACGGCCGCACGCCGCGCACGATAGAATTGGTGAGGATTTTTCATGGGAAATGAGGGACCCTGCGAAGAATGCGCATTATACGTCCGACAGCGCGCCGCCGCCTTGGGCCTGTCGAACTGACATGGCACTCGAAGGGCGCGTCGGCTAACATCGACCCATGCTTCCCGATGCCGCAACTCCCCTGACCGGCGCCGCGCTGCACGAAGCGAAGCGGGCATTGCGCACGCAGATGATCGACGTGCGTGACGCGCTCGATCCTAAGTTTCGCGAGTCGGCATCGCTGGCCATTGCCGGCCGTCTCCAAACCCAGCCGTCGTTCGCGGCGGCGCGCGTCGTGCTGGTGACGCTGCCCTTTCGCAGCGAATGGGACACGCGCCCGCTCGCCCGGGCCGCGCTCGCATTGGGCAAGACGGTTGTCGCGCCGCGCGTCAACATCGGGACGCGGATGCTCGAGCTCCACGCCATCGGCGACATCGAACGCGATGTTGCGCCCGGGTACCGCGGCATACCGGAGCCGTTGTCGACATTGCCGCGCATCGACGCGGCCGCGATCGACTGGGTATTGATCCCGGGTGTCGCATTCAGCGCCGAAGGGCGCCGCTTGGGCTACGGCGGCGGCTACTACGATCGGCTGATGTCGATACTCGCTTCGGCCACATCGCGAATTGCGGGCGCATTCGACGCGCAGATCGCCGCGAGCATCCCGGCTGCGGCGCACGACCTTTGCGTCGACATCATCGTCACCGAGGCGCGAATCCTGAACGCGCCGCCCCGAGGATGACCGGAGCCGGGCGGCGCAGCCATCGCACGGCCCTCGTCGCACTGGCGGCCACGCTGGCGATCCAGGTATTTACTTCGCTCGCAGCGACCGCGCCTGCGGTGCTGGCACCCGAACTTGGGAGCGACATGGGATTGGCCCCCAAATGGATCGGCGTGTTCGTGGGCCTGGTCTACGTGGGAGCCATGCTGGCGAGCCTGGCATCGGCCGGCTTCATCGAGCGCTTTGGCGCAATCCGCGTGTCGCAGGTTTGCGTGCTGCTGTGTGCCGTCGGAATTATCGCCGTCGGATTGCTGCCGGGATCGCTCGCTGGCTTGCTCATCGTGGCAGCCATCGTAATTGGACTGGGCTACGGTCCGATCACGCCCGCTTCCTCGCAGGTGCTGGCCAGGACGACGCCCCCTTCGCAAATGGCGTTGATGTTCTCGATCAAGCAGACCGGCGTTCCCGCAGGCGCGGCGCTGGCGGGCGCGCTGCTGCCGGTCGCCGCATTGGCGATCGGATGGCGGGAGACGATGGTGGCGGTGGGTATCGTGGGCCTGGTGGTGATTGCCGCCGCACAATCGACGCGCCGGGCGCTCGATACCGACAACGCGCCGGGCAAAGCGTTTTCGCTTCGCGTCATCGCCGCGCGCTTGCAGTTGGTTGCGAAGTCGCCGGCGCTCTCTGAACTCGCGGCACTCGGCTTCGCCTATGCCGCCGTGCAGGTCTGCCTGACGAGCTTCCTCGTGGTCTTCCTCCACGACGCGCTGCGCTGGTCTCTCGTGGCATCCGGGCTGGCGCTAACCGCCGCAACAGCCGGCGGAGTCGTTGGCCGCATCGTTTGGGGCGCGCTCGTCGATCATCTGCTGGCGCCCCGGCGCGCGCTCTGCCTGATCGGGCTCATCGCGGGCCTTTGCGGCGTCACGATGGCGTTCGCGACCCCGGCGTGGCCGGTCTGGATCATATTGTCGGTGGCGGCGCTCTTCGGCGGAACGGCGATCGGCTGGAATGGCGTCCAGTTGTCCGAACTGGCCCGGCAGGCACCCCCCGGAAGCGCCGGAGCGGTCACGGGCGCGGCCGGATTCGTCACGTTCGCGGGTGTGGTCGTTGGGCCGCCGCTCTTTGCGGTACTGAGTGCGCTGACCGACGGCTACCGCACGGGTTTCCTGTTTCTCGCGACCTTGAGCCTTGTCGCGGCGGCCGTCCTGCATTTCCGGACCCCGGTCGCCGCGATCGCGATTCGCCAGTAAGCTAGGCCTCTTAGGGAACCTCTGAATAAGTCCCACGCGGCCGCGCTGCTTGGCCCAATGCGGATGGATGTGCCGACGGGCGACGAAGGTCGTAGCCCGACCTACGAACCGAGGAGACCGGCGGCGCAGACGCCGCATTGGGCAGCAGCCCGAATGGGACGGGGCTGTTCG
>Ga0070708_100002048_pt1 | contig 15531 bp, 14 predicted proteins | sample KBSK5503metaG_FD_65469 | JGI IMG/M metagenome (GOLD analysis project Ga0070708, IMG submission 65469) | Corn, switchgrass and miscanthus rhizosphere microbial communities from Kellogg Biological Station, Michigan, USA - KBS K5-50-3 metaG | ecosystem: Host-associated > Plants > Roots >... | reverse complement strand
CGGAGGGCCCGGAGTCCAACACATCGCGCTCGCGACCAACGACATCGTCGGTGCGGTGCGTGGGATGCGTGCGCGCGGGATCGAGTTCCTCGATTCTCCCGACAGCTATTACGACACGCTGAGCGAGTCGGTCGGTGAAACGCGGGTGCCGCTCGAAGAACTTCGCGAGCTGAGGATCCTCGCCGATCGCGACGAAGACGGCTACCTGCTCCAGATCTTCACGAAACCGGTTCAGGATCGACCGACGCTGTTCTTCGAACTGATCGAACGGCACGGCTCGCTCGGATTCGGGAAGGGCAACTTCAAAGCTCTCTTCGAGGCGATCGAACGCGAGCAAGCGAAGCGAGGGAATCTCTAAGGATGCCCTACTACCGTTCCGTGGGCGAGGTTCCGCGAAAACGCCACGTGCAGTTCCGCCAAGAGGACGACTCTCTCTACGCCGAGGAGCTCATGGGCGAGGAGGGCTTCTCGTCCGACAGTGCGCTGCTGTATCACCGGCATCTCCCCACCGCGATCATCAATGCGGTCGCTGTTGAGCAGTCGGACGCTCGCTTGGCGCCGCCTGATGTCCTGCTGCCGAGGCACATCCTCACGCACAAGCTCCCGCCCGGAGGGGACGTCGTATCCGGTCGCGCGGTGCTAATGGGCAACGCGAACGTACAGATCTCTTACGTCGCAGCGACGCGGGATTCGGGTCTGTACCGCGACGCCGACGGCGACCAACTCCTGTACATCGAATCCGGCAGCGGGCGTCTCGAATCGGTGTTCGGCCGGCTCGAGGTCTTCAGCGGCGATTATGTGCGCGTTCCCGCGGGGGCGACGCACCGGTGGGTCGTCTCGGACGGAACGCTGCGGGCCCTCGTCGTCGAAGCCCGAGGCCACATCACCCCGCCATCCAAATATCTGTCGAAGCGGGGCCAGTTTCTCGAGGGGGCGCCCTATTGCGAACGCGACCTTCGTGCGCCGGTGGAGCCGCTCGTCGTTCAAAGCGGCGCGACCGACGTGCTTGTGCGAAGGCGCGGCAAGCTCACGACCTATACCTATGCGTCCCATCCGTTCGACGTGGTCGGTTGGGACGGGTGCCTGTACCCATACGCGTTGTCGATCCACGACTTCGAACCGATAACCGGGAGGGTGCACCAACCTCCTCCGGTGCACCAGACTTTCTCGGGCCCCGGCTTCGTGGTCTGCTCCTTCGTTCCGAGGAAGCTCGACTACCACCCCATGGCGGTGCCCATCCCCTACAACCACGCCAACGTGGACAGCGACGAAGTGATCTTTTACGTCGAGGGTGACTTCACCTCGCGAGCGGACAGCGGCATAGGACCCGGGTCGATCTCTTTACATCCGAGCGGCTTCGTGCACGGCCCGCAGCCCGGATCGGTAGAGCGCGCTCTCGGTAAGGACGCCACCGACGAACTCGCCGTGATGGTCGACACCTTCGCCCCACTCGATCTGGCGCCGGCCGCCTACGAGGTCGAGGACACCGCCTACCCATGGACCTGGGCCCGGTGATCCGATGAGCGTAATCGTCCCTCCCGGTGGCTTCCTCGAACCTCCCGCCATCCCCCAGCCCAACATCTATCCCATCGAGTGGCGTGTAGACACACAGAAGCTGCAGGACATCTACGAACGCGGCAAGACGCAGGTTTGGAACCCAAGCGATTTTCCTTGGGACTCGCTGCGATCAGACGCCTGGAGGCCCGAGGAGCGCGTCGGAATCATGTACTGGTGGGGACTGCTCGCAAACTTCGACGCCTCAGGGCCGGCGGTTTTCGCTCGGGCGATGATCCACTCGTTCGAGATGCATGAGGAAGATCCGCTGCGGAAATGCTTCTTCTCCATCACTCGGGATGAGGTGAATCACGAGGAGTGCTGTCAGCGTGTGATCCAAAGATTGGTTCCCGGCGGCCCCTTGGATTTCACTCCGACAACGGACCTGGAAAGAGCGGCCGTGAACAACCTCGGGTGGCTCTATCACAACGGCGGACGCTATTGGAACGGCTATTCCACGTCGCTGGGGAAGTACCCCCTCGCTGTGCTGTTCACCTCGTTCATGATGGGCGAGATGGCATCGTCGACCCTTTTCCGTGGCATGGCTTCCGGCACCAGGCATGCAGTGTTCCGTGACATCTTCACCCGCATCGGCCGGGATGAGAGCCGTCATCTGCAGATCTGCTTGACGATGCTCGAGACCTCTTGGCCGGGCTTGACCGACGAATACAAGTCGCTGATCACCAAGCAGCTCCGAGCCGGTTTCGTCTTCCTTTCGATGGTGCTGTGGGAGCCGCCCAATCAGTTCTGGGACCTCCCCGACTACTTCCTGGCCAACCACCGGGTCTTGATCGACTACGCGCGCCAAGGTGGTTTGGGCGTTCTGGAATACGACGAGCAAGCGGACAACTGGCGCGTCGCTCTCGCGCGGGTTCGATCCATCGTGGAGCGCTGGGGGATCGACTTTCCGGCAATCCCCGAACTGAACCTCGATGGGGTCGACGTCGGCGAGATCTCGCCGGAAGATATCGTTCCGGTCTTCTGATCGTCTCCTGTCAGCCCAAGCCGCGGCCAAACCAGAACGACATGACGCGCCCTACTCGACCTCAGGGTCTTGGTCTCGGGGTTCAGTCGGCTGTGGCGGTTGCATACTGCGGGCGCCCGGCGGGCCGGTAGACCTGCAGCGTGATTCCCTTCGGGAACGCTCTCGATTCGACCAGGTCAAGCGCGATGTCCGGGCCGGTTTCGGGGAATAGCCGCATACCCTGACCGACGATTACCGGGCAGATGAGAAGGTTCATCTCGTCGACGAGGTTGTTATCGAGCAGCCACCGGGTCAGGGTGCCGCTGCCGTGCACCTGCAGCTCGCCTCCCGGCTTGGCCTTCAGCTCGCCGATTGCCGCCGCGAGATCACCGGAAAGGACGGTCGTGTCTGCCCATTGCGGGTCGGTGAGCGAGGTCGATGCCACGTACTTGGGCCTCGTATTCATGGCATCCGCGATGGGGCCACTGCCGGGATCCATCACACCCCAGTAGCCGGAGAAGAGATCGTAGGTCCTCCGGCCGAACAAGAATGCGTCGGCGCGCTGGTAGAACTCGTTGACGAACGTCATCGCTTCGTCGTCGAACAGCGGCCTGGCCCATCCGCCTCGCTCCATTCCAGGGTCTTGCTTCTCGTTCCGCCCGCCGTTTGCTTGCATCACGCCGTCGACGGAGACCTGCGTGTTGGTCGTCAGCTTCATGGTCACAGCTCCCTGGTCGTGGTTTGCTTCTCGCTGAACAGGTCGGTGGTGAGCGAGGTCGTGCTTCCCGTCCGTGGGCCCGCAAGGCTGCTATCGTACAACCATATGGTTGTAGGTCGCAAAACACGCGAGGGAAAAGTCGATCTGATCTTTCGTGCCTTGGCGGACCGCACCCGGCGCGACATCGTGCGGCGCGCGATGAGCGGGACGCAGTCGGTGTCGGCGCTTGCTCGCTCGTATCCGATGAGCACGACCGCAGTGCAGAAGCACGTGGCGATCCTCGAGGCGGCGGGGCTCGTACACATGACACGTCGGGGCCGCGAGAATCTTGTCCAGACCGAGATCGGCACCATCGCAAAGGCGCGTCGCCTGCTCGGCGAGTTTGAGCAACTGTGGCGAGACCGGCTCGAACGAATACGTGACGTCCTCGCCGAGCCAGAACAAAGAGGCAACCGATGACGGTGCTTTCAGTGGAACAAGACCCTGTCGCTCTGACACTCACGATCGTGTCGGAGTTCGATGCACCGGCGGAGCGCGTCTGGCAGGTGTGGGCGGACGCCCGGCAGCTCGAGCGGTGGTGGGGACCGCCGAACTACCCTGCGACCGTCGTCGCCCACGACCTGACCCCAGAGGGCCGGGTCACCTACTACATGACCGGACCGGCCGGCGAGAAGAACTACGGGTGGTTCCGCATCATCTCGGTCGATCCGCCCCGGGCGCTCGAGTTCGAAGCTGGGTGCGCAGACGACAGCGGTCGGCCGAGCGGCGAGCTGCCGACCACATCCGTCGAGGTTCTACTCATCGCCGTTTCGCCCGACAAGACAAAGATGACGATCACTCAGCGGTTCGCTTCGACCGCCGACATGGAAAAGCTGATTGGCATCGGCCAGGACGAGGGCATGACCCTCGCGGTGGGACAGATCGACGCCGTCCTCGCCACTTCGACATGGAATGGGGGCGTTAACTATGAGTGAGCTTCTGGGGATCGTTCGGTTCAAGTTCCACGAGGGCAAACTTGAGGACTTCAAGCGCTTGTCCGCTGAGTGCATGGAGATCGTGCGCACCAAGGACACCGGAACGCTGCAGTACGACACCTACTTCAACGACGATGAGTCCGAGGCCATCGTCATCGAGCGGTTCAGGGATTCCGAGGCACTCATCGAACACGGCGCGAACATGAGCCCCCTGATGGAGCAGATCACTGCGACGGGTTCGATCACCGGTGAGCTCCTTGGTGAGCCGAGTGAGGCGCTTAGAGCGAAACTGACAGGTGACCAGCCCCAGCTCTTTACGCCGTTCCAGTTGATGTAGACACCGTTCGTATCAACCATCAGGTTGTCGGTTTCGACGTCCGTGGATCCAACGACAGTTGACGGGCCGTCAATAGGTGGGTCGCGGCTGCCCTTTGAGGGCCTACTCCACTCGCGTGATTAGGATTCGACCCGGCGCAAGCCGAGCATCGGCAAGTTCCGCATAGCCGCTTCCACGGGCTCGCCCTCCAGCCCGTTCAGACGGGCCAGCGTGCGCGCGATCATGCGGCTGTACATGGGGTGGGCGTCGACAAAGGCCTCGCCCGCACGGCGCCGCTCGGACTCGTTCAGCTCGCGCCATTCGACTTGCCGCGTCTCGCCGCGGACGTGAATCTCCACGAGCCCACCGGCGATCACGTTTCGATACCAGTCGGAGTTTTGGCCCCACATCGGTGAAACGACGATCTCTCCACGCTCGGGATCCTCGTCCAGTATCGAGAGCGGCGTCTTATACAGCCTGCCGCTCTTGCGCCCACGGTTGATGAGGACGATCACCTTCGGGGGCGGCGAGAAAACCTGGATCATCCATCGGGTGCCCTTGCGATCAAGGACGGCAGGCATCCGCATGGCGCGACCAAGGATTCGAGCCCTGCGCGATCTGCCGCTCACACGAGACCCACCGGTGCCCGCCACACTCCGATTAGGCCTAGGGCAGCCCGTGCTCGTCGTGACGGCGCCACCAGGACTCCGTTAGGTTCTCCTCGTTGCGGCCCGCCGGCGCCAGATCGAGATACTGGTACGTGCCCATCAGGGCCTCGACGCCGCGATCGTAGGTTGAGTAGGTGTGGTGCACCTTCCCGTCCTGGATCGCGAAGGCGCTCATGCCCTCGCGCTGCGGGCCCGGCTTGTCGACGTGCCGGAAGTTGTATTCGGCTCCGCTTGCCTGTTGCTCGTCGGTGAAGGCAACGCCGAAGTCGTAATTGAAGTCGCTGCCAAGCGACGAGACCCAGGGGAAGCGCCACTCCATCCGTTGCTTGTAGGCACGGAGTCGCTCGAGCGGCGCAAGCGAAGCAGCGACCAAGGTCACGTCGTGGCCGTTGAGGTGCGGGACGATGCCGTCGAAATGGTCGGCGACGAACGAGCAGCCCGTGCAGCCCACCGTCTCGTCGTTCACGCGGCAACCGGTCCCGAACATGAAGTGGTAGACGAGCAGCTGCGAGCGCCCAGCGAAAAGTTCGGCGAGATTCTTCGGCCCATCATCGGATTCGAAGACGTATTCCTTTTCGATCAGCACCCACGGCAGCTCGCGGCGCCGGCGCGCGATCTCGTCGCCTCGACGAGAATGTTCTTTCTCGGCCTTCAGCAGCTCGTTACGGACCGCGAGCCACTCTTCCCGGGTCTGGACCGCATGCGGAGTCATCTCGTCCTCCTTTTTGCGGGTTGCGACTGTGCCCGCGTGGATACTTAGCACAGTGGGTGTCGGCTCATCCCGGCCAAGTTCCCTGTCTCTCACTGGAAGGAAAGGAGTGGCAAAGATGGCGAAGCGGATTTCCTTGGAAGGAAAGGTCGCGGTCGTGACTGGGGCAGGCCGAGGCCTAGGGCGCGCCTACGTCGAACTCCTCGCTGAGCGGGGGGCCCGCGTCGTGGTCAACGATCTCGGCACCGACGTTTCCGGCTTAGGGCGCGACTCTTCGGTGGCCGAAGAGGTAACAGACGTCATACGTTCCCGTGGTGGGGAGGCGATCGCCGACGGGAGCGACGTCTCGACGCCGGAGGGCGGGAGCGAGCTCATCGCAAAGACCATCGATGCCTTCGGGAAGATCGATTTGCTGGTGAACAATGCCGGCATCTGCGGGAGTCAATTCTTCGAAGACGCGACACTGGAAGACTTTGACCACTATTGGCGTGTCCATGTCGGGGGCCCCGTGAACACTGTGAAGGCTGCGTGGCCACACATGGTGGCCCAGCATCAGGGCAAGATCATCCTCACGACCTCGGTCGCCGGCCTGTTTGGGCTGCGCGGGCAGGCAACCTATGCAGCGGCGAAGTGCGCGGTGGTCGGACTGATGCGTGTACTGCACATCGAGGGTGCAGAGCACGGGATTCTGGTGAACACCATCGCACCTGCCGGACACACGCGAATGCATCCGACCGCCATGGCGGACGCGAACTTGCTGGAACTAAGTCGATCGACGATGCCGGTCGAACTGGTAGCGCCGGCGATCGTTTGGCTCGCGAGTGATGATTGCAACGAGACGAACAGCATCTACAGCGTCGAGGGAGGAGCGATTCATCGCGTCGCGATCGTCACCGGGCCGGGCTTTCATGACGCCAACCTCACACCGGAGAGCATCGCGGACCATTACGCTCAAGTGGAAGCCATCGAGGGGTTTTCAGAGCTGAATCGGTTCCAAGGCGGTATAGCCCCCATGGACGTCCAAATCCCGGCGACATCGAAGACAACATAGAACTCCAGCACCTTCGGCTCGCTGGGGAACAAACGTAGTCGCTAAGGCGCCGGAACCAGGCAGGCCCGATCGTGGTGTGGGAAACCACAACGTCTCGGTCTGAGCTGCGCCGACAACAGAAACGCGACGTCCGGACTTTTTTTTCCGATCGTAAGCGCATTCTCACTGGGGCAGCCGTGTCCCATGGCCGGAACGACCCGCGAGTACGGCAGGCATGCACCGGTTGCGAGTCGAAGTCTCCCCTCATGGACAAGATCCGCGGGGGTTTCTCGCGCTGCCTCGGCGTCTCCCTCGTCGTCCTCGCACTCGCGCCCGCGCGGGCGGGAGGAGACCCGCCGAGATTCTCGCCGACGTGGTACGCGCGCGAGGCGCAAAACTATGCGGATGCACACGGTCGAACCACAGATCAGCTGAGCAACGTGGCCTACCACGAGCTACGCCTCGAGGTGTGCGGGCCCGGCAACTCCGACGGCGGCGCGTGCGACGGCGATCCCTTCCGTCGGTTGGAGGCGTGGAACGGAGCCCGAGGCAAGGTGGTCGAAGTCAGCTACCCGAACCGCTATGGCGCCACCATTCGCGCCGATCTTTGGGCGCCCAAGGTTCCCTTTACCGATCCGGTTTCCGGTTCCGTGAGCAGCGGCCCTTTCCCCGGAGTCATCCTCGTCAGCGGATACGGCTTCGAACGTTTCCGCTACCGAGCGTTCGCTGAAGGACTGGCGGAAGCGGGCTACGTCGTTCTCACGTTCGACCCACAGGGTCAAGGCGACTCCGACGCCGCGCCGAACCCGACCTCGACCTACTGCGACGCCGACGGCGCGTGGCGACGCCCCCAGGAGATGGGTATCTCCGAGACGGGTCCGTGCGCAGGCGAAGATCCGCAGCCTGAGGCGACAACCCAAGACTTGCCGTATCTGCCGCGTATTCTGCTGTTCCAGGACGCGAGAGGGACCCAGCCGCTCTACGACGCGATCCGTCCGAGGTTCGTCTTCGGGACCCTGGACGCAGCGGCGTGGTTGCTCTCGAAGGCCAACCCACTGCGCGGCTTGGTGGACGGAACCCGTCTTGGCGTCGCGGGACATTCGATCGGCGCATATGCGGCGATGATGGTTGCCAACGGCGACCCCCTACACCGCTTCCGGACGGGGATCAGCTGGGATTCGTTCGCCCACCTGGACAACGGCGTCGGTCCTACCGTGCCGACGATGTTCCAGCAGTCGGAGCAGGAGAACCTCATCGGCCCACGCTACGCACCGCCGGCAGATCCGGAGGCGTTGCATCCCGCCAGGCTTTCCTACGCCGCTTTCGTATCGTCGTCCGTGGACACGAAGTTCATCGTGCTGCGCTCCTCGACCCACCGCGAATGGTCATACTTCGCTCCCGGTGCCGTTTCCGAGGCGTCGAGCAAGGGAGAGCGCGTTGCGCTCTACGAATCACTCGCATGGCTGGATCGCTATCTCAAAGGTGCCGCGACGAACCGCGTACGGGGCGATGAGGCGAAGCAGGCCAACACCGGTTTGCGTCGCTTGGACGCGGCAACGTTCGATGGCTCTGCCGACCGTTCATCGATAGGAGCGGGGCGTTGGGACCAGGACTCAGACCGCAACGTGCCCTACACGATCGAGGGCGATCTCGTCGCGGACCACTTGTCCTACTACTACGGCTCGGACACGAAGGCACGGGTCTTTGTCGCGCCGAGCGAGGGAGCGCCGTCCAAGCCGCGTCCACGGGAATCGTTCGTTCCGCCTTCCAAGGCAGGTCCGCGGGACGTGTTCGTTCCGCCGTCCCCCTCGCCATCAGGCTCGGCTGGTCCCGCAGTTACGCCGACCGCTTTCTCGTCACCAACGTCGTCCGCCATTGCGACGTACCCTGCGCGGGATAAAGACCGGCCGTCGATCTGGACGCTCGTGGCGGTGTTGCTGCTAGCCGTCAATTCCTTGGCGGTGCTGTTGGTTCGTCGTTCCAGACATAGCTGAAGATGTGCCGTTTTTAGCTCTGACTCGCGCGCAGCACACGCAGAGCCGATAGCGCCGCGTTCGCGCCGCACATCCCGTGGACGCCCGCTCCCGGCGGCGTGGCCGCCGAACAGATGAACACGTTCCCCGTTCCGGTGGCGTAGGGGTCGAGCGCGAGGCGCGGACGGAACAGGACCTGCAGCGGGTTGTTGGCGCCGGTCGAGATGTCGCCGCCGACGTAGTTGGGGTTGTACGCCTCGATGTCGGCCGGCGTCGCCACGTGTTTGGCAACGATGCGGTCGCGGAAGCCCGGCGCGAACCGCTCGATCTGGGAGAGGATGGCCTCGCCCGCGTCGCCGGCGTACCCGGCGGGAACGTGGGCGTACGTCCAGACAGGGTGCACATCGCCTTTCGACCGTCCCGCATCCGCGAGGTATTGCTGGCCGACGAGGATGAACGGTTTCGCGGGCATCCGCCCTCGGTGGAGCTCCGACTCGGACGCGACGATCTCCTCGAGGGTTCCGCCGACGTGAACGGTCGCCGCGCGCCGGCACTCGGCGTTGGTCCAGGGGATGCCGCCCTCGACGGCGAGGTCGAGTTTGAACGCGGCGGGGCCGTAGCGGTAGCGGCTCAGCGCCCGCGAAACGCGGCCCGGCAGCCGCTCCCCCGCGATCCGCACCACGTCTCGGGGTGAGAGATCGAGCAGGACCGTTCGCGCAGGCGGAAGCTCCTCCAGCGAAGTAACGCGAACGCCGGTCTCGATTGTCCCGCCCAACGTTTCCAGCCGAGCCGCGAGCGCGCGCGTGATCGCTGCCGACCCGCCTTCGGCGACCGGCCAGCCGACGGCGTGAGCCGAGACGATCAGCATCATGCCGATCGCCGCTGTCGTCGGGCGGGTCAACGGATGGAACGCGTGCGCGGCGCATCCGGCGAACAGCGCGCGAGCCTCATCGCCGCGCCAGCGGCGTGCGATCGCTGTCGCCGGCAACAGCGCACGCAGACCGAACCGCGCGGTGGCGAACGGGTGGTGCGGAATGCGCAGGACGGGACGCAGGAGGTCCTCGGTCAGGAGGTCGAACCGCTCGGCCAGCGGCGCGAACAGCCGCCGCCACGCGTCGCCGTCGCGCCCCTCGAGCCCGGCCGCGGTCTGCTCGACGTCTCGATACAGCGCCGCGGCACGCCCGCCGTCGAGCGGATGTGCGCACTCGACTTCGCTCCATTGCCAGCGCAATCCTTCGGCCTCGAGCCCCAACGTCTTCAAGAACGGCGACGCCGCCGCGAACGGATGTATCCCGGAACAGATGTCGTGGAGCACACCGGGAACGGTGAGCTCACGGCTGCGCGCTCCTCCGCCCACTTCATCGGCCGCCTCGATCAGGTGGACGCGGAATCCTTCACGTGCGATCGCGACCGCGGCCGCGAGCCCGTTGGGCCCGCCGCCGACTACGACGGCATCGATCAAGGAGGCGGCACGACTGCGGGCGCGCCCTCCCACGGCTGGCGCGCGAGCAGCGTGCGGATCTCGACGTCGCCTTCCTCGATCAAGCCCGTGGCGGCGTCCCAGATCGTGTAGTGGTGCGCCTGTCGCTGGAGCGGCTGCGACTCCAAGAACACGACGCGCAGATCTCCCGGCGCGTACTCGCACCGCTCCTGAACCGCGGCGAGGAGCTGGTGGTGATGGAGGTGACCGTCGCCGAAGTTCCAGCCGAGAACGATGCCGGCGATGATCTCTCCGTCGCGTACGTCGTAGGCCTCAATGTCGTCCACCGTGCGCGCCATCAGCTCGTTGAACGCGCGGCCGTGGAGGTGCATCGCGCGGAACGCAAGGCCGCGCCCGACCAGAGCCCACGCGGTCACCTCGTCGAACATCGGCGTGAGCTGCTTCGCGAGCGTCGGAGCGACCTTGGTGATCCGCTCGTCGAGGCGATCCTCCATGCCCTTCCGGAAGATCCACTGGCTGGCTCCCCAGTTCCCCGCGTAGTAGCGCATGGCCGGCAGGAACGAGACCAGGTCGGGGCGGAGATTCCCGAGTACCGGGCCGATCAGCAGCCCCACGGCGAAGAGCACCAGCAGAATCGGTTCATTCACCGAGAAGATGCTGACGTCTGCGTGCGCGCCGAAAAGGAAGAGCCCGGTGTACATCGTGAACACGTTCCATTCCAGCGGGACGCCCATCGGGACGCTGAACAGGATGAACGAATGGAACGAGAGCATCATCGCGAGCCCGATCGCGGTCGGCAGCCCGCCGTGACTCAGCAGCAGGATGAGCGGGAACGTGTATTCGATCGCCGTTCCGCCGTGCGCGAGAAGCCTCGCGATCCGCGAAGGCCGCAAGTCGTCTGGGAACTGCCGGTACATCGCCTTGCGTATCCGGCGCGAACGGAGGAATGGGCTGTTGCTGACCATCACGGTGACGACGCCCGGGAAGTGGTGGTTGAGCTTCGATGTCGCAGCGCCCCACCAGACCGCGACCTGCACGACCTTCGAGCCGGCGATCAAGTCCGCCGGGAAGAGGAACACGATCAGGTACGACCAATGGACCTCCGCGCGCGCCGCGAGGAAGATCGTCTTGTCGCGCAACCCGATGAGCGGGAGCAGGATCACGACGGGAAGCAGCTCGCCGCGGCCGAGGGTGTCTTGCGTGAGCGCCCAGATCCCGAGGCCGAGCAGGGCAGCGAAGAGCGCGACGTCGAAGACGCTGCGGCGGGTTCCCGCGGTAAACGGGACGCGCTTGGGCCACGGCGGCAGGCGCGTGGTGCCGGGCCGCAGCCAGTAGACCGACGCACCGATCGGAGGAACGTAGCGCGCCGTCAGGGGACCGCTGGCGCCCCCGAGTCCGCTGACTTCGAACAGCAGCGTCCAGAGCGCGAGCTTCTGGAACGCGATCGGCTCGCGCCACCAGTTGCCGATGTCGCCGATCCATCCGTGGCCCGGGCCGAGCGAGACGAAGAACGCCCAGCCGAGGACGTAGAGAGCCATCTTGAGGACGTAGAAGAGGTAGATCGGCGCCGGAACGCCGAAGCCGTCGAGAGCCCAGGCGCGGCACATCATCCGGAGGCGTTCCTGGTAGGGCTTCGCGCTCCACTCCTGGAGGTCGAAGTCCGGAAGCTTTGGGCTCAGGTTCGCCATGGCTCCCCCCGATTCGGGCCGCAGCTCGAACTGTACCCGAGTCACCCGTTCGCGCGACATACGTAGCCCATTCGGAGAGTGTTCACGTCCGGGCATCGACCGTACGCTCGAGGCGGGAGGAAGATGCGCACAGCGCTCCGCTTGTGGGTGACCTTGACGATCGCGCTCGCAGTTGCGGGCACGACCTCGCACGCGCCGTTCGACGCCTCCACGGCCGATCCCGTCGCGATCACCTTGAGCTCCTGGGTCAGGGCGACGTTCCCGAATCAGGCCAAAGCGAGGGAGTACAGCACCGTCCCCGCGAGCAAGCGCTGGGCGCTCCTCATCGGGCTGAACGAATATGCGTCCCCGACGATCGACCTCACGGGATCGCGTCAGGACGCGGAGGAGTTGCGAACCGTTCTCCTGAGGTTGGGATGGCGTTCCGATCACATCATGCTGATCAGAGACCGGCACGGCACCGCCCAGCACATCATCGACGGCATCCGTTGGCTCTCCCTCAAGGCCACGACGGCTTCGACGGTCGTGTTCCACTACGCCGGTCATGAGAAATACACGCGGACACTTTCGGACGGGGACAACGAAACGAGAGACGTCGAGATCTGGGCCAGCAACAACCGGCTGATCATCGACGGCACGCTCGGCAGGGAGATGAATCGCGTGAGGGCGTCTCGCATGTGGATCGACATCTCGACGTGCAGGGCTCAGGGTTTCAGCGACGCCGGGATGATCAAGACGGGTCGCATCCTCACCTTCTCATCCACGGCGAGCCAGTACTCGTACGACGTCCCGTCCTGGCATCACTCCCTATTCGGCTATTACTTGATCCACTCCGGCATGTACCTGCGTGCGGGTGACGCGAACCACGACGGGAAGGTCACGGTCGAAGAGGCGTACGCGTACGCGCGTCCTCGGGTCATCGCTCAGTCCAGAAAGACGCAGTATCCCGTGATCGTGGACAAAGCTTCGGGGAGCATGCTCCTAACGATCCCCGCGCATTAGCGCCATTGCCCGGCCGGCTAGCGGTACACGCCGTTGTGGCCCGTGTTGCGCTCGCCGGGGCTCGGGAAAAACGTCAAGCCGTGCGCCTCGACGCCCGCATGGAAGACCTTGATCACCTGGCCCGACGCCGTGTCGATCACCGAGACCGAGGCGTTGAAGCGGTTCGAGACCCACAGCCGCGTCCCCGCCCAGTTGAGCTGCATCATGTCGGGGCTTCCGCCGACGTGCCACGTCTTCACGACGCGCAGGCTCGCGATGTCGATCACCGAGATCGTCCCGCCGCGCCGGTTGCCCACGTAGACCTTCGACGTATCTCGGCTGATCTGGAAACCGTGAGCACCGTTGCCCGTCGGGATGAACTTGATGATCTTGAGCGTGTTCGGATCGAGAACGGTGACGCCCATCTTCCCTTGGTTGGCAACGAACATCTTCGTGCCGTCGGGGGCGAGCCGCACGTCGATCGGCAACCCGCCGACGCGTACGTAGTCGACGAGCTTCATCGCCACAACGTCGATCTTGACCACGACGCCCGTGTACTCGGTGCTGCCGAGCCAGTAGTGACCGTCGGCCGTGAAGTCGCCGTGGTCGATGCCGCGGAATGGGATCGCAACGCTCTTGATGAGTCGGAAGGTCACGGGGTCCCGGAAGTCGAGCCTGTTGAACCGCTCGGCGACGACCATCGCCTTCACGCCGCCTGCCCACGGCCAGTAGAGGTTGTACGGATCCGGAACGGCGATCGTGCGGACCGGCCGGTGGGTCCGGACGTCGATCTGCGTGAGCGAGTTCGACGCGGTGTTCCCGACGTACAGCGTGCTCATGTCGAAGGACGGGAAGACGTGGTGGGGCACCGATCCGACGCGGAACGAATCGACGATCTTCATGGAGATCGGGTCGATCACCTCGACCGATCCGGCTCCGCTGTTGGGGACGTAAACCAGGGGCCGGAGCCCCGCGAGCTTCGGGAGCACCCTTCCGATCATGGTCGAGGCGTACGCGTTGAAGGCCGCGGCCTGCACGGGAAGAGGAGCCGAGCTCGCCGCCGAGGGCGCGGCTGCGGCCGATCGACCGCGAGGCGACGCGACTTGATGCGGCGCTGCGCACGCCGCCGCGAAAAGAAGGAGCGCAAGCGCGAGCTTGCGCGTCGAGGACCGTCCCCCATGTAGAACCATGCCGGGGAACCACCCTAGCAGGGCGGCACGCGCCAACCTCGGCCGGAACCGACCACCCGGGAAGGGTCTTCCGCCTCCTCCGGCGAATTGTCCGCCCATGAGGATCTCCCGGCTTCTGGCCGTGTTGACCGTCGCCCTCGCGTTCGCGGGCGCGCCCGGCCGGGCCGTCGCTCCGGCGCTCTTCCGGGTGGGCGTCTCCGTGAAGGACATCACCCCCTGCGCCCAGCAGTCCTGCGCGCAATACCTCGGGGGCTTCGGCTACGGAGACCCCGTGGACGGCCGGTTCGCCCACGATCCGATGGAGGTGCGGGCGATGGCCATCGCGAGCGGCACCTCAATGGTCCTGTTCGCGATCGTCGACACGCAGGGCTACTTCTCCGGCTACCAGGAAGGCAAGTTCGGCAGCCGCGACGCGCGGATCGAGGCCGCGCGTCAGATCGCCGCGAGGGGCTTCGACGTGAAGTCGGGCAACATCATCGTCTCGTCGACGCACTCACACGCCGCGCCGACGATCATGGGGATCTGGGGCACGACCGACCCGGCGTATCTCGAGCAGGTGTACAACGGAACCGTTGCGGCGCTCGTCGATGCAGCGTCGCACCTCCGGCCGGCGAACCTGTACGCCGCGAAAGGCGACATCGCGACCGTCACGATCTCGAACCTGACGCAGACCGACGGCTATCAAGGGTGGCGGCCCGACGGTGAGACGCCGGTGCTCTGGGCGCGAGACCCCGACACGGACGCAACCATCGGCCTGTACGCGAACGTGCCGACGCACGCCGACATCGTCAACGGCGTCGGCAATCACGTGATCTCGGCGGATCACATCGGCGTCGAACGCCAGTTGCTCGACGCGGACCTGGGCGGGACCTCCGTCGTCGCGATGGGCACGCTCGGCCGCCAGGAGACCATCGTTCAGGTCGGCGGCCTGACCCAGGCGGACAACGTCGGACGGTACGTGACGAACGAGATCGAGCGAGCCCTCGCGCACGCGCGGCCCATCACCGATCCGACGCTTCTCGCTGCGGAGCGCTATCTCATCGTGCCGGCCACGAACCCGGCGCTGCTCGCGCTCAACGCCGCGAACATGGCGGCCGACCCCGCGGGGAAGGCGACCGGAAACCCGATCGGGACCCACTGCGTGCCCGGCGTGGACATCTGCACGATCGACCGCTCGATCCTGCCGCCGTACGCGGTCGGCGATGCGTTCGGAGCGTGGTTCACCGCCTTCCGAATCGGAGAACTCGTCTACGCGACCGAGCCCGGCGAGGCCTTCCCCGAAGTCTCCACCGGGATCCGCAAGGTGTTCGGCGGTCCCGAGGTGC
>Ga0070708_100002047_pt1 | contig 15533 bp, 9 predicted proteins | sample KBSK5503metaG_FD_65469 | JGI IMG/M metagenome (GOLD analysis project Ga0070708, IMG submission 65469) | Corn, switchgrass and miscanthus rhizosphere microbial communities from Kellogg Biological Station, Michigan, USA - KBS K5-50-3 metaG | ecosystem: Host-associated > Plants > Roots >... | reverse complement strand
TGCGTGACCTCGAGTCGTATCCGAAGGTGGTCGGCGGGATCGACGCCCCCTCCGGTGATCGGGCCGCGGCTTTCTATCGGCGCGTTCTCCGCGAGGCGGAGGTCGTGGTCGTGGCGAACGCCGAAACGGCGGAACTGGTGAAGCTCGCCGAGACGACCTACCGCGACATCAACATCGCATTCGCCAACGAACTCGCCCGGTATGCGGCCGGGCGCGGCGTCGACGTGGACGAAGCGATCCGACTCGCGAACACGCAGCCGTTCAGCCATATCCACTCCCCCGGCGCGGGCGTGGGTGGGCACTGCATCCCCCACTACCCCCGGTTCTTGCTCGCCGACGGTGCCGACGCTCCCCTGGTTCGCCTCGCGCGGGAGATCAACGACGCACAACCCGCATGGGTCGTCGACCGGCTCGCGACTTCTTTGGGGGGGATCGAGGGACGCTCGGTTTTGATCCTGGGGGTCTCCTATCGCGAGAACGTGAAAGAGCAGACCTCCAGCCCGGGGGTCGATCTGATTCGGTTGCTCGGCGCTCGCGGGGCGAAGGTGGCGGCGAACGACCCGTTCTTCTCCGACACCGAGATCCGTGCCTTCGGAGCGGAACCCGCCGGACTCGAGCGCCTCGGCGACTTCGACGCGGTGATCCTGCAAGCCGCACACGACGCGTACTCCTCGATCTCCTGGCAACGCGACGCACGGCCCGGCCAGATCATCTTCGACGGGCGAAACAGGCTCGACCCGAGCGCGATCGTCGCCGCGGGCGCGACGTATCTGGGAGTCGGTCGGCGCGACCGCGCGCCGGGGGGATCCTCGGATGAATGAAATGTTGCGCGTCGGCGTGATCGGCCTCGGATCGATGGGCCGCCACCACGCGCGCGCGTGGACCGAAGTCGCCGGCGCGGAGCTGGTCGCCGTCGCCGACGCCGACCCCCGAGCGGTCGAACGGGCGGTGCGCGGGCGAACGATCCAAGGATTCACCGACCCGACGGCGATGCTCGAGGCGATCTCACTCGACGCCGTTTCGATCGCGGTTCCGACGGGGCGTCACGAAGAGGTCGCCGTCGCCGCCATGGAACGCGGCGTCGCGGTGCTCGTAGAGAAGCCGCTCGCCGGCGACGAAGCCGCGGCCCGGCGGATCATCGCTTGCGCCGAGCGAACCGGCGCCGTCGCGACGGTCGGTCACATCGAGCGCTTCAACCCCGCGGTGCTCGAGCTCGAACGACGACTCCGTGAGAACCCGCTCGGCCGGATCTTCCAGATCAAATCGCGCCGCACGGGCCCGATGGCAGCGCGGATCAGGGACGTCGGAGTCACGGTGGATCTCGCGACACACGACATCGACATCATGCGGCGGGTCGTCGGCGCACCGATCACCCGCATCTACAGCGAGACCGCGCAGCGTCTTCACTCGACGCACGAAGACCTGCTCATCGCTCTGGTTCGCTTCTCCAACGACGTCGTGGGCCTCCTCGACATCAATTGGCTGACGCCGACGAAGATCCGCGAGCTTTCCGTGGCCGGCGAGGGCGGCATGTTCGTCGTCGACTACCTGGAACAACATCTGACGTTTTACGAGAACTCGGCCGCAGATACAGGCTACGAGCGGCTCGCGATCGTGACGGGGGTCAGCGAAGGGAACATGGTTCGCTACTCGATCGATCGAATCGAGCCGCTTCGCGCAGAGCTCGAGGCCTTCGCCGCAGCGGCGCGCGGCGAGCGGGCGGTCGACGTCACGCTCCACGATGGGCTGCTCGCGGTCCGGATCGCGGAACTGGCGCTCGCGTCTGCGCGCACGGGTAAGGCGGTCGACGTCGACGAAGCCTCGCTGCTCGACGGCGCGCCGATCTCGTCCGGCTCCTGAATCCGGGCATGCGCGACCGTTTCCGGAGCGGCGGCAGGGCGATCATCGTCTCGCACTCCTATTACACGCGAGACACGAGATTCCGCAGACATGCCGAAGCCCTCGCCGGTGCCGGCTGGTCGGTCGACGTGCTCTGCGCGAGGGACGAAGGCGAGCCGGCGCGAGACCGTCTCGGCGCGGTAACGATTCGACGCCTTCCCGCACGGCGGCGCCGGGGCTCGAAGGGCCGGTACGCGTTCGAATACGCGTCGTTCGTTGCGATGGCGTTCGGCGCGCTCGCTTCTGCGCGCCGACCGTACGACCTCGTCTACGTGTTCTCTATCCCCAACATCCTGGTTCGCGTTGCGGCCGTTCCGCGGATGCGGGGCGCGCGTGTGTTCCTCGACGTCCGCGACCCCATGCCCGAGTTCTTCCGCTCGAGATACGGCCTGGCGCCGGATCACCGTCTCGTGCGGGCGCTCCTCGTCGAGGAACGGAACGCGTGCCGCTACGCACACCGCGTCGTGACGGTGCACGACAGCCTCGCGGCGCTCTTGAGCAGAACCGGCGTACCGACCGAGCGGATCGGCGTCGTCATGAACGCGCCGGACCCTCGGATCTTCGCGTTCAACCCCGGGGCGGCGCGCGACCCCGCCGATCGCACCCTGCTGTACACCGGCACGGTATCGAATCGCTACGGCGTCGACCTCGTGGTGCGAGCGGTCGCCCGGTTACGGGACAAGATCCCTGCACTGCGGTTCCGTATCGTCGGCGACGGAGACGCGGTGCCGGGCCTCGAGCGTCTTGCCGCGGAGCTCGGGATCGACGGTCGAGTCGTCTTCGACGGGCCGACGTCGCTGGACCGGATCCCGGCGATCGTGACCGGCTCGTGGCTCGGGGTCCAGCCGCACCGCTCCGATCCGCTGATGAGCTTCTGTTTCTCGACGAAGGTGCTCGAGTGGGGAGCGCTCGGGCTTCCCGTCGTCTGCTCGAGGACCGAGGCGTTCGATCGTTCCTTCTCCGAAGACGAGCTGCTCTTCGTCCGGCCGGGTGATCTCGATGATCTGTGCTCGCGCATCCTCGAGGCGCACGAGAACCCCGAAAGGCTCGCCGACCGGGCCGTCCGGACGCGCGAATCGATGCGGCGCTTCGATTGGGCCCGGGAACGCCAAACGCTGCTGCGTATGACGGGCGGAGGAGAGGCGCGCCGCGGGGACGCAGAGCCGTCGATATAATCGGCGAAACGATGAATTCCACCGTTCACGTACGACCTCGCTGGTGACGCGGGTCCCTCGCGGCGGCAAAGCCGTACCCCTCACGAGCGCCACGACGACCGAGTCCCAAACCCCTCGGCGCTCTCCCGGCGCGCGCAGGCGCGTCTGCGTCATGGTCGGCAACAACTTCACGGTCGACTCACGCGTCCTCAGACAAGCGCAGACGTTCGCGCGCGCGGGTCACGACACCCTCGTCGTAGCGGTGCGCCGGTGGGATGTGCCGGCGATCGAAACGCGCGATGGCTTCGAGGTCCGTCGCGTCCACGCCCTATACACCTGGAACGACGCCTATCCGAGGATCGCGGCCATCCTCGGACCCTTGCTCCGTCCCACGGCCCGGGCCCCCATGCCCGCGCCTCCGCTGAACAACCCGACCGATCCTCCCGGTCCGGTTGCCGCGCCGGCGCCCCGACGCCCGCGCTTGAGGGCATCGGCTTGGTTCCGCTGGATCCGCACCGGCGACGATCCGGCGCCGCGTTCCTGGGAGCGCGATCGTGCCACGACCGGGCGGCGACTCTGGTTCGCTCTGACGCAGCCGTTCCGCATCGCCCCACGCTTGCCGGGGAAGGCGTTCCGCGTAGCCAAGAAGCAAGTCCGGCGCGTGCGCCGGCTCTCGCGTCGATACCTGTTGTTGCCCACGCGGTACCGGCAACTCGACCGTCGCATGGCAGCCGAGGCGATCGCGTTCAAGCCCGACCTGATATGGGCGAACGACGCCCAGCCGCTTCGCGCCGCGGCGGCGGCGGCTCGCGCCACGGGCGCCCGAGTCGTGTACGACGCGCACGAAGTCATCTGGGACGCCCCGACGATCAAACCGCTCCAGCGGCGGCTCTGGGGGCTGGTCGAGCGAACGCAGGTACCGAAGATGGACCGCGTGTTCACGGTCTGCGATCCGATCGCGGACCTTACCGCGAAGCGCTATCGGGTGCCGCGCCCGACGGTCGTCCTCAATTGTCCTCGTCTCTCGGAGACCTCGGCCGCACCAACACCGCAACGCTCACCACTCAACCGGTACCGCAAGCCGGGCGAGAGGCTGATCCTGTTCCACGGGTCGCTCTCGCCGTGGCGCGGCCTCGAGCAACTCATCACTGCGATGGGTCTGCTTCCCGCGGAATACCGGCTCGTCATCCTCGGTCACGGGATCTTCCGAGACACCTTGGAGCAGTTGGCAGCCGAAGCGCACCTGACCGAGCGGATCACGTTCCTTTCCTCCGTCCCGCCCGACGAGCTGCCGGCGTGGGCGGTCGGTGCGGATGTCGGGATGATCCCCTACCAGCTGCACGGAAAGAACCACGAGTATTCGACGCCGAACAAGTTGTTCGAGTACATGCACCTCGGCGTCCCGGTGGTGGTCAACGATCTCCCTCAGATCCGGCGCATCGTGACCGAGGTGGGCTTCGGCATCGTCTGCGACTGTTCGGACCCGGCGACGATGGCGAAAGCGATCGTGGAGTTGCTGGCCGATCCGATCCGGTACGAAGACATGCGTGTACGGGCGCGCGCGGCAGCGGAACGATACAGCTGGGAAGCCCAAGAGCCTGCGATCCTGAGCGCGCTCGAGAGCTAGGCTACCATCGGCGGAGTGCACGTCTGCATGCTCTTCCGGAACGCGTTCACGCACGACGCGCGCGGGCGTCGCGAAGCCGTCGCCCTTGCCCGCGCCGGGCACCGCGTGACGGTCGTCGCCGTGCACGCAGACCCCTCGCTCCCAGCTCGCGAGGAGCACGACGGAGTCGTCGTCGAGCGCATCAGAGTCACCGGCAAGATCTTCGGAGCGGCGCGGGCGGCCGGTCGCGGACCCGGCGCGGGTCGGAATGGCACTTCCACTCCGGCGCCGGAGAGCACGCTCCGCAACCTCGTCGTCTCCGCGGGGAGAACGACCTCGACGGGAATGTTCGAGTGGAAAGCGGCGCACCACGCGGCCGGGCTCCACCCCGACGTGTACCATTGCCGCGATTTCAACACGCTCCTCGGCGGGGTTCTCGCATCGCGGCGCTCGCCGGCGTCGATCGTCTACGACTCGAACGAACTCTACGCGCACTTGAACGTCCCGCACCCAACGATGCTGCGGCGATATACCGTGGAGACGCTCGAGGGATGGGCGATCCACCGAGCTGCTCACGTCATCACAGTGAGCCCCGGGATCGCCGAACATCTCGCGCGGCGATACGGGATCCCGAAACCTACCGTGATCATGAACGTCCCCTCCTCGCGCCCGGCCGGAGCGACGGCGGAGGTGCCCGAGCCGTTTCGGCTCGGCGGCGTGAAGATCCTCTACCTCGGCGGTATCACGCCGCGCCGGGGGATCGAGCAAGCGATCGACGCTCTGCCGATGCTCCCCGGCGCGCGGCTCATCGCGATGGGGCCGGTGCTCGACCAGAGTTATCTTCGCGCGGTGAACGCTCGAGCACAGGCCGCGGGGGTGGCCGGCCGGTTCCACGTTCTCCCTCCGGTGCCCGCGGAGCACGTGATCCCGGTCGCCTCACACGCGACGGTCGGGCTCGTCGCGATGCAGAACACGTGTCTTTCGCACTACCTCGCGCTCCCCAACAAGCTGTTCGAGTGCCTGCATGCAGGCCTCCCCGTCGTCGCGAGCGACTTCCCGGAGACACGCCGGGTTGTCGAAGAGCACGACGCCGGCCGAACGTGCGACCCGGGCGATCCCGCATCGATCGCCGCGGCGATCTCCGCCGTCGTGCAAGACCCCGAGCGCCACGAGGCGATGAGCCGGAACGCACGCGCGGCCGCGGTCGAGTTCTCGTGGGAGCGCGAGGCGCCGAAGCTCCTCGCTTTGTACGAAACGCTGGCGCCGCTCGGCGCCAGGGCTTGAACGTGCGGATCCTCGAAGCCCCACTCAACATCGCCGCCCAGCCGTGGAACATCGCCCAGGGGCTCCGGTCCCTCGGCCACGACGTCGAGGTCTGGCAATACGGTCCGAATCCGTTCGACTACCCCTGTGACAGGCAGATCAAGTTCCCGCCCGACCGCCCGTCGGATCTGTGGGCGCCGATCGACGAAGCCCTCGAACGCTTCGACGTGTTCCACTTCCACTTCGCACGCACCCTGGTGCCCCGCCAGATCGGGCCGATCCCCGGGATGTGGGACCTCCCGCTGTACCGCGCCGCCGGCAAACCGATCTTCTTCACCTTCCACGGCAGCGACGTGCGGCTCCGGAGCAAACACCTCGATCTCAACCGCTGGTCCTACTTCCGTTACGCAGACGTTCCCTGCGACGAGGACGACATCCTCAAGCGACTTGCCATCGTTCGCACCTACGCGAACGCGCATTGGATCTGCTCGCCGGTGAACCGTCCTTTCGTGCCCGACGCGGGTTTCCATCCCCGCGCGATCCTGGTCGAGCAGTGGCCGTTCGTCGATCCGGTGCGCCGCGATCGTCCGCGCGTCGTCCACATCCCTTCGCGTCGCGCAACGAAGGGCACCGACTTCGTCCTGCGCGGCGTCGTTGAAGCCGAGGAGAAAGGACTGCGGTTCGACTTCAAGCTCATCGAAGGCTTGCCGAACGCGGAGGTTCCGCGCGTCATGGCAGAGGCAGACATCCTCGTCGACAACCTGCTGCTCGGCGACTACGAGGTGACGGGGCTCGAGGCGATGTCGATGGGGAAGACCGTCATCGCCCGGATCGATCCCGAGGTCGAGCGCGAGATGGGCACCGTCCCGGTCCTCAACGCGGACCCGGACGATTTCGTCGAGGTGTTGCGGCGCGCCGTCGAAGATTTCGAGCTGCGCGATCGCCTGGCGAAGGAGGGACGGGCGTTCGTGGAGGCCAACCACGACGCGACCGCCGTCGCAGCCCGCATCCTCCCGACGTTCTTGCAACCCCCGACCACGATCGAGCTGTCGTTCCCGGATTGGGCGGTCCTCCACGACGCACGGAGAGCGGAACGGCTCGAAGAACAGGTCGTCGCCCTTCGCGGAGCGCTGAGGACCGGCGGTCGAGAGGTGGTCATCTCCGGCTCGAAGCGGGGAGTCTTCACGCTCCTCGGCAGCAAGATCGACGGCTTCCTGCGCCGCGTCCGTCGCTCGATCCGACGCCGAAGAGCGAAGCCGAGCCGCTGAGACCGCCCGCGTTCGCCTGGTAGCCTCGCTTTCGATGCGTATCTGCATGGCCGTTCGCAACGCGATGGTTCGGGACGCGCGCGTCCTGCGCGAAGCGCAGGCGCTCGCCGGGGCCGGTCACGACCTTACGATCATCGCGATGTCCGAGCCGGGACTTCCCGACTCCGAGGAGCGAGACGGCTTCCGGATACGCCGGATCGACCCCGTTCCTTCCTGGATCCGCCGCATCGCACGGCGCCCGGCGATCCAGCCACAGACGGGCCCCGGCGGCGGCGGCGTGACCAGCACGCGACGCGGACGGCTCGTCGTCGTGCGCGATCGCCTCGTCACCTCCCGGATGACGCGCGCGATGGCCCGAGTACCCGCCGACGTGTATCACGCGCACGACCTCAACACGCTCGAGTCGGCCGTCGCTGCCGCGCACGATCATCACGCCCTCCTCGTGTTCGACGCACACGAGCTGTACCCCGACATGACCGGGCTCTCCGCCGTCGAACGCGGTCGCTGGCGAGCCATCGAGGGCCGGCTGATCGGACGAGCCGACCGCGTCATCACGGTGAGCGATTCTCTCGCGGCCGAATTCGCGTCGCGCTACGGCATCGCGCCGCCCTTGGTGCTCCTCAACGTTCCCGTTCGTCCGCCAGCACCACCGGATCCTTCATCTTCACCGCTCGCGGGGTTTCGGCGCCCCGGCGAGATGCTGGTTCTCTACTCGGGCGGCTTGACGGTGCATCGCGGCTTGGAGTCGCTCGTCGACGCGGCCGAGCGGGGCCACGGCTGGCGGCTGGTGATGATGGCGTGGGGTCGCCTCGAATCGGACCTCCGCGCGCGCGGACCCGGCGTCGCGTTCGTACCGCCGGTATCCCCCGATCAGGTCGTCGCCGCGGCTTCGGCCGCCGACGTCGGCGTCATCCCGTTCCTGCCCATCGGCTTGAACAACACCCTCGCGCTTCCGAACAAGCTCTTCGAGTACGTCCAGGCCGGGCTCGCGGTCGCCGCGAGCGATCTTGTCGAGCTCCGCCGTTTCGTCGACGGCGAACGCGCCGGCGTGATCTTCACTCCGGGCGATCCCGCGTCGATCGCGTCGACGCTCGACTCACTGGCCGCCAACCCCGCGCGCGTCGCCGAGATGCGACGACGTTCGGCCCGGTCAGCCGAGCGGTTCGACTGGACGATCGAGAAGGAGAAGCTTCTGGGTCTCTACGCCGATCTCGAGGTTCGTACTCACCAGTAGTTGTAGAAGAGCGCTTCGAGCACGACCGCCTGCAACGCGGCGAAGACCACCAATGCCGACATCACACCCGGCCGCCGACGCCCACCCGCCCGCTCCCACCGCTCAAATGCGAGTCCGGCGGCCACGGCGAGGAACGGGTACGCGAACTGGCCGATGCGCTCGGTCTCTCCCGGGAAGATCTTGGTGAGATTCGCTCCCATGAGCGGCACAAACAGCGCGATCAAGTAAACGGATCGTCGCTCGACGAACTCCCACACGCCGAGGGCCGCGATCGGGAGCCCGGCGAACGTCAGCCACGCCGCGATGTTCCCGAACAGCCAGTACCAGTACGAACGGATCGTGACCGGAACCACCGCGTAGCTCGCACGGAACGACGCAACCAAGTCGAAGCCGAACGCCAATCGCATGACGCCGAGCATCGCCACGCCGCCTGCCGCGGCCAAAACCAGCGTGCGAACCGCTTGCCTCCACGGAAGGCTCGCGAACGCGTATATGACGGCGAAACCGATGATGAACGCCACCGCGTAGGTGAACAGTGACGCGGCCGCAGCGGCCACTCCCCCGAGAACGGCGAGGGACGCCTTCCCCCGCCGGACGGCCGCGACAAGCAAAGCGGAGACGGTCGTGAGGAGCGTCGCGTAGACGGCGTCGAACGATAGGAAGACGAACACCGCCGGCGCCGACGCTACGGCGAGGAACAGCACGCTCGCCCTCGCGGACCGATCCGTGCCGAGTTCTCTGGCCAGGAACCAGGCGGGGACGAGCACGAGCGAGCCGAGGAACGCGATCGCGATCGCACGTGGCACGAGGTGGCGCTGCGACAACCGCTGAAGCACGTAGTAGACAACGGGCGTTCCCGGGGGATGCGTCCTCGAATGGACCGACGTGAGACTCCTGGCGATCTTGGGGTAGTCGCGGATGAAACCTCGGGCACCGAGGTGACCCACACGTGGAACATCCTGCTGATAGTCCGCCGGCCTGCGGCGCGCGATCGGATCGACGAAGCCTTTCGGATCTCCGTTCAGGATCGCCATGGCCGCGCCGAACGAAAGCAGGAACACCACCGCCAGCGCGAGGAACTTCCACGTTGAGATCTTCTCGGCTCGCCACGAGGCATAGGCTCCGAGGCCGCCGATCGCGGCGAGCACAAGCCCGATGACTCCCCAGGCGGAGAACGACGGCCGGAACAAGCCGTAGACGGGCGGATGACCCGAAAGGATCCCGCGCTTTGCGGTATGACTGAACCCGCTCAGGAAGTCGAAGGTGGCGAGACCGATCCCGACGACGAGCAGGGCGATCGCGAGCGTCCGGCTGCCCCAGCGTGGAGCCGGAAGCGAAGGGCCCCGGGCCCCGCCTGAATCGAGCGTCGGCTCGGTCACCCGCGCGTCGCCGAGGTTGTCGGGCGAAGCCGGTTCAGGAGCGCCCACATCGCCGCGGGTATCGCAGCGGCGAGAACGCACAGGGCGGGCAGCATCGCGATGCGATAGCGAGGGATCGGGAGGAAGAAGCAGAAGAAAGCGATCGTGTACAAGGCGACGATCGCCGGAAGGAAGGTCCTTCGCGTGAAAAGGCCGGCGGCGGCCGCCACAATCGAGCCCGCAAGCGCGAGTGGCGCGAGCATTCGTTCGTCGAGCCGGGGAACGGTCTGCATCCTGATCTGGTACCAGCGCGGCATCAGGTCATCGATGTGCGTGAGGAACGTCCACCCGTTCCGGATCCATCCCGAGAGCGCGGCTCCCGGATGGGCGCGTATCCAGTCGAGGGTGAGCTTCCGCCACGCGGCTTCCTGAGCGAGCTCCGGGAGCGAGCGGATCCTACGGACTTCATCGACGCCGATGAAATCCTCGGGGTGTGCGTAAATGAAACCCGCGTGCGCGTTGTTGGCGAGGAACGCGCCTCCCCACGCGTAGCTGGCGATCGGAACGATCGCGTGTAAGCGAACGTGATTGCGGACCGTCCAAGGAAGCACGGCGATCACCGTGCCGCCGACGAGCGCGAGCGCCAACGCTCTCCCCCGGCGCGAGGACAGAAGAGCCCACGCCCCCAATGGGATAGGCAGCAGCAGCGCCTGAGGGCGGAACAGCGCCGAGACCCCGAGCACGGCTCCGGCGCCGAGCATGAGCGGCCACGATCCACGATCGAACGACACGAGAACCAGGAACATCGCGGCAGCAAGGAACGTCGTGGCAAGCACCTCGGAGAGCCCGAACTGCGAGTACGCCGCCAGCTCACCGGTGGCGATCATCGCAAGGCCGGCAACGATCCCCCCCACCGACCCGAAGAGACGCCACCCCAGCAACGCGGTGAAGACCGTGGCCGCTCCGGCCGCGATGGCTTGCACGATGCGGATCGGTCGAGTCCCGGTGCCGAACACCGCCCGGGTCCCGGCGAGGAAGAACGGATACCCGGGCGCCACCCCGGCGCTGTAGCCGACGGATCGCATCTCGACCGTGGCGGGGAATTTTCCTGCCTCATCGCCGAAGAATCCGTGGAGCCGCAGATTGTCCGCGTAAACTCCGAACCTCTGTTCGTCGTAGAAGATGGGCCGGTGCATCCGGGGTTCGACGAGGAGCGCCTGGACGGTCGCGACGACCCCGAGCGCCAAGATCGCCACGAGCATCCACGTCGAGCGGTTGCGCCCGGATCCGTCTCCGTCGCCGCTTCCCGCAGAGGTCATCGCGCGGCGGTACGGGCCGCCACGAACGTGATGTCTCCGAGCCAACCGAACGGGATCTTCGGATCGGCGATGTTCGCGGCAGCCCGCGCGGTCGACTCGATCAACGGGTGTGACCCTCCGGCGCGTTGTGCGATGTACGAAAGGTGGAACGATCGCGGAACCAGCTCCCACTGAACCATCCGGAACCCGGCTTTCGCGAGCATCGCGGCGAGCGTCTCTGGTGAGAAGTAGTGGAGATGCGACCGGATGAACCAAGGCCATTTCCCGTCCCGCCACCGGGCGTGCAAGCCGGACAGGTTCACCGTCGAAAGGACGAGCAATCCTTCGTCGTCCACGACGTCGCGCAAGCGGCGCAGCGCGTCGAGGGGATCGGCAAGGTGCTCGAGAACGTCGAGCATGACGATGGTGTCCGCGCTCCCGGGCGATTCCTCGAGGTCCTCGATCGTCCCCTGGCGGAGCGGGACGCCGAAGTGTTCCGAACCCCATTGAACCGCCCACTTCGACGGCTCGATGCCGCGCACGTCCCATCCGTGCTCGCGAGCGACCGATAGAAAGAGTCCCACGTTCGACCCCACTTCGAGCAGCCGCCTCCCGCGGACCGGGAATCCGCCCATCGCCCCGGACACCCACGAGAAGAGTTCGCGACGAGCCTCTTCTTCGATCAGGTACGCCTCGTCGACGACCTGCGCGTATCCGTCGAGAACCTCGTCGTGTGTCATCCTCGGTGCCGCCGAAACCATGCCACACCGGCTGCACTGCAGAATGTCGTCGTGCTGTGCGAGTGCACCGGTCGTGCATGCGAACTCCTCGACCGGCACCGCCCCGGTTGCGTTCGAGGGATACACGAGAACGAGGTCACGTCCTCCGCAGAGGACGCACTCCCGCTCCAACCGATGCACGCCGCCGAGCTTGGGACCTCGCCGGTATCCCTTGATCGTCACCGGGGATCGCCCGCCGCGCCTCCCTCTCTTGGCCGCCTGTCGGGCGCAATAACCGACGCTGAAGGAAACGTACTTGAGCGATCGCGTGACCGAGATGGAAGAAGACTCCTTCGTGTAGCGGGTCGGGATCGGCACCTCGACGACGCGCTGTCCCGAGGTGACGGCGTCGATGATGAACTGGGAGTCGAACTGGAAGTCGTCCGAGTAGGAAAGGAATGGGATCGAGAGAAGGCATGTACGGGTGTACGCGCGTAGGCCGCTGTGCATGTCGGTGAAACGCGATCCCAGCATGAGGTTCTCGAGCGTCGTCGTTATGCGGTTGCCGAGATATCGGTACATCGGCATACCGCCGCCGAGCGGGTCGCCGAGCCCGGCGAATCGCGAGCCGAACGTCATATCCGCGTCCCCGGCGAGGATGGGCGCGATCAACAGGGGGACCGCCTTGGGGTCGTACTGGTAGTCGGGGTGGAGCAACACGACGATGTCTGCGCCTTGGTTCAATGCTTCGCGGTAACAGGTCTTCTGGTTCCCGCCGTACCCCCGATTCTCTTTGTGGACGACAACACGAAGGCCCAGGCTCCGCGCCCGCGCCACCGTCTCGTCGGGGCTTGCATCATCGACGAGGATCAACTCATCGGCGACGCCGGCGGGTATGTCGGAAACAGTCTTCTCGAGGGTCTCGGCAGCTCTGTAGGCGGGCATCGTGATGACGACTTTGGACATCGGGCCCCCAGAGGCGCGGAGGACCCAATATTAGAGGGCAACTCCGACCCCGGCGATTACCCGCGGAACCGGCCCTCCCGCCTCGACCTCTGTTGTCATTGTTAAGAGTTGTTGAGCATGTAGTGAACTGAGAGCGGCTGAAAGGCCGCGTTGCGAGATTCGCTTCAAGCCGCGGGGAACCGAGTCCGATGGGAACAAAGACGGCATCGTCCGTCGAGACAGGATCTTCGGTCTTCCAAGGGGGCGTCCGTTCTGCGCCGCGTAATAATCGTCCTGTTGTCCGTCGGGCTGCTGTCGCTTGCACCGACTTCCCCGGCATCGGCGTCGACCGTGCCGCTCCCCCGCGACGCGACGCTCGTGGTGCCGGGCCACGGCTGGGGGCACGGGCGCGGGATGGGCCAATGGGGAGCCGACGGCTCGGCGAACGCGGGCCAGAACTACCGGACGATCCTGATGCACTACTACTCTGGCGTCTCGCTCACTACCCGTTCGCCCGAGGACATCCGGGTGCTCGTGGAACAGTCGAGCGACGTCTTGGTGACCGGCGACGATCCCTTCACCGTCTCCTGGTCCAACGGCACGCTGATCGCGAAGAGTGACTCCACGTATCGATTCTTCCGAACGCGTTACGACGGCAGCGTCTACCGCGTCGAGAAGTCCGCGGCGTGGAACGGCCCTTGGACCGCTGTAACGACCGGCGGCACGTGGGTCGTGTATACGCCGGGCCCTTCGGTGCTCCAGCTCGTGTTCAACTCCGGCAGCGTTCGCTACTACCGCGGCAAGATCATCGCTCGCCTGAGCGACGGCTCGATGAACTCGATCGATGAGTTGCCGCTCCAGCAGTACCTCTACGGTGTCGTCCCTCGGGAGATGCCGGCGTCATGGCCTGCCGAGGCGTTGAAGTCCCAAGCCGTCGCCGCTCGGACCTACTCTGTCTACAAGAAGGACTACGCGAGGTCTAAGAACTACGTCTACGACATCTGCGCGACCACGGCTTGTCAGAGCTACGCGGGGTTCGCGTCCAAGTCGAGCCCGACTTCGACGACCCACACATATCTCGAAAACAGCTCCTCGAACAACGCAGTCGACGTCACCGCCGGGCAGGTCCTCTACTACAGCGGCAAGCCGATCCTCGCCGAATACTCGTCTTCGTCCGGCGGCTACACGGCGCAAGGCAACGTGCCCTATCAGAAGGCGGTTCCCGATCCGGGGGACTCCGTCAGCCCCCATCACGACTGGCGCGCGACGATCCGCGTTTCAGAGGTCGAGGCTCTCTGGCCGCAGATCGGCAGGCTCGTCGACGTCAAGATCACCAAACGGAACGGTTACGGCGACATGGGTGGCCGGGTCCTCGAGATGGAGCTCGTGGGGACGTCCAGCACCGTAACGATCACTGGAGACGACTGGCGGAACGCGTGGGCGTGGCCCACCCGGTCGAACGGATTCCGAAGCAACTGGTTCTCCGTCTCGTACTGGCGCGGAGAGCTGGTGAGCGCGCCGTCCTCGATCTCTGTGACCTCCGGGGAGACCGCCACGATCTCAGCTCTCGTACGGAACACGGGAAACACTTCGTGGCCGGTCGGCGGCACCGTGCGCCTGTCGACGCCGCAAGCCAGCCGGTTCTTCGGGCCCGGCTGGATATCGTCTACTCGCCCCGCGAGCGTCGGTCGGAACGTGACCGCTCCTTCCAGCTCGAGCGTGGCCCCCGGGCAGACCGCCGAGTTCCGCATCCCGATCCATACGGACAACGTGCCGGCCGGCACCTACAGCCAGACGTTCACCGCGATCAACGACGGCGCAAGCACCATGACGCCGACCTTCGCCGTGCAGATCGTCGTGCTCCCGTCTTGGACCGACGAGGCCCCGAACCTGGTCACGAACGGATCGTTCGAATCCAACGGTGTGTGGATTGCCTCCGGCATCACTTCGGGCGACGGGATAACCACCGCGACCAAGCGCGACGGGGCACGCTCCTTCCGACTCGCCGGCTCGGGCAGCAAGCACCTGCGCCAAACGATCGGCTTCGCGGGCGGCACCGGGCGTAGGTTCGTGATCGGCGGATGGAACCGAACGGACGGCTCGTCTTCAAGCGGGGGCGCGGTCGAGATCAGAGCCACCTCGACCTACACCGACGGCACCACTTCTTCCGTCGCGATCGGATTCGCTCGCGCGTCGCATCCGTGGACCTACGACGAGACGTTCTTCGCGACGAGCGCTTCCAAAGCGCTTCGATCGATCACCGTCGACCTCTCCTACGCCACCCAGACGGGGTGGGCCTACTTCGACGCGGTCCGGCTCCTCGAGACCACGGTGGCCAACCCCTCGTTCGAAGACGGGCTCGCCGGTTGGTCCACGGCTGGATTCGCGGGCGGAGACGGAGTGACGTCTTCTGCGGCTCGCGATGGGTACCGCTCGCTCGCGCTGACCGGGGGAGCGTCCAAGCGGGTGACGCAGTACATCGCGCTCTCCGGCCGCGCGAGCGAGCGGTTCGTTCTGAGCGCGTGGAACCGAGTCGTTACGTCCACGGCGGGGGAAGCGCCGTTGGTCACGCTGACGCTCATGAACGTCGACGGGACGCGCTCGGTCGCGACTCTCTCCTCCTCCGCCTCGGCTCACGAGTGGACCCTCTTCGAGCTCGCGGTCACCGCGCCGAAGACATTCCGTTCGGCCGCCCTCACCTTTTCCTACGGGAACACCGCAGGAACGACCTACTTCGACCGCATCGGGCTCGTTCGCACGTGGACGATGAACCCTTCGTTCGAATCCGG
>Ga0070708_100002045_pt1 | contig 15535 bp, 13 predicted proteins | sample KBSK5503metaG_FD_65469 | JGI IMG/M metagenome (GOLD analysis project Ga0070708, IMG submission 65469) | Corn, switchgrass and miscanthus rhizosphere microbial communities from Kellogg Biological Station, Michigan, USA - KBS K5-50-3 metaG | ecosystem: Host-associated > Plants > Roots >... | reverse complement strand
TCGTTGCACTGCAGCGGATGGAGCGCTGCCAGCATCGCGGCAGCGCCCGGATTCGCGATGGGGCCCGGCGGCAGGCCGGAAACCACGTAGGTGTTGTACGGGTGCTGCAGCGAGAGGTCCTTCTTGTGGATGTTCTTGTCCCACTTGAAATCGTTGGAGAGGAGCAGCGCGTAGATCACGGTGGGGTCCGTCTGCAACCGCATCCCCCTCTTCAGGCGGTTGTGGAAGACGCAGGAGACGTGCGCCCGCTCCTGTGACATCCCCGTCTCCTTCTCCACGATGCTCGCCAAGGTGAGCGCCTGCAGCTCGTTCATCTGCACCGAGGGCAGGCGATGCGCCTGGGCCTGCTGCCACGCCTTCTGGAAGCGGCCCACCATCACTTGCACCACCCCGGGGCAGCCGGCGCCACGCGACATCACGTAGGTGTCCGGGAACAAGTAGCCCTCCAGGGAGGGTCCGGGAACGCCGTACTTGCGAGGGGAAGCGGGGTCGCGCGCGATCTTGAGGAAGTCGGCGGCGGAGCAGAGGCCGGTCTGCTCGACGATGGGAGCGATCTCGTCGATCCGCAGCCCCTCCGCGATCGTAAAGCGGTAGAGCTTGACGTCGCCGTGCATCAGCTTGCCGAGGACGTCGTCCGGACGGAGCGGCCCCACGAACTCGTACTCGCCGGCCTTGGTGTGCGCGTCGCGGCGGAACCAGTGCAGGTGCGTGTAGAAGCGCCCGGCGTCCGACACCACGTGCGCGTCCGCCAGCAGCCGCGCCAGCGCGCGAGGACCTGTGCCCGGGGGGATGTTGACCGTGCGCGTCCCCTCGCCGTACGGCGTCCCGGCGAACCGGCGCTCGTCGAGCCATCGCCATCCGGCGAAGCCTGCGGCCCCGAGGACAGCCAGCGCGAAAAGCCAGAGGACGGCGCGCTTCATACTGGCGCAAGTATAGGGGCCGGCCATCTGCGGTCGAATTTCATCTTTGTGACACGACCTGAGGCGTGTCTCCGTGGGTCAGGAAAGCTGCGACTCGGCGGCGGCGAGCTCCTCGCTCTTGTGCTCCCAGCGGGCGTACAGCTCCTCCAGCTTGCGCGATGCGTCGCGGTAGGCGGTCACCAGCGGCGTGCTGCGGGCCGGGTCCGAGAACAGCGCCGGATCGGCCAGCTGCTTCTCCGCCGCCTTCTTCTCCTGCTCGAGCTGCGCGATGCGCTGCTCCAGCTCGGCGATGGCGCGCTTGATGGGCCCGAGCACCTTGTCCCGCTGCTCGCGTTGCAAGGCCCGTTCGCGGCGCGCCTGCAGGCCCTGGCTCGCATTGGCGGACCTGGTCTCCGCGCCCGGCGCGGCCGGCACCGCCTGCGCCGCGCGCCGCCGCGACCAGTCGTCGAGATCGCCCGGCTGCGCGTCGATCGTTCCCTCCCGCACCTCCCAGACCTGCGTGGCCAGCCCGTTCACGAAGCTGCGGTTGTGCGAGACGAACAGCAGCGTTCCCTGGTAGCGCGTGAGCGCGTCGATCAGCGCCTCCGAGGAATCGAGATCCAGATGATTGGTCGGCTCGTCCATCAAGAGGAAGTTCGAGGGCACGACCAGCAGCCGGGCGAGGGCCACGCGGGCGCGCTCGCCTCCGGAGAGTACCCCGATGCGCTTGTCGACTTCGTCGCCGGAGAAGAGAAAGGCACCGAGCACGCCGCGCACCCAGCTCTGCGGCTGCGTCGGGACCAGGCCGTGCACCTCTTCCAGGACCGTCCGCTGCGGGTCCAGCCGCTCGGTGTGGTGCTGGGCGAAGTAGCCGGCGACGACGTTGTGGCCCAGCGTCACCGTGCCGGCGTCGGGCGCGACCTCCTGGGCGAGGAGCTTGAGCAGCGTGGTCTTGCCCGCGCCGTTCAGGCCGATGACCGCGATCCGGTCGCCGCGCAAGACCTGGCCGGAGAGCTCTCGATAGACGGATCTGCCGTCGTACCCCTTGGACACCGCGTCCAGCCGCGCGACTTCCCGGCCGCTGCGCGGCGCTTCGGGAAAGCGGAACCGGACCGTGGCGCGCTCCTCCCGCACCTGGACGATCTCTTCCTTCTCCAGCAGCTTGATCCGGCTCTGGACCTGCCGGGCCTTGGTGGCCTTCGCCCGGAACCTCTCGATGAACGCCTGCATCTGCGCCCTGCGCCGCGTCTGCTTCTCCGCTTGCGCGACCAACCGATCCTCCTCCTCGGCGCGGAGCTCCAGGTAGCGTTCGTAGTTCCCGGCGTAGCTGCGCAGCCCCTCCGGCTCGAAGGAGAGGACCCGGTCGATCTGCCGGTCGAGGAACTCCCGATCGTGCGAGACGAGCAAGAGCGCCTTGCGCGAGCGCCGGAGGAAGGCGTCGAACCATTCCAACGTCGGGACGTCGAGATGGTTGGTGGGCTCGTCGAGCAGCAGGAGCTCCGGGTCCTGCAAGAGCAGCGACGCCAGCGCCGCCCGCATCTTCCAGCCGCCGGACAGCTCGGAGGCGGGGCGCGCGAACGCGGACCGGGAAAACCCCAGGCCGCTGAGGATCTCCTCGGCGCGATGCCGGCCGTAGATCTCCTCGTGATGGGCGAGCTGCTCGTGCAACTCCGCCAGCTCGCCTCCCAGCTCCACCTGCTCCTCGTCGGAACGCGCTCCGGCGAGGGCCACCTCCGCCGCGGTGATGCGCGACTCCAACCACGCGCGACCCGGAACGCTGGCGAGCACGCCCTCCAGCAGCGACCCCGGCGGAAGCTCGGAGAGCTCTTGCGGCAGGTACGCCGCGCGCGCCTTCCGCACCAGCTGCACGCTCCCGCCGTCGGGCTCGACACGGCCGGCGACGATCTTCATCAGCGTGCTCTTGCCGCTGCCGTTCGGACCGATGAGACCCACGCGATCGCGATGGCCCAGCGTGAAGCTCGCGCCGTCCATCAAAATCTTATGTCCGTATCGGATGGAAAGCTCGCGAGCGTGCAGGAGCGACATGTTCAGCCCGGCTCGCGCGGCGCGGCGCCGCGCTTCATCCCAGGACCGTCACGACCAGCTTCCGGTTGCGCGGGCCGTCGAACTCGCAGAAGTAGATCGCCTGCCAGGTGCCGAGGGCGAGCTTGCCTCCCTGGACGGGGATGGTCTCGGAGAACCCGAGCACCGCCGCCTTGGCGTGGGCGTGCGCGTTTCCCTCTTCGTGCTTGTAGTACTTCTCGTTGCGCGGCACCGCGCGCTCGAGGGCGTTGAGGATGTCGGTCTGCACGTCCGGGTCGGTGTTCTCGTTGAGGGTGATCGCGCCGGTGGTATGGCCGCAGTAGACGGAGCAGAGGCCCGACTGGACGTTGCTGGCCGCGACCACGGCGCGCACCCGCTTGGTCACGTCGATCATCTCCTGCTTCTTGGTGGTGGGCAGCTCGATGGTCGCGGTGTGGAGCATCATTCGCCTCCCAGGTACTCGCCGATCTGCCACAGGCCGGCCAGGTCGTGCACGTCCTTCCGCAGCCGGGGCACGGTGAACAACGGAACGCCGCGCAGCGTGTCCCTCAGCCGGTCGACTTCGCGGCGGTCCAGGTCGGCGAGGATGGCTTGCTCGGTGAGGGTCTGGCAGAGGCGATCCGACAGGTGGTTCTCGTCCTTGATCTGCGCCAGCCGCAACGCTTCCTGCAGGGCAGGCAGGTTGTCGGGGCCTCCGTGACGGCGGGGGTCGCGCTGCACGCGGTTCACCACCACCGCGGCCGTCCGGATCCCGTCCGACTCCAGCGCCCGATGGAAGAACAGCGCCTCCTGGGTGGTGAGCGGGTTGGGGCTGGTCACCAGGACGAATCCCGTGCGGGAGGAGGCGAGCAGCTCCTTCACCTTCGCGGCGCGCTCCTTGAACCCTTCGTACATGCCTTCGAAGGCCAGCATGAACGCGGCCAGGTCGCGGAGGAAGTCGATGCCGGTGAAGCGGGCCAGCGTCCGCAGCACCAGGCTGGACGGCGCGGCGAGAAGCCGGAACCCGATCTTGCCCGCCTTGAGCAAGGGCCCGAGCACCAGCCGCATGGCGTTGTTGTCGAGGACGTCGAGGATGCGGTCGGGAGCGTGGAGGAAGTCGAGCGCGTTGCTGGTGGGCGGCGTGTCGAGCACGATCAGGTCGAAGCGGCCGCTGGAGTAGAGCTCGTAGACCTTCTCCATCGCCATGTACTCGAGGCTGCCGGCCATCGAGGTGGAGAGCGTCTGGTAGAGCTTGTTGCCCAGGATCGCCTGCGCCTGCTCCGGCGTGCGCGCGGCGCGGCGCACCAGCTCGTCCCAGGTGCGCTTGAGGTCGAGCATCATCGCCCACATCTCGCCGCGCGGCGAGAGATGCGCGTCCGCGAACAGGGACTGCTCGATGCGCGTCTCCTGGTTCCCCAGGGTCTTGAGGCCGAGGCTGTTCGCCAGCCGGCGCGCAGGGTCGATGGTGAGGACGAGCGCGCGCTTCCCTTCCACCGCCGCTCGCAATGCCAGGGCCGCGGCGGCGGTCGTCTTTCCCACGCCGCCGGATCCCACGCAGCAGAGGACCTCCCGCCCCTGGAGCGCCTTCACAGCGTGCTCTCGACGGCGCGGGAAACCTTTTCGATGGCCTGCGCCCCGAAGGTCCGCTCGAAGAGGAACGGCACCTTCACCAGCTCGCGCGGCACCGTGTCCCGGAGCAGGGCTTCGTAGTGCCGGGACAGGTCCGCGCGCGCCTCGTGGTTGTCCGCGGCCTCCCCTGCCGCCGCCAGCGAGGGCCCGCCGCGCGTGACGGCCGCCACCTCCGCCGGCGTGAAGCGCGACTCGAACACCGCGTTGAGGAACAGCGGCCCGGCGGGGAAGTGGTGCTGGCGCAGGGCGCGGTCGAGGTCGATCGCCTCGTTGGCGGGCATCTCCTCGGGCAGGGTGACGACGCAGACGCTGCACTTCGCCGGATCGGCGAGCAGCAACATCATCGAGCGCATGTCGCGCGCCAGCGGCCCCTCGCTCACCAGCCGCAGGAACACTTCCGGCACGGTCAGGAACGTCAGGCCGTGTCCGGTGGCCGGCGCGTCGAGGACCACCATGTCCCAGCGCAGGCGGCTGCGCTCCGTCTCCTGCGTGGCGTGCCACCACACCTTGCCCAGCATGACGATCTCGGCGAGCGACGGAGCGGCGGCGAGGAAGTACCGCGCGGCCGCGTTCTCGAAGGCGAGCTTGTAGAGCGTTTCGTACTTCAGCGTCATCAGCCCGTACTCGCGCATCGCTTCGCGCGGGCGCACGTGCACGCTGTAGAGGTTCGGCAACAGCTCGCGGATCTGCGGCCCCGAGGGCGGCTTGCCGAAGAACGCGGCGACGCGCTCCTTCGCCACCACTTCGCAGACCAGGACTTTCTTCCCGCGGCGGGCCGCGGCCAGGCCGACCGCGGCGGAGAGAGTGCTCTTCCCCGTGCCGCCCTTCCCGGTCACCACGACGAGGCGGCGGTCGAGGAGGGCCGGCATGGGCCGCGGGACTCTAGTGTTCGCTCAGAGAGGCGTCAACCTCGCTTGACTTGATGCGGCGCACCTCTAATAGATTGCGCCGAACCACCCCGCGGGGGTCTGATGCTGCGCGACAACGAAGTGCTGAAGAAGATGATCGCCACCGGCGAAGAGCGGATGAGCAAGCTCGCTTCCCAGCTCCTGCAGAACGAGATCCTGATGGGCGCGCTGCAGAAGACGGTGAGCGCAGCTCTGGAGGCGAAGGCCACCGCGGAGCGCGCGGCGCAAACCGCGCTCGGGGCGATGAACATCCCCACCTCCGGCGACGTGAAGAAGCTGGAGGGAAAGATCGAGGAGCTGGAGAAGGTGTTCGAGGGCCTGTCCGCGAAGATCGCCGAGCTGCAGCAGAAGAAGGAGGCCGGCACCAACGGCGACACGCCGCACCCGCCGACGCACTGAGCGCGGGCGGGATGCGGTTCATCGGTCTCGATCTCACCGATCCCTACGCGAAGCAGGCACGGCGGGTCGACGTCGCGCTGGTGGACGAGCGCGGGCACTGCGAATTCGCCGCTCTGCCTGGACACGACGTTCGACGTGCTCTCGCGCGGATGCCGGCGGGCTCGCGCAAGGGTGACATCTTGATCATCGATGGTCCGCTCGCGCTCGCCTCACCCGGCTGCCGCCTTCGCGAATGCGAGCGGATCCTGGCCACCGCGGGCAAGACGCCCGACGTCCTTCCCGTTCCGGGGAGCAGACCCTATGCCGGCTTCGTGCGCGGCAGCGTCGAGCTGGCGACGGAGCTCGCCGACGACGGCTGGGCTCCCGCGGCGGACGAGGTCGCGCCGGCGACGATGTTGGAGGCTTATCCCGGCTGCAGCTGGCGGGCGCTGGCCGGGCGGCGCCTGCCGCGCAAGACCACCGCCGAGGGATTCCGCGCGCGCTCTCTTCTGCTGTTGCGCAACGGCCTTCGTTTCTTGGAGGTGCCGCAAACGCACGATCAGCTCGATGCAGCGCTTTGCGCCTGGTTGGGCTGGACCCTGCGACACGCTCCGGAGCGGATCCGGCTGGTGGGGCCGCGAGCCTTCGAGCTGGCCGGCCATCTGCGCGAAGGTTCAATCCTCCAGGTCGGCCGCCGACCGAAAAACTTTTGCCAATTCCAGCGGCAACGTACTAGACGGTGAGCAGTCCGGGAGCCGACCATGACGGATGAGAGCTGGGAAGAGCAGTTCAAGCAATTCCTCCGCAAGACGGGCGACGACTTCCGCCGCGCGAGCGACGAGATCAAGGCCGAAGCACAGCGGCTCTTCGATGCCGCGATGGACCCCGCAAAACACCAGCGGGTCCGCGACCGGCTGAACGAGCTGACCCTCTGGGCCAAGAAGACAGCGGAGGGCGTGGCGGACACCGTGCAGGACACCGCCAGCAAGGCAGGGACGGTGTTCCAGCGCGCGACCGAGACCGTTCCGGAAGAGACCAGCGCGCGCTCTGGCGCTCCGGCGCGCAAGCCGGCAGCCGCCAAAAAGCGGAGCGCGGCGAAGGCAAAGACCGGCAAGCCGGGCAAGAAGAAGGGCGGGAAGGGAAAGAAGTAGACGCCCCTGATTACCGGGGCCATTCCGGCAATCCCGCGTCGAAGGCTCCGCAATCGTGCGACGAGCACCACCTTGCCGTCGCCTCTCGACACCGGCGCGTTTGACCGAAACCGTAGAGCGCGGAGGCCCCCGCGACCCCCAACGCGACGGAGCGCAGTGCCCCGCAGACGCGGCCGTCGGAAATCCCCGCCTTTTTCTTAGGACCGCCTCCGGCCAACGTTCCACTTCTCTCCCGAGATCTGGGGACACCATACGGAATTGCGCAGTGCGCAAATGCGTATTGTGTCCCCGAATTCCGACTTGAGTCGGAGGGTTGGTCAGGCGGTGCGGAGGGCGCCGCCGTCCTCGGGGACTCCGTCGACGAAGACGACGCGGTTTTGTGGCAGGGCCGGCACGCGAGAGCCCGGAGTGAGAATTCCCACCAGGTTGAGCGGGTCGCAGGCGCTGAGCTCCATGCGCTCGTCGCCGGTCTTCGGTGACCTGCGCACTGCGCGCATCGCGTCCACCGCTTCGGGGAGCGCGAACTGCTCGCCGGAGAAGGCCTGGGCGAACCGGCCGCCGCGAATCTCGCCGCGCGCCTCCAGGCGCCGGTAGATCTGCAAGAGCTCGCGCCAGGGCGGGCTGCGAGGCTCGCGGGCCAGCAAGTCGCGGAACACGATCCCGTACCGGCGCAGGTACTGGCGCGCCAGCCTCTCCAACCAGTCCGGCTGCCGCTGCTCCGCCTCGAACGGCCGCAAGAGCGACCACCGTCCCGAAGCGGCGGACGCTTTTCCTTCCAGGAGCCCGCGCAGCGCCGCGAAGCCGTCGCAGGTCAGGCGCCCGCCGGAGACCAGCTCCCAGAGCGCTTCGCCGAGCTCGCGCGCGGACAGCCCGGTGAACGCGCGCAGCTCGTGCGGGAAGAGCGCGCCCCGCTGTTCCAGCAGCGCGAGCAAGAGGCGGGCCCGCTCGCCGATCGGCTCGCCCGCTCCGCGCGTCGCGTCGAGGAACCAGGGCAGATCCTCCCTGCGCACCAATGCGATCGGCGTGGCCCGTCCAGGCGGTGCGCGGCGAGGAGAATCATCGGCGCAGGTCAGCCGTCCCCAGGCGATCTCCCCGGAGAAGCAGAGCTGATCGAGCAGCGTCCTGTCGTAGCGCGCCACGCGCGACATCAGGATCTCGCTCTCCCACGAGGCGGCGGCAGCCTGGAATCCCTGGAGCTGCCCCACGATCTCCGACAGCCCCGGCGTTCCATGGAGCTGCGTGCCGGGATGGACGTGCTGCCAGCGAAAGAGGAAGCGGATGAAGTCCTGGGTGGTGGACGGCTCGATCTCCCGCCGCAGCCGGCCCAGCGTGAGCCCGTGGATGCGCGAGAGGAGCGTCCGCTCGCACCATTCCGTCTCCGTCGCGCCCGCCCAGTACCGGCCGCGCAGCACGAGGCCGTCGTTCTCCAATGCCGCCAGCTCCGCATCGACGCTGGCCACTCCCAGCTTGCCGGCCAGCTCGGGGCCGGTGATGGGACCGGTGATCCCGACCCAGCCGCGCACCGCGTCCAGAAGCTCGGCGCCCGAGCGTTCGGCCGCGCGCCAGAACCCGTCGCGCAGCACCGCGCGACCTGCGTCGCGGAGCTCGTCGAGCCATGGCTGCCATTTCGCCGCGTCCTTGTCCGGGAGCAGCACGAGCGTGAGCAGCAGATCGTGCAGCTCGTCGGCCGAGCGCAGGTCCGGCGATGCCTGGGCCACCACCTCGGCGATGGCGTCGCCATCGAGCGCTCCGAGCGATGCCGCATCGGCCGGGTCGAGCGTTCGCCGCAACTGCACCGCGCGCGAGCGCCGCTCTTCCAGCGGAGCGTCGTCGAGGTACGCGTAGGGCGCCGAGTTGAGGATCTCGTGCGAGAGCGGAGACGGCTCCGGGGTGTCCCGCGCGATCAGCCGAAGCTCGCCGCGCTCCACCCTTCCCAGGAGCGCCCGCAAGCCTTCGATGTCCATCGCCTCGGTGAGACAGTCGCGCAGGGTCTCGCGCACCAGCGGATGGTCGGGCGGCTCGATCACGCCGGTGTCGTGCTCCTGGCACTGGGCCTGGGCCGGGAACACCTGCGCCAGCAGATCGTCGGTGCGCATCCGCAGGATGTTGAACGGCACCTTGCGGCCGCCGCGCGCGCGCAGGATCGCGAGGGAACGCGTGGCGTTCCAACGCCAGCGCACGCCCCACATCGGGGCGCGAAGGGCGGCCTGCGTGAGCATCTCGTCGATGGTGCCCGGGGCGAGGAACTGAAACACCGACTCCAGGGGAAAGCTGTTCTGCGGCCCCATCGAGAGCAGGATCCCCTCGTCGGTGGCGGCGGCCTGCAGCTCGAAGTCGAAGGTGCGGCAGAAGCGCTTGCGCAAGGCCAGCCCGAAGGCGCGGTTCTGCTTGGCGCCGAAGGGCGCGTGGATGACGAGCTGCATCCCGCCCGACTCGTCGAAGAAGCGCTCGGCGATCAGCGTGCGTTGGGTGGGCAGCGCTCCCAGGCACTCGCGGGCGACGCGCAGGTAGCGAACCATCTGCTCCGCGCCCTCCGGCGGAAGCCCGCACTCGCGCGTGAGGAGCTCCTGGGCCCGCGGCGGGTCGTCGAGCATGGGCTCGATCTCCTCGCGCAACCTGGAGACCTCCTCCGACAGCTCCGGCGTGCGCCCCGGCGCCTCGCCGTTCCAGAAGGGCAACGACGGCGGAGCCCCATGCGCGTTCTCCACCCGCACCCGGCCCGCCTCGACCCGGCGGATCTTCCAGCTCTGGTTGCCGAGCAGGAAGATGTCGCCGGCCATGCTCTCCACCGCCCAGTCCTCGTCGACCTGGCCGATGGTGACGCCCTCCGGTTCGGCCACCACCGCGTACTGCGCGGTCTCGGGAATCGCTCCGCCGCTGGTCAGCGCGGCGATGCGCGAACCGCGCCGCGCCTTCACCACCCGGTTCACTCCGTCCCGATGGAGCCGCGCCCCCTGTGCCCGCCCGGCCCGGCGAGCGACGCCCTCCGCGTGCATCTCCACCAGGGCGTCGAACTCGCCGCGCGGCAGGTCCCGATAGGGCCAGGCGCGCCGCACCAGCTGGTACGCGTCGTCTTCCACCAGATCTTCGCAGGCCGCCATCGCCACGAGCTGCTGCGCGAGCACGTCGCGCGGCCAGTCCGGCACGCGCGTGACTTCCAGGTTCCCGCGCCGCATGCCGCGCACCAGCGCCGCGCACTCCACCAGCTGATCCCGGGTGGCGGGGAAGAGCCGGCCCTTGGGAATTCCTCCGCGGTGGTGCGAGGCGCGGCCGATGCGCTGCAGCGTGACCGAGAAGCTCCGCGGCGACTCCAGCTGCACCACCAGATCCACCGCGCCGACGTCGATGCCCAGCTCCAGGGACGCCGTCGCCACCGCGCAGCGGACCTGGCCGCTCTTGAGCTTCTCCTCGGCCGCGAGCCGGGTCGTCCGGGACATGCTGCCGTGGTGCGCCACGACCTGGTCCTCGCCCAGGATCTTGCCCAGCTGGTGCGCGACCCGCTCCACCTGGCGCCGGGTATTGACGAACACCAGCGTGGTCCGATGCGCCCGGATCAGATCGGCCACCCGCTCGCAGGTCTCCTCCCGCTGCTCGTTCGAGGCCACCGCGTTCAGCTCGTCGCGGGGCACTTCGACCTGGACGTCGAGGGGGCGAAGGCTTCCGCTCTCCACGATGGCGCAGGGCCTCCCGCCGGTGAGGAAGCGCCCGATCTCCTCGATGGGCCGCTGGGTAGCGGACAGCCCGACCCGCACGCAAGGACCGCCGCAGAGCGCGTCGAGCCGCTCGAGCGAGAGCGCCAGGTGGGCCCCGCGCTTGTCGCGCGCCACGGCGTGGATCTCGTCGACGATGACGGTGCGGACGGTCCGCAACGCCTTGCGCCCGCCCTCGCTGGTGAGGAGCAGGTAGAAGCTCTCCGGGGTCGTCACCAGGATGTGCGGCGGCTTGCGCAGCATCGCCTGCCGTTCCGACTGCGGCGTGTCGCCGGTCCGGACGGCGGCGCGGATCCCGGGCACCTCCGGCAACCTGCTCAGCTCGCCGAGGGGCTCGAGCAGGTTCATGCGGACGTCGTTGGCCAGCGCCTTGAGCGGCGAGACGTAGAGGACCTGGGTCTCGTCGCGCAGCCCACCCCCCTCGCGGATCATCCCGTCGAGGCAGGCCAGGAACGCGGCCAGCGTCTTGCCCGAGCCGGTGGGCGCGGCGATGAGGGTGTTCTCGCCGCTCTGGATGTGCGGCCACCCGAGGGCCTGCGGCTCGGTCGGCGTTCCGTACCGGGACTCGAACCAGGCGCGAACGGCCGGATGAAAACCTTCGAGCATGGGGGCCTTTTATATGCGCTGGCCGGATGTCCGGATCAACCCGGTTGCGCGTCGCCGCCGATACGGACGTCCACCAGCGGAGCGCGCTCCACGGCGTAGCCCGCGAGAGCGACGCAGAGCGGCTCGAGCGCCGATGGAGGACAGGTCCCGAGGTCGAGCACGGACCAGAGCTCGTTGCCGCGCAACTCGACGCGGCCTCCGTGTGCCCGGCCCGTCCAACGCTCCCGGACGAGCTGCGCGGCGGAGAACCCGCCGTGCCAGGCGAGCACGGTGAACGCCCGCATCACGTCCGCCAATGCTTCGACGTCGTCCGCAGACGGCTCGCGCTCGAAAGCACAGACGACCGGCAGCTCTTCCCAGTTTCCGGGGAGCAGGCGAACGAGCAGGCCAGCGACGCGGAGCTCGCGCGCCAGCGGCTCGTCAGGCTTCGCGCCGTGGACCTCGTAGGTATGCCCGTCGCGGGCGTCCGCGACGTCGAAGCGCAGCGGCAAACCGTCCGGAGCGAGGGCGAGGCTCCCGTCCGCGCCGCGGGTCGTTCGTTCGGTGAGCGCTTCGCCCGCCGGGAGGCGGGCCACCATCTCGTCCAGCCGGCGCAGGTAGCCGCGGTAGAGCGGCAGGAGCGCCTCCGCGAGCGTCATGCCTGCTTCGTCAGCTCGGCGATCCTCTTCTCCAGCTCCTGGATGCGCTTTTGCAGCCGATCGATCTCCCCCGCCGGCGGCGCGCCGAGCGACTCCACCACCGTCTTCACCGCGGTGTCCACCCGCCCCCGCAGCTCATCGACGGCACGCTCTCCCGCGGCCATCACTTCCTTGACGGGGCTCCCACCCTCGCCGGGGCGGAACATGCCGGTCACGCCGCGTACGCGCTGCTCGAGGTCCTCCCGCAGGCTCTCGGTCTTGCTGCGCAGCTCACCCAGCTTTCCGGCGATGGTGCCCGCCTTCTCGGCGTAGAACCCCGCGACGGCTTCACCGCCGTGGCGGATGATCTCCCGCAGCACGCCCAGCGGCATCTGCGAGCGCTTCTTCTCCTCCTCGAAGATGATCTGCGCGAGGGTGACGGAAGTGAGGTCTTCCTTGGTGCGGTTGTCGACGATCTTCACCTCCGCGCCGTCCTTGATCATCTGCGCGATCTCATCCAGGGTGACGTAACGGCTCTCCACCGTGTCGTAGAGCTTGCGGTTGGTGTACCGCTTGATGACCTTGGGCTCTTTTCGTTCGGCCTGGGGGGCGCCGTTGCCCACCTCCGGCGCGGGGGCCTGATCCTGCTCGCTCATCCTTGAAACTCCACGGTCCTGCTGGGCTCAGAGCGTCATGACGCGAAGCGGCTACGAACCCATCAGTCCACAGGCGACGGTGTGTGTCAAGGCGCCACCCACCCACCTGTTCCAGAGGGCGATTCCTTGTCACCCCCTCGGAGCGCGGGCGAGAATGCCACGGTGGTCGTCCAGTGCCCCACCTGCCAGTCGAAATTTCGCATCGCCGACGAAAAGGTGACGGAGCGCGGCGTGCGGGTCCGCTGCACCGGCTGCAAGAGCGTGTTTCCGGTGCGAAAGGCCGGGGCTTCCGGGGGAGATTCCACTCCTGGTCCGGGGAGCACCGTCGATCTCTCCTCGCTCGGGGCTGCGACCATCTCGAAAACGGGGACCGGCAAGCAGGGTGGCGCGGGGCGTCCTTCCACCGGGCCGATGAAGCCTTCGACGGGGCCCGTCAAACCGCCGACCGGTCCGGTTCGACCTGGCGCGTCGCGCCCATCCGGCACCGCGCAGCAGGGCGAGAACGGGCGCCTGGACGTCGACGATCTCTTCGGAATGGCCGAGTTGACCGGCGACGCGCCGCTGTCCGGGGACCTCGACCCTCCGGTCCCTCCCCCGGCCCCCGCAACCAAGCCTGCGCAGATCCCCGTACCCTCCGCGCTCGCGGACCTCGACTTCGACCTCGACGAGCCGGCGTCGCCCAAGGCTGCGCGGCCCCCTCCGCCTCTGGCGGAGCCGCCGGAGCCTCCTCCAGACGCGGCCGAGGAATCGCTGGACCTTCCGGAGCCGCCAGCGCCCGCGCAAGCTGCCGGATCGGCCCCCGACCCCGGGGCCGATCTCATGCTCGACGATCCATTCGCGCAGGCGGTACCGCCGCCTCAAGCGGATCCCGGCGCTGCCCTCGCGGACGCGCTGGCGAGCCCTCCCGAAGCGCGGCCGAAGTCGGAGCCGGTGGTGAAGGCGCCCGCCCCCGCACCGCCACCGCCGTCGCCGGAGAACGAGATCGCTCCTGTACGCGCCGTCATCGCCAGCGCCTTGACGGGGATTCTCGGAGCGGCTCTCGCGGTCGTGGTGGTGATCGCCTCGTCTCTCTCCGACGACGCCGCGGCGGGTTGGCTGGGATCCAGCCCGGCGGCCGAGGTGATCGCGACCGGGGTGGTGAGCGGCCTCTACGACACCGCGGGTGGCAAGCCCGTCTTCTACGTTCGCGGCCGCGTCGAGAACAAGACCGGCAAGGTGCGCGGCCCGGTGCGCGTCACCGCCGAGTTGGTGGCGGACGGCGCGCCCGAGACCAAGGCGGAGGCAATCGCCGGATCCGAGCCCACCCCGGAGGACGTCTGGTCGGTGCGCTCTCCGGCCGAGGCGGACCGGCTGAGCCGCACGCTGCAGTCCGCGCAAGTCGAGCGCAAGGTGCGGCCCGGTGGGAGCCTCCCTTTCTTCGCGTTGATCTCCGAGCCGCCCGCGGACCTCACCAAGCACCGGCTGCACATCCGAATCGAAACGGTCGACGCGTGGACCCCGGCTGGCGCCAAGGCCGCGCGGGACAAGTAATGGACGCCACCGGGCTGGCCCGCGCCCTCGCCTCCATCGAGGCGGGAGAGCTGCGGGCGCACAAGGCGGCGGCGGTCCTGGCGGAGTTGTCGCCACCCGATGCCGTGGCCCTGATCGGCGCCCTCATCCGCGGGGCCGAGCGGCGCAGCGATCCCGAAGCCGCCGCGCTCGAGGGACTGCTGCGCGCGGTCCGCGACCTCTTGGACCCATCGCTGGCGGAGGCGATCTTCCAGGCCGCGGCGTACGAGCAGGAGGTGCAGGCGCTGTTCGCCCGCACTCAGCCGGCCCGCAACTTCGATCACGACCGGGAAGAATGGATCGATCGGGAGATGCGGGGGCGAACGCTGGGCGAGCGCCGGGCGCTGGCGCGGACCCACGATCGCGACCTCCTCGCCCGGCTCGCCACCGACCCCGATCCCACGGTGGTGAAGCACCTGCTGCAGAATGCGCGCTGCACGGAGCGCGAGGTGCTCCTCGCCGCCTCGCGCCGGCCCCAGCGCGCCGAGGTGCTGGAGGAGATCTTCCGCTCGCGCCGGTGGTCGTCGAATCGCCGGGTCCGGCGCTCCCTGGCGCTCAATCCCTACAGCCCGCCGGCGCTGGCTTCCGCGGCGATGGCGCTGCTCACCGCGCCGGACCTGCGGGAGGTCGCCTCGGATCAGACCATCTCGCAGGACGTTCGCCTCCAGGCCCGCCGCCTGCTCGGCAGCCGCGGCGAGGGCGACTGAGGCGACGGGTTACTTCTTCTCGGCGGCGGGGCGCGCTTCGTTGGACGCGGTCTTCTTGTCCGGGGGCAGCGCTTCCTTCTTGGGGGTGACGTCGATCTCGTCGTTCCCGCTCACCGACCGCTTGAAGTTCTTGATGCCCTTGCCCAGCGCATCGCCGAGCTGCGGCAGCTTGCTGGCCCCGAAGATGAGGAGGATGACGATGAAGATGAGCAGCAGCTCGCCGAACCCGAGATTCATCGAAACGGTCTCCTCTTCTGGCAAGCTAACACGGAGATGCTTCCGGCGCACTTCAGCCGTTCGGACCGGCCGCTGATCTGGGGCCATCGCGGGGCTTCCGCCGAAGCGCCGGAGAACACGCTTGCCGCGTTCTCGCTGGCGCTGGGGCAGGACGCCGATGGAGTGGAGCTCGATGCGCAGCGCTGCTCGTCCGGGGAGGTCGTGGTCGTGCACGACGAGACGCTCCAGCGCACGACCGGTTTCGCGGCCCCCGTCACGCGCGCCTCCTGGTCGGTGATCCGCACGCTCGACGCCGGCGCCTGGAAGTCGGAGCGGTTCCGCGGCGAGCGGATTCCGTTGCTCGCGGAGGTGCTGGAGGCCTTTCCCCGGCTGGTGAACGTGGAGCTGAAGACCGAGGAGCTCGACGACCGCGGACTCACCTCGGAGGTGGTGCGGGTGGTTCGCGCCGCGCGAGCCGAAGAGCGGGT
>Ga0070708_100002043_pt1 | contig 15540 bp, 13 predicted proteins | sample KBSK5503metaG_FD_65469 | JGI IMG/M metagenome (GOLD analysis project Ga0070708, IMG submission 65469) | Corn, switchgrass and miscanthus rhizosphere microbial communities from Kellogg Biological Station, Michigan, USA - KBS K5-50-3 metaG | ecosystem: Host-associated > Plants > Roots >... | reverse complement strand
CCACCGTGGTGATCGAGCTCCGCGACGATCGCTTCCCGGGCCTCGTCGGGCTCGGCGAGGGCTACCCGGACCGGTTCTACGGCGAGACGGCGGAAACCATGGCGGCGGTGTTCCCGCTGCTCGTCACGTCCGTCGAGGGCTTCGAACCGACCAGGGACGGCGTCCGCGCCGCGAGCGATCGAGTCCAGAACACGATCCGCTGGAACGGCGGCGCGAAGTGCGCGATCGACACGGCGATCCACGACCTCGCCGGCAAGGTTGTGGGCGAGCCGGTGTATCGGCTGCTGGGCCTGTCGACCGACATTCCGCCCACGGACTTCACGCTCGGGCTCGACCAGCCGGCCATCGTCGCGGAGCGAGCGAAGCGGGCGTCGGCATTCCCCGCACTGAAGATCAAGGTCGGCGGCCCTGCCGACCTCGCCACCCTCGAGGCCGTCCGGAGCGTCTACGACCGGCCGATCCGTGTCGACGCGAACACGGGCTGGACGCCGGAGGTGGCGGCGTCGCTCCTGGCGTCGCTCGTCGACCTCGGCGTCGAGCTCATCGAGCAGCCGTTCCCCGCCGGACGGCTCGACTGGCTCGCCGACCTCCAGGCGGGCTCGCCGCTGCCGATCGTGGCCGACGAGTCGTGCGTCACGATCGAGGACCTCGACGCCCTCGTCGGGGTCACCGCCGGGGTGAACGTGAAGCTGGCGAAGTGCGGCGGGCCCGGTGCGGCGGCGCAGATGCTCGCCCGGGCACACGAGCTTGGCTTCCGGACGTTCCTCGGCTGCATGGAGGAGACGTCAGTCGCGATCGCAGCGTCGGCGGCCACGGCCTCGCTCGCGGACTGGGTGGACCTCGACGGGAACCTCCTCCTTGCCGACGACCCGTTCACCGGCCTGGTCCTCGGCGGCGACCATCGATGGCAGCTAACGGAGGCGCCGGGGCTCGGTGTGGTGCGGCGGAGTTAGGTGTGGATAAGTTCGTGGACGAAAAGGTGGACATCCCCTCTTCCGGGGGAGTGGGCCCCCGCCGTACCATCGCAGAGGACTCATCGACCGCTCCGGGAAGCCGGTCATCGGACACCTGATAACCCAGCCCACGGGGCCACGGTCCATCACGCCGTGGTCGTCGCGTCAGCCCCGCTGTGCCCCAGACGGGATGAGGAGGACCGGCAGTATGGTCGCGCGCCCCGCGACTGCGCACGTCATCACGGCTGATGCCGTGGAGTTCATCCGCTTCTGCTACGCCCGGCGCCGCGTTGGCTGGCCGGAGCTGTATGACGAGATGTGCGCGGTTGCCAGCCGCGGGCTCTTCCGCGGCTGGGGACCGGATGAGCTCGCCGGGCACGGCGTCACGTTCGGCCTGTTCGAGATGCCTCTCCTCGCCGTGACCGTGGCCGAGATCGTGGCCGAGGACCGGGCACGGACGAAGGCGGCGCTGGTCGCGGCGCCGACGCGCAGGAGTCCCGCGGTCGCCTGAGGCCAGGTAGCTCGCGCGCCGGCCGGTTTCCCGGGCGGTGAAGGCCCGTCAGGCCCGGATCCGGCGCCTCGCCATCTCACCCTCGATCTGGCGCTCCGCCTCGACGTAGCCGTCGATCTGCTCACGGAGCTGGTTCGCCTCGGGGGTATACAGGTGGACCTGCTGCTGGAGGATGTACGACAGCCGCCGGCTCGTCATCCGAACGTGGTCGAGGTTCTTCATGAGGACGAGCGGGTCCATCGATGCCAGGTCGGATGGGTGATACATCTGCTTCACGGCCGCATTCTATCGGCGGTTGCCTCGTGCGCGACCGCTCCTGCCGCGGCCGCCCAGCGGGATGCGCCAGACGACCCGCCACCGTCCCGCTGCGTCGGTCGCGATGAGCTCGATCGCGGTCGCCCGGGTGGGGCGCGGCAGGGCACGCCAGGCGCGGTTCGAGCGGGTCGCAGGGTCGTGGACCGCGCGGCCCTCGGCGATGGTCACGTGGGGCACGAAGCGGAAGCCGGCGCCGCGGCCGTAGATCGGGTACTCGGCGAAGGCCGCCTGGAGATCCCGCTGCAGGCGGGCGAACGGTCCCTCTGGCGCGACGGCCACGTAGATCGTGTCCGGCCAGGTCGCCATCCGGAGCTGCTCGTAGTGGAAGGGCTCGTGGCGGCTCGCAATCGAAGCGAGCGTTCGCCGGACCCCGGGGCCGACATCGCCGGACTCGACGAACGGGTAGAGGAGCGTCATGTGCGCCGGGACGCCACGGCCTGCGTCGTCGACCGAGGCTCGCCGCAGTCGCTCGAGGCCGGGCGGGAGGTCCGCCCGGATGATCACCGCCGAGGGCATCCGGGCTAGAGCGCGCGCAGCCTGGGCGGCCAGCTCCAATCGACCGGCAATCGAGCGCCCGAGACAGCCCGCCGCCGGGCCGCATCCGTCGCCCCGAGAACGAGGATCCGGTCGACCTGCGTCGCCCGTCCGGCCTCGCGTCCCCAGAGCTTCGTCATCTTGCGATGGGCGTGAACGTCGTCGTCGGCGATGCCCGCGAGGTGGTAACCCTCGGGCGCCGCCGCGGATTCCCAGACTCGCTCGGCAAGGTCGTGGCCGTCGGAGATCGCGCGCCCCCGATCGGTCGCGACGTCCCCGACGACGAGCACCGCGATCCCGTCGTCGGTGAGGGCGGGCCGCAGGTCATGGAGGACGGTGCGCAGGAACTCGAGGTACGGGGCGCGGCGGTGGGCGTCGTCGAGCGACGCGTCGATCGCCTTCGAATCGAACCCGAGGAACCATGCGCGCAGCCAGTTGTAGTAGCCGTACTTGAGGACGCGCAGGTACGGCGGCGAGGTCAGGACGAGACGAGCTCGGTCAGGCAGCCCCCGGCTTCGGAGCGCCCGCGTTGCACGCGTGCCCGCGTCGCGGGCATCACCCAGGAGCGCGACGCCGGTCGTGCGCGGAAGCGGATCGCGGTACAGCCGGGTCAGCTTCGCGTCCAGGCGGTCGAAGGCGTCCCGGTCCGGCGACTGGAAGGCCGTTCGCGCGGCGAAGTCACGGACGTAGCGAGGCGCCATGCTGAAGGTGTTGGGCATGAGCGTCGACAGGTACGAGGGCGTCTTGCCGTGGAGGATCCCGGCGAGCGCTGCGGCGAGGAACCGGTCGGTGTGCGCCTCGCGGTTCAGCGCGTCGCGCAGGAACAGCAGCTGCGCGAACGTCCGCTCGTGGAACGCAAGGGCAACCTCCGCGGGGACGGGCTCCGGGCCGCCGCCTGCCGGTGACGCCTGGATCGACCGGGCGAGGTCCAGCCAGCGTGCCGAGTCCGAGGCGAATGCGAGGCGCAGCGTCGTGGTCCGGGTGCGCGACTCGGCGATGGTCGCCGGCTCGAGCTTGGCCGCGGTGAGGAGGTGGGCAAACGGGTTGAGGTCGTTCCCGACGCCGATGCGGCCCTCGGCGGCCGCCTGCACCGGCGCGGTTCCGCGCCCCGAGAATGGATCGAGCACGACATCGCCGGGTCGTGTGAAGCGAGCGATGAACGCGTGCGCGAGGGCCGCCGGGAAGCTCGCGAGGTACGAGCACATCGGGTGGAGGGAGTGGCCCCACAGGCGCGGCTGCGCCTTCCACTCCGGCTCGATCGGCAGCCGCGGAACGCCGAGGCCGAGCTCGAGCTGCCCGAATGAGGCACGACCTGGGCCGGCGGTCATGCGGCGATGTGCACTCCCCAATCGGGGCCCGACGGGCACCGGGCGGCGAACGATAGCACGGCCGATTCGCGCTTCCGAGTACGGATTCCTGCGGATTCGTGCGTAGACTGTCCGCGGTCCGCGGTGTCCCCGTAGCTCAGTGGACAGAGCGGCTGCCTTCTAAGCAGCGGGTCGCAGGTTCAAATCCTGCCGGGGACGCCAACCCTCCAATTCGTGCGTGGCATAGCGACGAATGCCGCAAATGCCGTTTACACGGCGCATAGCGGCCTTCGCGAAGGTGGTCGAGGAGAACCGAGACCGCCGCTACGGGGATCGAGTCGCCCGCTGCATTCCGACCACGAACGTCCGCCAGACCAAGTCGAAACTCGTCGATGTCCTCGACCGTTGAGTAGCTCCGCTTGAAACGGCCGCCCGAGCAGGTGGCCGGACCACTGAGTTCCGGCGCATCTGGGGCCGGCGCCGCCGGGCTCGGCGGCGCGGGCTCGACCCCGACATGCTCGGGCCGACGTTCCGGCTCCCGCGTCGCGAGGGTGCCGGGGACCGAATGAACTACGAACGACTTGTCAGGAGTGGTCTTCGGGCCGGGCTAATCACTCGCGATCAAATCGAGGGCTGACCGAGCCTCCGTCGCCCCGGCGTGGACTGGCCGGCCGAAGCCGGGATCGTCCCGCCGGGCGCGGCGCGGATGATGCCAGCCTGGCGACTCGTGCTTATCTGCCGGTTAGCAGGCCGGCAGGTTCTCCAAGTTGTTGTCAACGCTGTTGTCAGGCCGGGTCGTGATGTACGGCGATGCCAAGCAGGCGGCGCGCGGGCAGTAGGTGATCTCGCGGATCACGCCCACCGCCTACGGTCACCCACCGGTTGCCAGCGCGGATGCTGAAAACAACCTGAGCACGGGTGTAGTGCGTGCCATCGGCGACACACACACCCACGATGTGCTCGTGGCTGCGATCGCTGGACTGTTGCTTGCGGACCTTTTGGAAGGGAAATCGAACCAGAACTACGGGGCCGTCTACACCGCGATGCTTCGGCACCCGGAACGATTCAAGAAGGTCGGCCCAGGGGAGTTCAGGCTGGTCGATGAAGAAGAGGAGGCTTCGAGCGGCGCGTCTGCGTGACGCTGCTGACGGGCGCTTTCGGCATCTGCCGCTGTTAGCCTGACAGCGTGGAGCAGAACGTCCTCTACCACGGCGACAACCACGACGTCCTCAGGCGCCACGTCGAGCACAGCATCGCCATCACCGCGAACGGCCCCGAAATCCTGACCCGGGTCTGAGCGGATGGCGGATCGTCCGGACGCAGCTGAGCGTCAGGATGAGGCCGCTGCGCTCGCAGCCCTCGGTCGCACCCTCGCCTCCATCGCCCGATCCCGGTTCGACCTCGACGAGGTCCTGCAAGCGGTGGTCGAGGAGGCAGCCCAGCTGTGCGACGCCGATTCCGCGAACATCGCCGTGCGGGATGGTGACGCCTACCGGATGCGTGCCTTCACCGGCTTCTCGCCCGAGTTCGTGGAGCTCGTCCGCGGGATCGTATACACGCCGGATCGCGAGTCCGTCGTCGGGCTGGCCACCCTCGAGGAACGCGTGGTGCACATCGAGGACGTGCTTGCCGACCCGGAGCTCAGCGCCGCCACGGTCCAGACCACCGTACGGTTGGCCGGCGGCATCCGGACGGACCTCGGCGTGCCAATTCGCTATGACGGCCGGCTGATCGGGGTGATCGCCGCCGCCCGGAACGAGGTCCGCCCGTTCTCGGACCGGGAGCTCGAGCTCGTGCAGCACTTTGCGGATCAGGCGGCGGTCGCCATCACGATCCAGCGTCAGCGCACGGAGCTGGCCCGGTACGCGCCCCAGGCAGCCGAGCTGCTGTCGTCAGCGGCGGGCGAGCAGCTCCTCGCCGGGCATCGGCGAGAGATCACGGCGCTGTTCGCCGACATGCGCGGTTTCACGTCGTTTGCGGAGAAGGCCGAGCCCGAGGAGGTGCTGGGCGTCCTGCGGCAGTACTACACGGCCGTCGGCGAGCTCGCGGTCGCCAACAACGGCACGGTGGAGCATTTCGCCGGGGATGGCCTGATGGTCTTCTTCAATGACCCCAGTCCCATTGACGACCACCAGCTCGCTGCGGTCAGGACGGCTGCCGCGATGCGGGATCAGTTCGCGGCCCTGTCGGCGGCGTGGCGGAAGCGCGGCTATGAGCTGGGCCTCGGGATCGGCATCGCGGCAGGCTACGCGACGGTGGGTCGGATCGGGTTCGAAGGCCGGTACGACTACGGCGCGGTCGGGACCTGCGTGATCCTCGCGTCGCGCCTGTCGTCGGCCGCGAAGGCTGGTCAGATCCTGATCAGCCAGCGGGTGATGGCGGCTGTCGAGGACGCGATCGAGGCCGACGCCGTGCCCGACCTCGAGCTGAAGGGCTTCAGCAGCGCGACGTCCGCCTACGCGGTGCGCACCGTCCACGATCGCCCGGGATCCTGAGCCGTGGACCCCTGCCGGTCTTGGGTGGAGGCAGGGTGGAGGCCCGCGCCTCGAGGGGGGTACAGTGATCGCGATGGCCCCACGATTCGCCCGCCTCGCGACCGCTGCCGTGCTTCAGCTGGGAGCCCTCGTGCTCGCGCACCAGCTGGTCTTCCTGGCGCGGTATGGCTCCCAGTACGGCGAGGCGCTCGTCCATTCCGGGCACGGCGACGCGTGGGCTGCCGCGGCGCTGACCAGCCTCCTGCTGGTGGTCGGCCTGGCCGGGATCGGGCTCGTCCGGCTCCATCGACTGGGCGTCCTGGTTCGACATGCCGCGTCGGTCGGCAATCGGGTCCCCGCGAACCTGCGGGCCGCCACGTTCGCGCGTGCCTTCCTCGGGCTCGCGCCGCGGGTCGCCGTGCTGCAGCTGGTGCTCCTGTCCGCGCAGGAGAACATCGAGCGCGTCTGGATCGGCCAGGCTGCCCCGGGGCCCGCCGTCCTGTTCTCGCCCCAGTACGCCGGTGGGGCATGGATCGCGATCGCCGTCTCGCTCGTTGTCAGCCTCGTCGCGGCACTCTTCGAATGGCGTCGCGACGCGCTGCTCGCTCGCCTGCGCGCCGCCCGCGCTTCACTCCCGTGGCCAAGCTCGGCTGCCCCGACCAGGCCCGGCGTCATCGTCCGACAACCGTTCGAGTCCGTCCTCGGGCGGCGAGCCGCCATGCGCGCCCCGCCCGCGCCCATGAGCGCCGCCTAGCCCGACGTCGCACCGCTCGCTTCGAGCCCCGGTGGTCGGGCATGACCGCCGTGACTCGAAGGGAGAAACCCAGGTGCGCACACGTTTTCGACCAGTGTTCCCTGCCGGCGCGGCTGCCGGCCTGCTGCTGCTGTCGCTCGCCCCCGTCGTCGCGGCGCACGGCCATACCTCAGCGGCCGGCTTCAACTTTGTCATCGGATGGTCGGGCGAGCCGGCGCTCGTCGGCCAGCCCAATTCGGTCGAGCTCTTCGTCTACGACGCGGACGAGAAGCCGATCACGGACATTCCCCCGGACGCGATCAGCGTCGTCATCACGACCGGTGGCCAGGACAGCTCCAGCTTTGGCCTGTCGCCCGCCTTCGACGTCGAGGAAGGGTTCGGGACGCCCGGTGAGTACGTCGCCGACATCATCCCGACCGCGCCGGGCGACTACACCTTCCACTTCACCGGCACGATCCACGGCAAGTCGATCGACGTCTCGATGGCCTCGGGCGACGGGACGTTCGACGGCGTTGTCGCGCCCGCGGACCTCGAGTTTCCGGTGAAGCAGCCGACGCTCACCGAGGTCGGCACGCGGTTGGACCGCATCGACGGCCGGATCGACGCTCTGGGGGCGGCGGTGCCTGCCGTGGGCGCCGTCGCGGACGCGCAATCGGCGGCGACGGCGGCCGGGGCTTCGGCCGACCGGGCGCTGCTGATCGGTTCCCTGCTCGGTGGCGCGGGGCTCGTCATCGCCGTCATCGGGCTGTGGCTCGTCCTTCGCGGTCGCCGCCCGGTCGCCGGCGGGTGATCCAGCCCGCGTGGGGGACCGGGCCGCGCCGGTCCCTCACCTCGATCCCGCTCGTCGCCGCGCTCGCGCTCGTCGCCGTCGCCTTCCCGGCCACGGCGTCGGGCCATGCCCTGTTGCAGTCATCGGATCCGGCGGCGGGCGCGACGCTCGGCAGCGCGCCCTCGGTCGTGAAGCTGACGTTCGGCGAGACACCCGATCTCCGGCTCAGCTCGGTCAAGGTGCTCGATGCAGATGGCGCGGATCACGTCAGCGGGCCGATCGCGGCGCTGGCCGATCCGCGCGATTCGCTCAGCGTGCCACTCGGTCAACTCGGCGACGGCGTCTACACCGTGAGCTGGCGAACGGTGTCGGCCGTTGATGGCCACGTCTCGGCGGGCTCCTTCGCGTTCGGCGTCGGGGTCGCGCCACCAACCGGCACACCGAGCCAGGCCGGAGGTGGGGCGAGCGAATCAGGTTCGCCGCCGGCGATCGTCGCTCGCTGGATCCTGTACATGGGCCTGATTGCCCTGATCGGCGCGGCGTACGCGGCGATCGCCGTCACGAGACGGCCTTCACCCGACCTGCTGGTCATGGCCGCCTCCGGCTGGGTGCTCACCGCGCTCGGGACGATCGGTGTTGTTGCCGCGCAATGGCTGGAGACCGGCGCGCCACTCGAAGAGCTGCCGGGAACGTCGGTCGGCATCTCCGCCCTTGCCCGGCTCGTCGCCCTGGGTGTCATGGCCGCGGCCCTGGCGGGCCTCGCGACAGTCAGGCGCCTCGGCGGGCGGCTCGGCTGGTCGTTGGTCGGCGTGGCGGCGGCCATCGGACTGGGTGTCGACGTCATGACCGGGCACGCAGCCGGGAGCGCCGATTGGACGCTTCAGGCGGGCGCCCAGTGGCTGCATGGGCTCGCGGCGGCGTTGTGGATGGGCGGGCTCGCCGCGCTGCTCGTGCTGCTTCGGACGACACCCGCAGAGGACCGGCTCCTGACCGCGCGGCGGTTCTCGTTCTGGGCCGGGATCGCGCTCCTGATCGTGTTCCTGACCGGCCTCCTGCGAGCCCTGGTCGAGATCGGCACGCTCGACGCCCTGGTCACGACCGACTTCGGCAGGGTCGTGCTGGCCAAGAGCGTCATCCTGCTCGGGCTCGCGAGCCTGGGCGCGTACAACCGGTTCATCACGTTGCGCAATGCCGCGAGGGTCGTCGGCCGTCTGCGGCGAATCGGCGGCGCAGAGATCACGCTCGCAGTCCTGGTCTTCGGGTTCTCGGCGTGGCTCGTCAACCTGACGCCGCCCACCTCGGCGGGTGCGACTCCGCAGCCGGTCGCGCAGCCAATCGTTGCGACCGGGCATGACTTCGGGACGAGCGTCAAGGCGCGCCTCGTGGCGACGCCTGGCGCGCCGGGCCAGAACACCTTCGATCTCGCCCTGACCGACTACGACTCCGGCGCGCCGGTCGTTGCCTCCGGAGCCAAGGTGCGATTCCAGCTGCTCTCCAGGACCGGCGTCGCGCCGTCCACGCTCCAGCTCGACACCGGAGGCCCCGGCCGTTTTGCGGCCTCCGGCGCGAACCTCTCGATCGACGGCATCTGGCAGCTCACCGCGACGATCACGACCGTGAGCGGCGCTGTCGACGTGCCGCTCATCGCAGCCACCTCGGTCGCGGCGCAGCCGGTTCAGAAGCTGGTCTCGGCGGGCCTTCCGACCCTGTACACGGTCCAGCTCGGTGCCGCCGGCTCGGCCCAGCTCTACCTGGACCCGGGCGGCCCGGGCCAGAACGAGCTGCACGTCACCTTCTTCGACCCGGCAGGGGCCGAGCTCCCGACCCAGTCGGCGACGATCGCCATCTTCCCGGCCGCGGGTGAGGCCGAGGCTCCGGTGTTGCGGATGCTCGAGGCCGGCCACTTCGTCGCCACGATCGACGCAGTCGCCGGCGACCTCGGGGTCGACGTCGTGAGCCCCCTTCCGGCCCCCGCCACGGGCCAACTCCACGTCCATGTCACCATCGAGGTCACACCATGACTCCACGCCGTTCTCGCCATGTGCGCTCCGGGCTGGTGCCGAAGCTCGCCGTCGCTCTACTCGTCGCGGCGTGCGGGGGCAACGCAGGCAGCTCTCAGGCAGCGCCAGCGGGGAGCCTGGGCCCTCGGCCACCATCGCCGGCGAAGGTCGAGATCCTGCAGCCCGTGGCGAACACGACGGTGAACGGCACGACCGTGCATGTCGTGCTCAAGCTGACGGGCGCCACGATCGTGACCCAGACCTCGACCAACATCCAACCGGACAAGGGTCACGTGCACCTGTACGTGAACAACATCCTGGTGTCCATGAACTACGGCACCGAGCAGGACATCACCGTGCAGCCCGGCACGATCGCGCTCAAGGCCGAGTTCGTCGCCGCCGACCACGCCCCCTTCGACCCGCGCGTGTGGTCGAACGAAGTGATCTTCAGCGACCGCCCATGAGCCACCGGCGCGTCCTCGGGGCTTTGGTTGCCGTGTTTGGCCTCGCGCTCGCGCTCGCCGTGCAGGTCGCGCGGCCGGTTGGCGTGCCGCTGTACGACGGGGTCGTCGTAATGGAGCCGTACCGGTACCTGCATCCGATCGGCGATCAGCAGGGTGACCCGAGCTCGTTCACCTCGACCCCCGCCGCGACCGGCAATGAGAGCCCGTTCTTCGCGGCGGCGACCACCGAGAGTCCGCCCCAGGCGCAGCTCATCGTCGAGCAGGGCGCCTTCCGCATGCCAGCTGCGACGAGCGAGCTCCATGTCTCGATCACGCCGGTCGACCCCGTCGCCCAGCCGACCCAGGGCAGGATCGCCGGCAACGTCTACCGGTTCGCCGTTACCGACGCGAGTGGGGCCGCGCTCGCACCAAATCAGTGCGACGGCTGCCGGACGATGGTCCTCCGGGCGCCCGACGGCGTCACGGACGGGACGGTCGCGCTCCTCGAGAACGGGGCGTGGGTGGCGCTCACCACCCCGCCGGGCCTCGCGCCGCTGTTCCAATCGAACGTGGACGCGATGGGCGACTTCGCCGTGATCACGGGCGGCGGGGCCGCCCCGGCGTCGAGCGGCTTTGATCCGCTGATCATCGGCGTTGGCGCGCTCGCCGTCCTCCTCGTCGCGATCGCCGGCCTGTTCTGGTATCGCCGGCGCCCGGCGCCGGTCCAGGTCGCCGAGCTCCGTCCGCGCCAGGGGCGCGTGCCATCGAAGCGCAAGGGGCCGCGCCGGCCGCCGAGCGGGAGGTCCTGAGCATGCAGCCAACGCACAGCTTCGTCCGGCGTCTCGGCCTGGTGGGGATCTGCGGGGCCCTCGCCGTCGCGGCATACGCCTGGGGCGCGAGCGCGCTCCTCGCCGCGCCGATCCGCATTGGTGCCGTCTTCCCGATCTCCGGCAACGCCGCGTCGCTCGCCGGACCGGAGCTCACCGGCGTGCGAATCGCCGCGGATCAGATCAACGCGGACGGCGGCATCGCCGGTCGAAAGGTGGAGCTGGAGGTGCGTGACCTCGAGTCGCGCGGTGACGCGGATCGGGTCATGACCGACCTGCGCGATCTCGGCATCCAGCTCGTGATCGGCGCGTACTCGTCCGACCTCTCGATCGCCGCGAGCGAGGCGGCAGATCGCGCGGGACTCCTGTACTGGGAGGCGGGCGCGGTCGCGGACCGGCTCACCGGGCGTGGGCTGCCGCTCGTCTTCCGTGTCGGCGCCAGCGGGAGCAACCTCGGCGCCAACTCGTCGGCGTTTGCCGCCACGGAGCTCGCGAGCCGCCTGGGCAAGCCGGTGTCACAGCTGCGCATCGGGATCGCCGTCGCCGACGATGACTACGCGCGCTCCGTTGCCGACTCGGCCGAGGCGACGGCGCGCGAGCGGGGCATGCCCGTTGTCATACGCCGCTCCTACAACCTGGCGGTTCCGAACTGGCCGAGGGTCATGGCCGACCTCGCCGCGGCCCGTCCGGACGTGCTCATCCTGGCCTCCCACATCCCCGACGGGATCGCATTCCGGCAGGCGATGGTCGCCTCGGGCCTCAAGGTCGGGGCGCTCATCGGCTCGACGATGGCCGAATGCGACCCCGACTTCGCCGGTGAGCTCGGCCCCAACGCGATCGGCATCTTCGCGTCGGATCGACCGACCGCGGGCTTCCAGCCGAGCGCCCTGGACGTCGACGCGGCGGCCGCGTACGCGCGATTCGCCGCCGCCTGGGCAGTGGCTCCGCGCGAGGTCGCGACCGGCGACTCGACAGCCGACGGGTACGGCCGTGCGGATGCCTACGGCAACGCCGAGTACACGATCCACGGACCAGCAGAGGACGCCACGGCGGAGCAATCCGAGGAGGCGCTCGCCGGATACACCGCCGCATGGGCGCTGTTCCGGCAGGTGCTGCCGAGGGCGGCGACAACCGGGGGCGCCGGCAACGCTTCCGCGTTCGATGCAGCGAGCGTCGCGGCGGTTGCACGGACGCTGGACCTTCCCGAGGGGTCGTTGCCGAATGGCGGCGGCCTCCGTTTTTCCGCGGACCCCGTGATGCTGGGCCAGAACCAGCGCGCGGCAGCCGTGATCTGGCAGTGGCAGGCAGTCAGGACGTACGCGTTCGTCTGGCCGCCGGCCTATGCGACCGGCCAGGTCGCATTCGTGCCGCTCGACCGATGACCGCGATCTCGCCCACGATCCCGTCCCTTCGCGCAGGCTCAATCGGCGCCTGGCGAGGCGCGGCGCTCCTCGCCGTCGCGCTCGCTGCGGTGGTCGCTGCTCGCTGGTCGGCGACCCGGCTCGGCCTCGATTCGGTAGCGGTGGGTGGGGCGTTCGGTGTCGGGCTGTTCCTCATTGCCTTGATCGCGCCCGGAGATCCGCCGAAGACCGGGGAGCACCATCTCGCCGACGTGGCGCGGCGCGCCGTCCCGGCGATCGCCATCGGATCGGCCGTCGGCCTCGCATTCGTTGCGACGAGCGTGGTGGGCCCGGCGCTCGCCGGCGTCGAGCGCGTGCCGGGGCTCGGCCGGCCGGCGGCTCCCTTCGTGCCCTGGGCACTCGTCAACGTCCTCGTCGCGAGCGCCGAAGAGGCGGTCCTGCGCGGCGTCCTGTTCGATCGAGTCGCGCACGCCGGCGGAGCCGCGCTGGCGCTCGCCGTGACGACATGTGCGTTCGCCCTCCTCCACGTCCCGCTCTACGGCTGGCAGGTCGTCCCGCTCGATTTTGCCGTCGGGCTCTGCCTTGGCGGCCTGCGCATGGCCACCCGGAGTGTCGCCGCGCCCGCGGCGGCGCACATCGTCGCCGACCTCGCGACCTGGTGGCTCTAGCGGCGTTCGCGCAAAGGGGATGGTCGGGCCCGCGCTTGTAACGCATCTGCAACGTGACACCACTCGCCGTGGTGGTTTGCTGCCACCGCTGATGACCTTTCCTGACCCCACTCGTCGGCGCGCGCCCGCTCGTGGTGCCCGGTCCGGCGTGTGGGAGGCGTCAAGTGTTCGGTCGTCGCGCTGGTTCCGTGCTGGTGTTGGCGGTGCTGCTCGCCGTCGTCATCGTCCCGAGGTCGCTGGCTGCGGACCAGGTCACCGTGCCCACGGTCCTGGGCCAGTCGACGAGCGTGACCTGGACAGGGACGGTCCTCCCGGGTGCCAACCCGGGTAGCGACTGCTCGGGTGGCGCGCTCTCGCCCGACGCCCACATCGTGAGCATCCTCGTACCCGCCGGCACGTACGCGAACGTCTCCGTCCTCGCCACTGCGACCGTGACGTTCACCGGCGCGGCGGACCTCATCATCACGATCGTGCGACCCGATGGGAGCTCCGTCTCCGCGGACTCGGGTTCGTTCGGCGCCGCCGAGAGCACCAGCATCTCCAACCCGGCGCAGGGCTCGTACCAGATCATCGTCTGCCCGTTCGCGAGCGCGTTGCCCCAGGCCTATTCGGCGACGCTGACGCTGACCGCGGGCCCGCCGGCCCCTGCCGGCACCCCGACGGCCGCGTGCACGGCACCCGGCAAGCCCCTCGTGTTTAGCATGCCCGCATACGTCGACACGTCACGCGCCGGCGGCGAGCCGAGCGTCGTCGCCCACCCGGACGGCACGCTGCTGTACGCCGCCCACGCCGGGACCACGCACTTCTACTCGCTCGAGGCGGACGATCCCGACAGCTCCTCGTTCTTCGAGAACTACCGCGGCCAGGTCCACGCCTACTACAGCACCGACAACGGCGCGTCGTGGCACTTCGTCGACCGCTCCCTTCCGCCGGAGAACGTCCCGAGCTCGGGCTTCTCGGACCCTGACTTCGCGATCGACGCGGCCGGTACGGTGTACCTGTCCGAGATCAACCTCGTGAACGTGGCCGTCTCGAAGTCGACCACGTCCGGAAAGAGCTACGGCCTGCAGAACTTCTTCGCCGAGGACATCACCGACCGGCAGTGGTCCGCGGCGGGGCCCGCGAACGTGCTGTTCATCGACGGCAACCCGGAGGGGGAAGGCGGCACGGTCCCGACCGAGCCGGTCGGCAACAGTGTGCACACGATCTACCGCAGCCTCGACGGCGGGAAGACGTTCTCCGAGGGCATCGCCGATGGCGGCGGGCTCGGCGACATCGTGTTCGACCAGGCGTCGAAGACGCTGTACGAGGCCCACATCGGCGGCGGGGGGCTTCAGATCGCCGCGTTCCGAAATGCGCTCGATCCGGTCGCGCTCGTCGCGCTGACGCCCGAGCTGTCGACGATCGCCGACGGCGTGAGCATGCTCTCGCACTGGCCGGCGATCGACGTCGATGCGAGGGGCAACGTGTACGCCACCTGGGATGAGTCGGGCAACGGCAGTCGCGCGGCCGGGGTGTGGTACTCGTACTCGACGACCGGCGGCCGCACCTGGGCGACGCCGACGCGGGTCGACACCGACGATCGCACCGACATCTGGCCGTGGATCGCCGTGGGCGATGCCGGTCGGGTCGCGGTGGCGTGGTTCGGCAACGACCATGCGCTGCCGGGCAACGACGCAGAGGCAGCCGGCGACAACGATCCCTGGAACGTCTACGTCGCGCAGACGACGACCGGCCTCGGCTGCACGGGCTCGACGAGCCCCGGCTTCAAGGTGTCGAAGGCAACCCCAGTGCCGTTCCATGTCGGCACGATCTGCATGGGCGGCACCACGTGCCAGGCGATGCTCATCGACCGGCGCCTCGGCGACTACTTCACGATCGACATCGACACGACCGGCGCGCTCGTGGCGGCTTACTCGGACACCCGTCAGGGCGGCGCGGTCTCGCTGCCGGCATTCCTCCGGCAGACCGGTGGCACGAGCTTCCTCAAGGGACCGCCGGTCGGCAAGACGAAGTAGCTCCGCCCCGGGCGTGCGCGGCCCCCGGAGCGCACGCCAGCGGGCCTGTTAGCCGCCGGGTCGGGGCTCGCCTGCGGGCGTGCGGGCGCCCGTCTTCGCGACCACCAGCTCCGCGGTGGTGCCCTGGACAAACAGGGTGAACAGCACGACGCCGAAGGTGACCTCCTGCAGCAGGGCCCGCTGCGGGAAATCGGCCGGCAGGGAGAGGGCCATCGCGACCGCGACGGCGCCGCGGAGCCCGGCCCAGAACATGACGTGGAGCCAGGCGATGGGCGGCTTCGGCCAGTGGGCGCGTTCGCCGATCACGCGCGCGCTGCCACCCACGAGCCCATAGACGACCACGACCCGCGCCACCATGACCCCGACGATGCCCCACAGGATCGCGCCCCCGCCGTTGATCAGGTCGCTTACCGAGATCGCCAGCCCGACCAGCAGGAACGCGAACGCAGTCAGGAGGAAGGCGATCAGCTCCCAGACGACGTCGAGCGCCTCCAGCGCCCGCGGGCTGAGCCCGACTGCCCGCCCGTGGGTGCCGATCACCACGCCGGCGACGACGGTCGCGATGATCCCCGACTGCCCGAGGCCGTCGGCGAGGAGGTAGGTGCC
>Ga0070708_100002041_pt1 | contig 15543 bp, 16 predicted proteins | sample KBSK5503metaG_FD_65469 | JGI IMG/M metagenome (GOLD analysis project Ga0070708, IMG submission 65469) | Corn, switchgrass and miscanthus rhizosphere microbial communities from Kellogg Biological Station, Michigan, USA - KBS K5-50-3 metaG | ecosystem: Host-associated > Plants > Roots >... | reverse complement strand
CCCTGTGTCACAATGCCCGCTTCCTTACACGTGCAGTGTCTGCACAAAAACACTATTCACATGCGCAAACAGGCTCTGCGCAATCGCACTAGCATACGTCTGCTGCCAGCTTTGAAACAACGAAGGTCCAACCCCTGGAATCGAGTGCGTCCCTTGCAAAAAGCCGTGCAGCACTGCCAGCAGCACCACCCACAACAGCCACGCCTCGACCAAGCCGAGCCCGGCACCAATCAGTCGATCTCCAGCCCCAATGAACGGAACGGCGTGCAGCACACGCCGCAGACTTGACCCGAGGACATGCAGCACGAGCACAATCCCGAAGAACAGCACCCCGTACGCAATGAGCGGAGTCGCAGGGAGGTGATGAGCAGCCAGTACACTCGTCAGGGATGGCCCAAACAACGCCGCTCCCGCAAATGCCACCGGAAGCGCGACGAAATGAATCAAGCTAAAAACCGCCCCATTGCGCAATCCATTAAAGACCAGCAAAGCAATCGTCACCAGGAACAGGATATCGAGAGTGTTCATAAGCCTAGTCCTTTTCATGCGCATAGAGTTAGTATATAGCTCTAGTATGGCAGGTCCAGAAGCATTTGAGGAGGAGCCATCTCACAGCAGAGATATTAATCAGCTCACACTAGCAATTCCTTTCCCTCTCCCTCATCTTCTACTCATACCAAATCCGATTGATCCCTGATCGTTAAACACCTCGCTCTTTTTGCTCGGAAAAGGACGATCAGGATTCTTGAGAAAAACTCAACCGTTTATGCTAAAATCGTTCCTTGTCTTGCGACAAAAGGAGGTCTCGGGACTTTCGAGAGGGATACGATTGAGAAAGTAACATGTAAGGAGAAATCAGAAGATCTGGTCTCTCCTTTCTCAAAAATCGCTTCAGCCTAGCTTGCTCTTTCCGGCTCAATATGGCTAGCGATTCTGATCCGCAAATCTCCACCAGAGATAGGTTCCGGCCAGGCCTGCGAGCCCCGTTATGAGCACAAGCAGGTAGCTGGCTGCTTCGAGATTCCCCTTTCCAGTCAACTCGGCATACAACGCTGGCACCGCCCAGGGGAAATAGGTTCCCCATCCGGCGATGGCAACTACATTGCCAAGCACGAGGACCAGCAGCGTTACCCCCATTGGCAGCAAGTAGCCTCGTCCCACGCTGGCGAAGAAAGCGAACGGAAAGACATCGACGATGACCAGGCAAGCAGCGACTGCCAGAGTCATCGTTCCATGCCAGAACACCTCAGTCGTCCCCTGTGACAATCCAATCGCTGCCCCGAGCAGCAAGCTCACGAGGAAGAGCATCACGGTCAGGAGGAGAGACCAGAGGACCACAACGAGAAATTTCGCCAGGAGAATCGTTGCGCGTGCAACCGGGACAGCAAGCAGATCCTTCAGGGTTCCATCGGCAAATTCGCGGCCAAACACCCAGCTCTCCAGGAGCCTAAACAACAGGATTCCGACAACCGCGATCGCTTGGCCGAGGAGGCCCAGATAGTACTGCCAGGTGGCAGCCCCTCCTGCCAGATTGGCCTTCGCGCTAATCAGGCCAATACTCCGGGCAAAGGTGGGGTATTTGTAGATGAACATCAAAAAGGCGAGGCCAAAGGCCAGCACCAGGAACCCCAGAGCAGTAAACAGGGGCATCCGCGAACGAGTGGCTTTGCGCAGCTCAATCCAAACGGCATTGGTCAGGTCACGCATGGTTCTGTCCTCCATTCATTCCTACCAGCCGGAGGAAATACTGCTCCAGGTCTTCTTCCTCGACCAGCACCTGTGTAGGCGGCACTCCGGCCTGAACCAGCAGGCTAGCAATGTCGTCAGGATGTTCAAGTGAACGGAGATCAGTGAGTTCGAGCGTCCCGTCCCGAAGCAGTGCAGCAGGATATCCGGCGGTGGCGAGCGCCAGGCGAGCCGCCTCCAGGTCGCGCGCCCGTAAGAGCAGCCGCCGGCGTCGATTCTGTTCAAGCTCATCAACATCTAGCTCCTGGAGCAGACACCCCTGGTGGATAATCCCGATGCGCTGGGCAAGCCGCGACACTTCGGCCAGGATGTGGCTCGCCAGAAAGACCGTCACGCCCTGTTCGCGGGTCAGTTCGAGCAGGAGTTCACGAATCTCGACGATCCCGGCCGGGTCCAGGCCGTTGGCCGGTTCGTCTAAAAACAGGAGCCTGGGAGCATGCAGCAGCGCTTTAGCTAATCCCAGCCGCTGTGCATTCCCCAGGGAAAGGGTCCCAGCCCGCCGATCGGCATAGGCAGCCAGCCCCATGCGCTCGATGATGCGACTCACCGCCTCAGGCGCAGTGCCAGGATGCAAACGGCGGGCGACCTCCAGGTTCTCAAAGACCGTTAACTCTTGATAACTGTGCGGCGTCTCCACCAGGTATCCGACCGCTGCCCAGGGTTCCCGGCTCCCCGGGCGAACCCGGGTTTGAAGCACCTGAGCACTTCCCCAGGTAGGTTTGATCATCCCCAGCAACATGCGAATGGTCGTCGTTTTCCCGGCGCCGTTCAAGCCCAGGAACGCGTAGATTTCTCCTTGCGCCACGCGCAAGGAGAGGTGTTTGACCGCAATGACCTTTCCATAGCGTTTCCCAAGATCCACGGTCTCAATCGGCAAGTTCATCATGCGCCTCCTTCTTGAGACGAGGGCGAAAGAGTGCCTGGTGGTTGAAGCTGGAGCTCGATCTCACCCAACCAGAGAGCCGCGATCAGTTCCAGAAACACATCGACACTGCCGCCCAGGGGAAATGCACCAGCATACGCATCCTCATGCAGAATGCTCAGCACAAGCGGGTACAGCAAGCTGATCATCTCCTCAGGTCGTACCCGCAGAGGGATACCCGCGTTGCGGCACCGAGTGCTCAACTCGTTGAGGAACGCTCGATCATGTGCCACATGCTCCTGAAACGTTTCTGGGGGCACCCTGCGAAAGAGCAGATCATAATCACTGCCCGTGAGAAACTGCAAGAGGGGAATCGTTTTCACGCGGTGAAAGGCATGTTGCAACAGCGCGAACAGGCGAGCTCGCGGCGAGGGCCCTGGCAAGTCGACCATCGCGAAGAGCTCCTGACGAAAACGTTGTTCGACCTGTTCGACGACATCCATGAAAAGGGCTTCTTTGGACGCATAGAACAGGTAAAAGGCCCCCTTTGAGATGCCAGCCGCTTCGGCAAGCTCCTCGATGTTGGTTTTGCGCAAGCCATACGCCGAAAACTGCTTGTGCCCCTGCTCAAGGAGCCTTTTGCGGATCAGTTCCTTTTCCTGTTCAGTAAAGGCTTTGGGCATGCTTCATCTTTTTCTTTCTCTGTGACTATATATTCTTTATAGTCACAGAGTTATAATACCACAAAGAAGCCTCTTGGCGCAAGATGCCATTCTTTGTGTGATGATCCTGTGCTATCGGCTGGCCGCATTGCCTCACAAAAATCTTTCTTTGTTCGCCTCAAGCATCTCTTTTCCTCCGATTCGGTCCTGGTCTCTCCTCCAAGACCGCATCTTCGCTCATCAGCCTTGAAGCAGGAGAAGCACATGTCCTACGTTAGAGAGCAAGAGGAAGAATTTTCGTGAGGCAAGCAGGGATGAGCAGTCTGTCGCCTCCGCATGCCGATCGCCTGCTGCATATTTCCAGAGGAGGGAAGAATGGAAAAGTCGTTGAGTTATCAAGCCAGACGCGAAGTGCTCCAACAGGTCGCACTTCAGTACCGTGAAGCGTCCTCGTCACAGAAACGGACGCTGCTCGATGCCTTTGTCGCAACGACTGGATACCATCGTACCTACGCCAGGTGGCTCCTCAATCATGTGGAAGAGGTAGAGCAGACGCATGGGCGCTCAAAGTTGCGCACGTATGGGCCGGACGTCCAACGCGCGCTGTTTCTGGCCTGGCACGCCGCCAACCGGATCTGCGCCAAACGCCTCATCCCCTTTCTCCCGACCTTACTAGAGGCGCTGGAGCGACATGAGCATCTCCGCCTCTCGGAGGAGTGCCGCAGGCAACTCCTTTCCATGAGTGCGGCAACGGCCGATCGCCTCCTGCGTCCTCAACGGAGACTGGGTCAGCGTGGCCTCTCCACCACACGGGCGGGAACGCTGCTCAAGCAACAGATTCCCATCCGCACGTTCGAGGAGTGGAAGGAGGCCCGACCCGGCTTTCTGGAAGCTGACCTGGTGGCCCATTGTGGCACCGATATCGAGGGAGGCTACCTGTATACCTTGACGCTCACCGATGTAGCCACAGGGTGGACGGAGTGTCTTCCCCTGCTGTATCGCAGTCAGGAAACGGTGCTGGTAGCGCTCCAACAGGCACGCCTGCTGTTCCCTTTCCGATTCTGGGCATCGATACCGATAACGGAGGAGAATTCATCAATGAGGCAGTGATCGCTTATTGCGAGCAAGCACACATCACCTTCACGCGAGGACGCCCGTACCTGAAGAACGATCAGTGTTTTGTGGAGCAGAAAAATGGCGCAATTGTGCGCCAGGTGGTCGGCCATGACCGCCTGGTGGGAGAACAGGCCTATCGGCAACTCACCGAACTCTACCGGGCGCTGCGCCTCTATGTCAACTGTTTTCAGCCCTCGATGAAACTGTTGGCGAAGCAGCGGGAGGGGAAACAAGTGCGCTACGTCTACGACTCAGCCAAGACCCCGCTGCAACGGTTGCTCCTCTCAGGTACCCTCCCTGCCCACAAGCAGAAAGAGCTGACCGAGGTGGCACAGGCGCTCGACCCCATCCGCCTCTTGCACCAACTGGAACAGTTGCAACAGGCCGTCTTCCGTTGTGCCGCCGGTTGCTCTCCTGTGATTGCACCAATCCCTTCTGTCACCATGCGCGTCTTTTCCGTGGATGATTGTAGTGTAGGAACGCTTCCTGAAGTGAGGAATGTCGCCGATCCGACAGCAAGACTCGAGACCCTGTACCGAGAGCAGGAGCGGAGAAAACGGGTGCTGGGCTGGCGGCGCACCCACAAAGGCCCCTTTGAAGGGGAGTGGGAGCAAATCTTCTCCTGGTTGGTGGCCAATCCTGAACGGAGCAGCGGCGACATCTTTCGGGAGTTGCAGCGCCGCTCCCCTGGCCGTTATCAGCCATTACAAATCCGCACCCTGCAGCGAGGGATGCGGAAAATCAGAACCTACCCGCTGGAAACCGTTAAGGACGGATGGCAAGAGGAAGTGATCCGGGGACCATCGCCCTCGCGAGTTTCCGCGGGATGCTCCACCGAAATATCCTGACCACTGCCAATTGAGCGAACCCTCGGGTGAGATTTTGGTGAGGCAATGCGCGTTTCTGCTTGGTCTCGCCATCGTGATTACCGGGCCGGAGACCTGGCTTGCAAAAGCCAATCAGTGCAACCCGCATTACTTCACGAGAGTACCAACTCCTTCCTCGTTCTCATCCCTCAGGCCCCAGATTCGGCTCACAGGTCACGCCCAAACTGGCCCAGGGAATGGCCTCCAGCCGTTCTTCGGGGATTGGCTGCCCGCAATTGGTACAGATACCATATGTCCCATTATCGATGCGTGCCAGTGCCTGTTGTACTTCGGCAAGCAACGCTTTCTCATTGTCCAGAATAGCTTGATCCTCGTCTATTTCCTGGAGATCCACCGCCTCTTCTTCCGGCTCTACAACGCCATCGCTGGCCTGGATTGCATCTTCGGAGGGCACGGGACTTCCAGTCAATGTCGCGATATGCCGCTGAATTTCAGCCTGCTTCTCTTCAAGTCGCTTTCTCATGACAGCCAGATCAATTGCCATCTCTTTGTATCCTTTCGTTGCACAGTTTATACGGGTGAGTATAAACTTATGCCTCTTTTTCCTTTTCGGCGGCCATTCCGTAAAACCGAAGAGCTGTTACAATGCGTCGAGATACGCTGCGATCAGCCCTTTCACATGTTCAGCCGTAGCTCTGCCCTTGAGCTTTCTCATACTCGCTCCGACCAGGAACATCACTGCGTTCGTCTTCCCCTTTTTATAATCCTCGACCGCTTTTGGATTACTCGCGATGACTTCTTGAATGATCGACTGTAGCTCAGTCTCGTCGATGGCATCGATGCTCCGGGAAGCTACGATGTTCTTGATCAACTCGGCAGGAACCGTCGTATCATTGTCTATCTTTTTATTCATCACCACATTTGCAATGGTTTTCGGATCCAGGCCATGCTCCTGGCCAACTTTTGCGGCCTCTTCAAAGAAGTCGGCGAGGCGTCTTTCACGAGTCAGTCGTTCCGCATCGTACTCAGTGATGTGGTAACCTTGCATAAAACGCGCTTTTTTCGCATCGGGCAATTCTGGCAGCGCCCTCCGAAATTCATCGATCTCACCCGGTTGCCAGCGGAAAGGAGGAATATCGGGTTCGGGAAAGTACCTGTAGTCCATGGCTTCCTCTTTTGAGCGTTGTCCGATGGTAATATGCCTTTTTTCGTCCCAACCCCTTGTCTCCTGGACGGGTGCCTCTCCTCGTCCCAGAAGACTGCTTTGTCTTTTCAGTTCGTAGTTGATGGCCCTCTCCACGATTGAAAATGAATTAATATTTTTGACCTCTACTTTGTAATACGGAAGATTCGTCTCACCTGCTCTGCGGAGAGAAATGTTTGGCTCGAACCGCATTTCACCTTTGTCCGGGTTCGCTGTAGCTACGTTCAAGCTGCGGATAATCTGTTGAAGTTTTTGTAGATATTCTTTGACCTGATGCTCGTTCTCAAAATCTGGTTCGGTGACAATTTCAACAAGCGGAACGCCTGAGCGGTTGAAATCTATGAGGCTGACGGCCCGGGAACCGAGGTCTTGATGCAGCAGCTTTCCGGTATCCTCCTCCATGTGGACCCTGCGGATGCGAATCTTCTTGTCGTCGCTGAGCACGATAGAGCCCCTTTGGGCAAAAGGATGCTGGTATTGGCTGATTTGATAGCCCTTGGGCAAATCGGGATAAAAGTAGTGCTTTCTGTCGAACTGCGAGAACAGCGCTATTTCGCAATTGAGGGCGAGCCCGATCAGAATACATCCCTCGATGGCCTTCGCAATTGGTACTGGCAGTGCCCCGGGAAGCCCCAAGCAAACGGGGCAGGTGTGGGTGTTTGGCTCCTGGCCAAAGTAATCGCTGCTGCACCGGCAGAACATTTTGGACGCGGTGCTCAGCTCCACGTGAACTTCCAGACCAATAACGGGTTGATACATTGCTGTTAGCGTGTCGTTCCTCATAGATCTGGCTTCCTGCTCCTCCAATCGGTGACTTGTTCATATTGATGTGCAACATTCAGGATGAGGTCTTCCATAAAGTGGGGCCCGATGACCTGCATACTTATAGGGAGGAGCTCTTTAGAAAAACTACAGCAGACACTGATACCTGGCAGCCCGGCAATGCTCGAAGGTTCGAGCAGCGCGTCGGAAACCTCGCCGAACAGCGGATGGTTTTTACTCGATCCAGCAGGCAACGCCGTGGAAGGGCTTGTTGGTCCGATTACCACGTCGACTTCCTCGAATGCTCTTGCGAAATCCTCGACGATGAGCGTTCTTACTTTCTGGGCTTTTGCGTAGTAAGCATCATAGTAGCCTGCCGATAAACTATACGTCCCGAGCATAATTCTCCTCTGCGCCTCTTCACCGAATGCGTCGCGCCCGCATCCATAGCGAATACCATCGTAACGCGCTAAATTCGAAGAGACCTCGGAACGCTGTATAATCGTGTAAACGGCAACGGCGTAGTGCGGGTCAAACAGCTTGATGCGCTTGACCCTGTGTCCGAGGCGCTCGAATTCCAGCAGGGCCGTTTGAACTGCAGTGACAATCTCCGGGTCAACCCCTTCGAAGTAGTCGTCCGAAATGCCGATGGTGACGTTCTCACGTTTTTCTTTGAGCAGTTCCCGGTATGGCTTTGTTGGCAGGGGCGATGAGGTGGCGTCCAGCGGGTCATGCCCGGCTAAAACCTCCAGCATGAGCGCGGCGTCTTCGACTGATTTTGTGATCGGGCCGGGACTATCCAGGGATGAGGCCATGGCAATGAGGCCATGGCGGCTCACTCTTCCATATGTTGGCTTCAACCCCACGACGCCGCACCACCCGGCGGGTTGTCGGATTGATCCGGCGGTTTCAGAACCGACGGCGGCTATGGCCTCATCGGCTGCCACACTCACCGCCGCCCCACCGGATGAGCCCCCCGGTAATCTCTCGATGTTCCAGGGGTTGCGGCTGGCACCAAAATCGGATGTCTCGGTCGAGGACCCGTGCGCAAATGCATCCATATTGGTCTTCCCCAGGCTGACTGCTCCCGCCTCAGTGATCAGGCGGACAGCAGTCGCATCGTATGGGGGCACGAAATTCTTTAAGACATTGCTAGAGGCAGTAGTTCTCACCCCGTTTGTACAGAAGTTGTCTTTGATCGAAATGGGGATCCCCAGTAAATCCCGAACCTCGCCGCTGCCTAACAGGAAGTCGGCTTTTCGGGCCTGTTCCAAAGCCTGTTCCTCGGTTAGGGTAACAAATGCGTGAAGCTCTGGCTCAACTGCTCTGATTCTCTCAAGACATGCGCTTGTCAGTTCGCTTGAGGAGAACCTCTTTTCTTGGAGACCCTTGCTGGCTTCCGCGACGGTAAGTTCATACAGTTCCATTGTTATTCCTCAAGAATTGCGTCTACCACGATATATCCGTTGTGCGTTTCTGGCGCGTTCCCCACAGCAGCCTCCTGGGAAAGTGGAGCTGATACGGTATCATCTCGCGTAATATTGGTAAGACCGGTTACCTGGCTCGTAGGTTCAACTTTTTCCGTAGGTATTTCATTCAGCCTATCGATGTACAAAAGTGTTTCGGTAAGTTGTTTCCCGAGTATTTCCAGGCGCTTTTCATCCAGCGGCAGGTTCGCAAGCTTAGCCACGTGTTCAACGTCGATTTCCAAACTTCCCTCTCCTCCTGTTCACTCCCTCAGCTTCTTTTCCACGCTCTTGAGCAGCACCGCATTGGTCGCCACCGTCAGGGAACTGGCGCTCATGGCCAGTCCGCCCACCTCCGGCGCGAGCAGGATGCCAAAGGGGGAGAGCACCCCAGCCGCGACGGGGATGGCGATCAGGTTGTAGATGGCGGCCCAGAACAGGTTCTGCTTCATCTTGGTGACGGTGGCCTTTGAGAGCCGGATGGCGGCCAGTACATCCAGCGGGTCGCTGCGCATCAACACCACCTCGGCGGTCTCGATGGCGACACCAGTTCCCGCGCCGATGGCGATGCCCAGGTCTGCCTGGGCCAGCGCCGGTGCGTCATTGACCCCGTCGCCCACCATCGCGGTGAACAGCCCCTCGCCCTGAAGCTGTTTCACGTAGTTGGCCTTGTCGGCGGGCAGGACCTCGGCAAACACGCGGTCAATCCCCAGTTCGCGCCCGACGGCCTCAGCGGTGCGCCGGTTGTCTCCGGTCAGCAGCGCGACCTGAATGCCCGATGCTTTGAGTCGGGCAATCGTCTCGTGAGCAGTTGCCCGTACACGATCGGCAACTGCGACCAGGCCGACCGCCTGGCCGTTCAGCGCCACCAGCATCGCCGTTTTCCCCTCGGCCTGCAGCGCGGCCAGCTCCTCCTGTTCGGCGGGCTGCAACTGAATCTGGTGCTCTGCCAGCAGCTTCGGTGTCCCGACTACTACAGTCCTGCCATCCACCTGTGCCTGGACGCCTCCCCCGGCAATCGCCTGGAACTGGCTGTAGGAAAGCCTCGCGAGCCGGCGATCTTTCGCGCCCTCCACTATGGCGCTCGCCAAGGGATGCTCGGAGTCTGCTTCCGCCGTGGCTGCCACCTGCAGCAACCGGTTTTCGTCCAGACCCGCCAGTTTCCCAACCGCGAAAGCGATGATGTTGGTGACCTCCGGTTTGCCCTCGGTCAGGGTTCCCGTCTTATCAAAGATGATGGCCTGGATTCTGGAGGCCTGTTCGAGGGCCGTCGCGTTTTTGATCAGGATGCCATCCCTGGCTCCGATGCCAGTGCCCACCGCGACCGCCGTCGGCGTCGCCAGACCAAGCGCATCGGGGCAGGCGATGACCACCGCCGTGACGGCGAGCGTCAGCGCGAAGAGGGCCGTCTGCCCGATCACGAAGAACCACACCAGAAAGGTCAGCACGCCGGCGCTCACTGCCGCCAGGACCAACCACTCTGCCGCCCGGTCCGCCAGCCTCTGGGCGGGCGCTTTGGAGTTCTGCGCCGTCTGCACCAGCTGCACGATCTGGGCAAGCGCCGTATCACTGCCGACTTTCGTTGCCCTGAAACGTAAGGAACCGGACCCATTGAGTGTGCCGCCGATCACCTCATCGCCAGGCTCTTTGCTGACGGAAATGCTCTCACCGGTCACCATGCTCTCGTCAATGGAGCTCTCGCCCTCGGTCACGAGACCATCGACCGGCACTTGCTCCCCAGGACGAAGCAGGAGCAGGTCGCCCACCTGCACCTGTGCGACTGGCACCGTCTCCACCTCTCCCGTGGGCTGGATGATATTGGCTTGTGCGGGCGCAAGGCGCAGGAGGGCACCCAGCGCATCGGAAGAGCCGCGGCGGCTGCGCATCTCCATCCAGTGCCCAAAGAGCACGAAGGTCACGAGCATGGCCGCCGCGTCATAGCTCGTCTCTATGCGCGGGGCGAATGCGGTGACAAAGACGCTGAAGCAGTAGGCCACCAGCACCCCCAGGCTGACCAGCACATTCATGTCGAGGGTGCGATTGCGTAAGGCGCGCCAGGCCCCGGAGTGAAAGATCCAACCGCCCCACCAGACCACCGGGGTGGCAAGCACGAGCAGCACCCAGTCGGGGCTGATGCCGAAAGGGGTAGGCAGGTGCAGCTTGAAGAGACTCGTGCCCAGGGGAGAGTACAGGATGACGGGGATGGTCAGCACCAGCGACACGAAGAAGTGGGCGCGCATGTCGGCTTCCATGGCCCGTGCCATGGCCGGGTCACTCATGTCATGGCCCATCATGTGGTGGTCCACGATCCCCATCTCCATCTTCTCGTGGGCCGCATGATCTTCCACGGCGGGATGTCCCGTCGTCCCGTGAGCATGGACCGCTTCTGATCGTAGTGGAACAGTGGCGCCCCGCCCGGGGAATCGGGTGAGGGGTTCTCCACAGGGAAAGCCGCAATCCTCGACCAGCTCGCGCAGCTCTGCCTCGCTGAGACGCGTCTCATCATAGGTAATGGTGACCGTCTGCGAGACATAGCTCGCCGCTACCTGTGCGATTGGTTCCAGCTTGCTCAGGTGTTTCTCGATCTCGCGAGTACACCCGGCAAAGTTCAGCCCTTTGACCGGCAAGGTCACGGTTCTCATCTCTTCACTCCTCCTTCCAGCCTGCCTTCGCGAAGGCGATAGGGAGGAGTCTGCGCCCTGACTGGTCCCGATCACAATCGCATCATAGTGTGTAGCTTGTGGCATCCCAATGTTCTCCTTTTTTTGAGCGCAGGCGCTTATGTGCCTCGGGCTTCCTCAAAGATCTGGATCCACGCTTCAAAATTGTCTGCAATCTGTGTGGCCGCCTCCTCTTGAGAGATACGTTTGGCCTCAACATCGACCAGGGGCTGCAAGAAACTCGTTCGCCCGACCGCGAACCCGATGAACCCGGCAACGCTCGCCGCTGTCTTCAGCCAGTGCACGACCCGGTCTCGCTCTGCACCTCGTCCCAGCACAATGAGACCCGCGGTGTCCCGTCCACCGCGCCGAGCCACCTCCACCAGCTTGACAGCATCTTCCCGGCGAACAAGCCCTTCGACCTTCCAGACATCTGGCTCCACCCCGGCGTCCTGCAGCGCCTGCATCATCAAGCGTGGCCGGAGCTGCAGGTCATAGGCGTTGGTGTCCCCCTCAACCTGTTCCAGTTGCCTCGGTGAGGCTGGCACCAGCAGTTCGAACATGAACAGCGTCTGTGCCTGGTGCAGATAGTCCGATAAGCGTTTGAGGCGACCGGCCTGGCGCTGGTTGAGAGCCGCATCTCCTGCGGGATTGTAGCGCACAAGGACTTTGGCGAAGGTGGGATGAAAGGCCTCAATATGCTGCGCAAAGTCCTCCCCATAGGCGAACTCGAACTCCTCCTGGCCGCTCTTCTCGACGGACATCGCCGTAATATAGCCCTTGCTGGCAGCATCGCGCAGGATGGCAGCACCAAATTCCTCGTCAACCAGCAGACCAACGCGATCCTGTGGCACGTGGTCCGCAATGGCCTGCTGGAAGCCTGCATAGATGACCTGCTTACTGTTGGCAACAGTGACCATCTGCTCCACATTCAGCGGTTCTTTCCAGCCGAAGAGTCCCGAGATGTAGGACGCGCGGTGGTCGAACGGGAGGATGTAGAGCGGTCTTGTATAGCCCGTGATCATGTAGAACTCCTTCTTCGCCAGGAGGGGCCTCTCCCTCCGTCGATGGCAACGGCTTCGGTCTGGCGCTATGAGTCGCGGACATGCGGAGGCGACTAGCAGCCTCCGCCACGCCTTCCTTAGCTTGCTCCCGACACTTCCATCGTCTTGACGGTGATCTGCCTGGGTTGGACGCCCTCAGCTTTAGGAATGCGCACCGTGAGCACGCCATTTTCGTAACAGCGGGACCAAGAAGGAGGGCTAGGCCTCCGCGCTGATCTGGAGGACTCGCACGCCCCGCATGTCCAGGAAGTAGCGTCCCTTGATCTGTGCCACACGGATGAGCACCGTGTCGCTGACAGGGCAGCGGAGAACCGTCCCCATGCCATGCATGTAGGCGGCGGTCGCACCCATCGCCATAGTGGCTCCGCAGTCGGTGCAGGTTATCTGGGCCATCGTCATTTCATAGGGGAAGATCTCTTGCAGGATGCCCGCAGCGGCATTGCCATCCAGCTTGTTCTCCATCATCTTTCTCCTGTCGGTCCGAATCGTTCGGTCTTGGTGTGTGCTGGCACGTGTCCAAGTGCGACGAGACCGGCTGCGGCCGTTTCCACGAACGGGGTGGGGCCGTAGATGAATGTCAGGGGATGTTGATCGAGCGGCCAGGCCACCTCACGCAGGATGTCCGTATCGATGCGGCGGGCATAGCCCGTCCAGCCAGGCGGGTGTGAACGGGTCGAGGTATGCACCACCTCCAGCATCTGGTCTGCCTCGTCCAGGCGCGTGAGTTCCTCGCGGTAGATGATGTCCTCAAACGAGCGCGAGGAGTAGAGCAAGCGGGTCGGCACGGTGCTGCCTATGGCAGTCCGGTGGCGGATCATTGCCATCAAGGGCACGATGCCTGATCCCCCGGCGACCAGTAGCAGCGGTCCGCCCATAGACATAGACGCCTCCCAGACGAAGTAGCCGCCGATGGGGCCGCGCAGTTCCAGTTTGTCCCCGACGCGCAGTTCCTCGGTGAGGTAGGGGGAGACCTCGCCATCATCGAGCCGTTCGACGGTGAGCGTGACGCGCGGTGCCTCCTCGGGCGGCGAGGCGATCGAATAGCTGCGCTCGGCCTGGTAGCCGTCCTCGGCGGTGAGCCGCACATCCACGTGCTGCCCCGCTCGGTGCCCCATCCAGTTGGGCAGAGCGAGCGTGATGCTCTTCGTCCGTGGCGTTTCTGGCCCCGTGGCGACCACCTCGCCGAGTTGCCAGGTCAGTCGCCCCAATAGCGTTCTTCTTTCCATGGATCTCCGTGATTGTTGTAGCCCAGCGACTCCCAGAAGCCCGGCTCATCTTCAGCAACTAAGCGCAGGCCGCGCACCCACTTGGCGCTCTTCCAGAAGTAGAGGTGCGGCACCAGCAGGCGTGCCGGGCCGCCGTGTTGCGGCTCGAGCGGCTGGCCTTCATAGGTGTCGACCACCTAGGCCTGCCCAGTGCGTATCGAATTTCGACCACTTCGTCACGCAGTGGATGTCTTTTGTCACTGTCTCGCGCGGCAGCGCGTGAAATTCCTCCCAACTCCAGCGTTTGGGCTGATCGACTTCCCCCACAATGGAAAAAGACCAGTTCGCCAGCGGTGTATGCGGCGTCGGCCCCGCCGAAAGCACGGGGAAGCCGCGCTCCAGATATTGTCGCGGCGGGGGTCGTCCGCTCTCGTCACCGGGCTTGCGGCGGCAGCGAAACCCGCGCGAGATGAATCCTCCACTCATGTGATTACCTCCTGCTCTCCTTTCTTTCAGAACTGATATCAAATCCGTTTAAGTAGTGTCAATCAGTGTGGACTTCAACTCTTTTAGCCATAGCTCCATTATACGTTATCTAAACGGATTTGATATGATGCACCTGCGTGCAAGATGTGCCTTCTTCGCCCCGGCTGAGGCGCCTCAAGTTCTCTGCTGCTAGCATAAGCTGGAAGTGTCAAGAAAACGTTATGAGCAGCGTTATGAACGGAAAGTGTTTCCACGATGAACAATAAAAAAGCGCCGCCGTCCTTCGCAATGGACGACGGCGCATAATGCGTGTAAGCCGTGGTACTACCTTGATTTTTCAATCCCCACAAGGATGAGCCGAGGTGCAACTGCTCGCCAGGTCGGGCGTCCCGGGTGCCGCACAAGGATCATCATCCAGGCAAAATCACGCCGCAGTTGCACCAACCCCTGGACTGGCAACGGCGGGTGCCGCCACAAGTCGGGCAGTCGCTCGCTGTTGGCGAGCTTGCGGTTCTCGCCTCCGTTGAGCAAAGCCCGACCCTGCCGGAATCGGCTTGCCAATGATGACATTCTCCTTGAGTCCCACCAGGTGATCCGTCTGAGCCTCTATGACTGCCTCTGTCAAGACGCGTGTGGTCTCCTGGAAGGAGGCTGCCGCCAGGAAGCTGTCCGTATTGAGCGACGCCCTGGTGACTCCTGATAGCACCGTTTGGGCGGTCGCAGGCTCACCACCTTCTGCCAGGACTCGCGCGTTGGCATCTGCAAAGGCAAAACGATCCACCAGATCATCGGGCAACATCTCGGTGTCCCCTGGTTCGTCCACCTTCAAGCGGCGGAGCATCTGCCGGACAATCACTTCGACGTGCTTATCATTCAGGTACACACCCGTGTTACGGTAGACGCGTTGCACCTCTTTGACCAGGTACATCTGCACGGCCTCGCGTCCCTGGATGCGTAAGACATCCTGTGGATCGCGCTGGCCCGACGTGAGCGGTGCCCCTGCCCGGATCTTCTGGCCGTTGCTCACCGCGATGCTCCGCGCAGCAGGGAGAGCATATGAACGCTCCTCGTGCTCCTCGAAGCGAATGCCGAGCCGTCCATCGGCGTCGATGAGCACCTCACCCTCGGTGCGTGCCCGTACAGGGAGAGGGTCTCCGCCTTCTTCGGCAGGCACGCGCGCAATGACCTGGTCTTTGCTTACCCGTTCCTGATTTTCGGCCATTACCTGACTGCCTTCAGGCAGTGGGTACTCGTCGAAGAAGACACTGGTGGAGACGACGCGCACTGTGCGGGCGCCTGAGTTCTCGTCCTTCGTGATCTCTACCACACCATCGATCTCACTCAACTCGGCCTTGTCTTTCGGCACACGCGCCTCGAAGAGTTCCTCTACGCGCGGCAGGCCCTGAGTGATGTCTCCTTGCGCTCCTGCAATACCACCCGTGTGGAAGGTACGCAGCGTCAACTGCGTGCCAGGCTCACCGAT
>Ga0070708_100002040_pt1 | contig 15545 bp, 10 predicted proteins | sample KBSK5503metaG_FD_65469 | JGI IMG/M metagenome (GOLD analysis project Ga0070708, IMG submission 65469) | Corn, switchgrass and miscanthus rhizosphere microbial communities from Kellogg Biological Station, Michigan, USA - KBS K5-50-3 metaG | ecosystem: Host-associated > Plants > Roots >... | reverse complement strand
GCGCTCGTCACGGGGCTCGGGGTCGGCGCGGTGTATGCGCTCATCGCGTTCGGGATCTCGCTCGTCTACGCGACCAGCCGCACGCTCAACTTCGCGCACGGCGAGGTGCTCACCGTCGGGGTGTTCCTCGCTCTCACCGCCGTCTACTTCGATCTGCCGCCGTGGCAAGGGATCATCATCGGGATCGCCGGCGCGGTCCTGCTCGGCGTCGTGCTGGCGAAGGTCGTGTTCACGCCGCTGCGCCGGTCGCCGGAGTCGCTCGCGTGGCTCCTCGGGCTCCTGATCGTCGCGTCGATCATCGCCAACGTCTCGGCGCGGATCTGGGGATCGCGCGCGTACAGCGCAGAGCAACTCGGCATCGGGCACGCGCTCGGCGCCGACTCGGTGTTCCAGTGGGGCGGCGTCGTCTTCCCCAAGATCTACGTGTGGCTGTTCGTCACCGGGGTCGTGATCATGGTCGTGCTCGATCTCATGATCCGGCACACGGCGTTCGGGCGCGCCGTGCGCGCGGTGGCGCACAACCGACGGACCGCGGCGCTCATGGGGATCGACACCGAGCGCACGATGGTCTACGCGTTCGCGCTCGCGGCCGGGCTCGGCGCCATCGCGGGGATCATGTTCTCGCCGCTCACGTTCGTACAGGTGCAGCTCGGATCGTTCTTCACGTTCAAGGGCCTGGCGGCGGCGGTTCTGGGCGGGCTCGGCTCGGCGCGCGGCGCGTTCATCGGCGGCCTCGTGCTCGGCGTCGTCGAGCAGGAGGCCTTGGTCTACGTGCGCGCGGGCTATCGCGACGCGATCGCGTTCGGCGTGCTGATCCTGGTGCTGATGCTGCGGCCGGCCGGGATCATGGGGCGCGTCGTCGAGGAACGACATTGAGACCCGACGCCCGCAAGCGCCTCTGGTTCGCGGTCCTGCTGCTGTTGCCGTTCGTGTTCCGCGACGACCTCTCGCGATTCGCGCTGGCGCGCGTCGGTGCGTTCGCGATCGCGGCGACCGGCATCGCGATCGTCAGCGGTCTGGCAGGCCAGATCTCGCTCGGGCACGCCGGGTTGATGGCGGCCGGCGCCTACGGGTCGGCCGGACTTGCGGTCCACGCCGGCTGGCCGTTCGCGGCGGCGTTCGCGATCGGAACCTTGCTCGCGGCGGTGGTCGGCGTCGCGTTCGCGGTGCCGTCGCTGCGCGTGCGCGGGCAATACCTCGCTCTCGCGACGCTCGGCGGCGGGTTCATCATCTGGCAGATCGTGCGCGAATTGGGCTCGCTAACCGGGAGCGACTTCGGCCTCGCGGGGGTTCCACCGCCGAGCTTGCTCGGGAGCACGCTCGGGCCCCTCGGTTCGGCGGTGCTCGCGATGGCGCTGGCCGCCCTCGCGCTGTTCGCGGCCGGCAACATCGAACGGTCGCGCGCGGGGCGCACGTTCCGCGCGGTGCGCGACAGCGAGACCGGCGCGTTCGCGTCGGGGATCTCCGTTTATCGCGCGAAGCTGACGGCGTTCGTCGCGTCGGCGCTTCTGGCCGGCGCGGCCGGAGCGTTGTTCGCGCACACGGAGGGCTTCATCGCGCCGGGCCAGTTCGACCCCGCTCAGTCCTTCTTGCTCGTGCTCGCGGCGGTGCTCGGCGGGATCGCGTCGCCCTACGGAGGCGCGCTCGGGGCGCTTCTGATCCTCGGGCCGTCGGACCTGTTCCCGGCGGCGTTCTCGTGGCTCGAGCGATACCAGATCGTGGCGTGGGGTCCCGTCGCACTGCTGGTCGTCTTCCGCTGGCCCGATGGGGTCGTCGGTGGCGTTCGGACGCTCGTGCGTCGGTGGCGCAGGCCCGCTGCGATCAAACCCGAACCCCACTCGGGCGCAGAGGCGCTTCTACCGGTGACAGCCGCTCCCAAGGGGGAGCCGCTGCTCGTGGCTCGCGGCGTGACGAAGTCGTTCGGCGGGTTGCGCGCGCTGCATGAAGTGGACCTCGAGGTCGCCGCCGGAACGATCCACGCACTCATCGGGCCCAACGGCAGCGGCAAGACGACGTTGCTCGACTGCATCACCGGCGTGATCCGAGCCGACAAGGGTGATGTCTCTTTGGCCGGACAACGCATCGACGGTTCGGCGCCTCACCGGATCGCGGCCCTGGGCGTCGGGCGCACCTTCCAGCAGGTCGCGCTCTTCGGCACCATGACCGCGACCGAGAACGTTCTCACCGGTGCGCACGTGCGTCTGCACGGCGGAGCCGGCAGCGGCGCCCTGGGGTTCGACCGCGACGTGGGCGCGGTCGCCGAAGCACACGCCATCCTCGCGACGGTCGGGCTCGCCGGACACGAAGACGAGCTCGCGAAGGCGCTCTCGTACGGGCAGCGCAAGCGCCTCGAGCTCGCGCGCGCCCTCGCCTTGCGTCCTTCGCTGCTGCTGCTCGACGAGCCGGCCGCCGGGCGCAACGAGCCGGAGATCCTCGAGCTCGGACGTTTCCTGAAACGGCTCCGGACGGCCGGCCTCACGATCGTTCTGGTCGAACACCACATGAACTTCGTGTTGTCGCTCGCCGATGTGGTGACCGTCCTCGACGAAGGCCGTGCGGTGGCGCACGGGGACCCCGCGACCGTCCGCAACGACCCGGCCGTGATCGAGGCTTACCTCGGAGCGACCGTTGCCTAGCGCGCGGAAACGACCGGCCGGAAAACCGGTGACCAAGAGAGCTGTAGCCAAGAAGCCGGCGGAAGAAGCGACGCTTCCGCCGTTCGACTTGCTGACGGTCGACGGACTGCACGCCTCCTACGACGGAGCAACGGAGGTTCTCCACGGCGTGTCGATCGAGGTGCGCGAGCACGAGATCGTCACGATCCTCGGCTCGAACGGAGCCGGGAAGACGACGTTGGTCGCGGCGATCTCCGGGCTCGTGCCGTACGTCCGGGGCAGCGTGCGGTTCCAGGGTGAGGACGTCACCGCTATGCCGCCGCACGCGATAGTCGGTCGGGGGATCATCGAGGTTCCCACTGGCCGCGAGGTCTTCCCCGACCAGACCGTGACCGAGAACCTGCTTCTCGGTGCCCACGCGTACCGGTCGGATCGGCCCCGCGTGCGGCGGAACCTCAGCGACATGCTGGCCCGGTTCGAGGTTCTCGGACGGCGCCGCGACCAGCTCGCGGGCTCGCTGTCGGGCGGGGAGCAGCAGATCTTGTCGATCGCCCGCGGGCTGATGGGGCGGCCCCGGCTGATGATCCTCGACGAGCCTTCGATGGGGCTCGCTCCGATCCTGGTCACTCAGGTCTTCGATCTCCTGAAGGAGATCTGGCGCGAGGGAACCACCTTGTTGCTGATCGAGAAGCTCGCTCATCTCGCGATCTCTTTCTCGCACCGGCTGTACGTGCTCGAGCTCGGATCGCTGGTGCTGGAGGGCGCTGCCGGTGAGCTGGCCGGTGACCCTCGCGTCGAAGAGGCGTACCTCGGCCGCCGGGCGTGGGCGGAGGAGCTCGCCGGCGACTGAATGGCGCCGAATCGGGACGTCCGGCGCATAGCGGCAGGGACGGGGGTAGGGGAGAACCGCATAACCGGTTCGTGCGTCGAACGTTATACTTGTGCAGCCCCGAAACCGCTGGTCAGAGGCCTGAATATGCGACGAATCATCCGGGGGGCCCTCGTCGGGTTCCTTTTCACCTTGACGGTCGGCGTCTGGCCGGCCGGAGCGAACGTTTCCGGAGTAAGCATTACCAGTCCCGCACAGAGTCAGGTCCTGGCGGGTTCCTACGGCTCCGATGGATCGCCGAGCGGCTTCGTCAAGCAGCTCTCCGGCAGGGCGACGACGAGTTGCAACTCGGGCTTCCAAAGCGTCACGCTCAAGGCGACCGGCCCGTCCGCGTACAGCAAGACCTTCAACGTTTCACCGCCGAGTTCCAACGGCACGTACAATTTCAGCGCGAACTGGGACACGTCGGATCTCCGTAACGGCGTCTACACCGTGCGGATCGATGTCGCCGAGGGTCCGGACGGGGTCCTCACCTCGTGCGGTCAGAGCGGCTCGGCGTACGTGACGGCGAAACTCGCCAACCCACCGGCGGCTCCGGCGTGGAACGGATCGCCGACCGCGAATCCGGACGGCTCGGCGAACGTGACCTTCTCCTGGAAGAAGAACCCCGAGCTCGACGTGATCGAGTACCACATCATCCGTGGCGGCGCGGACGGCACGAAGGTGGCGATCGTGTCGGCCGCGAACCCCGGGAGCTCGGGCTGCACGCTGTCGAGCGACACCTACACATGCACCGACCCAGCATCGAACTTCCCGGCGTCGTACGACGGCAACTACGCGTACGTGATCAAAGCGTTGCGCACCCGACCCGATTACAACACGAACGAAGACCCGAAGCCGCAGTGCGCCACGAACAGCGACCCCTGTGTGGTCTCCGCGTCGAGTGACGTTCGTCAAGTGACACTGACGGCTCCGACGCCTACCCCGACGCCTACCCCGACCGGCTCGCCCACCGGCGGCCCCACGACCACCCCGTCGCCGGGAAGCTCGCCGACCACCGGCGTGCATGGTTTGCCGCGGGGTGGCGGAACCACAAGCGTCTTGTCCTACGGAGGAACCGGCGGTGGAGGCGCGACCTTCAACGACTTCTACAGCGGGACGTACGACGAGAACCTGCCCTACCAGCCGAAGACACTGATCGTCGGCGACGGAACATCGACGCCGGGAAGCCAGGTCGAGGCGGCCGCGGTTTCCAACCCGGCCCCCAACTTCCGTACGATCATGCTGCCGGTCGCCGGTGGACTGCTCGCGTTCCTATCGGCGGCTCACGTCCGCCGGCTCCTCGTCCACTTCTAAGCGGCCCGCTTCACCCGATCCGCTCCAAAACGAGCTTCACCGCGTGCGCGGCGTCGTCGGCGCGCAGCAACGGGTCGATCGTGAGCCCCGGCCGTTGCAGCGTCCACGTCGCGATCCCGACGACCGGACGTCCAACCTTCAGCGCCAGCGCGATCTCTGACAGCGTCCCGAACTCGCCGCCGACCGCGATCAGCGCGTCCGAGGCCCGCGCAACGAGCGCGTTGCGCGCCTCGCCCATCCCCGTCGGGATGGCGACGTCGACCCACGGGTTCGCGTCCGATCGGTCCTCGCCGGGAAGGATGCCGATCGTCGTCCCGCCGGCGCTCTTCGCGCCGCGGCACGCCGCGGTCATGACCCCCCCGAGTCCACCGCACACGACCACCGCTCCGCGTTCGGCCAGCAACCGCCCGATACGTTCGGCGATCGCTTCCTCCTCGGCCGTTGCCGAGGCGGCCCCGACCACACCGACGTAGGCGGTCACCGAACGACCTTGAGGGCGCGCTCACCCAGGATCGTGGCGAGCAGTCGGATCGCGCCATGCTTGTCCAGCGGCTCGTTGCCGTTCCCGCATTTCGGCGACTGGACGCACGAGGGGCAGCCGCGCTCGCACCGGCAGCCGCTGATCGCTTCGAGCGTCGCGCGCAGATGCTCCGCTCCGGCTTCGAACCCCCGCTCGGCGATCCCGGCGCCGCCCGGGTAACCGTCGTAGATGAAGACCGTGCACGCGCCGGTGTCCTGGTGCACCGGCGTCGACACACCGCCGATATCCCACCGGTCGCACATCGCGAAGAGCGGAAGCAACCCGATGCCGGCGTGCTCGGCGGCGTGCGCGGAGCCGGCGACATCGGCCGCCTCGATCCCGGCGTCCGTGAGCAGCTGGTCGGGAACCGTGTACCAGACGGAACGCGTCTCGAGCGTCTGCTCGGGAAGGTCCAAAGGCGTGACGTCGAGCATCTCGCCGGTGTAGATGCGCTTCCGCACGTAGGACGTGACCTGGTTCGTCACCTCGACTCGGCCGAAGAACAGGTCGACGGCGCCCGCACGCCCTTTGCGCTCGGCCTCCAGGATCCGGATGTCGGTGATGTCGCGCGGCTGCGTGTAGAAGTCCTCGTCCGAACGGGCAACGAGCGCGACCTTCGCCTCGAGATCGAGCCCCTCCACCCGGAACTGGCGTCCTTGATGGATGTAGATCGCGCCCTGATGCACTGCGAATGGAGCGCGCGATTCGTCGACGGTTCCCATCAGCGCGCCGGTCTCGCCGTCGACGATCGACACGATCCCTCCGGCCGATCGTACGTCGACGTCGTGCGCCGGCGAGCCCTTCCCCGCCCAGAAGCGCTTCCCGCCGCGCGATCGCAGGCGCTTGTCGGCTTCCATCCGAGCGACCGCCTCGCCGAAACCGGGGCCGAAGAACCGTTCATCCTCTTCCACGAGCGGCAGCTCGTAGGCGGCGCACGCGAGGTGAGGCTCCATCACGTTCGGGTTGCCGTGGTCGATCAGAGCCGATTCGTGCGGCCGGCCGAAGATCTCCTCCGGATGCGTGACGAGGTACTGGTCGAGAGGATCGTCGCCGGCGACCAGCACCGCGAGCGAGGCCTGCCGGGCCCGGCCCGCGCGACCGGCTCGCTGCCACGTGCTCGCGACCGTGCCCGGATAACCGGCGAGCACGCATGCATCCAATCCACCGACGTCGATCCCGAGCTCGAGCGCGTTCGTGGCCGCGACCCCGAGCAGCTCGCCGTCGACGAGTGCCTCCTCGAGCGCGCGGCGCTCTTCGGGCAAGTAGCCCGCGCGATACGCGGCGACCCGGTCGGCGAGGTCGGGGCGCTCTCGCTCGAGCCGGTCGCGGGCGAACGACGCGACGAGCTCGGCGCCCTTGCGCGACTTCGCGAACGCGATCGTTCGAACGCCTTCGCCGACGAGCGCCGAGAACAGCTCTGAGGCTTCGGCGTTCGCGCCCCGGCGCGCGCCGGACGCCTCGTCGATGATCGGCGGGTTCCACAGCGCGAAGTGCTTTTCGCCGCGCGGCGACGCGTCCTCCGATACGGCCTCGAAATCGAGGCCGGTGAGGCGCGACGCGAGTTCGGCCGGGTTGCCGATGGTGGCCGACGCCGACACGAAGAGCGGCTCGGAACCGTAACGCGCCGCGATCCGCCGCAACCGGCGCAACACGTTCCCGACGTGCGAGCCGAAGATGCCGCGCAGAGCGTGCATCTCGTCGATCGCCACGACGCTGAGGTGCCGGAAGAAAGTCGCCCAGCGATCGTGCTGCGGAAGGATGCCGTAATGAAGCATGTCTGGATTCGTGATCATGAGGTTCGCGTTGCGGCGGACCCACTGACGGTCCTGGCTCGATGTGTCGCCGTCGTACACGGCGGCCCGAACGGCGGGAACAGCGAACGAGCGGATCGACCGGAGCTGGTCCTGCGCGAGCGCCTTCGTCGGGAACAGGAAGATTGCGGTGGCGTGCGGGTCAGCGGCGAACCGCTCGATCGTGGCGAGCTGGTAGACGAGACTCTTCCCGCTCGCCGTTCCGGTCGCGACCGCGACGTGGCGGCCGGCTCGGGCCGCCGTCAGCGCGTCGGCCTGATGCCGCCAAAGCCCTTCGACGCCGAGCTTCCGCAGCCGGACCGTGATCTCCGGAGAGAGGGCGACGTCCGTCGAGGCGTCCGGTTCTCGCGCCGGCAGCCGTTCGAGATGCGCGAGGCGGTCCTGTCCGTCTTCGCTTTGCCGGAGTCGCTCGAGAAGATCGAGCAGTTCCATGGGGGAATCGTATAGGCCCCGAGAGACGCCGACGGGTCTGGTAGGGTCGCGACGTGGCGGAGGACGGTCCCGTCATCGACGCGCAGTCGCTACGCCGAGGGTGGAAGTACATCGCTCTTGCCGCGGCGATCTGCCTCCCGGCGGCGTTCCTGCGCTTCGACCTGTTCTCGATAAACACCGGCGTCGACACCCTCCTGTTCGGAGTGGCGATCCTGGGCGCGGCCTTCCTGTTGTCGTGGGGGGCGGAGGTCGCCCAGCTCGACATCTCGCAAGCACTCGCGATCGCGTTCCTCGCGTTCATCGCCGTGCTGCCCGAATACGCGGTCGACCTCGTCTTTGCGTGGAAGGCCGGCACGCAGGATCGCATCGCCGCGGCGACCGGCATCATCCCGAGCACCTGCGGCGCGACCGGCGGCACCGTGGATCACTGCCGCAACTTCGCGATCGCGAACATGACCGGCGCGAACCGGCTTCTCATCGGCGTCGGCTGGGCGGTGGTCGTGCTGATCTGGTGGCGAAGGAGCGGAGAGAAGCAGGTCCACCTCGGCGAAAACCGCTACACCGAGATCGGCTTCCTCCTCGTCGCCTCGCTCTGGGCGTTCACCATCCCGATCCGCGGCTACCTGAGCCTGCTCGACCTCGTCGTGCTGGGAAGCGTGTTCGTCGCGTACGTGTGGCACGCGGCCGTGCAGGAATCCGAGGAACCCGAGCTGGTCGGACCGCCGCTTGCCGTTGCCGCGCTGCCGGTCCGTAAACGCCGGGCGGTCACGCTCGGGATGTTCGCGTTCGCGGCCGGGATGATCCTCGCTTCCGCGGAGCCGTTCGCGCATGGGCTTGTGACGACCGGCGAGCAGTTCGGTATCGACAAGTTCCTGCTCGTTCAGTGGCTGGCGCCGCTGGCGTCCGAGGCGCCGGAGATGATCATCGCGATCCTTTTCGTTCTCCGCTCGAAGCCGGGTGCCGGTCTGGGGACGCTCGTGTCGTCGAAGGTCAACCAATGGTCGCTGCTCATCGCGACGCTGCCGCTCGTCTACGCGATCGCACACCGCGCGATCGTTCCGATGGAGCTCGACCCGCGGCAGGTCGAGGAGGTCTTGCTAACGGCGGCGCAATCCGCGTTCGCCATCGCGGTGATCGCGAGCTTGTCGCTGTCGCGCGGTGAAGCGATGATCTTGCTCGTCGCGTTCCTCGCCCAGTTCGGCTTCGAGTCGACGACGATCCGTTACGGCTTCTCGGGCTTCTACGTCGTCGCGGCTCTGGTGTTGATCACCGTCCACGGTGAGAACCGGCGCGGGATCGTCGCCGCGCTTCGGGCGGCTTTCACACCGCCGTGGAGAGCGGGACGCGCGAAGAAGGCGGCGAGCTAGGAGGCGACGGAGACCGGCGCGTTCGCTTGCGCAGCCGGGAGGATGAGCGAGAACGTCGCGCCGCCACCGGGCGTGCTCTCTACCGTCAGCGTTCCCCCCACCGCGTGCGCGAGCTGGCGAGCGATGTAGAGGCCGAGGCCGCTGCCGCTCGTCGTACGGGTCATGTGATCCCCGAGCCTCTTGAACCGTTCGAAGATGCGCTCGGTCTCGTGCGCGGGGATGCCGGGGCCGTGGTCGGTCACCGTGACCTCGATGCGGTCATCCGTGCGCGACACGCCGATGTCGACGGGCTCCGCTGTAGGTGAGTACTTGAGCGCGTTCGATACCAGGTTGGTGACGATCTGTTCGGTCCACAGCTCGTCGCCCCTCGTGCTGAGCGCCGAGCCGGTCGTCGCGTATCGGATCGTTCGCTTCGAGTACGCGGTCCGGAAGTCGTCGACGACCTTGCCCACGACGCACGCGACGTCGACCTCCGCGTCACGCCGGTCCAGAAGCCCGCGCTCGATCTTGGTGACTTCGAGGATGTTCGTGATCAGCTGCTCGAGCCGTTCCGCGTGACGCAGGATGGCTTTGACTCCCTCCTCGCGCTGCGCTACGTCGAGGCGGTCGCCCAGCTGCATCATGGTCGCGGCCCAGCCCTTGATCGGGGTGAGCGGCGTACGCAGCTCGTGGGAGACGGTCGCCACGAAGTCGTCCTTGAGGCGCTCGACCTCCCGGGCCTCGGTGATGTCGCGAGCGACGATGATCAGGATCGAAGGATTGGACTCCGCGTCGAGCACACGCGTGTACGAGCAGGAAAGCCAGCGCTCTTGACCCTGTCGCGTCTCGATCTGCACGTCCGAGGGCAGCGCCCCGTCCTGCGCCCAGTTCTCGAGCGAAACCTTGTTTCCGTTGCCGTCGCTCACGAGGAGTTCGTCGAGCCGCGTCGTTCCGACCATCTCGTCGGTTGTGAATCCGGTCATGCGCTCCAGGGCCGCGTTCCATGTCTGGATCGCGCCGTTGGGAGCGAGCGTCAGGATGCCGTCGGAGGTCTGGCCGACGATCTCGGCGAGCTTGTGACGCTCCTCCAGGATCGTCTCCAGGAGTTGCGACTTGATCATCGCGCGCGTTGCCTCGCCCGCCAGCGCTTCCAACACCGCCAGGCCGCCCTGCTCGAACCCTTCGGGCCCCCCGCAGTCGTAGACTCGGAGAACGCCGAGCCCTTGGTGGCCTTCCACGAGAGGGGCCGCGACGCAATCGCGCCGCCCCGCGTTGCGGAGCCATGCGGCAGGCGCGCCCTCGTCCTCGCGGCGGACGATCGCGCCTTCCCGCGTCGCCAGCAACGCGACTGCGAGCGGGTCGTTGCCCCACCGTTCGTTCGACGTGGCGTAGGAAGGAACGCCGTCGCGGTCCACGCGATGGACGACGCGGACGTCCCCTTCGCGCAGGACGAGCTCGGCCTCCTCCGCGTCGAAGCATTTACGCACCTCGACCAGGAACTGCGGGATGGCGTCGCGCGGATCGACCGGCCCCGCGAGCGCGCGGGTCGCTCGATGCATCCCGGCGAGCCGAGCTCGGTCGGCGAGCGCCGCGGCGTGCCCCTTGAAAGCGGAATACAGCAGCACCATCGGGACGCAAAAGAGCGCGATGGTCCAGGAGCTCATCACGAATGCCGCGGCGAACAGGACGCCGAACGCCGTGTTGATCGTCCAGCCGAACAGCATCGCCGGCGCCAGCTTGCGGAGCACCGCCTGGAAGGAGATCCGCTCGGCCAGGGTTATCACCGTGCTGAGCGTGACGATGTTGACGGCCGCGACGGTGGTCATCGCGATGGTCAAGGCGAGCAGATTCCAGGAAGAGGCGCTCGCGCCGTGGCGGAGTGTCTGGAAGACGATGCTGCCGACCGCCGCGGCCGCGGTGAATTGCGCGACGTTGAACGCGTGCTTCACCGGCTGGTTCTTGCGGACGAAGCCGGTGATCGTCTCGGCGACGGCCACGCACCCGATCACCGCGATCATCGGGGCGGAGAAGAGCAGGGGGGCGAGCGCGGCTTCGAAGAGCGTGATCGCGAGAACCTGTCCGCGGATGTGCACCCGAACGATCAGGCACTCGGCCGCCGTCAGCAATCCCGCGAACATGAGCAGCGACGTCCAGGGCATCCCTACCGGGTGGGAATTCCCAGCGCCGGCGACCGCGAGGGCGACGACGACTCCGGCGAGGACCGTGGTGTAGACGACGACTCGTGCCGGGAAGACCGCCGTCTCAGCGGCCTTCCCTCCTCTCACGCCGGGGGCGGTTGTCCTCACTCCCAGGCTCCGTACCAAGCGCCGCCGTACCACGCTCCGCCGTACCACGCTCCGCCGTACCAGGCTCCGCCTTCCGGCTGTCCGTACCACGCTCCGCCGTACCAAGCCCCGCCGTACCAAGCCCCGCCGTACCACGCGCCGCCGTACCAGGCTCCGCCCGCGAACTGGGAGAGCGACCACGTGGTCGACGTCCACGGCAAGCCGACGTAGGTGATTGGGTCCCACAGCGCGAGCTGCATCGTGAGCAGTCCGTTGACGACGGTCTGCTCCGGATTGTCGGCCTGCACCTGGACCGTTCCGCGGCTGGCGTCGAGGCTTCCCAGTCCCGTCGAGCGATCGAGGCCGGCGTTCGCGGTTCCTGCCGGCGCGGAGAACGAAGCCGCGTATGCGTCGACGACGCCGGCCCCCACGTCCATCGGATTGTCCGACGCGGCGTTGCGAGCCGTCGCGGTCAGGGCGTACTTCACGCGGTCCGGCGACCAGGACGGGTTCGCCTGCAGCATCAAAGCCGCGGTCCCCGACACGACGCCGGTCGACATAGAGGTGCCGCTGCCCTTGCGGTACGAGCCGTCGATGTAGGTCGGGAACTGCGTGTCGATCGCACTGCCCGGCGCGCGCAAGCTGACGATGTGACCGCCCGGGGCAACCAGGTCGGGCTTCGCCAGGCCGTCGGCGGCCGTCGGGCCGCGAGCGGAGAAGTTGGGGACGGTGTCGTCGTTCAGGCCGACCGTGCCGTGATCGTCGGTGGCGCCGACGGTGACGACCCACGGGTCATCGCCCGGTTTGGAGATGGTGCCGGCGTCGGGCCCGAGGTTGCTCGCAGCTACCACCACGACGATCCCCGCGTCCCACGCCTTCTCGACGGCGTAGTTCATCGGGTCGCTGTGGTAGGTCTGGGTCGAGTTGGTGCCGAGCGAGAGGTTGAGGACCTTGATGTTGTACTGGGACTTGAACGAGACGACCCACTGGATGCCGGCGAGGACGTTGCTGACGTCGGCCGCTCCGTTTGCGCCGGCGATCTTGACCGAGAGCACCTTCGCGTTGGGCGCGATGCCCTTCCACTTACCGTTCGACGCGGCGCCGTTCCCGGCGATGATCCCGGCGATGAACGTGCCGTGTCCGTACGAGTCGCCGCAGTCGGACTCGCCGGAGAAGTTCTTGCACGGGCTCGTGCCGCCGAGCAAGCCGCCGTCCTGGACCTGGACGATCCGGCCCGACAGGTCCGAAACGCTGGCGATGCCCGTGTCCACGACCGCAACGGTGACGCCCTGGCCGGTGACGCCGGCCTGGTTGACGTCCTTCGAGCGAACCACCTTCGGGTAAACGGAGTTCGGCGATCCGCCCTCTCCGCCGCCGGCCACGATCGTCTTACGGTCGAGCGAGAGAACCCGGACGCCGGGGGTCGAGGCGAGCGCGCGAAGCGTCGCGACCGGAACCGTCGCGGCGAAGCCGTCGACGATGGGGAGGTCGCGGGTGACGCGCCCTCCGAGGCGAGCGACGGCTGCTTCAGGAGCGCGGTCGCTCGCGGAGATCTTCTGGACGATGATCGCCGCGACGCCGCTTCGAAGCGTCGTCAAGGCGGGATCGACCACGGCGTGCGAGGGTGCGGCAACGCGGGTGACGGGTTGAACGGAAACGAGTCCGGTCGCGCTCAGACCAAGCGCGAGCACGAGCGCGATGAATGAGAGTGGAACGATCCTCGTGCGGAGCGACCAGGTGGCCGTCATCAGCCTCTCTCCCTTCAGCCGTGTCGCTACGCAGTATCTCGGTACTTATCCCGTGTGTTGTATAGCCCGCTGTGACCAAGTAGGAGGACTAAATCCGGCGCAGACCTTTGACCTGAGCGGGCTAGATCGGCCGCGCGAAATCAGGCTAAAGAGGGATGCGAGTTAGCAGGCGCAACACCGCGCCGGTGCCTACGTCAGTTGATGATCGCGTCGTCGGCGACGTTCGCGAGGAGTGGCCCCGGGTTGTCGAGAAACACCACGCTCGCTTTCCCGACGTTGTCCGGATGACCGTCGAGGAGGGTGTTGGTTACGTCGGCCGGTGTGATCTGCAGGGCCAGCAGCCCGAGGTGGAAAGCTTCGACGACCGGGATATCGGTTCGCACGTTCCTGAACACCGTTCGCAGGAAGGACAGCGACTTCCCCGGATCGACGCCGACGAGGGTCCGCGCCTTCGTCAGTCCGCCCAGGAATACCTGTCCTTGGTGGATGGTGCGGTCGAAGTCGCCGCGAAGGTAATCGTGCCGGTCGCGCGCGTACGCAAGGGCTTGCTTCCCGCTGAGAACGTTGGGGCCCGTCCGGATCCCTTGCGCCCTGGAGTTGTCGTCCTTCAGTACGCGACTGCTGTTGCCGAACGTTCCCCGGTCGACCTTGACCGGGATGCCCCCGAGATCGTTCACCGCGTTCTCGACGCTTTGGAAGCCGCCGAGCACGTAGTAATCGAACCTGATCTTGCCGCCGGTCAGCGCTTCGACGGTGTTGACCATGCACTCCGCACCACCCGCTTGGAGCCCCGCGTTGATCTTGTCTTTCCCTCCGCAGGCAAGATCGACGTAGGAGTCTCGCGGGATCCCGACAAGCGTCGCCTTCTTCTGCACGGGATTAATCGCGATGATGTGGATCGAGTCCGCCCGCCCCGATCCGTAGCTCCCGCCGCGTCCATACTTCGGCGCGCCGGCGTCGCTACCCAGAGCGAGGATGAAGATCGGCTTGCCGTACGGCTTCCGGTACGAGCCCTGGTGCGCGCGGTGGATCGAGATCTCTTTCTCCTGGCCCTTCGCGACCGTCACGCCGCCCGCGACCGTCCACACCATCGCCGCGAGGAGTCCCAGCGCCGGGAATGCGAGGAGCTTCCGCCGGCTCGTCATGAGGCGGAAGGGCTGGGCGTCGGCGTGGGCGTGTCCTGGGTTTGCTCGGCGTCGAAGTCCGTGATGATCCACGAGTCACCCTGCTTCTGCATGTAGAAGGTCGCCTTCTGCTTGATCGTCACCGCAGGGCCGGAGTCCTTCAGCGTGCCTCGGGCGTTGAAGGATGCAGCGGCGACCGCGAGAGTCGCCTTGGATTTGGTGTCGTAGTACACCGTGACGGTGAGCGTTGCCGCCGTCGGATCGACCCGCTTGAGCTGTGTCCGAGCCAGACCGATCGTCAATGCGGCCACGTTCTTGGCGAACGAAGATTGCGCGTCCTTGGCGAAGAGCTCGCGCAGGTCGGCGAACTGCCCGTCACCCCACTTGCGCGGATCCACGAACGCTTCCTGATAGAAGTCCGTGACCATCTTCACGACGGCGTCGCCGTTCGCCTGTTTCGCAGCCGCGTCCGGCGCCTTGCTCTGCGCAACGCTGTTGATCTTCGAAACGAAAGCCAGCGTCGGAACCGGATTCTCCTTCGACCCGGGCCCACCCCCGCCCCGCGACAACAAAGCAACGACGACGACCACCGCGATGAGCAAGACGAGGACGGAAACCGTCCGCCGGCGACGGTAGTTAGGCTTGTTGCGCATGGAGAAAGAAGCGCTCTCAGGCATGATTTTCGCGCCGAGCCTACCGAGGGCCGTATACGGCAGCAAGCACCCTGGTCAGGCACCGCCGACGCCCACGCCCGCGCCGGGCTTTGCTCCCGAGGAAGCCTCCGGATAGCATCCTCGGGCTATTTCTGCGGGTTTCGGGGCCGCAACCCCTCTTACCGATCGGGAGGCCGAATGCACATCGTCCTGGCTCAGGAAGGCGGCCGTATCGAGGCCACTTTCCGTACGCTCGAGAACAACGCGCTGTGGGTGATCCTCGCCGTGTCGTTCCTCGCGCTCGCCGTCGCGTACGTCCTGGTGAAGTCGGTCCTCAGCAATCCTGAGGGCACCCCGAAGATGATCGAGATCGCGAGGGCGATCCAGGAGGGCGCTCGCGCCTATCTGAGCCGGCAGTTCCGGACGCTCGGGATCTTCATCGGCATCCTGGTCGTGTTCCTCTTCTTCGTGCTCCCCGTGCCGAAGAACGCGGAGCATTCCGACTTCGCGCTGCGTTTCGGTCGGTCGATCGCGTTCCTGATGGGGGCCGGCTTCAGCGCACTCACCGGCTTCATCGGCATGTCGCTCGCCGTCCGGGCGAACGTCCGCACCGCGAACGCGGCGCGTGAATCCGGCCTGCGAAAGGCGCTCACGATCGCCTTCCGCGCCGGCGGGGTGGCCGGGATGTTCACGGTCGGGCTCGGTTTGCTCGGCGCGACGGTCGTGCTCCTCATCTATAAGGCCGACGCCGCGCAGGTGCTGGTCGGGTTCGGGTTCGGCGGCGCGCTGCTCGCGATGTTCATGCGGGTCGGCGGCGGGATCTTCA
>Ga0070708_100002039_pt1 | contig 15552 bp, 14 predicted proteins | sample KBSK5503metaG_FD_65469 | JGI IMG/M metagenome (GOLD analysis project Ga0070708, IMG submission 65469) | Corn, switchgrass and miscanthus rhizosphere microbial communities from Kellogg Biological Station, Michigan, USA - KBS K5-50-3 metaG | ecosystem: Host-associated > Plants > Roots >... | reverse complement strand
CCGGCCGTTCTTCGAAAAACAGCGGGTGTGCCCCCAAGGGGATTCGAACCCCTGATCTCCACCTTGAAAGGGTGGCGTCCTAGGCCTCTAGACGATGAGGGCGAGCGCCGCGCGAGTGTAGCAAGGCGTCCGGGAACACTGCCCGGGCGGGAGCATGACCGGCCACGAGCCCGCCATTGGCGCCGGGCCGCTAGCCAGACGGCGTCTGGCTCAGGAGCGCGAGGATGAAGGCGCCGGCGAAGCACGCCGCGGCCACGAGTGACGCGATGCCGCCGACGAGGGCATGGGCGAACGCCCGGCCGTCGCGACCGCCCACGCTCGAGCGCCACGCGGCGCGAGCGCCCACGAAGGCGATCGCGGCGAACACGATGCCGAGGACCACGGCGCCCGAGGCGAGGAGCGGGATCTGCGACGCGTCCCGGACCGTGATCGCGTAGGCAAGGTAGATCAGGGACGCGATCAGGGCGATCGCGATGAGGACGCCGGTCACCGTGATCGGCACCGGGCCGAGCCGGCGGGTCTCCGGCTCCCGGCTGGCCGGATCCCGGTCGTTCGAAATGATCTGGCGGCGCATCGGCTCGCGCTGTCGGACGCTCATCAGGGCGGAGGGTAGCAGGGTCGGTAGAATGCCTTCGCACTTCAGGGGGAGATCCATGCGTATTGCCCAGCTCGCGCCGACGTACGAGCGCGTCCCGCCGCGGACCTATGGCGGGACCGAGCTCGTCGTCCACCTGCTCACCGAGGAGCTCGTCCGGCGCGGCCATGACGTCACCCTCTTCGCGAGCGGCGATTCACAGACGTCGGCCCGGCTCCGGAGCGTGACCGCGGAGCCGATTCGCTACGGCGAGGTCACCGACGACCTCCTGAATCACGCCGAATACCTCCAGCTCGCGAACGCCCAGGCGTGCTTCCTCGCCGAGCGGCATGGCGAATTCGACATCGTCCACAACCATGCCGGGATCGAGGGGATGGTCCTCGCCACGACGTCGCGGACACCCGTCGCGTCGACGATGCACAACCCGTTCGTCCCGCGGACGCGCCCGATCTGGGATGCCTACCCGTGGTTTCACCACGGCGTGTCGGCGGCAAGCGCGGAAACGTTCCCGGCCCGGGGGGCCCTGCCGCCGATCCATCACGGGATCGACGTCCAGAGCTTCGTCCCCGGGGACCCGAACGGCTACCTCCTCTTCCTCGGCCGGTTCAGCCCGGCCAAGGGCGCCGACCGAGCGATCCAGGCTGCGCGGCAGGCCGGACGGCGGCTGATCCTCGCGGGCAAGGTCGACCCGCCCGATGTCGACCACGTCAAGGCGTCGATCGAGCCGTGGATCGATGGCGATCGGATCCAGTATTTCGGCGAGGCCAACGCGGAGGCGAAGCGGCAGCTCCTGGCCGGCGCCGACGCGCTCCTCTTCCCGATCGAGTGGGACGAGCCATTCGGCCTCGTCATGGTCGAAGCCCTCGCATCGGGGACGCCGGTCATCGGGTTCCGGAGGGCGAGCGTGCCGGAGATCGTCGAGGATGGCCGCACCGGGTTCGTGGTCGACGACGTCGATGCGATGGCCGAGGCGGTCGGACGGCTCGCCGAGATCGACCGACGGGCGTGCCGCATCGACGCCGAGCGGCGGTTCACGGCCAACCGAATGGTCGACGACGTCGAAGCGATGTACCGGGCGATCCTCGGTCGAGAGCCGGTTGCCGTCGGACCGGGAGCGAAGATCCGCGGCGAGCCGAACGACCGGGTCCCGGATGACCGTTCCGAGCTCGGACCGGCCGCGTCAGAGCAGAGAGCCGCCGTCTAACGTTCGGCGGTCGCGGAGCGGAGTGCCTGGCTTCCGGCGACCTCCGCCGGCACCCCGGGCGCGCCATCCGCTTCGTCCGCGTCGTCGGCCGACCGTTCAGCCGTCTCCTGGGCGGTTCGTCCACCACGCGCCCGGTGGTAGATCGCCACGTTGTACGTGAGCCTCGGCCGCTTCAACCCGGCTGCCAGCGTCCGCCCGGCCTCGCCGAACGCGTCGCCGAGGAAGACCGCCGCGGCCTCGATCGTGTCGAACGTCCAGAAGCAGTGGAGGACACGAATACGGAACCCGTTCCGGACGAACGGACCGTCGCGACGGCTCCAGGCGCCGTATTCCGGCAGGTCGCCGCGCAGTCGCGAGACGTCGTCGCGGCCGTAGTCATGGATCACGAGCAGGCGACCGCCCGGCCGCAGGACTCGATCCGCCTCCACGAGCTCGCCAGGCGAGACGCCACGGAACCCCGACCATGCACTGACGACCGCGTCGGCCGACGAGTCCGGAACGGGCCAGATCGACCTGCCGACATCGAGCGACACGTCCGCCACCCGCGCGCCGGCGGACGCCAAGCGAGCGCGCTCGGCGGAACCCGCGCCGACGACGAGGACGTCGCGACCGGCGATCGGCCCGAGTGCTTCCAGGGCCCGCCCGATCTTGCCCTCGCGGTCCAGGGCTGCGAGCAGCGCCGACGCGGCAGCTTCGGGGAGATCGAGGGGAAGGTCAGCCACGGAGCCGAAGTATAGAGATCGTGTACTGGCCAGCGGCGCGACACTTGAGATCGCTTCACCGGATGGGACGACGGCGCCAGCGATCGCGAGCATCGCGGCCGCGGGCATGGCACGATCGCCGCGTGATCGACCGCATCCGCGAGATGCCCGGTGGCATCCGCCTCTTCCTCCTCTACGCCCTCGTCCTGCTGGCGGCGATCGGGCTGTCGCTCCGCTACGTGATCGATCTCGCGATCGGCGCGCCCGTCAGCGGACCCGGCGTCGTGGTGATGGTCCTGCTCGCGTACACGATCTTCACGACGACGCTGGTCATCCAGCGGAAGGAGGCGTCGCGCGGTCTCGCGCTCGGCCTGGCGAGCCTGACCCTCCCGTTGTTCGCCTTCTTCCTTCTCAATGGTCTCGTGCCGCAGACGATCTTCGTCGGGGCGCTCGCCGCACTGCTGTTCCGGGGCCTCTTGCGGCCCGAGGTCCGCGCCTATCTCAGCGAAGAGTGACGCCGCGGCTCGATCGAGGGACGGGACGCATGCTCGTACCCGTCCGTGCCGGGCCCGCCCGAACGAACGAATGACGTACCCTTGCCACGTCCGCGCGGGCGTCGCCCGCGCCTGCACGTGCGCCAGCCGCGCGACGTGCCCTCCACCTGAACCGAGACGAGGCACGACCGAACCGTGAGCAAGGAGTCCCGCCGCGCAGCGCGTGCGGCCCGAGAGAGCCGGCGGCTGGGCGCAGCCGGCGCCGGCCGACCCGCCGACGGCGCCGTCGGATCGAGCGCATCGACGGCGGCGGGTGCCGCTTCCAGCGCGGCTGGAGCCGGCACCGTCCGGCGCCCCGCGGGAGCACCGACACGCGCTGGGCGCCGTGAACGGGTCCGGCGGTACCACGAGCCGACGTTCCTCGAGCGCTATCGAACGCTCCTGATCGGAATCGCCGGCGTCGCGATCCTCGCTGTCGTGCTCGGGGTCGTCCTGGTGGGCGCCACGCAGCCGGTCTACGCCTGTGCGAGCATGTTCGACCCATCCCCGACGCCGACGGTCTCCCCAGGATCCAGCACCCGCCTGGGCTTCCCCGAAGAGGACATGGGCAACAGTCACAACGTGACCCGGCCGCAGACCTACCTGCTGTGCCCGCCGGCCTCGGGAACCCACATCAATGCCGTCGGACAGGGTCCGATCACGCCGCGGGTGTACAAGCCGAGCGATAGCGTCGGCCCGCCGAACTGGGTCCACAACCTGGAGCACGGCGGTCTCGTCGTCCTCTATCGGAACGACAGCCCCGGAGCCACGACCGCCGGTCTGCAGGCGTTCCAGCAGTTCTTCGATACGTTCCCGACCAGCCCGATCTGCAAGATCCCCAAGGGCGTGATATCGCCGGTGATCGCGCGGTTCGACCAGATGCCGCACCCGTATGCCGTGCTCGTCTGGGATCGCGTCCTTTACATGGACACGTGGGATCCGGCGCTCGCCATCCGGTTCTTCAACGAGGAGTCGGAGCGGCTCGACGCGGACGGCGCCCTTGTGGCTCCGCCCGAGGACGCGACCGGATGCAAGGCGAGGATCGCCAGCCCGAGTCCATCCGGCCAGCCGGCGCAGTCCGTCCAACCGTCCGCAGCCGGGCCCGCGGCGCCGAGCAGCAGCCCGAAGCCGTCACCGGCCGCGAGCTGACCGGCGGCGCCGGATGCGCCTCTACGCCTATCGCGACGGTCAAGGAGCCGAGATGGTCGGTCTGCTCGAGGGAGAGACCGTCCGGGGCGCCTGGGCTGGGCGCTGGTGGCTGTCCGGCTGGAGCAACGCCGAGCTCGAGGCGGAGCTCCGGGCTGACGAAGACCTGCCGTTCACGCCCGCCGTCCGCGTGGCGGATCTGCGACCTGCTGCGCCGCTCAGCCATCCAGGCAAGATCGTCTGTGTCGCGCTGAACTACCGCGACCACGTCGCCGAGGGCGCAGGTCGGGACGTGCCCGGCTGGCCGCTCCTTTTCTCGAAATTCGCGAACGCCGTGATCGGTGACGGCGATGCGATCGTCCGGCCGGAAGGGACACACGCCCTCGACCTGGAGGTCGAGCTGGGCGTGGTCATGTGCCGCCGGGGGCGCCGGGTGGCCGCCGCGGACGCGGCCGCGCACATCGGCGGCTACGTTGTGGTCAACGACGTCTCGGCGCGCGACTGGCAGGGCAACAAGGCCGCCCTTCGCGAGGGCGAGAAGGGCGACGGCCAATGGCTCCGCGCGAAGGGCAGCGACACGTTCCTGCCGATGGGCGCGGTCTTCGCCAGCGCCGACGAGCTCGATCCGGCCGCGGGCGTTCGCCTCCGCAGCTGGCGGATCCCGGGCCCGGGGCGGCCGGGCGCCGGTGAGCCGCAGCTGATGCAGGACGGCTCGACCGCCGACATGATCTTCGGGGTCCCGGAGCTCGTGGCGTTCATCAGTCGCCACATCACGCTCGAGCCCGGCGACATCATCGCCACCGGGACGCCGTCAGGCGTCGGCGTCTTCCGGGACCCGCCGGTGTTCCTCGAGCCGGGCGACCGCGTCCGGTGCGAGATCGACGGGATCGGGTCGGTCGAGAACCCGATCGTCGACTGGACGGACGACCCGCGCAACTGAACACATCCCGCGATCGAACCCCGACGCTGGGGTGTGCCGTGGGCTCCAGCCGTTCAGCCTCGAATACGAACGCCCGTTGTGGTACGGGCACCCTGCCGACGCGGTACGACCATCCCGGTTGGTAGCGGAGACATCGAGGCGCGGGCAGCCGAGGGCGGGGCGCCGCCCACGGCGCCTGTACGCGGGACACGGCACACTTTCCCTCATGCGCGCCCTCGTGAAACCCACCCCCGGCCCCGGCCTCCAGCTGATCGACGTCCCCGAACCGGCGATGGGGATCAACGACGTCCGGATCGCCGTCCGCAAGACCGGTATCTGCGGGACGGATCTCCACATCGAGTCGTGGGACCCGTGGGCCGCGCGGACGATCAGGCCGCCCCTCGTCGTCGGCCACGAGTTCGTCGGCACGGTGCTCGAGATCGGCAGCAACGTTCGCGACCTCCAACCGGGCGACCTCGTGAGTGGCGAGGGCCACGTCGTCTGCGGCCACTGCCGTCACTGCCGGGCCGGGCGATACAACCTCTGCGCGAACACGGTGGGTCTCGGCGTCAACCGCGACGGCGCCTTCGCGGAGCAGGTGGTCCTGCCGGTGACGAACGTCTGGCACCACTGGCCGGGCATCGACGAGGAGGTCGCCGCGATCTTCGACCCGTTCGGGAACGCGGTGCATACGGCGCTCAGCTTCCCGGTGCTCGGCGAGGACGTGCTGGTCGTCGGCGCCGGCCCGATCGGCCTGATGGCGATCGCCGTCGCCCGCCACGCCGGCGCGCGGTTCGTCGTCGCAAGCGAGCCGAACGCCTTCCGCCGCGATCTGGCGAAGACGATGGGCGCCACCCACGTCGTCGACCCGCGGGCTCAGCAGCTCCCGGACGTCCAGCGCGAGATCGGCATGGTCGAGGGCTTCGACGTCGTCCTGGAGATGTCCGGCAACGCGGGGGCCATGCAGGACGCGCTCGCGAACATGGCGCACGGCGGCGGCATGGCGATCCTTGGCATCCCGACCGAAGAGATCCCGATCGACGTCAGCAAGGTCGTCTTCAACCAGCTGACGCTCCGTGGCATCTACGGTCGGGAGATGTACGAGACGTGGTACAAGATGTCGGTCATGCTCCAGTCCGGGCTCGACATCCGCCCGGCGATCACCCACCGGTTCTCGTACCGCGACCACGAAGCGGCCTTCGCCGCGGCACGGAGCGGCGACTCCGGCAAGGTGATCATGGACTGGACGGCGTGAGGCAACGATGACCACGAATCTCCGCCCCGATCCCCTGGCCTTCATCGGCGAAGAGCTTGATGACCTCCGGAACCGGCATCTCTATCGGCCGCTTCGGGTGATGTCGTCGGCGCAGGGGCCGATCGTGTCCGTCGACGATCGACGGCTGATCAGCCTCTCCTCGAACGACTACCTCGGCCTGACCCACCATCCCCGACTACGCGAAGCGGCGATCAAGGCCGTCCGCGATTTCGGTGCCGGGTCGGGAGCCGTCCGCACGATCGCGGGGACGATGACCCTCCACGAGGACCTCGAGCGCGAGCTGGCCGCGTTCAAGGGAACCGAGGCGACCCTTACGTTCCAATCCGGATTCACCGCGAACACCGGCGTGATCCCGACGATCACGGGCGAGCAGGACCTGATCGTCAGCGATGAGCTGAACCACGCCTCGATCATCGATGGGATGCGCCTGTCGAAGGCGCCCCGGAAGATCTACCCGCACGGCAACGTCGGCGTGCTGCGAGAGATCCTGACCGAAGCCCGGGAGAAAGGCCGCGACGGAACCGGATTGCCGTACCGGTTGATCCTCGTCGTGACCGATGGCGTGTTCAGCATGGACGGCGACATCTCCCCCCTGCCGGGGATCGTCGATGCCGCCGAGATGGCAGGTGCCGCGGTCTTCGTCGACGACGCCCACGCCTCCGGTGTGCTGGGCCGCGACGGTCGGGGCTCGATCGATCATTTCGGGTTGCACGGACGCGTGGCGATCCAGGTTGGAACGCTCAGCAAGGCCGTCGGGGTCCTCGGGGGCTACGTGGCCGGCTCTCAGGACCTTCGCGACATCCTCGTCCAGCGGGCACGGCCGTTCCTCTTCTCGACATCGCATCCGCCCGCGGTCGCTGCCGCCTGCCGCGAGGCCATCCGGGTCATGCAGGAGGAGCCGGAGCTCCACGAGCGGCTATGGGCGAACACGCGCCGCTTCAAGGGCGAGCTTCAACGGCTGGGCTTCGACACCGGCCGCTCGGAGACGCCGATCACGCCCGTGATGATGGGCGACCCGGACACTGCGGGGCGCTTCAGCCAGCGCCTCTTCGAGGAGGGCGTCTTCGCCCAGCCGGTCGTCTTCCCGACGGTGGCGATCGACAAGGCTCGGATCCGGACGATCGTCACGGCGGCGCACGCCGACGAGCAACTCGACCGGGCCCTCGAAGCGTTCGCCACGGTAGGACGCGATCTCGGCCTGATCGCGGGTTGAAGGGCGATGGGCGCGGTCCGGACGATTGCCCGGATCTGATCGGACCGGCGCACGACCTCCCGCTCGACGGCCACCTCCACACGAATCTCTCGCCCGACAGCGACGTCCCGATCGACGTCTATGCCGCGCAGGCCGTCGAGCGCCAGATCGCGGAGATCGCGATCACCGACCACGTCGACTTCGAGCCCGGCGCGCCCGCGTTCGACTTCCTCCCGTTCGCGGTCCGCGAGCGGGTCGTACGCGAAGCCGCCGAGCGATGGGCCGATCGTGGCGTCGCGATCCGGTTCGGTGTGGAGATCACCTACGCGCACCGCGACGAGCCCGAGATCCGGGACCACCTCGCTCGTCATGCATACGACTACGTGATCGGCAGCGTCCACACGTACGCCGACTCGCCGTACCATCCCAGCCGCGTCGCCGCCTGGACCGCCGGCCGGTCCCTCCCGGACATCGTGGCGCCCTACTTCGATGAGGTCCTCCGGGCGATCCGCTCCGGCCTGTTCGACACGATCGGACACCTCGACTTCGTCAAGCGCTATCTCGTTCCCCATGTGAGCCCAGCCCAGCTGGCTGCAGCGCCGGAGCTCTACGAGCCGCTGCTCCGGGCGCTCGTCGAGACGGGAACGGCGCTCGAGGTGAACACGAGCGGCCTGCGCCAGGCCGCGGGCGAGACCTATCCCGCCCAGCCGATCGTGGAGCGGTTCCGGGTGCTCGGAGGCACCAGGGTTTCGACCGGGTCCGATGCCCATCGGGCCGACGCATTCACAATGGGCCTGGCCGAGGGGTATCGTGTGATCTCCGCCGCGGGGATCGGCGAGCTTGCATTTCGACGTGGCGGGTCCAGGGTTGCGGTGATCATCCCGCGCCGGTTCGTCACGCCGGAGCACCCGACGGGGGCGTCCACCTAACGAGGCAAGGTATTCCGTCGTTATGACGATCGACGACGCCGCGATCGAGCGTCTCGTGGCCGAAGCCCGCACCGGGGACTCGTGGGCCTTCGGGATGATCTTCGATCATTACCACGACTCGATCTATCGCTTCATCGCCAGCCGCGTCCAGCGCCCGTCGGACGCGGAGGACCTGACGCAGCTCGTCTTCGTCAAGGCCCTGGAGGCGCTGCCGCGATATGAGTCGCGTGGCGTCCCCTTCGGGGGCTGGCTCTTCCGGCTGGCCAGGAACGCAGTCATCGATCACGTCCGGACGCGACACGAGCACGCCGAGCTGGATTCCCTGATCGACGCGGCCCACGGGGACGCGGGACCCGATGAGATTGCCGTCGTTCGGCAGGAGCTCGATGCGGTCAGGGCGGCGCTGGCCGGATTGACGGACGAGCAGAAGGAAGCCATCGCTCTCCGCTTCTTCGCGGGCCTCTCGGCCCGGGAAGCGGCCGAGGCGATGGGCAAGCAGGAAGGCACGATCCGCGGCCTCCAGTTCCGAGCAATCGCCTCGATGCGGCGCCAGCTCGGAATCGATGTCGCAACGAGCCCTTCGATCGACCCGGTCGCGACGCGCCCGGCGAGCGCCACACAGGATGGATGACGACATGCAGGCCCGTGACGCAGGCACGATCGAGCTGGGACGCCGGCTCGAGGCCTACGCCCGCGCGCGCCTGAGTCCGGATCCACGGGCGACGGCCCGAACTCGGGCACGAGTGCTGCGCGAGGCGCGGCTGTCGTACGAGGCGAGCCGGATCGCCGTGCACGTCGGGCCGGCGATCGCGGCCTCCCGTCAATCGACTCGGCGGCGGATGCTCATGCCGATCCTGGCAGCGGCGGTCTGGCTGGGGATCGCCGTGGGCACCAACGCGGCCGCCCAGCCGGGTGGCCTGCTCTACCCGACCCGGATGTGGGTCGAGACCGCGCTCCTGCCGAGCGACCCGGTCGCCCGAACGGAAGCGGAGCTGGACCGCCTGGACGCCCGGCTGGCCGAGGCCCTGAATGGCGCAGCGCACGGTGACCGCGCCGCGGTCGGCGCGGCGCTGGACGCCTACTACGTCATCGCCGATGACGTCCTCGCCGACAGCGCGAACGACCCGGGACTCGAGGATCGTGTCGCAGACGCCCTCGACCATCATGTGGCGCTGCTAACGGCCATCGCCGATCGGCTCGCGGACAAGGAGAACCTCACGGCCTCCGACGCGATCGAGCGAAACATCCAGCGGGCGATCGACCACAACGCAGCCGTCATCCAGAGCATCACGACGCCCGGCAAGCCGCAGCCCGACGGGGCCACGGGTGGCGGCGGAGCCGGCGGAAGCGGCACCGGCGCTTCGGGCACCGGCGCTTCGGGCACCGACGCTTCGGGCACCGGCGGAGCGGGCACCGGCGGAGCGGGCACCGGCGGAGCTGGCGGTGGGGCGACGAGTGGCGGCGGAACAGGCGCCAGCGGAGCGGGCGCCGGTCCGACTGGCGGGGCGACCGGCGGCGCGAACGGCGGCGGCTCGTCTCAGAAGAGCCCCAAGCCCACGCCGACCGTGCAACCGGACCACACCCCGCGCGGCCCGGGTCGCTGAACCGGACACTTTCGCTCCGGCGTCACATCCGCACGGACCGTCGACGTACGCTCTTGGGGTGACCTCGCCCACCTCCCTGGAGCTGGCCGTCCTCGGTGCCGGGCCCGCATACACCAATCGACTCGGCTCGACCGGGGCGGCGTATCTCGTCCGTGGCGATGGTGTTGCGATCCTCCTCGACCTGGGTCAGGGCTCGTTCCCCCGCCTCACGACGGTCATCGAACCGAGCCGGCTCGACGCGGTCGTGATCAGCCACCTCCATCCGGATCATTTCATCGATCTGGTGCCGCTCCGTCACTACCTGGCGTACCAGTTCAGGCCACCGCGACGAGTGCGGGTGTTCGGTCCGTCCGGGCTCGCCGATCGGATCGATGCGCTCCACGCCCGATCCGGCTTCACCGCCGAATCGCTCGATGTGACCGACCTGGGAACCGAGCCGCGGCCGATCGGGAGCCTCATGCTCGAATCGCGACTCGTCGCCCACACCGACGAGAGCTATGCCGTCCGGATCGGCGGTTCGTCCGGCCCGGGTCTGGTCTACTCCGGCGACGTCGGCGTGGCCGACGACCTGGCGCCGCTCATCCGACCGGGCGACGCCCTCCTCGTCGAGGTCTCGTTCGGAGCCGGGCCGATCCCGCCAGGGGCGCTTCATCTGGACGCTCCCTCGATCGCCGGTCTCGTCCAGCGGACGCGTCCGGGACGGGTGCTCCTGACGCATCTCCAGATGGGTTTCGATCCGGACGCGGCGATCTCGATCGTCGCCGCGGCAACCGACGCTCCGGTCAGCCTCGTGGGGCCGGGTGACACGATCGCGATCGCGGGGACATGAAGAGGCCGGAGCGCGGGATCCGCGCTCCGGCCGAGGGCTCGCTCGGGAACAGCGAGGGTCAGGCCTTGCGGTGGGCCCGACGAGGCTGGCTGGCCACCAGCGTCCCGATGAGGACGGCGGCGACAAGGACGAGGATGGCTCGCCATCCGTCACCGCCGGTGGTCGGGGCGTTGGTCGTCAGGGTGTCGGTCGACGGGGGCGTGACCCGAGGCCGGGGCGTCCCGGTGATGCCTTCGACCTGGCCGGTCGGCTGGGTCGACGGCTGGCTGCTCGGCGCCGTCGAGGGCGCCGTTGACGGCTCGGTGCTAGGCGCGGTTGACGGCGCGGTCGAGGGTGCCGCGCTGGGTGCCGAGCTGGGTGCCGTGCTGGGCGCCGTGCTCGGCGCAGTTGACGGCGCGGTGCTCGGTGCCGTCGAGGGCGCCGTGCTCGGCTCAGTTGACGGCGCCGTGCTCGGCGCCGTGGATGGGGCGCTGCTCGGCTCGCTCGAGGGCGGTGCGCTGGGCTCGTCGGCTGGGCAGTCGATGAAGTCGGACTTCTTCGTCTGGACGGCCGCGCTGTCGACGCTGCTCCCGAACGTCAGGTCGCTGTTGGGGCAGGGATTCGTCTCATAGCCGAGGACCGACCAGCCGAAGAGCTGGATCCCGTCGTTTTCGGTGTTGAGGTCGATCCCGCCCTGGTCGGGGCCGGCGCCGGCATCGAAGACGCAGACACGAACGACGACCGTGTCGTAGTGGGCGGCATCGAAGTGGGCCGCGTCGGTCGCCCAGTGGGCCGTGACGCCGCTGGCGCCGACGGTGGTCCAGACGTAATCAGGGCTGCGGTCGCCGTTCCCGATGTTGCTGCAGGCGTTGTCCTGCGGCTGCGGGTTCGCGGCTGCAACGGAGCTCGGCGCGATGGCGGCAACGGCAAGCATCGCGGCCGCGGCCAGCCAGCCGGCCTTGCGAATGAGGGAGCCTCGCCGGATCGGGCGGGCGGAAGAGGTGACGTTCATGTGACGGTCCCCGAGCAATGGTTTGGTTGAGGCGAGGTTTCCCGGAGGTCCGGGAGCCGTTGCCTAGGCGGCTCCGCCATCGTGCGGGACCCGGCTGGTACTCGTCTAGGACCTTTCGATGGGGTCGACTCCACCGGACGTCACCGCTCCCGACCACCACCCCGGAACTCCGGTGCGATCCGTCAACGAAACGGTCCTGTCCGCCCTGGGACCTCCGTTCGTGGCGTTCGTTCCGGGCGACAGAACGAACGAGACGTCCCCAGGCCAGGGACGCCTCGTCCGGGTCTCGGGGACCCAGGGTCGGTTTCGACGGAAGGCCCTCGGCCGGCCGGTCGGGTGATCGCTCACCCGGTCGGCCGGCGCTCGGACCAGCTCGCTCGGACTAGCCGAGGCGGTTCCGTCGGCGGACTCGCTCGGGGACCGGGGTGACGAACCCGATTCCGAGGGTGAGGCCGGCCACGCCGAGGAGGATGAGCATCAGGGCGAAACCCGGATTGCTCGTCCCCGTCTCGGGGGTGAGGGTGTCGGTCGGTGGCGGGGTCACGTGGATGGCCAGGGGCGGAGGCAGGACCGCGACAGACGCCGTGGCGCTGGCGGGCGCCGTCTGGTCGGACATGATCGTGGCGGTGTTGACGAGTGGCTGAGGCCGCTCCGCCGCGGCGGCGAGAACGATGACCCGGTAGGTGACGTCGCCGGCCGTCGGATCCGGCAAGGTGGCCGCGGTCCACGTCAGGGTCCGCGTCGTGCTGTTGTAGCCGACGAACACGAAGTTCGGGTCGTTGGTCACGCACGGGACGTGGGTGACCGCCGGATCGTCCGTCGCGCTCGTGCAGGGCGAGCCGCTGACGAAGTTGAGACCGACCGGCAGGACGTCGGTGATCTTCGCGTTCGTGAGCGGGCCACCGCCGGCGTAGTGGAGGGTGTAGGTCAGGGTGTCGCCGATCTTGGCCGCCGGCACGCCGAGGTCCGGGTCGGTTCCGCCGGTGTTGCCGGCGACCGACTTGTGGATCTGGAGGATCGAGCACTGAACCGTGATCGTCGCGTCGTCGCTGTTGTTGCCGAGGACGTTGTCGCCCTCGTTGTCGGCCGAGGCCGATGCGACGTTCGGGATCTGGTGGACCAGGCTTTCGCCGCAGTCGATGTTCGCGTTCTCGCCGGAGCCGTTCGTCGGCGCGGTGAGCGTGATCTTGACCGAGGCCCCTGGCCCGAGATCGCCGAAGTGGCAGGTCAGGATGCCGGCCGCGATCGAGCATTTGGCGGTGTCGTCGACGGTCCAGTGGAAGCCGACGGGAAGCGTGTCCGTGAGGACGACGTTGACGGCCAGGCCGTCCCCGATGTTCGTCGTCGTGATCGTGTACACGAGATCCGACCCGACCTGGATCGGCGTGTTCGGGGCGTCCTTGACGACCTGGATGTCGGGGCAGAGGACGTTGATCGAGGCGTCGTCGGAGTTGTTGCCCTGGGCGCCCTCGGCCTCGTTCGAGGCGGTCACGGATGCCACATTCGGGATCTCGGCGCAGTTGTTGCCCGTGGTCTTGGCGGTCAGGGTGACCGTCCGCGACTCACCGGCGGCCAGGTCGCCGAAGTGACACGTCAGGACGTCGGGGTTCGGGACGGTGTCGATCGCGCAGTCGATTGCGTTGGCGCCGCCGAGAGCCCACGTGTATCCGGCCGGCAGGTTGTCGGTCAGGGTCACGTTGCGGGCTGTCCCGGTGCCCACGGCAGTCGAGTTGCTCACGACGATCGTGAACACGGCGTCACTGCCTGCGTTGATGTTGGCCCCGTCCGGGGTCTTCACGACCGTGATATCCGGGCACTGGACGGTGACCGACGAGGAGTCGTCGTCGCCGCCATCGTTGCCCGTCGTCACGACCGCGCTGTTGTTCACCTGGCCGCAGTTGGCCGAGGTCGTCGTTCCATGGATATGGACGCTGAAGCTCGTGTTGCTGGCCATGACGGCCGCGTCGCACGTCAGGACGTCCGGGTTCGGTGCGGTGTTGATCGAGCAGGAAGCCGTCGCCGTGCCCGTCGGGGCGTCGGCCAGCCAGGTGATCCCGGCCGGCAGGTTGTCGGTGACGTGCACGCCGGTGGCGTTGCCCGCGCCCGTGTTCGTGACGGCGATCGTGAACCCGATCGGGTCGCCGGCATTGATCGTCGCCTTGTCGGCCGTCTTCGTGAGGACGATCGTCGGGCAATTGACGGCGATGTCGGCGCTGGCCTCGTTCGGGAATTGGCCGTCGAGCTCGTTGGTGGCCGAGACCACCACGACGTTGTGGAGCGTGCCGCAGTTGACAGCCTTCGTCTCGCCACTGACATGGATCGTGACCGAGGCGCCTGAAGCGAGGCTCGCGAAGTCGCAGGTCAGGGCCGTCCCGACGATGCCGCAACCGGGGACGGGCGGGCTGATGGCCCAGGTGACGCCGCCAGGCAGGGTGTCGGCCACGTGGACGTTGGCGGCCGTGCCCGGGCCGTGGTTCGTCACGACGATCGTGAAGGCAGCGACGTCACCGGCACTGATCGTGCCGTGATCCGCCGTCTTCTCGACGCCGATGTCCGGGCAGTTGACGGTGATCGAGGCGCTGCTCGAGTTGTCCTGGATGTCGGATGCGCGCTCGTTGACCGCGGCGACGACCGCGGTGTTGTCGAGGCCGGCGCAGTCGCCGTTGTCCGTGACGCCCGAGACATGGATCGTGATCGACGCTCCGCTCGCCAGGCTGCCGAATGAGCAGTCGAGCACGTTGCTCGTGATCGCGCAGCCGGCGACGGCCGGGCTGATCGCCCATGCCACGCCACCCGGGAGGACGTCGTGGAGGGTCACGTTCTTGGCCGTCCCGGCGCCGTGGTTGCTCACGACGATCGTGAAGGCGGCGACGTCACCGGCATTGATCGTGCCATTGTCGGCGGTCTTGACGACCTTGACGTCCGGGCAGTTGACGACGATGTCGGCGCTATCGGTATTCGAGAACTGATCGGTGTCGGTGTTCTCGTTGCTCGCCGACACGTCGACGACGTTGTGGAGCGTCCCGCAGTTGGCGGACGTCGTCGTTCCACTCACGTGGATCGTGACCGACGCGCCGGAGGCGAGGTTGGCGAAGTCGCAGGTGAGGACGCCGGCGGCGATCGAGCAACCGCTCACCGACGGGCTGATCGCCCACGTCACGCCGGCCGGCAGGGTGTCGGCCACATGGACGTTGACGGCATTGCCTGGACCGTGGTTCGTCACGACGATCGTGAACGCAGCCACGTCACCGGCGCTGATCGTGCCGTTGTCGGCCGTCTTGACCACCTCGAGATCCGGGCACTGGACCGTGACGGACGCGCTGGCATCGGCCGAGCCGTCGTTCGTGGTCGTGATGTGGCCGGTGTTGCTGACAACCGCGCAGCTGGCGGAGGTCGTGACGCTGGTGATATGCACGGTGCCGCTGACCGCCGTGTTGCCGGCGATGTCACCGACGTCGCAGGTCAGGACCTGGCTGCCGTCCGCACCCGCGAGGCCGCAAGTTGAGCCGGTGCCAGTCGAACCGGCAATGACCCAGTGGAGACCGGTCGTGCCCGGCAGGTCGTCGGTCACGACGACGCCGCTGGCCTTGCCGCCGGTGCTGTTGCCCCACGTGAGGGTGAACCCGATCTGGG
>Ga0070708_100002038_pt1 | contig 15556 bp, 12 predicted proteins | sample KBSK5503metaG_FD_65469 | JGI IMG/M metagenome (GOLD analysis project Ga0070708, IMG submission 65469) | Corn, switchgrass and miscanthus rhizosphere microbial communities from Kellogg Biological Station, Michigan, USA - KBS K5-50-3 metaG | ecosystem: Host-associated > Plants > Roots >... | reverse complement strand
TGCGACCGTCTGGCACCGAACCGGTGCTGCGCGTGATGGTCGAGGCGCGCGACCGGAACCTCGCCGACCGCCATGCGCAGGCGCTTGCGGATACGATTGCCGTCGCCGCCGGTTCACCACGCTAGAGCGCGGCGCCCAACCCAACGGCGGCAAATCACGCCGCGTATAATTGCGGCATGGTCGCCGTGCTGCACGCCGCGCCACAGACCGCCGCGCCGCAGGCGGTCGCCGCGTGGCTCGATACCCTCATCACAGATTACTCCGCCGATGAACGTGCGTCGTTCGCCGCGGCGTTTGAGCACGCGCGCCTGCACTGCGCCGATGTAACGTTGCCTGACGGCGAACACGTCCTCGACCGCGCACTCGGCACCGCGACGATCCTGGCGGGCCTGAAGCTCGATCCCGATTCGATCCGCGCCGCGTTGTTGCTCGCCCTTCCCGCTGCGGGAGCCTTCGACGCCGATGCGGTCGCCGCGAAATTCGGCGCCGATGTCGCAACGCTGGTGGCCGGTGTCGCCCGCATGGGCGTCATCCGCGCGACGACCGCGACGGGCGATCACGAGGAGCGCGCAGCCCAGGCGGAGAACCTGCGCAAGATGCTGCTGTCGATGGTCGAGGACATCCGGGTGGTCCTGATCAAGCTCGCTGAGCGCACGCAGGCATTGCGCGCGTTGATGACCGGCGATTCCAAAGTGCGAAGGGAAGTCGCGCGCGAGGTGCTCGACCTCTTCGCGCCGCTCGCCAATCGTCTCGGCGTGTGGCAGTTGAAGTGGGAGCTCGAAGACCTCTGCCTGCGGGCGCTCGAGCCCGACGCCTACAAGTCGATCGCGAAGATGCTGGACGAGCGCCGGCTCGACCGGCAGCGCTACATCGAGGATGTGCTCGCGACACTGAAACGCGAATTGAAGGCGGCGGGTGTTGCGGCCGAGGTGACCGGCCGCCCGAAGCACATCTACAGCATCTGGAGCAAGATGCGCCGCAAGCAGGCGGGCATCGACACGCTCTACGACATCCGCGCGGTGCGCATCCTCGTCGATTCGGTGAAGGATTGCTACACGGCATTGGGGCTCGTGCATCACCTCTGGACGCCGCTCGCGCGCGAGTTCGACGATTACATCGCCAAGCCGAAGGCCAACAACTACCGGTCGCTGCACACGGCGGTGATCGGGCCCGACGACAAGCCGCTCGAAGTGCAGATCCGGACGCGGGAAATGCACCAGCACTCGGAATACGGCGTCGCCGCGCACTGGCGCTACAAGGAGGGGTCGCGCAAGGGCGTGCGGCACGATCCGACGTTCGATGAAAAGATCGCCTGGTTGCGGCAAGTGCTCGACTGGAAGGACGCGGTCGCCGATTCGGGCGAATGGCTGTCGGCGTTCAAGGAAAGCCTCTTCACCGACTCGATCTACGTGCTCACACCGCAGGGCAAGGTCGTCGACCTGCCGCGCGGCGCAACTCCCGTCGACTTCGCGTACGCCGTGCACACGAACTTGGGCCACCGTTGCCGCGGCGCGACCGTCGACGGCCAGATGGTGCCCTTGCATTACACGCTGAAGAACGGCCAGCAGGTCGAAATCGTCACGGTCAAGCAGGGCGGGCCTTCGCGCGACTGGCTGAATGCGGACCTGGGCTATGTGCAAAGCCACCGCGCGCGCACCAAAGTGCGCCAGTGGTTCCGCGCGCAGCAGCACGAGCAGACGGTCGCGCAGGGCCGCGCCCTTGTCGAGCGCGAACTTGCGCGCATGGGCCACACGGCGCTCAAGCTCGATGCGCTTGCCGCCAAGGCCGGCTTCGACAAGTCCGAGGAGTTTTTCGCGGCGTTCGCGCGCGACGAGATCAACTCGAAGCAGGTGCAATCGGCGATCCAGGCGTTGGCATTGCCGGCGGCACCCGCGCCGGCGGCCCCGGAGCCGGAATTGCAGATGCGCAAGAGCCGCGCGGCGAGCGCGGGGGGTGGAATCCTCGTCGTCGGTGTCGACCGACTCCTCACGGGACTCGCGCGCTGCTGCAAGCCCGCGCCACCGGATCCGATCGCCGGATTCGTCACGCGCGGCAAGGGCGTGACCATCCATCGCGCGAGCTGCGCCAACATCACGCGGATGCGCGCCACGCAACCGGAGCGGCTGATCACTGCGAATTGGGGCGCACCGCGCGACGAAGTGTTCCCCGTGGATATTGTCGTCGAAGCGATGGACCGGCAAGGCCTGCTGCGCGATATCTCGGAAGTCCTGTCCCGGGAAAAAATCAACGTCACCGCGGCCAACACGCTGACGCGCAACATGCAAACGCGAATGGCGTTCACCGTGGAAGTGCAGAGCCTTTCCGTCCTGAAGCGCGCGCTGGCGCTGGTTTCCGACGTGCCCGGCGTGACGGGGGCGCTCAGGCGTTAGCGGTCATTTGCAACGGCCGCCGAGCTCGGTCTTGCTCTCCGCCGAAGGCACGATTCCCGCTGCAAGCAACGGTTCCGCGATCCGCTTGCGAAAGAGTTCCATCGCGCCGGGCGTGTTCTTGCCGCTTAAAGAAACGTCGATGATCACGACGTTGCCCGGAAGCCGCCATTCCTCGATCTTGAGTTTGCCTGCGTCCTGGCGAGACATCTCGGAAGCGCATTCCCTGAGGGTTGCGGAAAGCTCGGAAGCCGCAAGGTCCGGGCCATCGCTGGTGCAACTGTAGGAGAACGAGCGGGTGACTTTATCCTCGCCTCGGAACGTGACATCGAGCTCCGCCTTACCTTCCGGCGAATTTTTCAATGGGCAGGCCCAATCCGCCAGCGCGCGGTCGCCGCGCAGTTTCCACGTGAGTTCCGCGCGTCCTCCGTCCTCGACGCGCCGGCGCAGGATCACGGAAAACCCCTGCGGCGTGGTCGTGGTTGAAGGGAGGTCGTAATAGTCGATCTTGAACCGGCGCACGCGCGTTGCGCGGGTTTGCAGAATCCTCAGCGTTTCATTCAGGGACGCGGGGCCGCCATCGCGTGCGTTCCAGCGGATCGCATATTCCGCATCGGCAGGTTCGGCCGCGGCGGCGTCCGCCGCGGGTCCGGCGAGTACGCTAAAGCAGGCTGCAGCGACGACGAGTGAGAACGGCTGGGGCATGAATGGCAGCATCATTCGCGGACGCGCAGAACGCACGGATGCGCGGGTGTTGCCGCTTCGTGGAAAAGGTCGTCCAGGTATTGGTCGATTTCAGCCTCGCCGATGAAATCCGGCACGGCAATGTTCAACTCACGCCGCTTGCCGTCGGTGCTCGTTTCGAATAGCCGCCAACCGGCGCCGTCGTGTTCGGCCAGCATCGGCGTGCCGTAGACGTCGAGTCTGATGCGCGCGAGCATCGGTTATTTTTTCCGCTCAGAAATCGACGACGAAGGGCGCGGCAAGCAGCACTCCGCCGATCGCCATCTGGGCGACGAAGTTCTCCGTGAAGTACGGATAGATGCACAACAACACGCCGGCGACGGCCGGCACGACCTTGGTCTGCCGTTTCCCGTAGACGATGTACGCCATGCCGAACGCGCCGGCAATCACGCCGACGATGAGGCCATTCATGACTCGCTCCGGCGATGATGGAACAGGATAAGATATTACGCGGGTGAACGCAGGGTTGGAGGAATTGGATTTGGGCGGGCTGTTTCGCAGCTTCATTGCAATTGCCGCGGCCGTGGCGGCGACTGTCGCGTCGGCAAGCTTCCACACGTTCGTGATCGAGCAGGTCTACTCGAATGCGGATGGCACCGTGCAATTCGTCGTGCTGCGCGAGTCGCAAGGTATGAATGGCGAGAACTTGTGGTCGGGGCACAGCATCAGCAGCACGCACGCCGGCGTCACGAAGACGTTTGCCTTCGCGGCCGATTTGCCGGCTTCGGCGACCGCGGGGAAGCGTGTGCTCATCGGCACCCAGGGCCTGGCCGCGCTGGGATTCATCACGCCCGATTACGTGATTCCCAACGGGTTCCTGGCCACCGATGGCGCGACGCTCAACTACGCCGGCGCCGACACGGTGACCTATGCGTCGCTGCCGACCGATGGCACCGGCGCGATCAATCATGCGGGCGCGACCGTCGCCAATCTCGCCAGCAATTTCGCCGGGAAGGCCGTAGCGCTGCCAGCGTTGCCGGTGACCTCCGTCGAGTATTACAACGCGGGCCTCGATCACTATTTCATCAGCAACCTGCAGCCGGACATCGACGCGCTGGACACGGGCCGGATCCCCGGCTGGGCGCGGACGGGCCAATCGTTCAACGTATTTCCCAGCCAGGCCAGCGGCGGCGCCGGCGTCAATCCCGTGTGCCGGTTCTACATTCCGCCTGCGCACGGCAACTCGCATTTCTTCTCGGCATCGCCGGCCGAATGCAATCTCGTTCAACAGAAATCGACAACGGATCCCAACTACAGCGGCTATGTGTTCGAATCGCCCGCCGTGTTCTTCGTGGCGTTGCCGGACACGACCACCGGTGCGTGCCCCGCCGGAACCGCGCCGGTCTATCGGCTGTGGAACCAGCGCGCCGATTCGAATCATCGCTACACTCGTTCCCCGGCGATCAAGGCGCAGATGATCGCGGCGGGCTATGTGGCGGAAGGCTACGGCCCGGATGCGGTCATCATGTGCGCGCCCGTTGCCGGCACCGCCACAATCATGTTCACGGCGGGCTCGGGCGCGCCCGACGGCGCGCTCGTCAGCGACGGTTCGAGCACGCCCGCCGCCAACTACCAGGGCTTCGTCACGGCGACCGACAACGTCAACGTGGGCGCGAGGGCCGGCGCGGGCGAGGCCATCGCGTTCAGCCGCGATCGTCCCGTCACCCTGCATTCGACCGTGTGGACGACCGCCTTCGGCAACCAGACCGTCACCGTGCCGTTCGCGGGCGCATTCGATACCGCGGTTACGATCTGGGTTGTCGCGGGACCGTTCGTGACGACGCAGCAAACCGCGCTGACACTCTGGCAAACGGCGCAGCAGATCTATACGGACGAGCGGCTCGGCGTGCACCTGTCTCCGGTGGAGATCGTCGATGCGACGGCCAACGCGAAAGCGGCGACCTACGCGGCGTTTACGTGTGGTGCGGCCAATGTGAACGTCTCGTCGATCCAGGCCGATATCGGTGCGCGCCCGGGCCGCATCAATGTCTACCTGGTCAGCCTGGTCGACGGCTCGACGTCGCGCGGCAACGCCTGCGCCATCGGCGGCGGCTTTGTTGCGATCGCAGCGGGTTCCGGCGCCGAGTTGCTGGCCCACGAAATCGGCCACGACTTCGGGCTCGAGCATATCGACGACCTGACGATCGACTTCAATCCCACCAACGTGATGCACTCGGCCAGCAACTGGCGGCAGTTCCTGACCGAAGGCCAGATATTCCGCGCGCATCTGCGGCCGAACTCCGCGATCAACCAGGTCTTCAATCTGCGCCCGGGTTTGCCGACGCGTAATTGCGATCGCGACACACTGACGCTCGATTGCCCGTCGATCAAGAAGCGTCTGTGGGCCGACGGAGCGTTTCCCGCGAATTGAGACCGACGAAACAGGAGCGCCGACGATGACCCCAACGAACGCTGCATTCCGCATTGCGCAGTGGATCGTTGCCGGTTTCATCGCGATGACGTGCGCATCGGCTTTCGCGCAACCGCGCTACGGACTGTCGCCGGAAGCCCTCGCAGTGTTCAACCGCTGGGTCCTGGCGGCGTGCATTACCGATGAGGAGCAGGCGCTCGTCGAAGACATGCGCCGTTATCGGGAACCGTTGGCGGCGGCGTTCCGGAAAGCCATCGTCGATGGTCCATCACGCGAGCAATTGAAGGACGCGCGCGCCGCGGCCGAAGAGCGCTATGCGGTGCGAGCGAAATTTCCCATCGAGCAATACGCGATCGAAGGCGTCAGCCGGCAGGACCTGGCGCGATTCCGGCGTGTCTCGCGCCAAACCTATGTCGACGATCAGGTGAAGAGGTTTGCCACCGGATATCGCGCGAATGCCGTGGCCGGTCTCGGCATCGTCGCCGGTCCGCAATCACGCGCCGTGTTGGCCCGGATCGCGAGCAACCGGAGCGATCCCCTGGCGTTGACCGCGCGCGAGGCCCTGAAGACAGCCGACCGGCAGTGATATGCAACCGCGAATGTGCGCCGACCTGGTGATCATGCCGACACCTGCGCCAAATGAGTGCTTGCGATGCTTGCCCGGCGCCGGCGGCGCCCCACAGGCGATCGGGGCGAAATGCCAATGCATCAACTGCTTGCCTGCAATCTTGGACACTATCCGCCGTGCCGGAATCTGGCCCGGCGATTGCTAAGGTGAACCTATCGTCCCCGTGAGGAACCGCGCCGAATGCTCCGCGTCATGCTGGTGGACGAATCCCAAGGGGACGTCAGTCCGCTTAAAGTGAGTCTGACCGAGGCCGGCTACGACGTCGTCGAAGTCACGTCGTCGGCCGACGTCCTGCTCGATCGCGTTGCCGCAGTCCAGCCTGACGTCATCATCATCGACACGGAGTCGCCGACGCGCGACACGCTGGAACAGTTGTCCTTCGTCAGTGCGAGCCAGCCGCGACCGATCGTCCTGTTCACCGAGGATCGCGAAAGCGCGACGATCCAGGCGGCTATCAAGGCGGGCGTCTCGGCCTACGTCGTCGCCGGCATGCAGCCGGAGCGATTGCGGCCGATTCTCGAAGTCGCGGTCGCGCGCTTCGAGCAGGATCGCGCGTTGCGCGACGAGTTGAAAAGCGCACAGGAACGCCTGGTCGAACGCAAGGTCATCGAACGCGCCAAAGGCATCCTGCAGCAGCAGAAGGGCGTGTCGGAGGACGAGGCGTTTCGCCTGATGCGCAAACTCGCGATGGATCGCAATCGCAAGCTGCTCGACGTGGCACAACAGATCATCGACGTATCGGATCTGCTGGCGTGACGTTGCCTCGAGCGCTGCGCGGCGTTGGTGCGCGCAGGCTGAAATTGCACTCGCATGGTGCAGCGCAGCAAATTCTCTTGCCACCGTCTGCGGCACCTCGACGATGAAAAGAGTCGACGAATCAATTCTCTAACGAATCTCGTCGCCTGTGGCATGGATCTCGCTAAACCATGAGCGAGGCAAGCGAAGATCGCTTGGCTTCTGGTCGGGTCCCCAATGACGGTGACACGATCCGACAACGGCGTTGCGTGCGTCCTGCTCGACAAAGCGAGCCTGGGTAGCACACAGCGCCGTTTTTTATTTTGGCCCGATCAATGACGAACGAGGAATCTCGATGCACAACTTCCGGCGTTTTCGCCACGCGTCCCGCACAGCGGTGCGGGAGCCGCTCGCAAAGGGCGCCGCGTCCGCCGCTGTGTCCACATCACGCCGCCACCTGCTCGGCGCATCCGCGGCCGGTGCGCTGATGGCGCTCGTCGATCCAGCCATTCGCGCCGGCGCGTGGGCGCAGGGCAGCGATTCGCCGGAAAAAAAGGAAGTGAAGATCGGCTTCATCCCGCTGACGGATTGCGCGTCGGTCGTCGTCGCCTCGGTCATGAATTTCGATGAGAAGTACGGCATCAAGATCGTTCCGAGCAAGGAGGCGTCGTGGGCCGCCGTGCGCGACAAGCTCGTGAACGGCGAGCTGGACGCCGCGCACGTCCTCTACGGGCTCGTCTACGGCGTGCACCTGGGCATCGGCGGCCCGAAGAAGGACATGGCCGTGCTGATGAATCTCAACAACAACGGACAGGCGATCACGCTTTCCAACCAATTGAAGGACAAGGGTGCCACGGATGGCGCCAAGCTCAAATCGCTGGTCGACCGCGAGAAGCGTGAATACACGTTCGCACAGACCTTTCCGACCGGCACCCACGCGATGTGGATCTATTACTGGCTGGCCGCACAGGGTATCCATCCGTTCAACGACGTCAAGAACATCGTCGTGCCGCCGCCGCAGATGGTAGCGAACATGCGCGTGGGCAACATGGACGGCTTCTGCGTCGGCGAGCCCTGGAACAACCGCGCCATCTTCGACAAGATCGGCTTCACCGTCGAGACGACGCAGGGCATCTGGCGTGACCATCCCGAGAAGACACTGGGGGCCACGGCCGAATTCGTGCAGAAGAACCCGAATACCGCGCGCGCGATGACCGCAGCCGTGCTCGATGCGTCGAAATACATCGACGTGATGGCCAATCGCAAGAAGGTGGCCGAAATCATCGCCGACAAGTCGTACGTGAACTGCCCCGTCGACGTGATCGATCAGCGCCTCGAAGGCAATTACGACAATGGAATCGGCCGGCAGTGGAAGGACGCCGACTACATGAAGTTCTACAACGATGGCGCGACGAACTTCCCCTACCTGTCCGACGGCATGTGGTTCCTGACGCAGCACAGGCGCTGGGGCCTGCTGAAGGAGGATCCGGATTACCTTGCGGTCGCGCAAAAGGTCAATCAGATCGAGATCTACAAGCAGGCCGCCGCGGTGACGAAAACGCCCGTGCCAAAGGACCCGCTGCGGACGTCGAAGCTGATCGACGGCGTCGTGTGGGACGGCAGGAATCCGAAGGCCTATGCCAACGCATTCAAGCTCAAGGCCTGAACGATGACCTACGCCGCGACTACCGGCTTCGCTGCGCCGCTTGCTGCCTCGCGCAAGATGGAACCTTCGCCGCCGGTTGTGCACGCCGCCAACGCGCCGGTCATCGACGACGCCGAAATCAAGGCGGCGGCGCGGCGCGCAGAGGTGTTCGCGCAGGCCGAACTGCGCCGCGAGCGCGTGCGTGCGGCGCTGCTGGTGGTCATGCCGCCGCTGCTGGGCATCGTGCTCTTCATCGGCATCTGGGCGATCGTTTCGACGACGTCGCCGCAGCTGCCTTCGCCCGCGAAGACGTGGATTTCCGCGGTCGACGTCTTCAGCAAGCCGTTCTACAGCAAGGGTCCCAACGACCAGGGAATCGGCTGGAACATCCTGATGTCGCTGCGGCGAGTCGGCGTGGGCTTTGGACTCGCGGCGCTCGTGGGCATTCCTCTGGGATTCATCTTCGGCCGCTTCGCCTTCGCCAATTCGATGGCCGCGCCGATCATCAGCCTGCTTCGCCCCGTGTCCCCGCTCGCGTGGCTGCCGATCGGTCTCATGGTGTTTAAGGCCGCGAATCCGGCTGCGATCTGGGTGATCTTCATCTCGAGCATCTGGCCGATGATCATCAATACCGCGGTCGGCGTGCAACGCGTGCCGCAGGATTACCTCAACGTCGCCCGCGTGCTCAACCTGTCCGAGTGGAAGATCGTCACCAAGATTCTCTTTCCGGCGGTGCTGCCCTACATGCTGACCGGTGTGCGCCTCGCTCTCGGTGTGGCGTGGCTGGTGATCGTCGCCGCGGAAATGCTGACGGGCGGCGTGGGCATCGGCTTCTGGGTGTGGGACGAATGGAACAACCTCAACGTCGAGCACATCATCATCGCGATCTTCGTCGTGGGGATCGTGGGCCTTTTGCTCGAGCAACTGCTGCTGCTTCTCGCGCGCCGCTTCAACTACAACTAGGAATCCGGCCATGCTCGATGCGTTGAGTTCCATGCCACGCACGCACACCGAAGAGCGGATGGGCGATTCGGAATACGTGCATGTCGAGGGCGTCGGCATGACCTTCAAGACCAGGCGCGGCCCGTTCGTGGCGCTGCGCAACATCGACCTGTCGGTGCAGAAAGGCGAGTTCATCGCGTTGATCGGCCATTCCGGCTGCGGCAAGTCGACGCTCATGAACCTGGTCGCCGGACTGATCGCACCCTCCGCAGGCATCATGCTGTGCGCCGGCCGCGAAATCGCCGGACCCGGTCCGGAGCGAGCGGTCGTGTTCCAGAATCACTCGCTACTGCCCTGGCTTTCCTGCTTCGACAACGTTTACCTTGCGGTCGAGCGCGTGTTTGCGGCCACCGAAAGGAAGACCGACCTCAAGCGGCGCACGCACGAAGCGCTGGCGATGGTCGGTCTGGCGTCCGCCGAGCACAAGATGCCGCATGAGGTCTCCGGTGGCATGAAACAGCGCGTCGGCATCGCGCGCGCGCTGGCGATGCAGCCCAAGGTGATGCTGCTGGACGAGCCCTTCGGCGCGCTCGACGCGCTCACCCGCGCGAAGCTGCAGGACGAATTGATCAGGATCGTTGGCGCGACGGGCAGCACCGTGCTGATGGTCACGCACGATGTGGACGAGGCCGTGCTGCTGGCCGATCGCATCGTGATGATGACCAACGGTCCCGCCGCGACGATCGGCGAGGTGCTCGCGATCGACCTGCCGCGTCCGCGCGACCGCGTCGGGCTCGCTGAAAATTCGCAGTATCACCATTACCGGACAGCTGTGCTGGATTTTCTCTACCGCCGCCAAGCGCATGTGGAGGCTGCGGCGTGAGCGGCGAGAGGGGACCCGCGCGCGCAGCGCGTGGGGGTCGAGCAAACGCGAATCGACGCGAGAGGCCGACACGCGACGAAACGGCCTCGCGACGCGAGTGCAAGGAGGCCGACGCGTGAACGCACGCGTCCCGATCTCGCGGCCCAAGCTCGTCGTTGTCGGCAACGGCATGGCGGGAATGCGCACGGTCGAGGAGCTGTTGAAAATCGCTCCGGAGGCCTATGACATCACCGTCTTCGGCAGCGAGCCGCATCCCAACTACAACCGCATCCTGCTCTCGCCGGTGTTGGCCGGCGAACAGACGATCGAGGAAATCGTGTTGAACCCTCGGGAGTGGTACGCCGAGAACGGCATTGCCCTGCATGCCGGCAAGACGATCACAAAGATCGACCGCGCGAAGCGGGTGGTCCATGCGGCGGATGGTACGAAGGCGCCCTATGACCGCGTGCTGCTGGCGACGGGATCGAATCCCTTCATCCTGCCGATCCCCGGCGTCGAACTTTCCGGCGTCATCACTTACCGGGACATCGCCGATACCGAGGCGATGATAGCGGCCGCGCAGACGCAAACGCACGCGGTGGTCATCGGTGGCGGTCTGCTGGGCCTTGAAGCGGCCAATGGCCTCAAATTGCGCGGCATGGACGTCACGGTCGTCCACCTGATGCCGTGGCTGATGGAGCGTCAGCTCGATCCGACCGCGGCGCGGATGTTGCAGCAATCGCTCGAAGCCAAGGGACTCGCGTTCCGCCTGGAAGCGAAGACGGAGGCGCTGCTGGCGGGAAGCGCAGGCCGCGTCGGCACCGTGAAACTCGCGTCCGGTGAAATGCTGCCCGCCGGCCTCGTCGTCATGGCGGTGGGCATTCGCCCCAATGTCGAACTCGCGAAGGCCGCCGGACTGCATTGCGACCGTGGCATCGTGGTCAACGACACGTTGCAGACGTTCGATCCGCGCATTTACGCGATCGGCGAATGCGTCGCGCACCGCGGCCAGACCTACGGGCTCGTGGCACCGCTCTTCGAGATGGCGAAAGTGTGCGCGAACCATCTCGCCGGCTACGGCATCGGCCGCTACACCGGCTCGCAGGTATCAACCAAGCTCAAGGTGACCGGCGTCGACCTGTTCTCGGCCGGCAACTTCACCGGCGGGACGGACACTGAAGAAATCGTCCTCGCCGATCCGGTGGGCGGCGTCTACAAGAAACTCGTCATCAGGGATGACAAGCTGATCGGCGGCGTGCTGTACGGGGACACCACGGACGGCGCGTGGTACTTCAAGCTGGTGCGCGACGGCAGGAACGTTGCCGAAATCCGCGACCGGCTGATGTTCGGCGAGTCGAACCTGGGCGACACCGGCCACCAGGGACAGTCGCGTGCGCTCGCGATGGCCGACGACGCCGAGGTCTGCGGCTGCAACGGCGTGTGCAAGGGCCGGATCGTCAAGGCGATCAAGGAACAGGGCCTCTTCACGCTCGATGACGTGCGCAAGCACACGAAGGCGTCGTCATCGTGCGGGTCATGCACGGGCCTGGTGGAGCAGCTGCTGATGGCCACCGCCGGCGGCGACTACTCGGCCGCGCCCAAGCTGAAGGCCATCTGCGGCTGCACGGAACGCAGTCACCAGGAAGCGCGCGACGCGATTCGCAAGCATCACCTGCTCACGATTCCCGACGCGATGCACTTTCTCGAATGGCGCACGCCCAACGGTTGTGCGAGCTGCCGGCCCGCGCTCAACTATTACCTGTTGTCGACGTGGCCGCACGAGGCGAAGGACGATCCGCAGTCGCGCTTCATCAACGAGCGCGCGCACGCCAACATCCAGAAGGACGGCACGTTCTCCGTGATTCCCAGGATGTGGGGCGGCGAGACGAATTCTTCCGAACTGCGCCGGATCGCCGATGTCGTCGACAAATACGAGATTCGCACGGTCAAGGTGACCGGCGGCCAGCGTATCGACCTGCTCGGCGTGAAGAAGGCCGACCTGCCGGCGGTGTGGGAGGACTTGGGCATGCCGTCGGGCCATGCGTATGCCAAGGCGCTGCGCACCGTCAAAACGTGCGTGGGCAGCGAGTGGTGCCGCTTCGGCACGCAGGATTCCACCGAAATGGGCAAACGGCTCGAGCGCGCGCTGTGGCGGATGTACGCGCCGCACAAGGTGAAGCTCGCGGTGTCAGGCTGCCCGCGAAACTGCGCCGAGTCCGGGATCAAGGACGTCGGCGTGATCGGCGTGGAATCGGGCTGGGAGATCTACGTCGCGGGCAACGGCGGCATCAAGACCGAGGTCGCGCAGTTCCTGGTCAAGGTGAAAACGCCGGAGGAAGTGCTGGAATACAGCGGCGCATTCCTGCAGCTCTATCGCGAAGAAGGGTGGTACCTCGAGCGCACGGTCCACTATGTTTCGCGCGTCGGGCTCGAGTACGTGAAAGAGCGCGTGCTGGAGGACGCGGAGGGACGGCGCGCGCTGTGGGAGCGGTTGCAATTCACGCTGGACGGCGAACCCGATCCCTGGCACGAGATGGACAAGGCCAACATCGATCGCCGGCAGTTCGAGCCAGTCGCGCTGCCGGCATGACCGCGTCCGTCATTGCGAGTCCGCGCATCGTCGTTGCCGAACCGGACGCGACGGAGGTTGTCTTCACGGCAATCTGCGCGCTGGCCGACATCCCGTCGCTGGGTGCGCGCATTGTCGAACGCCCCGGACATCCGGAGGGCCGCATAGCCGTCTTCCGCACCGCGGACGATCGCGCGTTCGCCGTGCGGGACCGCTGCCCGCACCAGGGCGGTCCGTTGTCTCAGGGCATCGTGTTTGGCGAACGCGTCGCCTGCCCGCTGCACAATTGGTCGATCGAGCTGGCAACGGGCTGTGCGACGGCGCCGGACGAGGGCTGCACGCAATCGTTTCCGGTGCGTGTAGAACGCGGCGTCGTCTACGTCGCACTGGGCTGAAGCGCATGGCCGAGACGCGCTCGACGTGCCCGTACTGCGGTGTCGGCTGCGGGGTCGTGATCGAACACGACGGTTCGCGCATCACGGGCGTGCGCGGGGATCCCGACCACCCCGCAAACTTCGGTCAACTGTGTACCAAGGGCCGCACGCTGCACCTCACGGCATCGCCGGTGGCAATGGTCGCGCGCGCGCGCCATCCGCTGGTGCGCATGGCGAAGGATTCGCTGCGGGTTCGCCGCACCTGGGACGAGGCGCTCGATCTGGCGGCTGACCGGTTTGCATCGTGCATCGAAGAACATGGGCCGGACAGCGTTGCGTTCTACATTTCCGGCCAGTTGCTGACCGAGGACTACTACGTCTTCAACAAGCTGGCCAAGGGCCTGATCGGCACCAACAACGTCGACACCAACTCCCGCCTGTGCATGTCGAGTGCCGTCGCCGGCTACAAGCAGACGCTGGGCGCCGACGCGCCGCCGGCGTGCTACGACGATATCGACCACGCAAACTGCCTGTTCATCGCCGGCTCGAACACCGCGTGGGCGCACCCGATCCTGTTCCGCCGCATCGAGGCGGCGAAGGTTGCGAACCCGGACCTCAAGGTCATCGTCGTCGATCCACGCAAGACCGCCACCGCTGCATTTGCCGACCTGCACCTCGCGATCGAGCCGGGCACGGACGTGGCGCTCTTCCACGGCATGCTGCATCTCATGCTCTGGGACGAGAAGATCGACCGCGCATTCGTCGCCGCGCATACCCGTGGCTTCGACGAATTGAAGGCGATCGTGCGCGAGTTCACGCCACGTTTCGTAGCCGAACTGTGTGGCATCGACGAAGCGGCATTGATCGATGCGGCGCGCTGGTTCACGCAGGGCCCGACCCTCTCGCTGTACTGCCAGGGCCTCAATCAGGCGACATCCGGCACCGCGAAGAACGCTGCGTTGATCAATCTCCATCTCGCGACGGGTCAGATCGGCAAGCCCGGCGCCGGGCCGTTCTCGCTGACCGGGCAACCGAACGCGATGGGCGGCCGCGAAGTCGGCGGACTCGCCAATCAATTGTCCGCACATCGCGACCTCGCCGACCCTGCGCATCGCGCCGAAGTGGCCGCGCTCTGGGGCGTGGACGACGTGCCGGCAGAGCCGGGCCTGACGGCCGTCGAATTGTTCGATGCGCTGGCCGAGGGCGCCGTGAAAATGGTCTGGATCGCGTGCACGAATCCCGCGCAGTCGATGCCGGACCAGGCGACGGTGCGTGCCGGGCTTTCACGCGCCGAGTTCGTCGTGCTGCAGGAAGCCTACGCCAACACGGAAACCACACCTTTCGCCGACGTCGTGCTTCCCGCGGCGACCTGGGGCGAGAAGGAGGGCACGGTCACCAACTCGGAGCGCCGTATCTCGCGTGTGCGCGCCGCGGTTCCGCCGCCGGGCGAGGCGAGGAGCGACTGGGCGATCGCCACCGACTTTGCGCGGCGGCTGGAAGCGCGTCTGCGCCCGTCGCGGCCCACGCTCTTTCCCTATGAATCGCCCGCGGAGATTTTCGCAGAACACGTTGCGACGACGCGTGGCCGCGATCTCGACATTACCGGATTGTCGTACACGCGCCTCGACGCGCAGGGGCCGACACAGTGGCCCTGCCGCGAAGGCGATACAAGCGGGCAGGCGCGCCTCTACACGGATGGCGTGTTTCCGACGGCTGACGGTCGCGCGCGCTTTGCGGCGGTGAAGTTTCTGCCGGTCGCCGAGAAGGTCGATGCGCGCTTTCCGTTCCGATTGACCACCGGCCGCTCGCGCGACCAGTGGCACGGGATGACGCGAACCGGCACCGTCGCAACGCTGTTCGCGCACACGCCGGAGCCCGCAGTCGAACTCAATCCGGCCGATATTCTGCGGCGCGATTTCGCGGCCGGTGATCTCGTGCGCGTCGAATCCCGGCGCGGCGCCGTGATCGTTCCCGTGGCGGCGTCGGAGGACGTGAAGCCGGGATGCGCGTACCTGCCGATGCATTGGGGCTCGGCCACGCTCGCCGGACGCGGCAGCACCGGCGTCAATGCGGTGACGGCCAAGGCCTTTTGCCCTTCGTCGAAGCAGCCCGAGTTGAAGCACGCGGCGGTGCGCGTCACGCGCGCGGAGCTGCCGTTGAAGCTGGTGGCGTTCGGGTTCCCGGGCGGTGCGGAAAATCTGGTAGCGCTTCGCGATGCGTTGCGCGAATGCGCCGGCCAGTTCGAGTTCGCCAGCGTGGTCTTGATTGGCGGTGATCGCTCGGGCGTCCTGTTGCGCGC
>Ga0070708_100002036_pt1 | contig 15566 bp, 11 predicted proteins | sample KBSK5503metaG_FD_65469 | JGI IMG/M metagenome (GOLD analysis project Ga0070708, IMG submission 65469) | Corn, switchgrass and miscanthus rhizosphere microbial communities from Kellogg Biological Station, Michigan, USA - KBS K5-50-3 metaG | ecosystem: Host-associated > Plants > Roots >... | reverse complement strand
GACCGCGCCGAGCTTGCCGCGCCGCACCATGACCAGCAGCCGCAGCCGGTGGTCCCGGTCCGGGGAGATCCGTGTCCCCAGCCGGGCGGTCAGTCCTGCCATGAGCCCTCCCTCGTGTCTGTGTGACAGCGCCCCGCGGTGCTGTCCCTCTGTCAGCTTTACTAGGTTATGGCTCATATCTAGGTAAGTGTCAACAGGCTTTCGCTAGATGAGGGATTTGATCTAGGCTTATGCCGTGCCAGCACCCGACCTCGCTGACCCGCGAGACCCTTACCTGCAGATCGCCGACGACCTGCGGGAGCAGATCAGGGCCGGGCGGTACCAGCCGGGGGACAGGCTCCCGTCTATCGCCGCGATGGTGGCGGAGTACGGCAGCGCGTCAGAGACGATCCGGAACGCACTGCGCAAGCTCCGGGATGAGGGCCTGGTCGCCACGCACTCGACGCGCGGGACGTTCGTCCTCCGGGCGGTCGCCGAACCCGAGCCTGACCCGGACGTTGTCAGGCTGGAGTCGGCGCTCCAGGAAGTGCTGCGCCGGCTGGACAAGGTAGAGGACCGGCTGACCGGGCTGGAAGCTGGCTCATGATGCCGGCGGCCGCGAGCGCATCGAGCCGGTGCTCGGCGTTCTCCAGCCGCCGGATGGCCTCGTCAAGCAGCGCCTCCAGGTGCTTGAGGTCGTTGTGCCTCACGGCACCGACCATAGGCCGGCACGCCGGCGCCGTAATAGGCGCGATGCGGGCCTGCGGGCCGACTTGCGCCGACGCAAGTCACCTGGCCCGCCGCAAGCGGGCCGACGCTTAATGGGGCGTGATGAGACAGCCAGCCGAGCTTGTCACGCTAGGCGAGATCGCCGAGGGTGCGGGCCTGTACCCGTCCGATGTGGCGCTCACGTCCGGGCTCGACGAGAGCACGATCTCGCGGCTGTGGGCAGACCCGAGCTGGCTGGACCGCGTAACCGGCGCCTCGCTGCAGCGCATCATCGCGTCAGTGCCCGGCGTCATCGAGTACGTAGCTGCGCGCTCGATCGCCTCCCGCCTTTCCCCGCTGGCCGCCGAGCTGGCGGCCGAGGGCTTGGACGTAGACGAGAGCGCCGTTGATGCCTGCCGGGCTGACGGGGTGCCGGTCCAGTACGTTGCCGACGCGCTGCAGGCTGCCCTGCACACTGTGCGGGGCGATGATGCCAAGGTGGCGGCGTATCTGGCCAAGTTCTGGGGGCGCGACCAGGACCGCGCGCTGGAGCGGCTGTTCTCTGACGGCAACGGCCGGCTGCTGCTGCGCCCCGGTCGCCTGCTCAGCGCGTCGGCCGAGCTCGCGCCGCGCCTAAGCCGACCCGGGTACTCGTTCCACGCGATCCTCGCCGCCTCCGTCCTTGCTCATCATGTGCAGAGGACGCCGGACGGTGCCCTGCACCTACGGCAGGCCCGGGACCGCCAGGAGGCCATGACCTTGCGCAGCAACGTCATGGGCCTCCTGATCGCCAGCGATGATTTTGACTTGGCTGCCCGGTACGGCCGCATGGTCGCCGAATGCCCGGTGCTCGCCGTCGTTGAAGACTGGGCGTTCCCCACCTACACCCGGGACGTGCGGCCCGAGCCGGGGTTTGCCCTGCCCCGGTCCCTGCTCCTGCGGAATACCGCCGCCGAGGTGGTCCGCGAGATCGGCTGCTACGGCAGCGCGTACGTGCATTACCTTCTGTCCGTCTACCTGCCACGGGCGCTCGCCCGGGATCCGACGTTCGGCCTGGCGCTGCCCGTCCTCGGCGCCGCCATCCGCGAGCGCCTGGACCGCGACGACGACCCGGCCCTGCACGCAGCGTGCGCACGCACGCTGCGGGATCTCGGAGGACTGAATGACTGAGGCCCCGGCCCATCCCGTGCCCTCCGCATCCGCGCGCTGGGAGAGCAACGCAGAGTTCTGGGTGCGCATCATCCGCGGCCGCCACGACCGGTACCGGACCGAGCTGACCGACGCGGCGGTCATGGCTGCGGCCGGTCCCTGCCACGGCCTCGACGTGCTGGACGCAGGGTGCGGCGAGGGCTACCTGACTCGGGAGTTCGCCCGCCGGGGAGCGCGCCAGGTGACCGGGGTCGACAAGTCCCCGGCACTCATCGCAGCGGCCCGTGCGGGGTCAGCCGACGAGCCTGCGGCGCGCTACCGGGAGGCTGACCTGGCTGACCTGCCGTTCGGCAGCGCCTCCTTTGACCTGGCCGTCGTCAACCACGTGCTCAACGACCTAGCCGACATCGTGGCCCCGGTCGCCGAGCTGGCTCGCGTGCTCCGGCCCGGCGGCCGCCTTGTGATCCTCATGCTGCACCCGTGCTTCTACGGGTACCGCGCCGAGCGGCAGGAGATCCGCCGTACCCTGCCCGTCGCCGACTACTTCGCGCCGCGGGTCATCGAGCAGCGATTCGAGGTTGACGGCATCGTGTCGCCAGATGCCACAGTTACCTGGGTGAGGCCCCTGGAGACATACACGGAGGCGATCACCGGCTCTGGGCTGTGCATCACGGGGCTGACCGAGCCGCACCCCTCCGACGCTCAGCTCGCCGCGAGCGAGTGGTGGCGCGAGAACTTCCCCCGGCCCCTGTTCCTGCTCATCACCGCCCGCAAGGCTGGCGGCCGCGGGGACGCCGCCTAACTACTCGCCGACATCCAGGCGAGATCCCGGCAGGCGCACTGGTAAGCCCCGAGCGCGTGCTCGCAGACCGGGGGTACATCAGTCTCACCCTCGAGCCAGTGCACCGTGGCGTCCATCGCCTCGCCGGACTGCGGCGGCGGCCATCCGGGCCGCACGGGGCACCGCGAGCCCTGCCGCATGATCTCGTCAATGTCGGCCGTGTCCGCGTACACCTCGTACTGCGTCGGCCGCGCTGCCGGGGTGCCGCGCAGCGGCCCGTAAGCCACCTCGCCGGCCACCCATTCCAGCAGGTCGCGGACGCCGCGGAGCCATGCGTTGTCCATCCACCGCCCGTTGCCCCACGGCCGGGCCAGGTCCTCGGGATGGAGCTCCTCGCCGAATCCGTAGCGGGCGATGCCCGCCCGGGCCAGCTCGAGCACGCGGCGGATCTCTACGTCCTCCCGCGCCCAGCCGTCCTGGTCCATGGCGGCAGGGTAAGCGGCGGTACCGACAATTGCCATCACGCCTCCGCCTCCATCTCCGGCGCGGCCTGCGGCCCGGAAAGCTGCGGTGCACCTGGCACGAGGGCCTCGGGGGGCTGCAGGACCGAGTCACGCTGCCGCCCGGCCACGACCGCCCACGCCTCGCCGGGGGACATGTCGTCAGGTTCGGCTCCGGGCTGGGGCATCGACCGCAGCGCCGCCAGGAGTTCCTCGGTCTCCCTGGCGTTCTCCGCCACCCGGTGCACGTGCTCAGGCACCGGGTCCGCAGCCGTTTCCGGCGTCAGGCCGAGGTCGGCGAGCATCCGCGCGTCCTCCTGCCGTGACGTCGTGATCTCCGTCACCGCCGCAGGCGCGGGCATGCCGGGCAGCGGCTCCTGCCACAGCGGCTCGGCGCGGCCCCGTGCCCGGGCCAGGGTGCTCTCCGGCTCGGCCGGGCGCAGTGGCTCGCGTACCCGCTCCGGATGCCGCCGCCGCAGCTCGAGGTCGGCGGCCAGGGCCGCGCGCCGCGTGTCCTCGGTGACCCTGGCCCACTCCCGGCGCGCGAGGTCTGCCCGCTCGTAGGCGTCCATCTCCTCGTAGGCCTTGGCCTTCGCGGCGGCCCAGATCGCCCTGTTCTCCGCGTGCCGGGCCCGTGCCTTCCCGGTCCGTGCTGCCTGTTCCTCCTGCTCGGCGCGGGTCTCGCGCTGGCGTGCGTCGGTCGCGGCCATGCGCGCCAGGCGCAGCTGCTCGCCGACATGCTCAGGAGCCCATCCGGTTTCCTTCTCGTACAGGCCGCGGCGCACCTCGAGGACCTCGTCGGGCACGCCCAGCAGGTTCATGCCGTCCACCCGGCCGAGGGCGGCCAGGGCCGAGTGCCAGTCGGCGCGGGCCTCCGGTGACGCCTTGGACGGCTGCGGCCCGATCGGGTCGCCGGGGTTCTCGTAGCCGTGCATCTCCCGGTAGGCCGCTACGACCGAGGCGCGCTCCTGCCACTCCGCCCGGGCGGCCGGGTCATCCGGGACCGGGCCGAGCGCCCGCGTGGCCCACAGTGGTGCCGTGTCCGCGGCGTGCTCGCCGAGCCGCTGCACCCGCGCGTCGATCGCATCGGCGAGCTCGGCGAGGTAGCGCTGCCGCTCAGGGTCGGCGACGTCGGGCACGCGCTCGGCCCAGGTCCTGCCGACCTGCACCGCGGCGTCGCGGGTGAGGATGCGGACCCGGCCGTGCAGCACCCTGGCGATGTCCCGGATGCCGGTGAGCGGCCGCATCTCCACGGCCTCGGCGAGCACCGCGGCACCGTCGCGCCCGGCCAGCTCGGCGCCGCGCAGCTCGCGGAACAGCCACGTCACCGCAGCGTCATCGAGCGCCTCGGCGGCCAGGTGCTCAGGCAGGGCGTCGCGCAGGACCTGGCCCCACCGCTCCCCCTGGTCCTCCTTGACCAGCTCCATCCACCTGTGCCCGAAGTCGCCCAGGTGGTCGGCGTCGGAGTACGCCCTGCGCAGCGTCTCGCCGGAGCCCAGGTCGGCGTCATCGCGGCGGACCACCTGGGCGAGCACCGAGACCGCGTCACCGTCCGGGCCCGCGCCCGCGTCCGCCGCGGTGAGCGCGCCCTCCCGCTCGCGCTGCAGCATCCGGTGCCGGGCGATCTCCGGGTCGGCCTCGGCGGGACGGTCAGGGCGGGCCGTGGTCGCGTCCGGGGCGCCGGGCGCCGGGGGCTCACCGATGACGAAAGCGATGTTCTGCTCGCGGCCGCGGGTCATCGCCGTGTAGAGGGTCTTGCGGGTGTCGGATGCCCGGATCAGGCTGTAGCAGCTGTCGGCGAACGTCGACCCCTCCACCGAGTGGACGGTCAGCCCGTAAGCCAGGTGGCAGCGCGCGGCCAGGTACTTCCGGCTGAGCCGGAACGCCTCGCCCCACCTCTCGGTGCCCTCGCTGTCGCGCCCGAGCAGCAGGCGCACCTCCACGTCCCGGCCGCCGTCGCCGGCGTCGGTCCGGATCACCTCGAGCACGTCGCGGTTGCTCAGCCCGCGCCCGGGAACCCCGACCGGCTGCTGGTGGTCGTTCTCCCGGGCCATAATCCGGTCACCGGCGCTAGCCACCGCAGCCTGCCGCAGGGGAACCTCACCCTGTGCGGAAACCCGGCCGTAGCGCTTCAGGTCACCCCGGGCGCGGCGGGACATCTCGTCGGCGTCGGCCTGGTCGTGGCCGATGAGGGCCGAGTGCTTCCGGTCCATGTAGTCGGCCAGCCAGTACCGGTAGGCGGCCTCGGTCATCTCCTCGCGGGTGCCGAACCGCAGCCGCCCCTGCTGGTCGTACTCGGTCAGGACGCTGACGTCGCCGCTGCGCAGCCGCAGGCTGGCCTCCCGCTCCCAGGGCGCGCGGAACCGCATCGCCTCGCCAAGCTGGACGTAGCCGAGCTGCCGGGCCAGCATCATCATGGCGCCCGGGCCGCTGACCGCGCCGAGCTGGTGCGGGTCGCCGGCTATGACGACCTTCGCGCCCTTGGTCTCGGCCATCCGCAGCAGGGTGTCGTAATGCCGCATGCTTGTCATCGATCCCTCGTCAAGGATCATCAGGGCGCCGGGCGCCATGATCTGCAGCCGAGGGTCGGTCAGGAACATCTCGATGTTGTGCGAGTCGGCCACGCCCTCGGCACGCAGCACCTGGGCCGCCTGCTGGCTGGCCGTCAGCCCGACCACCCGCACACGCGGGTTAGCCGCCCGCCAGGCCCTGGCCATCGCCGCGACGGTCCGCGTCTTCCCGGTCCCGGCCGGGCCCACCATGACCTCGGCGCGCCGGTCGCTGGTCAGCAGGCGGTACGCGGCCGCGGCCTGGTCCAGGTGCAGGCCCGAGCCGGTCTCGGTGGTCACGTCGGCGCTCACGTCGTGGTCGAGCTGAGCCTCGAGCTGAGCCTGGCCGGAGCCGAGCTGCTGAGCCGCGGCTGCGGGCGCGAGGCGCGGGACCCGAGCCCCGCGGCGCGACGCGGTCGCGATGATCCGGTCCTCCATGCTGAGCTGAGCCGCTGTGGCGTACCGCTCGGCGCGGTGAGCCCGGAATACGTTCTCGCCGTTCCGGCGCCGCAGCGAGTCCGGCACGGGCGGCCACTCTGGCGCCTCGAGCAGGACGACCTGCCCGGCCTCGCCGGCGAGGACCCGGTCGGTCAGCGCCGGCAGGAGCCCTCCGGCGCCGTCGTCGTCCATCGGCCCCGTGTAAGCAGGCAGGAACTCCCCGAGCGCCCGGTGCAGGGCGCTGCGCGTCCACGTGGAGTGAGCCGACTGGACGAGCTCAAGCGCGGCCGTCATGAGCCTGTGCTCCTGGCCCGGGGTCAGCACCGGCCGCCCCGGAACGCGCTCAGGCTCCGTCGCAGGCTCAGTCCCCGGGCCCTTCCGGTTGCTCACTGCCGGGCCGAGCGGCTCAAGCGCCTGCGCCGCGCCGCGCCGCGCCTGCCGAGCCCACGCGCGGACGTGAGCCATCAGCTCGCCAGGCTCAGAATTGCCCTTGGCGGCGCGGCTCAGTTTATTCGCGTGCAGGCGCAATGAGCTGAGCGCCCGCGCGTCCGGGTCGTACCCGTGCTCAGCCTTGTACGCCTCGATAAGGCCGCCCAGCACGGACGCGATTTCCTGCCGCGTCCGCTTGCTGAACTCGTCCATGATCTCCTGCGAGACGCCCTTGATCTCGCGCCCGTGACCGTCCTCGCGGCGCTGCCATTGAACGCCCAGCGTATTAGTGAGCGCATTTTCCATGACCAGCGCGCCCTGCGCCGCCGCGGCCGCGCGCTCCCGGTAAATCGCCCGGCCGTCCAGCGTGCGCCACTGCCCGTCCCGCTCCCGGCGCACGCGGTTGAGGATCGCGTTGTGCACATGCAGCTGCGGGTCGCCTGACCTGCTCGTGTGCTGCCGGAAGCTCGCGACCACCCACTTGTGCGCGTCCTCCCACCGGCCCGAGCTCACGCCATCCGCCGACCCCCGGTGATAGCCGCTGCGGGTGTACCCGGCGTGCTCCTGGAGGTAGTCCAGCATCGCCTGATTCCCGGCGGTGACGCAGTCCCACACGTCACTGGCCGCCGCCGCCCAGTACCCGGCCTCCTGCAGGTTCCCCCGGTCCAGCGCCGCCGACATGCTCGCCATGAACGACGCGTGCAGCAGCGTGATGCTCTTGCTCGGGCTGAACGTCACGTCGAAGTACGGGACCGCCTGCCTGACCTGCGCTTTCGCCTCGTCCCGCAGCTCTGCGCGGCGCTCAGCCGTGGCCTCCGGCTCCGCGCGCAGCGCCTCCTCGTACCCGGCGCGCCAGCCCTTGTAGCGCGACATCGCCCGCCCGAGGCGCGAGCCGTCCCGCGGGTCCTTGAGCTCGCCGAACAGGGGCACGAACACGGCCGGGTCGACCACCGAGCCGATGGCCAGGCCCAGCTCCGGGCAGCCCGCCCCGGTCCACGCCCCCTCCGGCTCCATGCCGGACTTCCCGGCGGCTGAGCTGTAGTACTCCGGGCCCTTGCCGGCCTGCGTGTAGTACTCGGGGTCGCGGCCGGTGGCGACGGTCGCTATCGCTGCCATGACCCCTCCGGACGATCTCGTGCATTTGATCTTGACTGACCATGATCATTATTAATGCATCGGTGTGCTTGGCTTTGAGGACTTGCCAGCAGGATAGAACACCAGAATGGCAGGGTGCAAACGGCGGGAAGGCCGACAATAGCAGAAAGACAGCATGACAGAAGAGCGTAAAGGCAGGTGGGTACGGATTGACAGGGGGAACAGGAAAACCGCCAGCGCGGCATTCCGGGAAGGTCGGCAGCCGCGGCCTGTGTCCTGTCGCAGACAAGGTGAGCCAGTCTCAGGGTTCCTGAGGCATTGGCTGTTCGGTCTCAGTAAGTTGGGCCGCTGGGTGGCGCGGCGGCAGTGACTGTCCGGTCCGGGTGAGGGTTGCGAGTGATCTTGCGACGTCCAGCTTTGGGTTGCGGAGTCGCTACCGGGATTTGGCCGCCCGGCGGCTAACCTGCGCCGCTCATGCTCAGACAACACCAGCGGCGCCAGCCTGTTTGAGCACCGCCGGCGCCGTCCACGGTCACGGCGACGGCGCCGGCACCGTCAGGGTCCGGCGTAGCGTGAGCCGGGAACATCAGGACTAGGCGGGACAGCGATGAGGTTCCCGGCCTGCGCCGGTCGGTACGGGCAGAAAACGATCAGCCTAGGAAAGGGGTCCGCCACCATGAGCGAGCCGAAGACGCACACGCTGGAGGCACCGGGCGCCGTGCTGCATTACGACGTGCGGGACAACGGCGGCGCGGGGCATCGGGTGCTGCTACTTATCGGGGCGCCGATGGGAGCCTCCGGCTTCGCCGCCTTGGCTGAGCAGTTCGCCGACCGCACGGTGGTGACCTACGACCCCCGCGGGACGGAGCGCAGCCAGCGCACCGACGGCGAGCCGCCAGGGTCTGTGCCCGACGAGCACGCCGAGGACCTGCGTCGGCTGATCCAGGCGCTGGACGACGGCCCGGCCGACGTCTTCGGCAGCAGCGGCGGCGCGGTCAACGCACTGGCCCTGGTGGCCAGGCATCCCCGGCTGATCGGCACCCTGATGGCGCACGAGCCGCCCGCCGCCCAGGAGCTGCCCGACCGTGAGGCCGTGCTGGCCGCGTGCGCCGAGATCCGCGAGACCTACCAGCGCAGCGGCTTCGGCCCGGCGATGGCCACGTTCATCGCGCTGGTCAGCCACGCGGGCCCGATCCCGCCCGGCTTCCCCGGGCAGCCCGCTCCGGATCCCGCCGCTTTCGGGTTGCCCGCGCAGGACGACGGCTCCCGCGACGATCCGCTGCTCGGCCTGCACATGACCGCCTGTGCCGGCTGTCAGCTCGACTTCCACGCGCTCCGCGCGGCACCCACCCGCATCCTCCTCGGCGTCGGGACCCAATCCGGCCAGATGTTGGCCGGCCGTGCCGCCGTGGCCGTGGCCGAGCGGCTCGGCACCACGCCGGTCACGTTCCCCGGCGGTCACGACGGCTTCCTCAGCGACCCTGGCGCTTTCGCCGCCGTCCTGCGCACGGTCCTGGACGGCTGAGTTCCGCAGGTCAGGCGAGGGCTCGCGGATCCACGGCTACGGCGGCGGACGTCAACCGGACAGGACAGTGATGGCGGGAAGGCGGTCCACAGTTGGCCGGGGTCGGCGCGTCCGGCACCGTTGTCGGGCGGAGTTCATCGACGTGGCCGGGATCGATGCGGTGGCAGCCGCTGGGCCTCCAGCACGGTGACGAGATGAAATAGCTCATATCCGGTGAGACGAGCGCCGCGAGCACGTCTCACGCCATCTGAGCCACCCGCAGGTCACCGACGTGGCCGTGGCTCAGATCAATCGAGATAGGACAGCCTGCCAGGAACTCAAGGACCTCAGCTGGATCCGGGATGTTGTGGGGGAGGTGGTCAGGAAGGTCACGGCGGCGGCAGCCCCGGGGACACCCCAGCTCCCCGTGACATCGAAGGGCTCGACCTGCGGCCCGATCCGGTCACGGCCACAGCCGGCGGAACTGGTCGTGGCGCTGCGCCTGTACCAGGAAGAGGCCGGTCAGTCATTCGTTCCGCAAGATGACAGACATGAACGGCCAGAAGGTTGCCGCCTCGACGCTGCGCACAGCATAGTGGCAGCGAGGAGAGGCCGCGCCTGGATGTCGTCTTCCGGTCATCGCCAGACCGCGGGGGCGACGAGGAGCGGGCAGCGCCGCTGGGCATCGGCATGCCGGCGGATCCAGCTCGGGAGGCTGGATGCCGCGCCCACCGCTGCGCCGCCGGTACTTCGGGCGGTGCCGCCTGCCGCCGGGGCCAGGATAGGGAGGGCCAGATGCATGCATGAGGGGCGGCGTGAGGGCGCCGTGCTTTGCCTGGCCGGGCCGGATGCTGTCGTCATGGCAAAGGAACCTGGACCGCGAGGCCCCTGAGCGGAACGGCAAAAGCGCGGCACCAGGCCGTGCAACCATCGGGCGAAAGCTCATGCCAAGGCTCACATATCAGCTCGCCACTGTCCGCCACGCCGCGTGCGTACCAATGACGAGCCCGGCTACGGTAGCCTGGCTGGCCCAGCCGTCCAGTCCTCGAGACCCGCCGCGGTCATTGCATTACCAGGGAACAGCCGATGGAGGCGATCGCGCCCCAGCCATCGAACGTGATGACCAGAGCAGGAACGATGCTTCAGCTGGTCGAGAACGGGCTCACGGACATCGACGATCCAGACATGCATCCTCTACGCATCACTCGCGGCCTCTACTGCATCGCGGTGTTCGGGCGGGCGGTGACCAACGCCTTGCAGGTCCTGCGAAAATATGACCGACTAGCGTTTGACGAGTGGTACGCACCGTGGCTCGCCGAAATGAGCGACGACCCGCTGTGCCTGTTCTTCTACGCCCTGCGCACGGACCTGCTCAAGAAGACGGACGTGCGATTCGGCATAGTCGTTGGAGCAGCGGGCGCTAACGCTCCGGCGGTGGGCACGATCACCGTGTATAACGTCGCGCTTCCGACACAGCACCGCGGAAAGTCCCTTGACGGTTCCTCGATCCGCGACATGTGCCATCTGTATGTGGCGTACTTGAGAGAACTTTTCGAGTCGGCGGCGCCCGTCGTCTGGGGCGTCCAAGATCGACTCGACGCAGCGGAGCGGAGCGCCAGCGGCACCGACTCGCCCGTCACCGCTCCGTGATTAGGCCCCAAGGGGACCTGGGCGCGTACTCGTCGGTTGTGTATAGCCGGTCACTGACCGAACCGGTTGCGCTTGGATCACCTACGGGCTGAAGGGGCAACCTGACTAATCTCTCTTGCGGTACACCGCCGCCCAAGATCCCGCATCGCCGCGGTTGTCGAACAGCAGGGCCTCGGGCAGACTGGCGCGATGAACGAGCGGACGGGTGCGCAGCTGCGTGTCATCAAGGCTGTGATGAATGCGCTGGGGGCAGTCGACATCTCCGCATGGCTGTTCGGACGCTGGGGCCTCGATGCGAGGATCGGCCGGATCACGCGCGAGCGCGGCGACATCGAGTTCTGACTCGAGCGCGTTGATGCCGAGCGATCGAAGGCAGTGCTCGTGGGAGCTGGCGCCACGGCTCTCACGACTCAGCCGCCAGCGGAGGCCTGCGAGTTCACCTGGGATGGCGTCGACTTCAGCACCGCTTACTTTGATCGGCAGCCAGACGGATCGTTCAGTCAGCCCCAAGGGCGATGGTCCGACTGGCTATTCCCGCCAGGCTCCTTCGGCGACGAGCCAGGGACGCTCGATGGCACGCCGGTACTGGCCATGAGCGTCTCCGGCATGCTCGCCATGAAGGAGCAGTTCCCCCACCTGCGCAACGGCCGGCCATGGCGGCAGAAGGACATCGACGATATCGAGATACTCCGAGGGCTGGCCGCCGAGGCCGACGCGCAGCCCTAACGATATGGCCGCCAGTGACGGCGAGGGGCTCTCTTCGGGCCGCCGCATCAGTAACGACACCCCGCCCACCCTCGCCGCCAGTCCGGCGGTCAACGGTCAGGTTTAAACCATCACTCCAACGTGAGCTGGACGCTATGCCAATGCCAGGCCGCCCGGGATGCCACTCCGCGGGCGAGCGACGATCTCACCGTGGCTTGCCGGGCCCCGGGGCTGCGCCTCGAGGTGTGGTACCGGGCCGAGGCCGGCGGCGTAGGCGAGGTGGAGGGCCCGGAGCCGTAAGCGCACACGGCTTCCCGACAAGCGGCTTAACGTCAAGCAGAGGGCTGGCACCTGGCGGCCGGCGAGGACATGAGCAAACCATCGTTCGCGGACATTCCTTGCCGTGCAGTGTTTCTGCAGGAGTCGGGCGTCCGCATGCCGTGTCCGCGGCTTGGTAACACTGTCGGGGGTTACCGCCACAGTCGCAGGCCATGAAGATCGGCTATTCGCGGGTGTCCACCCGCGATCAGAACCCCGACGCCTAGCGCGACGCCCTGGCCGCCGCCGGGTGCGATCAGGTGTTCATCGACACGGCATCGGGCAAGCTGGCCCGTCGCCCCGGGCTGGACCGGGCGCTGCTGGTCGCCCGGGCCGGAGGCCAGGTCGTGGTGACCAAGCTCGACCGGCTCGGCCGGTCGCTGGAACACCTCATCGACCTGTCCAGTGGCCTGCAGGGCCGTGGTGTGGACCTGGTGGTGCTCGACCAGGGCATCGACACCTCGACGGCGGTTGGGCGGATGTTCTTCCAGATTCTGGGCGCGATCGCCGAGTTCGAGCACGCGCTGATGTGCGAGCGGACCATGGACGGGCTGGCCGCTGCGCGGGCCCGCGGCCGCACGGGCGGGCAGAAACCCAAGCTCACCCCTCGTCAGGCGCGCATCGCCCGGCAGATGTATGAGGAGGCCGGGCCGGATGGCAAGCGCCGTTACGCCGTTGCCCAGATCGCGGCGGAGTTTGGCGTGACCCGGCCTGCTATCTACCGGCACCTTGAGTGCATAACGTCAGCCTAAGGCAGTGAGTGTTGGACGGCGGACCTGTGATGGGTTCGCTGCGGGCATTGCCGGCCGCCAGCGGGAGGATTGACGTGACCGGCCTGGAACGGCACGAGGGCGAGCAGGACATGGGCGGCCTGGCCGGGCTTGCGGGCATGGAGGCGGTCAGGGAGCAGCTCGCCCGCGCGATCGCTGTCATCCGCGCCGAACAGGGCCCGCCGGGATGCGGGCAGGATGGTCGCCCGGCCCGCGTGGAAGAACCTGGTGTTCACCGGCGGCCCGGGCAGCGGCAAGTCACGAGCCGCCGCGGCCGTCGGTCGCATGTACCGGCAGCTGGGCGTGCTGCCCGCCGGGCACTTGACCGAGGTAGCCAGCGCCGACCTAGTCGGCGCCACAAGCCAGCAGACCGGCCAGCTGGTACGCGAGGCGGCCAGCCGCGGCCGCGGCGGGATCTTGATGATCGCCGGCGCCCACGCCTGGGCCGGGCTCGCGGATCGCGACCAGCAAGTGCTGCGCTGCCTGCAGCAAGCGCTCACCGACTTCCGCGGCGACCTGGTGGTCATCCTCGCCGGGCAGGCGAGCGGACTCCGCGCACTGCCACGCGCCCGCCCGGCGCTAGCTGCTCGCTTTCCAGTGATCATTGACTTCCCTGGCTACACCGCCGGGCAGCTGGCAGCGAGCTTTGCCACCCTCGCGGGTGAGGCCGGTTTCACCCTCACGCCCGCGGCCGTCCGCAAGGCCAGCGTCGCGCTCGGCCGGGCAGGTCGCGACCCGGCTGACGGCAGCGCCCGGCTGGCTGTCTGGCTGCTGAACCAGGCCACCGCCCGCCAAGCCCGCCGGATCACCACCGCCCCTCAGCCCCTGGAACCAGCTGCGCTGTGCACGATCCGCGCCGCGGACATCCCCGACCACGTGCATCTCCGTGACCTGCCCGGGCTCGCACGCGCCGACAACGACTCCTGGCCAGGTCAGTACCTGTAGCTGCCTCGCCGAGCCGCCGATCGGTAACTCGCGTCCTTTCGCACGCTGTGGCGAGGGGGGCCTGTAACCTTCCCGCGCGGAGTCCAGGCGTGACCGATCATGGCTCACAGACAGGCATGTCATCCTCCTCGGCATCGGCTGCGCGCTGGTCGGTTTTCTGATCGGCTTGCTGATCTTCGGTGAGCCATGGCACCTGCCGCCTGCCTGGAGTGACATCCCTACCTGGCTCCTGGTTGTCGTCGCGGCCATTGCCGGCTGGGTCGCGCTGTCCCAGCTACGCCAGCAGCAGGAAGTCATCGAGGAAGACATCGCACGGAGGCAAAATCGCGATGATTTGCTCGAAGGCCAGCTCTGCGAACTTGCTGAGCGGGAGCGGGATCGGCAACGCGAGCAAGCCGAACAGATCAGCGTGACCCCTTGGCCTATCAGGCTCCCGAAGCGGGCAACAGGGGCGGAAGCCGAGGCCAGAAAGGTACAAGGCAAAGAAGAGAAGAAATCTGGATCTTGCCGGGTTACGAACGGGAGCATTCGCCCCGTCCGCCGGGTCGGTTGTCGGCTGCTCCTGGATGAACGCACCATCTTGGCGGACAAATTTGGGATTTCCGGAGGTCCTCTACTGGGCGGCGGCGCCCCGATGATGTACTTTCCAACCAAGCCCGAGGACGTTGACAGCGCAGCGGGTCAGTACTTGAACCTTCTCGCAGGAGAAGAAATCGTGGCCCAGTTCACGGTCCCGGAAGAGGTCGATAGCTACCAGACAGCCAAATAGGTTATCCGGTTCACGGTTCACCGATGACGCTGACCGCAGATGGGAACTTGACGGCACCATGCATCTAATCGTGGCCCCAGACCAGGAATGGTAACTGTCGCAGGATCTCGGACGGCTTGGCCACGACCTCGCGCTGATCTATGGATCAATGCTCGCCGCCGTAGGGGCGCCCCTACAGCAGCCCTAGGGTGCCTGGGAGACCACGGGTAAGTCCGGGTCACTTGGTAATGCTTCAATGGGATGAGGACCAGGTCACAGGGGCAAATCGCTACCTGGGCCGTCGCGCCGACACCCTGATAAGGAAGAGGTCCGTGGTTCAAGGCCACGCAGGCCCGACCGATGAAGCCGGGAGGCAGTCGATCCTCCCCACCACCTGTCCAACCTCAACATTCAGACAGCCCAGGTTTTGTTCAGTGCCCAGACGGCGGGAGCCACCAAAGGCCGGGCCGGGCTGGCACCCATCATCAGGCTCCGGCGTGATGCCTGAGGCGCTGGGCGAGGGTGTTTCTAGCATGCGGCCACTACCGGGTGGTAGGCCTCTGGCGTTATCCTGGCTGCCCACCGCGGCGCAGGCAGTGCTTTGCCCGGGTGCGGGAACGGGGTGACTGCGCCGGGATGGACGGCCAGATGAGGGTGGTCCGGGTGCTGGGCGTGCTGGAAACCGGCGGGGGCCAGCTGTCGGCCCTGCGGCTGTCGGCGGCGCTGCGCCGGCGCGGCGTCGCGACCACGTTACTGGCCGGTGACGCGACGCCAGCGGGGATGGCGCTGGCGGCCCGCTACGGGTTTCCGGCTGGCGTGTTCCGGGTGAGCGAGCTGCCGGGCCCGCGTAGCCTGCAGTGGACGCCTGAGCCCGCGTTTGCCGGCTGGCTTGGCCCTCGGCTGGTCCCCGCGGATGTGGTCCACGCGCACATGGTGGGAGCGTGGTGGGCGGCGGCGCGGGCGGTGCCGCCGCACGTGCCGCTGGTGGCCAGCGAGCACAACCAGATGTGCTGGCCCGGCCGCGACTACACGGCGCAGGCCCAGAGGGCGGCTCGCCGGGTTGACCTGTTGTTCACCCACGGGCCCGCGGTCGGCGCCTGGGCGGCCGGGCTGGGCCTGGGCGGCCGGCTGCGCGAAGGGCGTTCGTCGGTGGAGGGCCTGTCGGCCCGGCCTTATCCGGGGCTTGCCTGGCCGCGGATAACCTTCACCGGCCGGTTCCGCGACGACAAGGCGCCCGACGTGCTCGTCGAGGCGCTCGCCCTGCTCGACGCGTCCCCGCCGGCGTACCTGGTCGGCGA
>Ga0070708_100002033_pt1 | contig 15574 bp, 14 predicted proteins | sample KBSK5503metaG_FD_65469 | JGI IMG/M metagenome (GOLD analysis project Ga0070708, IMG submission 65469) | Corn, switchgrass and miscanthus rhizosphere microbial communities from Kellogg Biological Station, Michigan, USA - KBS K5-50-3 metaG | ecosystem: Host-associated > Plants > Roots >... | reverse complement strand
GGGAGACCGCGGACATATTGCGCGAGGAGATCCTGGGCAAGGACTCCAATGGCGAGGAATGGCTCCTCGGGTCGGAAGACGAGATGATCCGAATGCTCGGCGTCAGCCGGCCGACGCTCCGCCAGGCCGCCAGGATGCTGGAGCAGGAGCAGCTTCTCGTCGTGCGCCGAGGCATCGGTGGTGGATTGTTCGGGCGCAGGCCGACCGCTGAGGCGGTCTCCCACAGCGCCTCCGTTTACCTACGCTCCCAGGGAGCTACTTACAAGGACCTGATCAGCACGCAGCTGATCCTGGGCACAGAGACCGCTCGCCGTGCGGCGATGAACCCTGACCGCAAGGCACGCGAGGCGCTGGTGACCTTTTACGAGGGCCGGCTGCCGAGCAAAGAACGAGGCAAGACCACCGCCCTCGAGTTCATCCGCGCCACCGTCGACTTTCAACGACACGTCGCCGACCTAGCGCAGAGCCCTGCGCTCCGCCTCTTCGTGTATGTGCTGATGGACCTCAGCGAAGGCTCCGCCCCCATCGCGCGCGTCTATGGTGACGCCGAACGTCAGAGGCAGACTTTGACCCGCCATGTGACAGTCGCGCAGGCGATCGCCAAGGGTGATGCCGAGCTTGCCGCCAAGCGAATGCATGACCACCTGGAGATCATTCTGAATTGGGTCGACGCCCCGACTCGGAACGAACGATTGAATCCGCTGCGCGCCCGCTAGCGGTTGGTCAGAGCTCGACGTCGCCCTTGGCCAGCCGGCCGGCGATCAGCCGGTTCAGCATCTCCGCCGAGCCGTCGGCGATCAGCACCGCGCGCAGCTCCTGCCAGGCAAGTGAGAGCAGGGATTCGTTGGTGATGCCGATGCCACCGAAGGTCTGGACGACCTGGTCGATCGCTTTGACCGCGATGGCCACGGAGTAGTTCTTCATCATCGCGGCCTCCTTCAGCGCAGGTTTGCCCTGGTCGACAAGCCGCGCGGTGTGGAGGCCCATCAGGTGCGCTGCGAGAATTTCCGTAGCTGACTCAGCGAGCGGAAACGCGATCGCCTGGTAGTCGAAGATGCGCTTGCCGAAAGTTTCCCGGCTCAGGCTGTACCTGATGCCTTGCTCGATCGCCCAACGGGCCATGCCCACGGCTCGGGCGGCGTTGTAGACCCGGCCGAGGGTCGTGCCGGAAAGCGCAATCCTCAGGCCATCCCCAACCTCGCCCAGGCGATGACTGTCCGGAATGCGGCAGTCGTCGAAGGCCACGATGGCCTCGTTGCTCCCGTGGTGGCCGTACAGCTTGATCAGGCCTGTGACCTGGTAGCCGGGCGTTTCGACCGGCACCAAGAAAGCCGTGATGCCGCCCTTGCGCAATGCAACCTGCGCGGGGTCGGTGATCGCGAACGTAAGCGCGTAGTCCGCGTACGGGCCGTTGGTCATCCATTGCTTCGTGCCTCTGATGCGCCAACCGTCGCCGTCGCGGACGGCCGTGGTACGCATACCCCATAGGTCAGAGCCGGCGTCGGTTTCAGACAGCGCGAAGCAAATCGTCTCCTCACCGCTCATCAGCTTCTGCAGCGCACCAGCCCTCAACTCCTCGCCGGCGTGCAGGAACAGCTGGCTTGGACCCGTCGCCCAGTGCGATACGGTGTCGTAGAAAAGCGGGAAGCCACGCATGCCATGGTGGTGGTAGAGGTCCTCCCAGACCGCGTAAAGCGTGACCGCGCTCATCCCTGCGCCACCCAGCTCTTCGGGTACGAACAACGTGTAGTACCCGGCCCGCGACGCGGCCAGCCTGATCTCGTTGCGGGCGGCCATGACCTCCGGGACGAATCGGCCGTCGCGGCCGAAGGTGAGCATGGGATCCATCAGGACGTCTTCGAGCTTGGCGAACCGCGGATCAACCTCGACGTGAAGGAAGGACCGAAGGCCCTCGATCACCTCTGTTGTCTCCTCCGGGAGGTCGAGACCAGACGGCCAGGCGGTGCCGGAGCGTGTGCCGGTCGCGGCCACTGCCGGGGTCAGCTCGCGGCGCTGGTCCGGGCAGGCTTGGCACGGCCGCTCATGGACCACTTGTAGCCGACATCCCGAAGTTGAGGCATGACCTCGCGGCTGAAGAGCTCCAGGGCCGAGAGCACCTGTGCGTGGGGCTGACCCCCCAGGTTGAACCAGCAGATGATGTTGTTGATCCCGGTCCGCTCGGCATACTCGGCAAGCTCTTCGGTCACTTTTTCGGGCGACCCGAGCACGACCGCTTTGTGTTCGACGTAGTACTCATAAGGTTGCTGCTCGCGTGCAAAACCGAACATGGCCCGATTGGCGACCGCCTCCATGTACCACATCAGCCCGCGACGGTACTCCGCAATCGCTCGCTCGGTCGTCTGGGCGACGTGAACCTGTCGCAGCTGCCACGTGTTCTTCAGGTTGTACTCGATGACCGAATCTGGGAATCCGGCCGCGGAGGCGGCGTCCGCATACATTTCCAGCCGGCTCTTGATGTCGTCCCAGCCGGGTCCTGACCCGATCGCGATCGGAAGGCCGCGCTCCGCCGCCCAGAGTACGGATTGCTCGCTGCCCGACACCATGATGTAGGTCGAGACATTTCCCGGCGACAGCGGCGGCGGCAACAACTCGCCGTCGGCGAAATTGAAATGGGAGCTTTTCCATTCGGTGCGGCCGGTGCTCCACATGTGCCGGACCGCGTCGAAGGTGTCCTGCCAAAGCTCCTCGCGGAGGTCGTGGTTGACGCCATACGTCGAGAACTCATGCGCGTCGTAGCCCTTGCCCACACCCCAATCGAGCCTCCCTTTGGAAAGCACATCGATGTAGGCGAGGTCTTCGGCCAGATGCGTCGGCTGATGCAGCGGAAGGCGAGTCACCGCGGTCGCGATCCGGATGCGCTGCGTGGCGCCGGCCAGCGCGGCGGCGACAGTCACCGTGTTGCCGATCATCCCGTAAGGCCGTCCGTTGTGCTCGGCCAGCCAGATCTCGTGGAATCCGAGGCGTTCGGCCGCCATCATCTGGTCCCAGTGGTGCTGAACCACGTCGTGTGCGTTGGTCCACGGGGGGATCGATTGCAGTTGAAAGGTTCCGAACTTCATCCTTGGTCGATTCTCCTCAGTTGAGTCTCGCCAGAACCGGGCGGTCGCAACACCGAAATACCCCTTTTAGGCCGGTATCTTCATGCTAGATTACCGTGACTGTCAAGACCTCAGTTAACTATTTGCCTCTTTTGAGCATTCTAGCCTGAGCATCCAATCCGTGTCTTACCTCGACCTCTTCTTCGACGATGATGAGCGCGCATTCAGGGACGAGGTCGTCGCCTACCTGACCCAAACGGCCGCTCAGCGCGACCCATTGCAGTTCTTCATGGCGCGCGACGAGCCGACGCAGCGCATCTACCGGGAGCTCGGGGCCCGCGGGTGGCTTTCGCTCTGCTGGCCGGTCGCTCATGGCGGGCAGGGCCGCTCCCCTGCCTATGAGTTCATCCTCTGGGACGAGCTCGCATACGCCCGCGCGTGCCGGGTGGCCATGGGCCCGGGCGTGGTGGCAAAGACCCTGTCCCGGTACGGGACCGAGGAGCAGCGCGATCGCTACCTGCCCGCGATCGCGCGCAGCGAGCTGACCTTTGCCCTCGGCTACTCCGAGCCGGAAGCAGGATCCGACCTCGGTGGCGTGCGAACTCGCGCGCGGCACGACGGCGACCGCTACCTCATCACAGGTGAGAAGCGCTGGACGTCGGACGCGCACGTAAGCACGCACCTGTGGCTCCTGGCTCGGACTGGTGCCCTCGAGGATCGTGCCCGTGGCCTTTCGCTCTTCATGGTTCCACTCAAATCGCCCGGGATCGAAGTACGACCGATTCCGCTCATCGACGGCCACCGCATCAACGAGGTTCGGCTTGACGAGGTCGAGGTCTCCGTCGCCGACCGCGTGGGCGAGGAGAACTCCGCGTGGCCGATCATGCGCGAGGTGCTCGCGATGGAACGCCACCTGCAGGTGCTCCCGGGTCGGATTCGTCGCGATTATGAAGACCTCATCGCGTGGGCTCAGGGAAACGCGGCCATCAACGACCCTGAGGTGCGGCGTCGGCTCGCGGACATCGCGGCCGGCCTGAACCAGATCGAGGCCATGACGGTCGAGCTGGTTCACAACGTCGCAACCGGCCACGAGTCCGAGCTGGGGGCCGCGTCGGCCAAGCTGCTGGGCACGCTGCTGATCCAGCGCATCGCCCGTATGCCAACCGAGCTTGGTTACGACGACGCGCTCATCACGGGAGGGATCTTCGAGTTCCTCTGGCGCGAGGTGGTCCATGAAACGCTGTCAGGCGGATCGGTCGAAGTCATGCGGACGCTCATCGCGCGGCGGGCCCTCGAGCTCGGCGCGTGAAGGTCGATCAGACCACCAGCAGTGGGTTGACGGCGCTGCCCGTCGCGCCTGGGATGTTGAGCGGCGCGACCACGACAAGACCCGTTTTCTCGGAGCGCTGAGAGAGAACCTCGCGGGCACGCCCCAGGTCGCAGTTGTCGACCAGCGCCAACCCCTGGGCCCAGATGAGGAAGTGGACGCTGAAAGGCTCCTCGTCCTTGCTGTACGCATCGAGCATGTCCCACAAGACAGCCGAGACCGACTGCCGGGAGATCCAGGCAGCGCCGTCCTTGCCAATTCCAGGCCGGCCATCGGGTGAGGCGGCGATCGGCGCGAGTGGGCCGCGCTCCAGCTCATAGCGCTCCCGCCCCATGTAGACGATGAGCGCGTCGCCGGGCAGAAGACTCGTGCCCGCGGCGGCGAGCGCGCGGTCGAAGTCTGCGCCTGTCACGGGTCCCTCGACCGGGACCCAGTCCTGACCTCGGCTGCCAGGAATGTCGAGGAAGATGGCACGGGTCACGATGCCCTCACGCGACCAGTCCGCAATCGAAGGCCCGTGCGAACGTGAGTCAGATCGACCGTACCAGCGGCCACGGACGCCGAAGTGATTGATGCCATCGATATGCGTGACGCCCAGGCCGTGGCAGTCGACGGCGATGCGGTCGACACCAACGGTGAGGGCCTTGTCGTCGCGAACCTCCACCTCGAGGGTGAAGGGCGGCCGACCGGTATGGCTGTGGCCGGCGGCCACCTCGAGCGGCCTGCCCAGGCCGATCGCCTCACCTGTTCTCACGGCGGCCACCCCGCGCAACCGGGCGGCCGCATCAAGGTGGCGAAGGCTGCCGCGGGCAGGGTCGGCCGCCCCCGCCTCCTCCTCCGCCAGCCGGCGAGCCCAGGCCGGGGCTTCCTCAAGCACGCCCCGTCACCACATGGCGCCGAAGCGCGGCCTCGCGGGTCGCCTCCAATCCAGGAGGCGCCAGGCTGAGCGTCCGCGCTGCGCGCGTCAGAACGCTGAGGAGCGTGCCCTCGACAAAACCCATCCCGCCGAGCGCCTGATGTCCCGCGTACGCCGCACGAGTCGCCGCTTCGGTCGCGGACAGACGCGCAGACGCAGCGACGGCGGCGCCACCTGGAGTACCGGCATCGAAGTGGTGGGCGGCGTAGAGCGCAGCGTCGAGGGCTGCGGTGGCGAGAGCCTCGCACTCCGCCAGCGGGTGCGCGACGGCCTGAAACTCTCCGAGGGAGCGGCCGAACTGGCGGCGATGCTTCACGTAGTCGGCGGCGATGGCGACGATGCGGCGCGCCGCTCCCGCGAGGTACGCCGCGAGCGTGATGTCGCCCAACGCGAGCGGCCTCTCGAAAGCGCCCAACCGGTCGGAGGTGTCGAGGTCGACTTCACCCCAGGACTCCCCGCCGAGGGTCTCGAGCGGCGTGACGTCCGAGGCTGCGACCGCGCGGTACGCGAAGCCATCGCGATCGAGCTTGATGAAGATCTCGGCCAGCGGCGCCCAGGGGACGCGTGGTGACCCTGCCGCCAACGCCACCAGAGCAGCGCCCGAGGTCACGCGCCCGCGGTCCTGGTCGCGCAGAAGCTGGCCCGCGACCAGGGTCTGCGCCAGCGGTCCGGGAAAGCCGGCGCGGCCGAGCTCCGTCATCACGGCCACGACATGCAGGGCCCCCCCGCCGCCCTCGGCGGTGGCGAGCATGAGAACCCCAAGCTCACCAAGCCGCTCCCACAACCGGCGGTCGAACTCGCGCCGAACCACCTCGCCATCGCCCTTATAGGCGTCTTCGCAAAAGCGGCGGACGCTCGCCGCAAGAGCGCTTTGCTCCGCGTCCAGAGCAAGGCCGCGCATCAGCCGGCAAGCCCGCAATTTGAGAGCATTCAGATAGCCTAATCGACCTCGTGAGCGAGCTCGTGACGTTCTACCAGGACGATGGGCTGCGCCTCGAAGGCGACCTCTTCTTACCCGGCGGCCCGGTGCGCGGAGCGCTCGCGGTGGTGCCGGGCTTTCGAGGCACCAGGCGCTCCGCGTCCGCGCCCGCCCTTGCCGAACGCCTGGCAGCGGACCTTGGCTGGGCGGTTCTGCTTTTCGATTTCAGCGGCTTCGGAGGCTCGGAAGGGATCCGTGGACGCTTCGACCCCGAGACTCAGGTGGTCGAAATCCGCGCCGCTGTCGCCTATCTGCGGGTCACCTGGCCAGACACGCCGGTCAGTCTTTACGGCAACAGCTTCGGCGCTGCAATGGCAACTTCAGCCGCCGCCCGCGAACCCGCGATCGCAGCGCTTTTCGCGCTGTGCGCGTTCAGCGACGGCGCGCGCCTGATGGCCGACCAGCGCCAGCACTGGCAGCACGTTGAGTTTCAGGAGGCGCTGGTGCGCGACCGGCTGGAACGCGTCGTCGCAGGCCGGTCGCGAACAGTCGAGCCCGACTGGATCATGGTTCGCGACCCGGAGGCGGCGGCGTACATCAAGGCGATGGGCGGCGCCGCCGATCGCTCACAGATGGACGTCGCCGCAGCGGAGCGGCTCGCCGCTTTCCGGCCGCTGACCGATGCGCCTCGGCTGCTCGGCCGGCCCACCCTCTTCGTCCACTGCGAGCTCGATCACTTCATCCCCGCGTGGCACTCGAAAGCCCTGGCCGCGGCGGCGGGCGGCCGAGTCCTCATCCTCCGTGGATACGGCCACTATGCGATCTACGACGGGGAGCCTCGCGAGGTCCTGTTCCGGAACGCGGTCGAGTTTTACCGGCTGGCCGTCCCGACCTGAGAACCGCCCTGCGGCCCCTTGGTTGGTTCGGTGTACATCTCTTCGGGCCTCACCACGACGCCTTCGGGGCCCATGGTCGGCATCCTGCCCTGCATCGTCAGGTGCAGCCCGCCATCGACGACGAGGTTCACACCGTTGACGTAGGACGCCGCGGATGAAGCCAGGAACACGATCGCTGAGCCCATCTCGGTCGCCTCTGCGATGCGCTTGAGAGGAACCTGCCGGCGCCGCTCCTCATACATCTCCGGAATCGCGTAAACCGCGGCCGAGTGCGACGTCCACACCTGACCGGGGCTGACCGCGTTGCACCGGACTCCGCGCGGACCCCACTCGAGCGCGGTGACCTGCGTGAGCGCGACCACCCCGGCCTTCGTCGGGCTGTAGCCCGGCCGGTAAACCTGAGGCGTGAGCGCTGACACCGACGCGATGTTGACGATCACGCCCTCGCGCGCGGCCAGCATGTGCCGGCCTGCAGCCTGGGTGCAAAGAAAGACCCCGGTCAGGTTGACGTCGAGCACCGCCTGCCAGTCGGCGAGGCTGACATCCTCCATCCGTCCGATGCGGGTGATGCCGGCGTTGTTCACCAGGAGGTAGGGCACGCCAAGCCCGTCCACGGTGGCCTTGATCGCGGCCTCCACCTGGTTCGCCTTCGCGACGTCCGTCGTGACCGCAAGCGTTCGCACTCCATACTCCGCGGTGAGCTTTTTGGCGCCCGCCTGCCCCACGTCTGCGCGAATGTCCCACAGCGCGAGGTCATAGCCGTCCTGCGCGAGCGATGTCGCGATGCCGTAGCCGATTCCGTCGCCGCCGCCAGTCACGATCGCGACCTTTCCCATCTGCCGTCTCCTTTTACTTTCGGTTGAAGTAGACCCTGCCGTCGTCAGCCTTCCAAAGTCACGCGTCGTGAGCCATGTCCGGAAGCGGGTCACGCTCCGCAGCGAGCTTCAGCGCCGCGCGATCCGGCTTGCTCAGATGCGTGAGCGGGATCTGATCCACCACGCGAAGGCTGCGCGGCAGCTTGTACGACGCGACAAGCTCTCTTCCAAACGCGCGCAGCTCGGCCAGCGTCAGCTCCGGTCCCTGACCCACCACGACGGCGGCCTCGATACGCTCGCCCCAGATCCGGTCGGCGACTCCGTAGACGATCGCGTCGCGCACCCTCGGGTGCTGGACCAGCGCGTTCTCGACCTCTGCGGGCCATACGTTCTCGCCGCCGGTGATGATCGCGTCCTTCGACCTGCCGACCAGATGGACCCGACCCTCTGGACTGAAACGCCCGATGTCTCCGGGCCGGATACCTCCTTCGAACATCACCTCTTGCGAAAGGTCGGGGCGGCCCCAGTAGCCCGCCATCTGCCAGGGGCACCAGACAACGATCTCGCCCTCTTCGCCATTTGGCACGGGCTCGCCCGCACCCGAGCGGATCTCAACGCGGGCGCCCGCGATCGGTCGCCCGACGCAGCTCGGGTCGCCGCCGATCTCATCCCCTTTGAGACGTGTGACCGGCCCAAACTCGGTCGTCCCGTAACCGGTGAGAAGGCGGATGCCGGGAAACGCGGCGCGGATGAGCCCCGGCATATCGGCCTGGCTCTTCATCGATCCAAAAGCGATCACACGCAACCTGGTTTGCGGTCCCGGACGCAGACCCGGCGCCTCGAGAACACGCATCAGCACGGTCGGCGCCGCATACATGCGGGTGATTGCACCGTCGTTGATCGCGCCGACGATCGCGTCCTCCTCGTAGCCTGGCAGGACCCTCACGGTGGCACCGATGAAAAGCATCGTCAGGAGGTTCGTGACGATCGTCGAGTGGAAGAACGGCGACAGGTAGAGCTCGACGTCGTCCTGGCGCATCTCCTGGATGTGACCGCAGATGGCCGCCCAGAGCCAGAGCCCGCGCTGCGTGTAAGTGGCCGCTTTCGGGATGCCGGTCGTGCCACCTGTGCCGACCACGAGCGCGGGGTCCGCTTCCGAAATCGGTCTGCGCGGGGCCGGCCTGCCGCGGCTCGGCGCGCGTTCGAGCGCGCCGGCGATGGTGTCGAGGTCGGCGCCAGACGGCACAGTGACGACGTCTATTCCGGCGCCAGCCAGCTGTTCCGCGTGCGCCTCCGAAGCTATCGCGAGGCGAGCGCCGAGCGGCTCCAGGAACTGGTCGACCTCGCGCGGCGCGAGCCGGATGTTGAGCGGGCAGGCGACCGCGCCGGCCGCCATGAGGCCGACGATGCAGGCGGCCTGCGCGGCGGACGGCGCGAGGGCCACGACGACCATGTCCCCGGAGCCGACCCCGAGCCGGCCGAGAGCGCGACCGATGCGATCCATCGCAAAACCGATGTCGCCGTAGGTCAGGATGCTGCCTGCGTCGATGAGCGCGGGCTTGCCGCGGAAATGGTGGGCATGCGCGGCCACCGCGTCGGTGAAGACGAGCTGGCGGGTCATGAAAGCATTAATTCAATATCCGGAAATACTACCCGCGGCGCTCGGGCGCGTCGAGGGCGGCGCGGATGGCGTCGCCGATCGCAGTGAGCGGATTGTCGCGTGGCGTCGGCGGCGACAGCATGTGGTTCTTCAGGATCGCCACGCCCACTCGGCGCCTGCGATCGGCCCACGCCACGGAGCCCCCGGCCCCAGGATGCCCGACCGAGGCCGGGTCCATGCCCATGGGCGCAGTGGAGACGGAGTCCGGACCTCCGGCCACCCAGTAACCCAGCCCGCGGGTCACCCGGCGACCGAGCACGACGTCTTCGTCGTCCAGCTTGATGGCGGCCATGTTCACGACTCGGTCCTCTGAAAGCAGCCGCCTCCCCCTGGCCGCGCCGCCCGAGGCGATTAGTGCATACATGCGGGCCAGGCTGAGGGCGTCGCATACCCCTCCGGCGCCGGGATGGCACGAGCGGCGAACGTCGGGGCGGCCGAAGACCTCCTGGTTCGTGAACAGATGCTGCGGCATCGCCCTCCTGGCGAGCGAGTCATCCGGAAGCTCGACGGGCACGCGCCCCTCCTCGAGCCGGGCGATCCTCGGCTCGACCGCGTCGGGGATGCCCAGCCACAGGTCGGTGGCGTCCAGCGGCCCAGCGATCTCCTCGTGAACGAACTGGCCGAACGGACGGAGCCCAGGATCGGTCCGCCGGACCAGGTCGCCGAGAATCCAGCCGAACGTGTAGGCGTGGTAGCCCGACCTGGTGCCCGGCGGCCACAGCGGCGCCTGGGCGGCGAGCTCGCGAGTCATCCAATTCCAGTCGCACATGCGCTCCACCGTGCAGCCGTCCGGCATGTGCGGGATCCCGACCTGGTGAAGCAGTGCGTGACGTACGGTGGCCGCGCCCTTCCCTGCGGCGGCGAACTCGGGCCAGTAGCGCGCGATCGCGGCATCGTACTCGAGGAGGCCTCTCTCCGCCTGGATGTGGACCGCGGTGGCGGTGATGCCCTTGGTGGCCGAAAAGACGGGGAAGAGCGTCGATGCGTCGACCGGGCGGCCCGTGTCCTTGTCGGCCACGCCGGCGGCCATCTCGAACAAGACCTCGTCGCCGGAAACCACGGCCACCTGGAGCCCGACCTCACGGCCACTGCCGACCGCGTCCTCAATCGCGGACGCGACCGCGTCATAGTCACGGTCCCTGGCAGCCGCCCGCATTCGATCTACGAGACGGACGCCGGCTTGGGCGACGGTCCCACGGCGAGGCTTACCGGGGCGTTGGCCTCGAATGGGCTCCGCAGGCCAAGCTCGTCACCCTTCTTGCGCAGCGCGGGCAGGACCTCGGTGCCCATGAGCCGGATGCTGGCCAGCGACTCCTCTTGGGTCATCCGGCCGTCACTGGCCCACAGGATCATGATTCCGGGTCGGGTCCGTTCCAGCCATTCGAAGATCCTGGCCTTCACCTGGTCGGGCGTGCCTGCGATGATCGTCCCTCGCTCGAGGTGCTTCTTGAAGTCCTCCTCACCTTTATATCCGCCCAGGGATCCGCCGCCCGAAAGCTCCCGGCTGCGCCGCGACTCCCAGCTGCTGTAGCCGGTCGGGTTTGCCCAGGTCGGCCTGGCGACACCGGTGAACTCACCCGCCATCCACAGGTACTGGCGGGCGTGGCGAAGCGCATCGGCCTCGGTCTCAGCGACGCAGCACCGCATCAAATAGCCTCGATGCTCCGGTCCGGCCTCGTACCCGGCCTCGGCGCTGACCTGGTCGTAGAACTGCCAGATCTTGAGCGTGTCCTCGATCGCAGTGCCAAGCGCGACGTACGGGTACGCGTGCCTGGCCGCCCACTCGACTGTCTCCTTGCTGATGACTCCCGGCACGAAGATGCGCGGATGCGGCTTCTGGAGCGGGACCGCCCAGGGATTCACCACCCGGAAGTCGTAGTGGACGCCCTCCCACCGCCAGGGCCCCGGAACCGTCCAGGCCTTGATCATCAGGTCGTGCGCCTCCTGGAAGCGCTCACGGTTGAAGGCCGGGTTTGCGTTGTTGGCAAGCTGCTCGGTGCCGCCACCGCGCACGATGCCCGCGATCAGCCTGCCTCCAGAGAGCATGTCGATCATCGCGGTCTCTTCGGCGAGCTGCACCGGGTTGTCCCAGAGGGGAAGCGGGTTGCCGAGCTGGAGGATCTTCACGCGCTCGGTCACGGCGGCGGCGAACGCGCTGGTGATGTTGCACCGCGCCTGCATCGAGAAGGGCGCGGTGTGGTGCTCGTTCGTCATCACGGCGTCGAACCCGACCTGCTCGGCAACGCGGTAGTGCTCCAGCCGCGCGCGGTACAAGCGGCTGCCTTCGACCGGGTCGAAAAAACGATTGGAGAAGAGAAGGACCGTGTCGCCTGGCTTGCGCGCGGGGTGGTCGTCGCCGTGGATCCGCAGCGCCTCATCCTGCGGATACGTCGACATCGGCTGTTCGGTGAAGTAGCTCAGCAGCATCGCGGTCCCCTCCTCAAGATGTTGGTTCGAGCGTTTCTCGATAGAAGCCCGCCGTCAGGTCGAGCAGCCACGCAAGGCGCTCGGGCGCGTAAACGTAGTAGTGCCCTAGTCTCGGCACCTCAACGAACCGACCGCCGGCGACCTCAGCCACGTCTTGGCATTGCTGCGCCGGGGTGCGCAGATCGCGGCCCATGGCCACGAAGAGGGTGGGACGGCCGCGCAGGCGAACCGCCTCGCGGTCCGGGACCATCTCGTGAATCCGTTCCGCGCTCACGAGGTCGAGCTCGAAATGGCGTGACGGGTCGTGCTCGGCAAGTTTCCTTACGAACGCCGCTGAGGTCGCGTCGCGAATGGAGATCCAGTCCGGGTCGACCCGGCGCGAACGGCCGTGGACGACACGCTGGAGACGATCGGTGGCGATCGTCTCGAGGAACTCTACATATCGCCAGTGCTCGCGCTGCTCTCGCATCAACCGCCGGCCGCTTGCGGACGTCGGCACCGCCACCAGTGCGCGTACGCGCTCGTCGCGCGCCGCGGCCAGGGTCGCCACCGCACCCCCGAAGCTGAGCCCGAACAGGCCGACGCGGCCCATCACGTTTGGAAAAGCCTGGATGAGCCAGGACACGGCGCACCGCGTGTCAGCGACCTCTTGCTCGGGGTCGAGACGTTCGCGAGGTCCCTCCGACGAACCCCAGCCCGAGTAATCGAAAGCCATCACCACGGCGGGCAGGCGCTCGGCGAGTCCCAAGGCGACGCCTGGGACCAGCGTGCCTCGAGTCCCGCGCCATCCGTTGCAGATCGCGATCGCCAGCCGCGGTGCGTCGAGCGCTGAGTACACGTCGGCGTCAAGCCGCTGAGCGTCGTCCTGGAAGAAGCTGACGGGTGTCGCCCGGACGCGTTTGGTTGTGGTCATTTCGATACCTGAAGAACCGGAAGTTGACCCAAAACATATATGCTTTTACGACGTGACGCAGTCCGCACGTGCTGAGGTCGCGCCGGAGACGCAGTCGGTTGAAGTCGTCGGGCTGCGGATCAGCGTTCTGAAGGGAGGACGCGGGCCTGCCTTGCTCGTCCTTCACCGCGACACCGGTCGCGGCGGCTGGACCCGGCTCCACCAGACGCTCGCCAGCTCGTTCACGATCTACGCTCCCGCGCTGCCCGGCTTCGACGATTCGTCGCGGCCGGACTGGATGCGCACGGTCACCGAGCTCGCGACGGTGACGGGGCTGGCCATCGACGCCCTTGGCCTCAGACCACTGCCCATCCTCGGTCTGGGATTTGGCGGATGGGTCGCAGTCGAGGCCGCCGTGCAGGCGCCGGCGCGCGTCTCGGCCCTCGTCCTGCACGCGCCTGTCGGCCTCCAACCGGCCGGAGGCGAGATCCTCGACCAGTTCCTGTACAGCACCGTCGACTACATCAAGCTCGGCTTCGCTGATCCCGAACGGGTCACCCAGCTGTACGGCGAGGCGCCGGCCGAGGAAACGCTGCGCTCCTGGGACTGGAATCGCGAGATGACGACGCGCCTGGCCTGGAAGCCGTACATGTTCAGCCGGGCTCTGCCCAACCTTCTTGGTGCCGTTGGTGCGCCAACGCTGGTCATCCGCTCCGGCGCCGACCGCATCGTGCCGCCCGGGGTTGCCGACCGCTACGCCGCGCTGATTCCCGGCGCTCGCCTCGTCGAGCTGCCGGGGGCGGGGCACCAGGCCGACCTCGAGCACCCGGCCGAGCTGTCCGCGATGGTCAAGGAGTTCCTCCGCCCCGCTTGAGCGTCAGCCGGACGAGGAGATCTCACAGTGCGCCTGGATCGTGCCCGCACCTGTGTCGTACCAACCCTTGGTCGCGGCGTACGCAAGCATTCCGTCCAGATCGTCCTCCCACCTCGCGCTGACACGACCTTGGGCCAGCGAACGAACCTTCGCGACCCTGACCATCGCCCGCTCGATCGACTGAAAGTCGCCAAGCCCTGTGCTCTCGAACGCGGCTGCGATCCGAGTCGGATCTTCGGCGCCCTCGACCCGGACGTGAAAACGGCGCAGGTCTTCAGGGTCTTCGAGATCCACGCGGTCATCACCGGCTGTCAGGCGAAGAACGATCACCACCCGCACCAGCTCCTTGCAGGCTCGCCCCCGAAAATGATTGAGGTGATTCAGAGAACGCTAAGCATTCGCCTACACAGGTGTCAAGACACGGCCACTCCGCGAGGTTTCGCGGACCACGGTATTGTTCCAGCGTTGATTCAATTAACTCAATCTGGGCGCGAGGGGAAGGTGCTGCATGCAGACACGTGAGATCCGGCTGGCGGCGAGGCCGAGCGGCGCTCCCGCAACGACAGATTTCGAGCTCGCCGACGTCACGCTGCGCGAGCCGGAGGAAGGCGACGCGGTGGTCCGAAACCTTTACATGTCGGTCGATCCCTACATGCGCATGCGCATGAATGACGTTCGCTCGTACACCCCGCCGTTTACAGTCGGCAAAGCTCTGACGGGAGGTGCCGTCGGCGAGGTGCTCGAGTCGCGTGCGCCGGACCTTCAGCCCGGCGACCTCGTGGTCAGCCAGCTTGGGTGGCGGGAGCACTTCGTAGCGAAGGCCAAGTGGCTCGAAAAGATCCCCGCCGGCCCGATCCCGCCGACCGCATACCTGGGCGTGCTGGGCCTCACAGGGTTTACCGGGTGGTACGGGCTCAAGGAAATCGGCAATCCAAAACCCGGGGAGACCGTCTTCGTGTCCGCCGCTTCGGGCGCGGTCGGCTCGGTGGTCGGCCAGCTGGCCAAGCTGTGGGGATGCCGCGTCGTCGGCTCTGCGGGTTCAGCTGCCAAGGTCAAGCATCTGACCGGCGAGCTAGGCTTCGACGCCGCCTTCGACTACCACGCCCAGTCTCCGGCTCAGGCGCTGCTCGAGCTTGCACCCGAAGGCATCGACATCTACTTCGACAATGTCGGCGGCGACCACCTCGACGCGGTGCTTCAGAACATGAAGGACTTCGGCCGTCTGGTCGAGTGCGGGATGATCGCCGGGTACAACGAGGCCACCCCGGTGCCTGGACCCAAATCGCTCCCGCTGGTCGTCACACGCCGGCTGCTGCTGAAGGGCTTCATCATCACCGACCACTGGGACAGGCGCGATGCCTTCCTGGCGGATGTCCGCCCATTGGTGGAGAGCGGCCGGCTGAAATACAGCGAGACCGTGGTCGAAGGGCTCGAGCGCGCGCCGGAGGCCTTCATCGGTCTCTTCGGCGGCGCCAACGTCGGCAAGATGCTGGTCCGCCTGGGATGAGCGCCGCCGGCCGGTCGCTCGGCTGGGGTATAGCCGGCGCGAGCGACATCGCGGCGCGCTACATGGTGCCCGCGATTCAACGCGGGCCGGATGCCCACGTGGTCGCTGTCGCGAGCCGCTCACCTGAGCGAGCGGCGCAGTTCGCCGCCGCCAACTCGATCTCTAAATGGTATGGGTCGGTCGCAGAGCTGGCCGCCGATCCCGCGGTGGACGTCGTCTACGTCGGCAGTGACAACCGCCTCCATCGCGAGCAGACCCTGGTCGCCGCGGCGGCCGGCAAGG
>Ga0070708_100002030_pt1 | contig 15586 bp, 13 predicted proteins | sample KBSK5503metaG_FD_65469 | JGI IMG/M metagenome (GOLD analysis project Ga0070708, IMG submission 65469) | Corn, switchgrass and miscanthus rhizosphere microbial communities from Kellogg Biological Station, Michigan, USA - KBS K5-50-3 metaG | ecosystem: Host-associated > Plants > Roots >... | reverse complement strand
CACGTGGTGGACTTCAAGAACACCATCCTCATCATGACGTCCAATCTCGGCACCAGCCTCATCGGCAAGCGGGTGTCGCCGGGGTTCCTGCAGGGCAGCGACGACCAGGCGACCTACGAGAAGATGAAGGACCGCGTGATGGAGGAGCTCAAGCGGGCGTTCCGGCCGGAGTTCCTCAACCGGATCGACGACACCATCGTCTTCCATCCGCTGAGCGAGGCGCACATCAAGGACATCATCCGGTTGATGATCGCCCGCATCAACAAGCAGCTCGAGGAGAAGGGAATGGAGCTCGTGTTGACCGAGGCGGCCGAGATCGCCCTGGTCGACAAGGGGTACGACCCGACCTACGGCGCGCGCCAGCTGCGCCGCACCATCCAGAAGCACATCGAGGATCCTCTCGCGGAGGCGATCGTCCGGGGTCAGATCCCGGAGAGCTCACGCATCGAAATCGACATCGACGGCTCCAATTTCGTGTTCCGCGAGGTTCAGCCCGCCGAGCCCCCGCTCGCGCTCGCGGAGCACTAGAAGGTCCGACGGATCCGAGCCCGGTGAGGACCTGGGGGAGCTGGCGGCTCTCCGTTCTCTGCACGATCGCCCTCCTTCTCGCGGCCGGCGTCCGCGCGGAGGCGCAGCAGCCCCCGCCCATCGTCATCAAGGAGATCACGGTCGAGGGCAACCGCCGCGTCCAGGAAGCGGTCATCCTGGGGCGCGTACAGAGCAAGCTCGGCGCCCCGTTCAACCCCGGCCTGCTCAGCGAGGACCTCCGTTCGATCTTCGGCCTCGGTTTCTTCGACGACGTGCAAATGCGCGTGGAGGACTTCGAGGGCGGCGTCAAGATCGTTTTCGTGGTGACCGAGCGGCCCTTCGTCCGCGACGTGGACTTCACCGGCAACAAGAAGCTCGCCACCACCACCCTGCAGGAGAAGATCGACCTCAAGCTGGGCAGTGTCTACAACCCGGTGGACGTCCAGCGGGCCCGGGAAAAGCTGAAGGAGTACTACGAGGAAGAAGGCTACTTCGAGGCCCAGATCACCCCCGAAGTGGAGAAGTTCGCCGACGGCGACGTCCGGATCGCCTTCAACATCAACGAGGGCCGGCGCATCACGATCGAGCAGATCGTCGTCGTGGGCAACAACGGCCTGACCTCGCGGCAGATCAAGAGGGCGATGGTCGTCCAGGAGCGCGACTACTTCATCCTCCGGGGCACCGTCCAGCGCCAGAAGCTCGAGGAGGACGTCGAGCGGATCCTCGCCCTCTACAACGACCACGGCTACATCCAGGCCCGCGTCGAGTCCCACGACATCGTGGTCGACCGCGAGAACGCGCGGGTGATCATCACCATCAACGTCGTCGAAGGTCCCCAGTACCGCGTCGACGAGGTGAAGCTCACCGGGGTGACTCTGCTGCCAGAGAGCGAGGTGCGCCGCCAGCTGAAGTTCAAGCCGGGCGACGTCTTCTCGCGCACCAGCCTCCGCGAGAGCGTGAACGCCATCGCCGACCTTTACAGCACCATCGGGCGCGCGTCGGCCGACATCACCCCGCGCACCGAGCAGCTGCCGGCCGCGGCCAAGGTCAACGTGACGATGGAGATCGTCGAGGGTCCGGTGGTGTACGTGGAGCGGATCAACATCAGCGGCAACCTCCGCTCCGAGGACAAAATCCTCCGCCGCGAGGTGCCGATGGTCGAGGGCGACATGTTCACGCTGCAGAAGATGCAGCGGGCCCGCCAGCGCCTCATCAACCTCGGCTACTTCGACATGGTCAACGTCACCACCGCCCCCGGCTCGGACAAGACCAAGATCATCGTCAACGTCGAGGTCACCGAAAAGCCGACGGGCATCTTCTCGATCGGCGGCGGTTACTCCTCGGCCGACCAGTTCGTGGGCACCATCGACCTCTCGCAGAACAACTTCCTGGGGAAGGGCTACGTGGCGTCGCTCCGGATCCGCGCCGGCGCGGTCACCCAGCAGGGCATCATCAGCTTCACTAATCCCTGGTTGTTCGACCGGCCCCTGTCCGCCGGGTTCGACATCTACACCACGAACCGGGTCTTCACCGACTACAACTATGCTTCCACCGGCTTCACGCCGCGCCTCAGCCACCCGTTCGCCGAGTACTGGCGCTGGCACCTCGGCTACCGGATTTCGCAGGATCACATCACGCACATCGCCGACGGCGTGGTGTCTCCGGATCTCCTGCAGCAGAAGGGTATCCACGTGACGTCGATGATCAGCGGCTCGATCACGCGCGACAGCCGTGACAACATCCAGGCTCCCTCGCGAGGCGGACAGCTGGGGCTTTCGGTGGATGTCGCCGGCCTTGGCGGAGACATCAGGTTCGTCAAGACGGTCGCGTCAGCGACCTACTTCAAGACGATCTGGTTCGGCCACATCATCTCGGGTCGTATCGAGGGCGGCTACATCGTGGGATGGGGCGGGGCCGAAATCCCCATCTTCGAGCGTTTCTACCTGGGCGGCCCCAACACTCTGCGCGGGTGGAAGTTCCGGCAGGTGTCGCCGGTCGACAGTACCGGCTTCGCCATCGGCGGGACGACCGAAGTCCTGTCGAACGTCGAATACCTCATCCCCCTGCCGTTCGGTTTGCGTATCGCCGGCTTCTTCGACGCCGGGAATGTCTACGGGTCGGGCACGAACTCCATCGGGTCCATCATCCGGTCCGACGTCGGTGGTGGCGTGCGCTGGCTCTCGCCCTTCGGCCCGCTGCGTCTCGATTACGGGGTCAAGCTGGACCGCCAGAAGGGAGAGGACCTCGGCGCGTTCCAGTTCTCGGTGGGATCTGCGTTTTAGGAGGATGGCATGAAGGTACGTTCCGTCGGCCTCGCCCTGATCGCCGGCGTCGTTCTGCTCGAGGGCACGGACGCGGGCGCGCAAGCCCCGGCGGCCGGACAGCGCATCGGCTACATCGATCTCTCTCGCGTGCTCGCGCGCTCCGCGGCGGGGGTCGCGGCGCGGGAGCAGCTCGAGCGCGAGAAGGCCGGCATGCAGAAGGAGATGGACGCCAAGCGCGTCGAGCTCGACAAGCTACGCGAGGAGCTGGAGAAGAAGGGGCCGCTCATGACGGCCGATGCCCGTCGCGACAAGGAAGAGATGATGGAGCGCAAGCGCCGGGACGCGACGCGGCTGGCCGACGACTTCCAGCGCGAGCTCGGTCGCAAGGAGCAGGTGCTGGCCCAGAAGGTGATGCAGGATATCAGCGGCGTCATTGAGAAGGTCGGCAAGCAGAAAGGCTACTACCTGGTGCTCGAGCGGGGTCGGGCCGGCGTCCTCTACAGCGCACCGGAGGCGGACCTCACCGACGACATCATCAAGGCCTACGATCAGGAAAGCGCCAACAAGGGGAAGAAGTAGGCGATGGGGGCCGGCGAGAGCTTCACCCTCGGCCGGCTCGCCGAGGTGCTCAACGCCGCGCTCGAGGGCGAGGCCGAGCGCGTGGTGACGGGGGTGGCGCCGCTCGACACCGCGACCGCCTCCCAGCTCGCCTACGTCGCCGATCGCCGGCACCTCACTGCCGCCCGCGCCTCGCGCGCCGGCGCCTTTCTCGCCCCCACGGACGTCACCGGCCTGCCCGCGCCGACGCTGCACTGCGCGGATTCCCGCCGCGCCCTGGCCGCGGTGCTCACGCTCTTTCATCCGCCGGCGACGCCCGTCCCGGGCGTCGATCGGACGGCGCGGGTCGACGCGGGCGCCCGCGTCGACGCCACCGCATCGATCGGCCCGTTCGCGGTGATCGAGGCTGGCGCGTCGATCGGCCCGCGCGTGCGGATCGACGCCTACGTGTACGTGGGCGCCTGCGCCGAGATCGGTGAGGGCTCGGCGCTGTTTCCCCACGTGGTGCTCTACGAGCGCTGCCGCCTCGGCCGTCGCGTCGTCGTCCACGCCGGCGCGGTGATCGGCGCCGACGGTTTCGGCTTCATCCCCGATCCCGCCGCACATCTCAAGATCCCTCAGATCGGCACCGTCGTCGTCGGCGACGATGTGGAGATCGGCGCCAACTCGACGATCGATCGGGCCACGCTCGGCGCCACCAGCATCGGCCGGGGCACGAAGATCGACAACCTCGTCCACATCGGCCACAATGTGGAGATCGGCGACGGGGCGCTCATCGCCGCCCAGGTGGGCATCGCCGGATCGAGTCGCCTCGGGGCGGGCGTGATCCTCGGCGGTCAGGCGGGCGTCGCCGATCACGTCACCATCGGCGCCGGCGCCGTGATGGGCGCGCAGTCGGGCACCACCAAGGACATCGCCCCCGGCGAGCGCGTCGCGCTGTCGTGGGCCCGGCCGATTCTCCAGGCGACGCGCATCTGGCACGCCGAGGAGCGGCTGCCCGACCTGCTGCGCATCGTGAAGCGCCTGGAGGCGCGCGTGGAGGCGCTGGAGACACGGGTGACGGATGCTGGAGGATCCCGCGCGTGACCCCGCTGATCCATCCGACGGCGATCGTGGACGGCAAGGCCGTCCTCGGCCGCGGCGTCCGCGTCGGTCCCTTCTCGGTGATCGGGCCGGAGGTGACGATCGAAGCCGAGGCGGAGATCGGCAATCACGTGACGCTGGAGGGTCGGGTCGCCCTGGGTGCCGGCGTGAAGATCGGTCACGGCGCAGTGCTGGGCGGGGTGCCACAGGATCTGAAGTTCAAGGACGGCACGCCGTCCGGTGTGCGCGTGGGGGCGGGGACGGTCATCCGCGAGTACGTGACCATCCACCGGGCCACCACGCCCGAGGCCTGGACGGAGATCGGCCGCGACTGCCTCATCATGGCCATGAGCCACGTGGCCCACGACTGCCGACTCGGCGATCACGTGATCGTCATCAACTATGCGGGGATCACCGGCCACTGCGTGGTCGAGGAGCGCGCGACGGTGGGCGGACTCACCGGCATCATCCCGTTCACACGGATGGGCGCCTACGCCTATCTGGGCGGCTGCGCCAAGCTCACCGCCGACCTGCCGCCCTTCATGCTCGCGGACGGTGCGCCGGCCACCGTGCGGGGCGTCAACGTCGTCGGTCTGCGCCGCGCCGGGGTGCCGGCCGACGTCCGCCGCACCATCCAGGACGCGCACACGCTCCTGTACCGGAGCGGGCTCTCGCCGCGCAGCGCGGTCGAGCGTATCCGCGCAGAGATTGCCGCGAACCCGTACGTCGACCGGCTGATCGACTTCATCGGCGCCACGCGACGGGGCATCTGCGGCCCGCCCCGCGGGGTCACCGAGCCTGAGAACGAGGAGGTGTTCTGATGAGCGCCGCGCGTCGCCTGCGCGCGGCGGTGGTCGGGGCCGGCCATATGGGCGCCTACCACGCGCTCGCCTACGCCGAGCTCCCTAGCGTCGACCTGGTCGGTGTGGTCGATCTCGACCCCGAGCGCGCGCGTGCCGTGGCGCAGCACTATGACGCGCACCCGTTCACCGATCACCGCGAGGTCATCGGCCGGGCCGACGTCGTGAGCGTGGCAGTGCCCACCGAGGAGCACTTCCGGGTCGCCCGCGATCTGCTGGAGGCGGGGGTCAGCGTGCTGGTCGAGAAGCCCATGACGCCCACGCTGGAGGAGGCGCGCGAACTCTTCGCCATCGCGCGGCGGGCCGGCGCGGTGCTCCACGTGGGCCACGTCGAGCGGTTCAACGGCGCCGTCCAGGAGTTGCGCAAGATCGTCGACCGGCCCATCCTCATCGAGTCGCGGCGGCTCGGGCCGTTCGCGCCGCGCGTGCAGAAGGACACGGTGATCATGGATCTGATGATCCACGACATCGACATCGCGCTGCTGCTCGCCGGATCGCGGCCGCGGCAGATCACCGCCTTCGGCGCGGCCGTGCACTCCGAGGTTACCGACGTGGCCAGCATTCAGGTGACGTTCGAGTCCGGGACCATCGCCACCATCACGGCCAGCCGCGCGACCGAGGAGAAGATCCGCACGCTGTCCATCACCCAGCCCGGCGCCTACATCGTGCTCGACTACATCGACCAGGACATCCAGATCCACCGCCGCGCGGCCCAGGAGTACCTCGTCAACCGGGAGTCGATCCGCTACCGCCAGGCCTCGTTCGTCGAGCACCTGTTCGTGCGGAAGGACAACCCGCTCAAGCTCGAGATCCTGCACCTCATCCGGACCGCCCAGGATCTTCGCGACGGCAAGCCCGTGGAGCCGGGCGACGCCGACGACCTCCGCTCGTTGGCGGTGGCCCTGGCCGTGGAGCGGATGATCCGCGACGGCATGGTGTTCGAGTCGTGGCCGCAGGAGTCGCCGTGGAGCGCTCCCTCGCCCTGATGTGCGGCGCCGGTCTGCTGCCGGCGCGCATGGCGGACGAGGCCCGGCGGCAGGGGTGGCGCGTCATCGCCTTCGCGTTCGACGGTGCCGTCGACATCGCCGACCGCGTCGATCGCGTCGTCCCCGCGCGGATCACCGCGCTCAGCCCCGTCCTCAGCGTCCTGCAGGAGACTGGTGTCTCCGCCGCGCTCTTCTCAGGGCGCTTCTCCATGCCGGAGATCGTGCGCACCGACCGCGGGACCGCCGACGCCGTCGCCCGCGGCTTCGAGGCGAAGGCGGGATCGCGCATCGACGCGCGGCTGGCCGACGTCGTCATCGGCACTCTCGCAGGCCTCGGCGTGGAGGTGCTCGACCAGCGCCAGTTTCTCGGCGAGTGGCGCGAGGGCGCGGGGTGCTGGTCGGCGCGCACACCCTCCGAGGCCGAGTGGGCCGACGTGCGGCGCGGGCTCGGCGTCGCGCGCATGATCGCCGACGCGCGCGTCGGCCAGACCGTCGTGGTGAGGCACGGGGCGGTGGTGGCGGTCGAGGCGGTGGAGGGGACCACGGAGACGATCCGGCGTGGCGCCGCCGTCGGCGGTCCGGGGGCGGTCATCGTCAAGGCCGTGGCCCGCGATCACGATTATCGCTTCGACGCGCCGGCCGTCGGCCCCGACACGCTGCGCGCCGCCACCGAGGCCGGCGTGGCGGTGATCGCGCTTGAGGCCGGTCGCGTGCTGCTCTTCGACCGTGCGGAGGCGCTGCGCATCGCCGATGCCGCCGGCATCGCGGTGGTCGCTGTCGACGGGGCCGGCTGAGCGGGACGTCGATGGGGACGACGTCAGTGATGGTGGTCGCGGGCGAGGCCTCTGGCGACGGGCACGGCGCCGCGCTGTGCGCCGCCCTCCGGCGGCTGTCCCCGGGGACGCGCGTCTTCGGCATGGGCGGCGCCCGGATGCGGGCAGCGGGCGCGGAGCTGCTCGCCGACGTCAGCCGACGGGCCACCGTGGGCGGCACCGAGGCGGTCACCGGGATGCCCGCGCTCTACCGCGTGTTCCGGCGTCTGCGCCGGACGCTCGCCGAGGAGCATCCCGACGTCCTCGTCCTCATCGACTTCCCCGAGTTCAACCTGCGGCTGGCCCGCACTGCGCGGCGGGAGGCGATCCCCGTCGTGTACTTCGTGCCCCCGCAGATCTGGGCGTGGCGTCGGGGACGGATCCGGACGATGAAGCGGCTGGTGTCGCTCGTCCTCGCGGCGTTTCCGTTCGAGCTGCCGCTCTATCGCGACGCCGGCGTCGCGGTCGAGTTCGTCGGGCATCCCGTCCTCGACGGCCTCGACGCTGCCCCGTCGCGCGCCACGGCCCGCCGCGCGCTCGATCTCGCCGCCGACGCCCTCGTCATCGGGCTCCTGCCGGGCAGTCGCTGCGGTGAGGTCGGGCGCATGCTCCCGCTCATGCGAGAGACAGCCGCTCGGCTGTCTGCACGCTGGCCGGCGGTGCGCTTCGTCGTCGCGCAGGCGCCCACCGTGGATGACGACGTCGTGCGGACGTCGATCGCCGGTGCCGAGGGCATCCGGGTCGTTCGGGACGCCACGCACGCCGTGCTCCGGGCGTCGGACGTCGTGCTCGTCACCTCCGGGACGGCCACACTCGAGGCCGCGCTCCTCGGCACGCCCATGGTCGTTTGCTACAAGCTGTCGCGGACGAGCGAGCTGCTCGGCCGTCTGACCCTCCGGGTGCCATGGATCAGTCTCGTCAACATCGTCCTCGGTCGCGGCGTCGTGCCCGAGCTCTTCGAGCGGCGTCACGTGACGGTCGACCGGGTCGTGATCGAGGCGGCCGCGCTGGTGGAGAACGCCGACGCCCGCGCGGCGCAGACGGCCGCGTTCTCCGAGCTGCGTGCCGCGCTCGGTGAGCCGGGCGTGGGGGAGCGAGCCGCCTCGCTCATCCTCGCGGACGGGCGGCGATGAGCTTGGAGCGGATCCGTGTCGCGGTGCTGCCGGCGGCGGTCGCGATCGTGGTGCGCATGCTCGGCGCGACGCTTCGCCTGCGCATCGTCGGATCCGACGAGGTCATGCCGTTCTGGCGGCAGTCGCGGGCGGTCATCTACGTCGTGTGGCACGGGCGAATCCTGCTCGTGCCGTGGCTGAATGCGCGGTTACGGAGGTCGCACGGCGCCCGCTGGCCGGTGGTCCTCACGAGCCTGTCGCGCGACGGTGAGCTGCTCGCACGCTACGTGCGATCCTTCGGCCTGTCGGTGGTGCGCGGCTCATCGTCGCGCGGGGGCGAGGCGGGATTGCGTGAGCTCATCGCAGCCGTGCAGCGCGGCGTCGACGTGGCCATCGTGCCGGACGGGCCGCGCGGCCCGAGCGAGCAGCTCCAGCCGGGCGTGGTCATGCTGGCGGCGGCGACAGGTGCGCCGGTCGTCCCGCTCGCGGTGGGCGCGAGACCGTGCCGGCGGCTCGGGAGCTGGGACCGCTTCCTCGTTCCGTGGCCGTTCGCCCGATCGGTCCTCGTGTTCGGGCCGCCGATCCACGTCGAGCGCACGGCGGATCGCGCGCGCGCGGCCAAGGAACTGGAGCGCGCGCTCGCCGAGGTCACGGCCCACGCGGATGCGCTGGCCGCGGGGGCAAGCCTCTCGTGATCCACGGCGTGTACACGGCGGCGCTGGGCGCGGCGCTGCTGGCGGCGACGCCGTCGGCCCTCTACCGGCGCGTGTCGCGTGGCGTTCCGTTGCGGCTGCCGCAGCGCCTCGGGTACGGACCGCGGCGGACGGGACGGCCGTGCGGCTGGATCCACGCCGTGTCTGTCGGCGAGTCGATCGCAGCCGTGCCCATCGTCGACGGGCTGCGCCGGCTCGCTCCCGACGTGCCGCTGGTGATGACGACGGTCACCGAGACGGGGGCCCGGGTGGTGGGTGACCGTTTCGGGCGAAGCGTCGAGCACCGGTTCTTCCCGCTCGACTTGCCGGGCGCTGCCCGCCGCGCGATCGAGGCGATCAATCCGGCCTTCGTCGTCTGCATGGAGACCGAGCTCTGGCCAAACGTGCTGCACGCGCTGGCGCGGCGCGACGTGCCGGTGATGATCGCCAACGGCCGCGTCTCCGATCGCTCGTACCCCCGCTACCACGCGGTGCGGCGGTTCCTGCGGCCGGTGCTGGCGGACGTGCGGGTCTTCGCCATGCAGTCGAGGGTCGACGCGGACCGGATCGTCGCGCTCGGCGCCGCGCCGGAGCGCGTCTTCGTGACCGGCAACGTCAAGCACGAGGCCTCCGCGGACGGAGGCGGCGAGCTCGCGGACTCGTGGCGGGCGAGGCTCGGGCTCGACGCGGCAGGACCCATCTGGATCGCCGGCAGCACGCATCGGGGTGAGGAGGCGATCGTCCTCGCCGCCCACGAGCGCGCGTGTGCCTCGAGTCCCGGGCTCCGACTGATCCTGGCACCACGTCATCCCGAGCGCGTCGCGGAGGTCGTCGAGCTGATCCGCGCGCACGGCCTCCCCGCGGTGCGGCGCACCGAGCTTCCCGCGGCGAAGGCCGCCGACTCCGTCGTCGTCGTCGACACGGTGGGTGAGCTCGCCGCGATCTACGCCGTCGCCGACGTCGTATTCGTGGGCGGTACCCTGGTGCCCGTGGGCGGCCACAACATGCTCGAGCCGGCGCTGCGCGGTAAGCCCGTGCTCTTTGGCCCGCACACCACGAACTTCCGGGAGTCGGCGGAGCTCCTCGTCGCCGGGGAGGGCGCGCGGATCGTCCACGACGCCGACGAGCTCACGACGGCGCTGACGCGCTGGCTCGACGACGCCGACCTCCGCGCGACGACGGGCGCGGCGGCCCGGGCGGCGGCGGCGTCTCGTCACGGTGCCGTCCGCGAGACCCTGGATCTGATCGAGCGCTTCTTGCTCAAGGCGACCGCGGCGTGAACCACTCCGCGCGCGCCGCCCGCGTGATCGAAGGATGGGAGCATGGATTCTCCCGAGGGCCGCGCGTGGTCCTCTCGGCGCTCGCGGGAGGCTACCGCGGTCTCCTCGGCGCAAGGGAGTGGCTCTACGGACATGGCGTGCTCCGGTCGCAGACGCTACCGTGTCCCGTCGTCTCCATCGGCAACCTGACGGTCGGGGGCACGGGCAAGACGCCCGCCGTCGAGCTCGCCGTCCAGACGCTGGCCGGCCTCGGTCGGCGCGTGGCGATCGTGAGCCGAGGCTACCGCCGGCGCACGAGCGGCATCGAGATCGTCGCGGACGCCGCGTCCATCCGCCTCGATCCCGCCGACGCCGGCGACGAGCCCTTCCTGCTCGCGCGACGGCTCCCCGGCGTGCCCGTCGTGGTGGGCGCCAACCGCTACGATGCCGCCCGTCTCGCCGTCGAGCGCTTCGGCGCCACCGCCATCGTGCTCGACGACGGCTTTCAGCACCGGACCCTCGCCAAGGACCTCGAGATCGTGATGACGCGCGCGCGCCACCCCTGGAGCAACGGGCAGCTGCTGCCGCACGGTCCGTTGCGCGAGCCGCTGTCGGCGCTGAGCCGCGCCGCCCTCATCGTCGCCGCCGGCGCCGAGCGCGTGGAGGATGCCGACGAGGTCAAGGCGGCCGCGCACCGGTACGCTCCGGGCGTCCCCGTCGTGACCGCGCGATACGTCCCCGTCGAGTGCTGGGAGGCGAGATCGCTGCGACCATATCCGCCGCGTGAGCTGACCGGACGGCGGCTCCTCGCGTTCGCGGGTCTCGCCTCGCCGGACGGATTCGCCCGCACGCTGGGGATGCTGGGCGTGGACGTGGCGCACTTCGCCACGTTCGTCGATCATCACTGGTACACCGCGGCCGACCTGGCAACGCTCGATGCGCAGGCGGCCGCGCTCGGCGCCGAGGCGCTCGTGACGACGGAGAAGGATTGGGTGCGGCTACGCGACGTGGCGCGGCCGCGGCGCGCCATCCACGTGGTGAGCGTGCGACTCGAGCTTCTGGACGGCGCCGCCGACTGGCAGCAGGTGTTCGAGCGGACATGCCCGACACGCTGATCGTTCGCCTGCCGAACTGGCTCGGCGACACCGTGATGGCCGTGCCCGCGGTGCGCGCGCTGCGACGCGCGCGCGAGGACGCTCGCCTGGCGCTGGTCGGTCCCTGGGCGACCCTGCTCGCCGGTCAGGAGCTCGCCGATGTCCTCGTGCCGTATGCGCGCTCGTGGACGGGCCGCCTCGGGGCATGGGACGAGATCCGCGCCCTCGGCGCCTCGTTGGCGGTGCTGCTGCCGAACTCGTTCGAGGCGGCGCTGGCGGCGCGGTACTGGGGGGCCTCACGCCGGTTCGGCTTCGATGTCGGCGGCCGGGGCCGGCTCCTCACGGATCGCATCCCTCCGCCCGCGCCGCGGCCACACCAGATCGACGAGTATGTGGTGATCGTCGAAGCGCTCGACGTCCGCGTCGACGACCGTGTCCCGCGGCTGCTGCCGCCGCCCGTGGGATCGGAGGCGTGGACGGCCGCACACGCGCTCCTGAGCGACGCGGGCATCGGCGACATGCCGCCGATCGGGATCCACCTCGGCGCCGCGTATGGCTCGTCTAAGGTCTGGCCCTCCGAGCGGGTGACCGAGCTCTGCCGCCTGCTCGCCGATCGCGACGAGATCGCGGTGCTGCTCGGCACACCAGACGACGTCGAGGTGGCCCGGCGCATCGTGAGCGAGACGGGTGTCAGGAGCCTGGTCGGGCGCGACAACCCCGGGATGCTGACCGCGCTGCTCGCCCAGCTCGGCGCGCTGGTGTGCGGCGACACCGGCGTCGGTCATCTCGCGGCCGCGCTGGGCACGCCGGTCGTCGCGCTCTTCGGCCCGACGGACGCGCGGCTGTGCGCGCCTCGCGGGCCCGCGCGGACGATCGACCACGCGGTGCCGTGCGCGCCCTGCTTCTACCGGACGTGCCCGATCGAGCATCCCTGCCTGCGCGAGATCCACGCGCGCGAGGTGGTAGAAGCGCTCGACGTGTTGCTCGCGCCGAGCCGTGCCGGCGCCGTCCGATGACCACGGCCGTCGCCACGCGCGCCGACACGTCGCTCACCATCCTGCACCTGGTCGCCAATCGGTGGTGGACGGGCAGCGCGGATCCCGTGCTGAGCTTGCTCGACGGCCTGCGGCGACGCGGTCACCGGCCGCTGCTCGGCGTGATTCCCGGCGACCGCTTCGAGCTGAAGGCGCGCGAGGCCGGCTTCGACCCACTGCCCGGGCTCAGCCTCGCGCCACGCGCGGTCGTTCGCGACGTCGCGCGCCTGCGGCGGCTGGTACGCCAAGAAGGCGTCCAAGTCATCCACGTCCACCACTCGCACGATCACTGGCTGGCCATGCTCGTGCGGACGGGTCTCGGCGGGCGACCGGTGCCGGTCGCGCGGACCTTTCACAACCTCCGCTCGGTGCGCGGCGGACGACCGGAGCGCTGGCTCTATCGGCGGACCGCCGCGTGCTTCGCGGTCTCCCGCCAGATCGAGCGCCGTTGTCGCGACGTCGGGATCCCAGCCGGCCGCGTGGTATGGACGCCCGGCGTCGCTGATCTGCCGCGCTTCGGGGTGGAAGTCGATCCCGGCGCGATCCGAGCGGAGTTCGAGCTCGGTCACGCGCCCGTCGTGGTCTCGGTGGCACGTCTCGCCCCCAACCGCGGCCACGAGCTGCTGCTCAACGCCTTCCGGCTCCTCCTGGCCGACATGCCGACGGCCCGGCTTCTCCTCGTCGGCAAGGGCGAGACGCGCACCCGGCTCGAGCAGACCGTCGCGGAGATGGGACTCGGCGGGCGGGTGATCTTCACCGGCTATCGCGATCGCGACCTGCCGGCCGTCGTGGCCGCGGCCGACTGCTTCGCGCTGATGGCCGCGGGATCCGACGATTCGTGTCGCGCCGCGCTGGAGGCGATGGCGGCCGCGCGGCCGGTCGTCGCCCGCAGCGTGGGCGCGCTGCCCGAGACGATCGCCCACGGCACGACGGGGTTGCTCGTGGACGACGACCGGCCCGAGGCGGTGGCCGCCGCGCTCGCCGCGGTGCTCGGCGATCGCGACCGGGCGCGCGCGATGGGCCGCGCGGGACGGGAGCGCGCGATGACGGAGTTCAGCCCGGAGCGCTCGGTGACGATCATCGAGCAGGCGTACCGGAGCCTGGCGTGAGGATCCTGCAGCTGCTCTCGTGTCGCGGGTGGTCGTCGGACGCATACTGGGCCGCGCGCATGACCCTCGAGCTCACGCGCCGCGGACACGTCGTCACGCTCGGCGTCCGCGCGGGCACCGAGGACCGCGTCATCGAGCGCGCGCGCAGGATGGGCGTCGACCGCATCGTGACGTTCCACTTCGCCGGCGGTGTCGATCCCGTCGGCGACGCCGCGGACGTGCGCCGCCTGCGTCGGTGGCTCGGCGAGACGGACGTCGTCCACGTGCACCGCGGCAAGGAGCATTGGCTCGCCGCGCTCGCCAACCGGATGAGCCGGCATCCGCGTCCGATTGTTCGGACGCGACACATCGCCCAGGCCGTCCGCCCGCACGCCGCGAATCGCTGGCTCTACGGCCGCGCCACCGCCCTCACGCTCACGGTCAGCGACGCTATGCGGAGGCAGTACATCGCCGCCGGGCTGCTGCCGCCGGAGCGCGTGGTCACGCTGCCTGGCGGCGCCGACGCCGACGCGTACGAGGGCGTACCCGCAGGGCCGGACGTCCGCGCGTCGCTCGGCGCTCACGACGGGGCGCCGCTCGTAGGGCTGGTCGGCGGGCTCCGCGTGATGAAGGGCCACCGCGTGGTCGTAGAGGCCGCCGCCCATCTCGCCGCCCGCGGGCACCGGCCGCAGTTTGCGTTCGTGGGCACGGGGAGCATGGAGAGCGAGATCCGCCGGGCCATCGCCGCCCGCGGTCTCGAGCGGCAGTTCACGCTCGCGGGGTTCGTGTCCGATCTGTCGGTCGTGCTCCCCGCCCTCGACGTCGCGCTCTACGTCCCCCTCGAGTCGGACGGGATGTCGCGCGTGATCTTCGAGTATCTCGCTGCGGGGCGGGCCGTCGTCGCCTCACGCGTGGGGGTGATCCCGGAGATCCTCGACGACGACCGGCACGCGCTCCTCGTCCCGGCCGGCGACGCCGATGCTCTGGCCGCTGCGGTTGCCCGCCTGCTCGCCGACCCTTCGCTCCGGGCGCGCCTGGCCGAGGCCGGTCGCCGGCTCTTCCTCGAGCGATTCTCGGGAGCGCGCCTGGCCGCGGCGCTCGAAGCCCACTACGCGCGGCTCGGCCGCGCGTGAAGGTCTCCGTCCTCTGCTTCGACCTCTCGGACAACGCCGTGGGGCGCGCCGAGCTGCTCGCGCGACTGTTGGCGCCGCGCTACGACGTCGACGTCGTGGGGCCACAGTTCGACGACACACTGTGGCGGCCGGTCGCGGAGAGCGCGATCCCGCATCGCGGCGCGCGAGGCCGGCGCTATCCCGGCTTCGCGCGGGTCGTACCGGAGCTGCTGCGCCTCGTCGACGGTGACCTCATCTACGCCTCCAAGCCGCGGCCGACGAGCTTCGGTCTCGGTCTCCTCGCGCGGCGGCACCGCCCGCGGCCGCTGATCCTCGACATCGACGACTGGGAGCTCGGGTTCTTCTATCGCTCGGGCGGCTGGGGCCGGGTCGGGCGCGCCCTGAACCTCGGCGATCCGAATGGGCTCACGTGGACGTGGCTGGCCGAGCGCTGGGTGCGCACGGCCGACGCGCTGACCGTCGCCTCGCGGTTCCTCCAGGAGCGCTTTGGCGGCGCCTTCATTCCGCACGTCAGGGACACCGACGCCTGGGATCCGGCCCGGTTCGATCGCGCGGCGTCGCGCGCGCGGCTCGGTCTGGCCGACAAGCGCGTGGTCATGTTCCTCGGCACGCCGCGCGGATACAAAGGCATCGACGACCTCGTGGAGGCCGTCGGACTCCTGGACGCGAGTGTCGTCCTGGCGCTCGTCGGCGTCGACGCGACGAGCGGATGGGGCGTGCGCTACGGGGGCTCGCCCCGCGTGAGGATCGTCGGCGAGATTCCCTTCGACGACGTGCCGCGTTTCCTGGCCGCCGCCGACGTTGTCGCCGTGCCTCAGCGAGCCACGACGGACACCCTGGGGCAGGTCCCGGCCAAGCTCGTCGACGCCATGGCCATGGCTCGTCCCGTCGTGGCGACCTCGGTCTCGATGATCCCGGAGATGCTCGACGACTGCGGCGTCGTCGTGCCGCCCGGCGATCCGCCCGCGCTGGCCAAGGCGATCGGCGAGCTGCTGGCCGATCCGGCGCGCGCCGAGACGCTGGGACAGCGCGCGCGCCGGCGCTGCGTCGAGCGGTACAGCTTCGCCTCGGCGCGCGCGACGC
>Ga0070708_100002028_pt1 | contig 15589 bp, 16 predicted proteins | sample KBSK5503metaG_FD_65469 | JGI IMG/M metagenome (GOLD analysis project Ga0070708, IMG submission 65469) | Corn, switchgrass and miscanthus rhizosphere microbial communities from Kellogg Biological Station, Michigan, USA - KBS K5-50-3 metaG | ecosystem: Host-associated > Plants > Roots >... | reverse complement strand
AATAGAGCCGACACAGGCGCCAGGCTAACCAATACCCAGAAAGAATTGGTCGGAATGAGTAAGGAGACGATAGCAAAACCCACCGAGGGCACAAGCCACAGCTTCACCCGAGCAAGTGTAGCGGACACATACCAGGCCAGTGATAAGAGAGCCAGTTCCAGCACGAACGGAACATGCAAATGCAGCACAGTTTCAATTGCGCTTGTAGAGGTTGTCACGTCATGAATTGAAAGCATTACGCCATAGACAAGACCCGCGGCCAGCAAAGGCCACTCCCACATACCGGCCAGGCGCAGGTCGGTGAGCATGGCTGCATGCGGGGTATGCCAGCTAGTGGTGATGAACCGGTGAATAGCTACAGATGCAATGGGTAATAATACAGCTATGAGCAGCATGGTTAACGGGCGATTCCATAGAACTGGTAAAGCCAGCAGGGCAAAGGTGAGTGGCAAGAAAAGCCAGTTTTGGCGTTGTTGGTACAATAACACAACATACAAGAGAGCCGCGAAGGAGAGCAGGAGCGCGCTGATAACATCCTGGTTTTGATTCAAGCTCAAGGAGAGGGTAAAAGTTATGCCAAAGAGAGCTAGAACGTCCAGTGGATTAGCCCACGCTGCGCCGTAGAACCTGCGAACAACCACAGCGGCTATCAGCGTCACCAGCGCCAGCGCCAGGAAGGACCAGGTCGGTGCAAGATGCAGGGCTAACACTACGATACTGTATTCCCAGGTGAGCAAGAAACCACTCAAGAGAAGCAGCCAGCACCATGAAGCCTTCAAAGGAGTTTTAGCTAAGCCTGCACGATTGAAGGTTACACTGATCGTGAGTATGAGACCGAAGCCTACAGCAATGAGTTCGGCTACCGTGCGCCAGCCGGTTTGCACTTGTAAGAGTGGGGTCATGTCTATCAAAGGTGCATAGGTGCTAGCAAAAAGCTGTACCGGCAGAAGTGGAGAACTGATAAAAGGTACGAGACAAACGAGTACCAGGGCGATTTGATCCAGGCCACGGCCAAGTTTACCGAAAGGCTGGAGAAGCTGCCCGGCGAAACGGTTAAGCCCATGATAGAGGAGAGCAACACACGTCAGAGCCAGGGCGTAGCCGATAGATTCGAAGGCGAAGGCATAGCAAAATGCCAGCACGCTCACCAGTGCTATATAGGCAAGCGCAAGCACAAATCGTGCCCGCCTCTGCAGCCAGATGAGGAGGCTTACCCAGAGCAGCAAAAGCAGTGTCAAGGTCAGCAGCGCGAAGCGAACTTCTCTGAGTGGGTGGACGAAGGCGTCAAGCAGTAAGGAATAACCGATCGTAAAGAGGAGACTGATTACACCGATTGTTACGATAGAGTACATGACAAAACGCATTGGATCACGCAGCACCGCCCAGGAATTCCTGAATGGCCAGGCATTGCCAGTGGAACGACGGACTGATACGAGCGCAGGAATAGCCAGCAGCATTATCATGCTCGGCCACCACCAGTAGGCGAGTTTAAGGGCAGCGGCCAGGGAAAGAACTGCTACCAGCAGGGCCACCATACCCAGGTAAGCGAAAGGGATAAAGCGTTGATAGGTCGCCAGCAGTGTATATACGAAAGCAGCATAGACAGCGGCGACTGCAACGAGTACGGGTACAGAAAACTCGATGTGGTTGCCGCTCAGTAATCTGTAGGCTGAGAAACCCACCAGGGGAACTAAGAGCGCGAAGATGACTGAATAGATGGTGGCGACGACGCGGAAGGTTGGGAAACGATAGGTAATGAAGCCTGTAATACCAAAAACAGCGTGCACGGCAAAGACTACAAGGAATGAGAGCAGCAGGTTGGAGGTTGTGGCTGTGAAGCCGAGAGCGCCGGCCAGGATCAGCAATGCCCCCAGCGAAGCTACGATGTTGATAGCCTGGTCGGCGAAGAAGGACCTCCAGGAGAAAACACGACGGGGAGGCTGCTGGCTCTCCAGCATGGGAGCAATGGCTGCAGGTTCTTGCTGTGGTGCTGATGATGGGATTACGGGTACGGGTAGCACCTCGGCCTGGCTTCGCACTGGTGGGGCAAACGGATCTTGCACTACAGGAACAGGTGAAACAGCGGGGGCAGCCGCCAGGAGTTGTTGCAAGGTATACAGACGCCACCGGTAATGATGTACCAGGTCATGAACTCTCAGGTTTGCTCCACCGTGATCTGCAACACGCTGCAAATCGCTGATGGCGGACTCCAGGAAACGCGCTTCTTTGACCGGACTAACGGGATAATTGCAACGGGGACAATCCTCCACTGCCTGTGGGTTGACAGGCAGGCCACAGCAATCGCAATGTGGCGTGAGTGTTTGCTTCATCGGATTACTCCCTTTGAATAAGCGTATGCTCAGCCTGAATATGAAAACATACGCGGGATAAAAACTGTAGAGTATAATTCCACTTACACTGTATCCGAAGCGCACTCGGGATAGGAGTGTCATTTGACCTATTTCTAAGGACAGCTATGAACTAGCAGGAACAACCTGGCGATTAGCCGTCCTCACTGCCAGATATGGTGCAAATAGCGCTCATTCTGCGCGGTAATTTTTTTTGGCGTTGTTTGCTTGCTTATGCATGTGACGGTTCTTTGCTTGTGATGCTGCGAATGCGCGTAGCAGCCTCTTCGCGGGTGATCTTGCCAGCCAGCAATTCGTCCAGTATGTCTTCTATAGTGGAGGGCTTTGCTGTGGGCCCAGGTTCAGCCGCTGATGGGGCTACTGAGGGGGCAGGACGCTTTAGCAGCCCACCGAAGAGATGTTCGCGCCTGGCTGTCCAGAAGTAGATAGCCAGGATAAGCACACCGACTATAAATGCAGATGTTCCTGCACGCGCTACGTGCGGCCAGTTCTCGAAGGGAGAACCGAGCAGGTTCGTACCCAGTGAATAGAGTGCGACCGCGCCTCCGATAGCCGCGGCGAGGATACCGCCGCCAATCAGGGCAAAAATCAGGCCGCGGCGTGGCTCTAAGGCGGTGGAAGTATGTTGTTTATAGCGCCTGCGTAGGTGAAAGTCGAGTGGAATGTATGCGAGACCGGTGATCAATAAAGCGAGGGCGGGTGCCCAGTCACGTGGGCCCAACCGCGTTCGAGCGATGCCCTCGAACACGTCCAGCAATATATATGCAACACCCCACCAGAATGCTGCGGCAAACAGGGCCGTGATGATCGACTCGCCGATGTGGATTGTCACCAGCCTCTCCGCAGGCGTTTGTCCGGCGGCGATACGCAGCCAGGTACCGTACACAGCGATGACCAGCAGACCAAAGGTAATGAAGGAAGTGAAATCATAGGAACCTACGACTTCACTCGCATGTACAGTAACGCCAAAAAACGTCAACAACCCCAATGTGATGGCCTGCCAGATACCGTACAGGACGAGACCCACGCCATAGGCAAAACTGGTGTAATGGAGAATGCGGCGCAACATAGAAGATGTATCGTTACGCACAAAGTATCCATAACCTATCCAGAATAGAACGACCAACAGTGTTGCTGTCACAGAACTGAGCAGGTTGGGTCCCTGGCAGCCGGTAAAGCCACCACAGAGAGGCGTGCCTGTAGCCTGGCCCCCAAAGACGAAGGCATCGAGTAATTGCCTGGCGGTTGATATCCAGAAAAAGGTCAAGATGATGAGCAAAATGAGCTGTACACCATAGAGGTGCAGGCGTTGAAAGGCCATGGCTGCTCCAGGACCAGCCTGGGTTCGTTGTCTTTCCCATTCAAGCACTGCATACAGCACAAGAGTGGCAATTGCGAAAGCCGCTGCGCCCGTCACATCCAATGCGGGGGTCCGGCCAAGTTCATTGATGAAGAAAGATGCTGCAATAAATACCGTTAGAGGCGCAATGATGAGCTCGGCGATGTTTAAGAAAAAGGCACGGATAGCGCTTTGACCAGCCGCAGGATCGCTGTGCATATCGCGGCGTATCAACCAGTAATGCAGTCCTCCAAGCAAGGACGATATTACTAATGAGACAAGGAAAAAGACAGCCGCCTGCACGATATCGGAGTTGAGAGGTCTGGCGTCGTACACGCCTCGCAGAGGCGTGAGTGCGAGGAGCGTCTGCAACAGGCGACCTACGCCAACGGTTGCGAAGATCAACATAGCGATGAAGACGGTATAGAGGTAAAAGCGGAAAAGATTGCGGGCCATGATTCCCTCCTTTGAAAGCAATATCAGGAGTGCTTTCTATAGTGTATCTTACCGCAAAAGCAGAGCAATGAGATGGTGCAAATGTCCCATTTTTCTCAATGATTCTTTTTTTGATGCAGCCTCCACTTGTAGTGGTAGCTTGCAGCGTACCATTGGGTTGGGAGCCTGGGTTTGAATAGCCGGCGCAGGCTGATACAAGTAAGTGGACTCAAAAAGGAGCAAGAAATCTCTATCTCAACCTGACTGGCAGGGGCAGGTCCTCTTACATTCCATGCCTGCGCTTGAACGCCTCTATCTCGTCTACAGCAAACGTAGGCCCTCCTGCTTGACGGAATGATGCACCGATGTTTGCGCTCATCTGTTGGAACGCAGGCTGAGCAAGGATCTCTTCGGCAGCTTTGCGCAAACGTTGCGCGTTCAGTTGTGTGTTGCGGAGCATTTTTCCTGCGCCAAGTCGCTGGACATGTTGGGCAATGAAGAGCTGATCGGCAGCTTGTGGAATCATGAGGAGCGGGACACCCGCGGAGAGGCCCTCGCTCACACTGTTCATGCCGCTGTGTGTGATGAAGAGAGCGGCGCATTGCAGGAGTTGGAGTTGAGGCACAAACGGTTTGACGATGAAATTCCTGGGGATCGTTCCCAGGTGACTACTGTCTGTCTTGGTGCCGATCGACATGACCACGCGATAGTTGAGGTCAGCGAATGCTTCTAAGCAAAGGCGGTAGAAGTCTCCTTTGTCGTTAAAGATGGTTCCAAGCGAAATGTAAATGACAGGCTGGTCCCCCAGCTCGTCAAACGGGAACGATGGGGCCTCCGCATGCATACCAAGAAAGGGTCCGACGAATTTGAAACGCTCATCGAATGAGTTGGGGTAGATTTGAAGCTGCCTGGTTGTGTAGACGATGTTGAGTTCGGCGAGATTATTGTAGACTTCGGCAAGTTGCGGCCTGGGAATGTGGTACGTCTCATGCAGTTGTTTGGTGGTCGCCAGGAATTTTGCCAGTTCTCTCCGTCCTGCAAACGACATCTGTATCATCGTGGGCATGACCAGGAGAAAACTCGCAAGTACTTCGGGATGCAGAAGCGAGTGTGGTCTGGCCAGCGTGGTGACAGAGGCAATCGCTGGTACCCGCAAAATCTGGGCAATGCACTTGCCCCAAACGCAGAGCGAGTCGTAGAGAACGTAGTCCGGCTTGTCGGCTGTCACATCCGAGAGAATGGCGGGGATGATCTCTTGCGTTGCTCGTATCAGTATGTAGCTGAAGCGCACCAGATTCTCGTCGACATAGGTCCGCTCGTTAAAGAAGGCATCGACTCCGCGAAATGTGGCTCCCGCCTGCTCGATGGCAGGTCGGAATGCCTCCGAAGAATAATAAACGACGTGTTCACCACGATGTACCAGTTCCGCGACCAATGGCAGCGTTGGATTCATATGACCATAGGCGGGAAGGTTGAAGAACAGAACTTTCGCCATGGCTTTCCCTTTTTTACGAGTCGGTGTCGAAGCGATATTCACCAAAATCGCTGATGAGCTATTTTATGCGGCAAGTCACACAGACCTCAGGAGGCCTCCTCCGTACTCTTCAGCAGCACTACCTCATCGCCCAGGTGAAGAGTGGCGTCCCAGGTGATAGCAATAGCGTCCTTGACGCTCTGGTGCGCCGGGCAGCCGCTGGTATGGGCCTTGAGTGCGCGCTCGGTCGGCTCGCGAAACTCGGGAGGCATGGTAAGATCATAATGGACTGTGATGGATTCGATGCGAATGGTTTTGCCAATGCCGGCAATTCGGCCATCGACGGTGGCGGTGTAGGACTGGCGGTCAAAGGGGATCTTGCGCCCTGACAGGGCACCGGCAAGCGTGCCGTACATTCAGCCTGCGACCGCGGCAACGATGTGATCGAGGGTGGAGGCGATTGGGGGTCCTTCTTTGGTGCCGTAGTACTCACGCAACTTCCCCTGGACGCCGTAGATAACGGGCTCCGCTACCTCACCTAGATAGGCATTACGATAGCCGTCGCGATAGATAAGGCGAGCATGGGAGATATATTCGAAGTCGTCTGCCATAGTGGGGTGTCCTCCTCTTAAGTTACGTCAGGTCCTTCCGTATTTTCAAAAAATAACGATTAGCATTATTATGCAACGGGTATGGCTTTGGATGCAATGCATTGCTATTGATGCCCAAGGCTTTCAAAGTCGCTTTCCGAGGGTGACTTGCCGCCTGTGGCGGCGAGAGAAGTAAGATGAGTTTTCTGGGGACACCCCAGACCCCGTCAAGGGGCTACTGCCCCTTGGAACCCCGCTTGAGAAGCGTCGTCGTACCAGGTGGTGCCGGAACGAGATGCGGGCAGCTAAAGATACTACCTTCCTGCACCGACTGCACGCCCTGGATTGCCTTAAGGCGGTCCAGCCAACCAGAAAGGGCTAGGGGTGTAGATTGTACCCATATGAAAGGGTATGTGTAAATTTTGGATTAAGCTGGTGATTTCTTTGCAATTACTCTGGTGACTCGGCCTCTTTGAGATAAGGTTCATAACATCTGAGAAAACCCAGCAAGCGTCGTGTAACGGCGTTATGCCGGGCATTCCCAGCCTCCCTCCCTGTGGCAAGCATGCCTGGGAGAGGCGCAGCAGGAGCCTGATCAAATGGCGCGTACAGCGCAGCGGGTAGAAGCCGCTTTCGACCTGATACAGAGAGCCAGGATGTTGTGTGTGTACCGATACAACGTAGTGCGGGAGATCCCAAGCGTCGAACACATATCCTGGATGGAGTTGCTTTTATCAGCGAACATGCGTCGGGCGAGTGCACCTTTTCCAGTGGTTTTCAATTTGCGAGGTCTGCCACCGACTCTTCCCCGTGCTCGTGCACATGCGTCATTCACCGGTGAGAGATATGTCCGTGCCATCTCTTTCACCTCGTCTTAAATAATTTAAGCCTTGACTTAATTAAGTTCCTGCTGTATAATAGATCCATGGATATCTTTACTGCACTCGCTGAGCCTACCAGACGCACCATCGTAGAAATGCTTGCCAGGAGCGGCCCATTATCGGCGACGGAGATCTACGAGAAATTTCCTGTCAGCCCTCCGGCTATCTCACAGCATCTCAAAGTGCTGCGTGAGGCGAAGTTGGTACACATGGAAAAACGGGCGCAGCAGCGCATGTACCAACTCAATCCCGATGCCCTGTTTGAACTGGAAGGATGGGCCAGTCACATGACGCAACTTTGGCATCAGCGTTTTGATGCACTGGACAGGGTATTGGAGGCAGAAAAAAAGAATATTGCACAAAACGACATGGAAAGGAGAAGCACTATGGCACATCAAAATACCAAGAGAAAGGAAGTCACCATCACACGTCTCTTCGATGCGCCGCGCGAGCTGGTGTTCAAAGCCTGGACCGATCCAAAGCAACTGGCGCAGTGGTGGGGGCCCCATGGGTTTACGAACCCTGTCTGCGAGTTGGATGTGCGACCCGGCGGTACGCTCCTCATTGACATGCGCGGACCCGATGGCGTTGTGTACCCAAATAAGGGCGTCTTTCACGAAATCGTTGAACCCGAACGGCTGGTCTTTACCACCAGCTCCTTTGAGGACGCAGAAGGCAACCTCCAGCTCGAAGTGCTCAACACTGTCACGTTCGCCGAACTGGGCGGCAAGACCAAACTCACGTTGCAGGCCGTTGTCGTGAAGTCGACTTCGCCTGTGGACGCAGCGCTTACCGGCATGGAGGAAGGCTGGAACCAAAGCCTGGATCGCCTTGCCAAGCACTTGGGATAATTGAAAGGAGAAATCATGATGGCAGATAACACCAAAGAGAACATTACTGTAGTACCTGCTATGAAACTTGAGCTGGTGCCGGTACCAGTGTCTGATGTTGACCGCGCCAAGGCTTTCTACGTCGAAAAAGCCGGTTTTACGTTAGAGGTTGATACGCGTCCTACCGACACGATGAGAGTTGTCCAGCTAACGCCGCCCGGGTCGGCTTGTACGATCGTCTTCGGGACCGGTCTGGGGAAAATTTCCGCCATGCAGCCTGGATCGGTCAAGGGTCTGCATCTGGTTGTAGCGGATATACGCGAGGCTCGTGAAGCGCTCGTGAAACGGGGGCTTGAAGTAGGCGAGGTTTGGGACGTGAAGGGGGTTAAGTATGCCGGATTCAGCGACCCCGATGGCAATTCTTGGCTACTGCAGGAATTCCCGGCTCACCTTAGGTCTTGACCTGCCGCTCGATGCGCGTTGCCAGAGTATGTCGCTACGGCTGGCAGAATACATTGCGGTGCACGGCTGAGAGCTTTTGCCGACTCACAAAGGGTACGATAAGCTCCGACAAGAACACCATTACCGGCCGCTGGGAGTGGTCAGGCGGCGGATATGGTGCGACCATGACCAGGGTAAAGAGTAAATAAACGGTAACTAAATACAAGGAGAATGGACATGAGAAACGTACGTTCAAGCGACGGCACCGCCATCGCGTTTGATCGGTCGGGTCAGGGACCCGCGCTCATCCTGGTGACCGGCGCAATTGCCACGCGATCAGATGCGGCACCACTGGCTGCGAGCCTTTCGCCGCACTTCAGCGTGTTCGCCTACGACCGGCGTGGCCGAAGCGAGAGTGGGGACACGCCATTTCCCTGTTTATAACCGCTGATAGTACGCATCGCAGTTAAACGTTGGAAATTGTCCGTTGCTACCGGAACTCCATTGACCTCTAGCTTGTGCTATCACTTTTTCGCTTACGCCAATTTTCCTTATGTCGATGCCAATTTACATTTTTTTGGCACTTTCTATGATATTTTTGATCGATACGGGTAGGGGTGAAAATTTCTCCACAATGGAGGCAAAATTTTGGTACATATCCCTTTCCCAGCACTTCCCACTTGACGGATGAGTAAAGAGCTGCAAGCAAACTATCGAACCGTATGTACATGTCATCCTCAGTAACAAAAAGCTTTACATGATCTTTCAGTCGCGCGTCAATTTGTTTGTTCAGATAATAACGGGCCGGGTTCACCATGTCATTATGTTTCCATCGTAGGAGCATTTCCTTCCCAGGTAAGATCCACTCAGCAGCGATGATGGAAACCGATTTGACCAAGCCCTTCTCTGGTGCCGACCGCTCGATCCTGACATGTTTCGGTTCCCCTGGGCGATTCCATATAACGCAGCGTGCAAGAACTCCTACATCCCTACCTAGCTCGGCAGCCTGAATAGCTGATGCTCTCACTCATATACTAGAGCTAACAGAATCTGAGCGGCAGAGGCGCCTCTGTCGCTCAGATTCTGTTAGCTCTGTGGCACTTATTACCGCGCGTCTCAACTTTAAGCCAACACAACGGCAATGAGGTAGGCAATGTAGGCTGCCACAAGAAGACCACCCATCACACGAGGAATCTTCCCATACCAGACCAGAGCCAGGAGCACCAGGTGAACCACGATCATGACTGGTAGGGCGATAAAGGTGATATGGGGGTCTACCGGGATAGCGTGAATGGCGGCTGCAAGTCCCAGTGTGACGAGCAGATTGTAGGCGAAGGAGCCAAGAATACCGCCCACCAGGATATCGGATCGTTTCTTGCGGGCCGCACTCACCCCCAGGGCAATCATTTCTGCCCCAGTTCCCAGCGAGACGATGGTCGCCCCGACGGCTCCTTGACCAATTCCAATGAGTCTCGCTAGGCGAAGGGCCCCTTCCACGATGACTGGACCGCCCACCGCCATTGCCGCCAGACCACCGAAGGTCAACAGAACCGGTTTCCAATGGAAACGAGGGCGCGAGTGCTTCTCCTGGCTACCATCATCGTCGTCATCGTCGTCTGCTTCAGACGCGTGGATACGTTTGACCGCCTCCTGATCTGTCCGAAAGAGGAACAGGGTGTAGCCGACAAACACAACCAAGAGAAGAACCCCTGCGAGCTGGGTGACGACGCCCAGAAAGAGCAGGACAATCGGGAGAACCGACACAAGAGTCGCGATCACGGCTTGTCGTCGCACGCGGACGGAGATGGCCATGGGAAAGATGAGTGCAGAAAGACCCAGGGCTGCGGTCACAATGGTGACATTGGTGCCAATGACGTTGCCCACAGCAAGGGCCGGGGCGCCACGCCCCGAAGCAATGGCCGCGGTGAGCATCTCCTCCGGCTCCAGTCCAGCCAGGAGGACGCCTAAGACAAGAGCACTGATGCCAAGAGCGCGTGCCAGATCGCCTGCTCCATCGAGAAACCAGTCGGCTCCGACCAGCAACAAGATGGTGCCTATCGCCAGGAGCCCGAGAGCCAAAACCACGAAGAGTATCATTCCTGTTTCCTCTTCCGTTCTGGAAAGAAAAGACCAATCCGCATCGCGCCGTTAGGGGTTGAGTCCATCGGTCGTCTGTACAAAAAACTGTCTGGTACAGAGAGTCTTTCACTCGCTGTGCCATTTGTGTTTTCGCTACTGAACATCCAGACCACCTACCTGAAAACTGCTAACCAGACGCTTCCCACACGCATGAAAAACTGCTCCTCAGACCCGTACCATTTGCTCACTGAACAATTCACCCACAAGGGTTGCGCTTCGCTCTGCAATCTCCATATTTCAGCTACTACCGGATGAGTCGAAATGTGAAGCTGGTTGTATGTATCAGCTTTGCAGTGCTTGGAAAAAGGTGTCTTGTTTCCTTGCTCCTTTACTCTTTTACTTCGCATGAAAGATTAGTCGTCACAGCAATCGTCTTTACCACAACTACATGTTTCACCAGTCCGAGCCTCATGCAGAGCCTCACGGCCTTCTTGTACAATGAAGTAGATAAGACCTAGCGCGGCTAGTGGATCAGCCCACCACCAGCCAAAGAGCCGATTAAGGAGCAGGCCAACGAGCAGTGTGAGCGACATATACGCACACGTCACACTACAAGCAGCATCAGCTTTCAAAGCAGCACTGCCAATCAGTTTTGCCACGCGGAGTTTCCCTTGCCAAAGAAGCGGCATAATAATTCCTGCTGCAATTGCTAACCCTACTCCCCACCAAGAAGCTTCTGGTTTGGTCTGTGTGATGAAACTCAAAGCACTATCAGCCACAATATAGGCTGCAAGAGCAAATAAACCAATTGCGGTGACCCACGACGCTCTACGCTCTGCTTGCTCAACGACTTCAACCGAGCCGCCACGCTGCTCAACCAGCAATCGCCACAGGAGAATACCACCAGCAATCAACTCAATGATGCTGTCAATCCCAAACCCTTGTAAAGAAACGCTTCGTGTCATAAAACCGACACTGAGAGCAACACTTGCCTCAATAGTCATCCATACGATGGTGACGAGTTCAATCCCTACCCCTAAGCGGAGTTGTCCTGCGCGGGGAGACGGTTGTAGAGCTGGTGGTGTTTGGTTGAGTACTTTGAGAGGTTGTGCCATTAGTGACCTTCTTTCTCATCATAGCGGGTACATTCATACACCCCTCGTGCAACATCGGCCAGCAGTTCTTCTGCTAAGCCAAGCAAAGTATTCACTCGCTCATCGCTCAAGTGGTAGAGGGTGTAGCGGCCTTGTGGTACTGAAAAAACCAGGCCACAATCACGTAAGCAGGCTAAATGATTGGAGACGTTCGATTGACTGAGGCCAGTTCTTTCAACAAGAGCACTCACGGTAAGTGGCTCTGCCCGTAGTGTTTCTAAGATCGCAAGACGAGACATATCGGAAAAACCACGAAACAGTTTTGCTTTCAGAGCAGTTTTTTGCGGTGCTTGTACAAGCATGGATTGCTCTCTTTCATATCATTGCATCAGCATCTAATGATATACTAACCGCAATACGTGAAGCTGTCAAATAACTATCGAGCAGATCTTTTTTCAGAAGAGAAAGCAGCTATGTGGTCATCGAAGGGCTGAGTTTCTTTGGCATTCATCTGGCTTCGATGAGAGCAACAAGAGTGGCGCAATGCAGGTACGTGGACCGCTCCTGCATTCACTCGGCGAGGAGACGCAATGAATGAGATCATCGGATGGCTTTCTATCTTGCTTCCTCTAGTGTTGGTCAGCGTGCTCCTCATCTACCTCCTCTCTCGCATGCGGAAGATGGAGTAAGTGCGCAGAGAGGGAGTAGGTCAAGAGGCGCTAGATGACCATCACTAGAGCAGAAATTTGATCAAAGCCGTGGCTAAGCTCAAGAAGATACTAATGCCCACCACATCCTGGAAGGCCGTTTCAAATGGACCTGAGGTCAGCGCGGGGTCAAAGCCCAAGGACTTGGAGATGAGAGGCACGATCGTGCCAACGATGCCTGCAATGTTGACCGCCAGAAACATCCCGACGAAAATGATCAGGCCAAACGCCAGCTTGCCGTATCAGATGCCTCCAATCACGCCGAGCACAAATCCTGTCGCAGCTCCCAAAATGAGCGTCGTCTTCACTTGCCTGAGCACGGCAGATCGCCAGCGCGTGAGGCGGACCTGACCGGTGGAAAGCCCACGCACGATAATGGTCGCTGATTGTAATCCAGTATTGCCGCTGATGGCGGAGATGATCGGCATGAAACTTGCCAGCAGAATCACCTGCGTCAGGGTGCTATCAAAATAGTGGATCACGAATCCCGCCAACAATTCGATAAACAGCGTCCCCATGATCCACGGCAAGCGCAGCAGGGCGATGCGTGTCGGCGAGCGGCGCTCTAACTCTTGGGCGTCCGAACCTGCGGTGCGCAGGACATCTTCGGTGCCTTCGTATTCGATGACATCAATCACGTCGTCGGCCGTAATCACGCCCAGCAATGTATTGGTGCCTGGCTCGACGACTGGCAGCATCAACAGATCATAGCGCGAGAAGAGGCGCGCCACGTGTTCCTGATCCATGTTGGGCGGCACGTGCAGCACATCGCCGGTCATAATGTCACCAATGCGTGTCGTGGGACTCGCGCGTAACAGTTGCCGCAGGTCGAACACACCGCAGAGCGCGCCCTGCTCGTCGAGCGCATAGATGTAGAACTGGTGCTCGGCGTTGGGATCGTTCACGAAGGCCTCGACGGCTTCGGCTTGCGTGGCGGTTTGGGGGACGGCGACGAAGCTGGACGTCATGATGCCGCCCGCGCTTTCCTTTGGATAGGCAAGCAAGGTGCGGATGGCATCGGCCTCTTCGGCGGGCAGGAGTGCCAGGACGCGCTCCCGCGTCTGGGCGTCAAAGGCGCCTACAATATCCGTCGCCTCGTCGGGCATCAGTTCGCCCAGGATGGCCGCCAACCGCTCGGGTGACGCGCCTGCGACGAGGCGCTTCATCGTCTCCGCATCGACTTCATCGAGCACCTCAGCCGCTTCTGCCGCGTCAAGCAGATCGAAGATCGCCTTGTCCTGCGCGTCATTCAGCAAAAACAGCGCGTCGGCGAGGTCAGCGGGATACTGGGCGTGAAGGAGGGTGCGCAACTGATCGGTTTGGGCTGTGGCGAGGTGTTGACGAATGTCGTTGGCGAGGTGTTCGACATCCGGGCGTGCGGCGAGCGTCTTGCGCCGCTCCAGGAAGCGGTACTTGGGGTCGAGGCGGGCCGCGCGCGAATCGGTGTTTTTCATGGGCCGTGTCTCCTTGTCAAAGATGATGGGTGTATCCTATCAGCTTTCTCAGACGTGCGCAACTGGTTTGTCACGTGGTCACGTGGCGCGCAAACGAATGGAATACAGACAGCAGGGTTTCACGCATATCACCCCAAGAACACCATTGTGGAAGTATACCACTTGCTCAAAAACACTAGGGGGTAGAGTGCTCATTAGCATTTTGCCATGACCCTATCATTAATGGGCAGAGTGGAGAGTAGCAAAGTGGTCAGGGTCATGATTAGCAAAAACAATTTGTCTCCACGTCAACGAATACGTGCAGTACTGTTTGAGGACAATACAATTGCAGATGAAAAAAGTTAGCCAGCTTCTCTGTTGTCTGTCGAATAAAACTTCATTTTTCTGACTCATATCTTTTTCCGTAAAAGAGCGCGCATGAGCCAGAGAAGCCAATGCTCCACGAAGCGCTGATATTGAATGCGTTGCGCATCGCTCAGGTGCGTCAGGTCGTTTCCATCTACTCTACATTTCCCGGCACTGGGCGTGTCCAGTCCACTGAGTATATTCAGCAGCGTGCTTTTGCCTGAGCCAGATGCGCCGACAATTGCCAGCATCTCTCCTGGCGTCACTTCTAGGTCAAGCCCTTGTAGCGCCACAACCTCCAGGTCGGCCACTTTATAAATTTTGACCAGGTTATCACAGATGACGAGTGGTTCCGGCATAGCACATCCTCTAAATTAATCCTCATTCAGTCGAAGTGTCTGGCTCAGCGATGGCTTTGAGGCAACGCGCACGATCATTCCCAGCGCGACGACACAGATAGCGGCCAGCACAGCAAACGCGATCCAGAGCGAGGCAGGTACCACCATCTGAATGGGAGGCGCAGTCTGTGCGAAATAAAAAGCTGCGTTGGTGAAGTTACTGGTGCTACCACCCGGTGCGACACTCGTATAGATAAGCACCGGTAGTGCCAGCGCTGAAAGAAGAATACCAAAGACAGTACCCATCAGCACAGAAGTCGTGTAGATGATGCCCTGTTCCCATGCGAGTGTGCCAGCTATTTGACGAGAGGAGGCTCCCAGAGCACGCAACACGGCGAAGTTTGTCAACCGGCTGTGTACGCTCAACCATGATGCGACCAGGTCGCCTACCACTGCCAGCGACAAGGCAGTCGCTGCTCCAAGGGCCAGCACGCCGTTCAAAGCGAGATAGAGCGGCTCGCTTTGCAGGCTGTTCATGAGTGCCCGGCGATCATAGAGGGGTTGAAGCCCCAGGTCTACATTGTCGAGAGCATTGCGCACACTTGCTAACGAGGTGGGATCACTGTTCGTGCGCAGCCAGACATAGTTCGCTGGAATGTAAAAGTCTTGCGGGTTCGCGTGATTGTTTGCAAACACATTGGCGAAGGTCTAATAATCGACTAAGATACCTGAATTGGCATTCGGCGTGGGGATATCTTGCACTTGAGCGACAGCGATGAAGTGGACAAGGTCGGTGGCGTAGTCAACGGTAGAGAAATCCACCGTAAAGTTCGCGCCAGCACTCAAATGGAGCGCGTTCCAGGTAGCGACATCCACGACCGCCGGCACGACTTTATGCGCAATCGATGCAGCGCGTTGGGCGGAGAGTCGCGCCATCAGAGAGGGCAGTTGCTGTGGCGAATCCTGTGCCGGCCAGATGGCCGTCGAAGCATAAGTACCGGCGTCCACTGCCCGCAGGTAGATCGGGATCTGCAAGGCGATGCCACCGGCCTTCGCAGTTGTCGTGTAGCCCAGCGAGGCAGAGGTGACCCCAGGAATGGAACGATATACTGCCGTCTCCTGTTGCAACTGTTGCGGCAGGACGATGGTATAAGGAATAGTTCCACTGAAATCAGCGCCGACTTGATAGGCTGATACATCGATGACACGCTGA
>Ga0070708_100002027_pt1 | contig 15590 bp, 7 predicted proteins | sample KBSK5503metaG_FD_65469 | JGI IMG/M metagenome (GOLD analysis project Ga0070708, IMG submission 65469) | Corn, switchgrass and miscanthus rhizosphere microbial communities from Kellogg Biological Station, Michigan, USA - KBS K5-50-3 metaG | ecosystem: Host-associated > Plants > Roots >... | reverse complement strand
TTTTAGCCTGGCCTCGTGTTCTGTTACCGCCGGGAAGTCATAGGTCTTTGACTCCCTCGCAGCACTCATCAGGTGTGATGTCGTGCCGCCTCACGCATGGGCCAAAGCAAGCGATCAGTTGATCTAGCTACAGTATGGCGCTGTTAACGCAAGATGCCAACTCACAGGTAACATTCCCGCGTGCTGAGTATGATGCAGACCAGACCAATCGGAGTTCAGTGGATGAAATCGCGGATCAGGCTAGCTCGGGAACCAGAGCTACATCTATACAATGAGGTGCCGAGTCTGGCTGTAACCGCAATAGACGCCGCATCAAAAGTGGGTGTGAGAAATATGACGAAGCGTGATTTTAGCGAAACCGTAAGTTCTTTATATAGAAGAAATATCTAGTAAGTGCTCTATTACTGAGCCAAGCGGGCGTCGGATGTTACTAACTTCCTATATTACAATAACTTACTTTTGAGTCAATATGTTATGAGACCTCTTTCCTGTTCTCTGGAGTCTCTCCTGTCTCCCATTTCTCCATAAAAGCGTCAAGAAGTCGTCAACGGTAATTGAGTTTCTTGGCAGTCTCTGAGTTATCGCAAACCAACTCGCGCCAATTGTTGAATTCTTGAAATCCCTGGATTTCCTTAAGACTCCGAATGGTCAGAAATCCGTCTTCGAACGAGACGCTTGAATGCCAGGCGAGGGCTGCCGCAATGAAGGGTTCGTCTTTGGAATCGCGGGGAAAAGCGGGAGGAGTTAATGGCTCAACACGAATCGTTACATCTTCAACGAAGGCTCTCCAGGTTTGTTGGATCGCATCTGCTACTTTGAATTTCGGTCGCGCCAGTACGTCGCGATATTCCTTTTCAATATCCTCAGTAACGATCCAGAAGCAGTCGTCGCGAGATATTATCTCGTCGATTACGCGCTGCGGCAACCGGTCTCGAATCACAGCGGAGACGAGGACATTCGTGTCCACCAGGAGGTTCATCGCCCGGCCCGGTAATCATCAATTTCCGTTTGGATGTCTTCGTCGGTGATCTCTTTCGAACTAGCCAGGCTTTGAATCTCGTCAGCCAAACTCCGCCACTTCGCCAGCCCTTCAACGGCAGGCGGGCGTTGAGGGACAATGATGACGTCCACCTCTTGGTTCTCTAGTTCTGGCGGCGCCTGGACCTTGAGCCAGCCGTTCGGGTCCACTTTTGTTTTCTTAATGACGGTATTCATGATTTTCTTCGCTCACTCCTTAGCATAGTAATGCGAAGCTCAGCTTCATTCAACCCATTGGAGATTCATCGCAATCGCAATCCTGGCTGAGACGTTGTTTTCCTGCACACGAGTTTCCGACTCGCTCGCCATCATTTCATCGACAGTCAGCGAATCTGGACTGTGAAACTGATCGTTCCTGAGTTGTTCGGCGAAGTCTGACTAAGACTTCCGCTCAGAGACCAACGCACATTGGTGGCGATTCGATCGTAATTCGCGGGTGCGCCACCAGCGCCGCTGACCGGAGTGTAGGTCCACGTTGCGCCTCCGTCTTTTGAGTAGGTCACAACAACTGAAAGACCTGTCGTGCCGAGCGCGGCTGTCGGCGAACCTATCTTGAAGTCTGTGTTGGCGGGAACTGGATCGGTGATGAACATGTTCGAAGCAGCTGAGCCACCAGTACTCGTGAAGACAATTGAATAGAGCAGGTCCGTGCCGGGCATCTGTGATCCACCGGGACTGACCGACTTTACCAGAGTCACGTTGGGCGGACAATACTCGCCGTACCCAAAGACAGTAACGTCAACTTCGCCAAGTCGAATCCCCAGAAGTTCGAGTAGCGGATCAACCAAGCCCGTCAAGATGGAGTTAAGGGCCGGTGTGATCGCGCCGCTCACAATCGTTTTGAGCGTCGGCAGGATGATCGAGTCCAGCGCTCCGAGACTCGGACTCAGCCGTAGGCTTAAGTTAGTAACCAGCGAGTCAACCAGATTGGAAGCAAAGGCAGCGCCGGTGCTGGCCGTTTGCGTCTGTGGGTATGGGCCAGTGAAGAAGAGGCTGCTCGTGAAGGGCGCTTGGCCGCGCGCATAGCTCTTCGCTTGAATGTTGACAGTGGTCGCATTAACTGAAAGTGTTCCGATCGTGCTGTAGTCTAGGTCGGTCGAAGCATCGATCACGTGAGCGCGGTTGAAGAAGACGCTGTCGCTGATTGTGCCCAGATAAAGATCTGCTACGCCGGGCGTTGCCTGTACAGTCACCGCATGACTGACCGCATCAACGGCGGCGATTGTTCCTTCCGCTCGCGCGACCTCGACGTAAAGCTGAACTTGCGCAATCGTCACACTTGCCCCGCTGATTGTCAGCGGGACGTTCAAGGCCGAAGCATTGGGTTGAAGATCAACCAGATCAATGTTCAACTTCACGCGTACCGCTCCGGTGTGAAATTGGGTGCCTACGCCGCCGCAAACATAAGTTGGCGGCTCGATGATCTGAGCGTAAAGCTGCACGGAGTTGATTATGCTGCCGAGCCCGATGGCACTCCCTGAGATCGTAATGGGTGTCGGCGTGGTGAGAACATTGCGATAGTTGTAGAGTTGAATTGCTCCCGTCACTAAATCCAAGGCATTGAGTCTTACGCTCGACAATGCGCCATTTGGCAGCGAGACGGAAAGCAAGTCTCCCAATCTTATCGTGCCGCTGACGCCGGCAACTTGCGGCTTTAGAGAGTTGAGAGCGTTGACCAGCGCCGTGTTTCCGTCAGCCTGAGCCGCGGTGGCCATCGCGGAAACCAGTTGGGCCAGAGTGGCGTTGGCGCTGAGCGCTTGTGAAGGGCTGGACACTCCGACCTGTGTTTGCAGCGCGTTGAGATAGCTCGCAAGATTCACATCTCCCTGGGCGACTGCATTCCAATCGGCGACGGTGAGGTTAACGCTAGTGCCCAGTAGATCCCCGAGCAGAGCATTCAATAAAACGCTGCGGCTCGAATCGACGCTGGCTAGTCGTGGGCCGGCTCCGACGCAGGGGCCACCCGAACAAGCAGCATGTGCAGCACTCGAAGTCGTCAGGATTACGCCAACAATCGTGAGAATGATGAGGAGGGAACCCCTGAGTTTGTTCAGTCGTGTAGCGGCGAAATGTCTATAGTCAGTAGCATTAGAATGAGAAGTAGCTCCGTTAGGGGCGGAATGTTTCTGCCGCCCATAAATGGGCTCGGAATTTAATAAGGCAGACGGGTCTATAAACAATACGTCCCTACAGGACTGCGGTCGTCTCACTTGCGTGGTCCTTCCTCTCGCTGATCGGATGCGTCATTCGTCGTTAGTCCGCTTTTGGGAGTTCCGAAGAGATCAAATATTCGCGAGAGCTTCGACGAAACGGTGAAGTAGAGCCCACGCTTATTACCGGACAGCGAATCCTGGAAAGGTTCGCGTGCGGCGGTGAAGTTATAGCCGCCCGCCAGACGAAGTTCGGGCAGGACCCAGAAGCCCAGCTCCGAACCAATCGAACTGCGTCGTGTTCCGCTCGCCGGTTGGGCCAGCCAGCGTTGCTCGATGGCCGCGTCAAAGTACTTACCCAGCTTTTGCTGCGCTCTTCCCTGGAAGAGATAAGTCAGCGTCGACACGCGCGCGAGATCGGGCCGCGAGTTATCGCCGAACTTCAGGGCAAACCGGCCATACAACTCAAGACCCTTGTTTACTTCGTACAGTCCATCGGTCGAGAGTGTATCGGCGCGATCTCGGTTAGCACTCACTTGCTTATCACTAGCTTGAACAAATGACCGTCGCGTATAACTGAAGAGCAAAGCGTAACGGTCTGTCTGTTTTGGACGGAGCGCGAGAGCCAATGTGCCATCAAGTGATGAGTTGTTAGCCTGGCCGAAAACAGATTGCGCACGTTGAAAGCGTGCCAGCGCTGTGATGTTCTCGTTCAAGCGTCCGGCGGCCCCGAGAGTGAACACGCTGCCAAAACGTCCGTTCTGATTGCGCAGCTCAAAGCGACCTGAAGAGCGAAAGCTTTCATTTGGTTGCCAGGAGAAGCCAACACCGCCACTGGTGAAGCCCTTGCCTGCGCCCGCCAGATGCATGCCGTGTTCAAATCCGAAATCGAGCGACAGTTGCTTCGATATAGGCAGGCGATTTTGCAGACCGATGACTGCGAAACTGTCCGTTCCGTTGATTCCGTTCTCTAACTGGTAACGACCGATCAGACTGGTGTTCCTGCCGAGACGCGTCTCGATTCCGATTTGCGTTTCGCGACGAGAGGACGAAGTTGCAAAGACCGTCGTACTCGTATCGCTGATCGGAACGATGGGAGCGGAGGCGAGTCTTTGGGCAAAGAACAGCTTCGCCATCTTATTGATCTGGTAAGTTGAGCCGAGAGTTGTTTGATTGGGATAAGTCGGATCGGCTTCGCCGAGATTCTGTTCGCGCTTGATTGAGAATTGCAGTTTATCTGTCGCTTGCCAGTCCGCACCCACCGTGAACAACTTTGATTGAATTTCGCGATTGCTCTTCGCGTCAGAGAACCGGCGAAAGTCAAAACCAAAACTCGCGCGTAAGCGCTCGCTGATGGTTTGGGTCCAGAGCGCGGAAGCAGTAAGGCGGCGGTTATCGACGTTGTCTGTTTCATTGCGCTCGTGCGTCACGCCAAATTTCAGCAGCGAATTCTTGCGTGGCTTGAGATCAATTCCTGCCGTGATGCGTTGTGAACCGGGCGTTACTGCCGAGCCGAAGGGATTCAGGAACCGCGCGTCGGAGCGCGCAAAGCTCGCATGGACCACGGCTTCGCAAACTTTGAGCGGCTGCTCTAGCTCGATGCGAGTGGCATTGCCGTTGTGCTCTTCGTCGCGATTGGAAGTTGTGAAGTTGCCGCCGAAAGCTACACGACCGTGACTGGTGGCCCATTCAAAAGTCAGACGCCCATTGCGGGGCAGACGCTTCTCGGCATCAATCCCGCCGAGGAAGAAAGAGCCGAACTGCGCCTGTCGCTGATCGATGAAAGACATGCCAAGGCGCAGTCCCAAATTCGTGAAGCGCTTGCTTGCTCGCGCGGTGTAGACGGCCGAAGACATATCGCTAACGCGATATTCATACGTGGCGACGATCTGAATGTGATTGAAACTGTGATCGAAGCTTGAGATGGGTCGCAGGAAGAAGACATAGCCGGTATTCGCGTCGAGATTGTAATCGACTGAACGAGTCAGCGTCTCGCGCGACATTACGATATCAGGATTGCGGCGGTCGCGAACCTCGCTGACGAGCGATTCCGAACCGGGCATGATGTCAAAGCGAGACAGCCGCACTAGCCCAATTTGATCGCCGGCGAATACATCGCGCGCAAAAGCGGTGTCAGGACGCGCTCCAGTCACTGTGATTTGGTCGCCGCGCGAATTCTCGAGGTGCAGCTTTACGCCGGTGAGCTTGCGGCTGTAACCAAGCAAAGTAGATTCCCCCAGCTCGGCTTCCATGTCGCCAAACATCGCGAACGAGCGTTTGTGATCGACGCGAACGTAGAGTTTCGAGTTGGACTGCGCGTCCTCGTAACGAACCGACGAATCACCGAATAAGGGATAAGTTCGGCTGAGGGGATCAAGCTGGAACAAACGATCGCGGCCTGCGGTGCGGTTAAGCGGACGCTGCGAATCGTATGCGAGTGTCAGGAGACTGTTCGCGAACGTCTTGCCTTTATAGAAGAATTCGACGTGGCCGCGCGCCGCGCGATTGTCGCCGCGCAATTCCATTTCAGGAGCGGCGCGGCCGACGGACATCTCGGCCAAGCCCACCAGGATCGCCGGACGAATTTCAGCGGTGACGCGAATTTCTTCGTTTGCTTCAACGACTCCGGTGCTGGCGCGCAGCTTAATGAGTCCCGGCGTGTTATTCGAAATGAGCTTAACGATTGCCTCGCCGTTTTCCAGCGAAACGATCTGTTGCGGCGAGTTTGTCTCGCCTTGCTGCAACGAGCCGCCTGAGGAGTCGATTGCTACTTGTCCGTCGTTTGCTGGATGACCCCATGCGTCAAAGGCGCGAAGGTGAATCATCGTCGCATCACGGCCGCCGGCACGAATCTCGCTTTTATCGGAGATGATCTCCAAACGTCTTGCTGGTCCGCGACCGATTGCGGTTAGTTGAACGGAGCGACCTGCGGATCCGTCAGGACGGATTGCCGTGACTTTCACACTGTTTGGGCCGGGCCGAACATTCATTCCGACGAAGCGAAATGCTTCAGTCTTGGTCTGATGATTATGTCGCCGCGTACCTATGTTGTCGTCGCTTATTCGCCGACCATTTACTTCGAGAACGACCTGCCAGCCTTCGGCAACCTGCGCTTCGACCTCCAAAGCGGGAGTCATGATCACTTGATTGGGCGATGGCGAAATGATGCGCACATCGCCGGGCGAAACGGTCGTTTCGGGTGATTCAGCAGGCTCTTTCAATGATTCGGCGACTCGCGATTTCGATGCGTCGTCGGAAGTCGATATGAAACCTGCCGAAGTTATCGTCGCCTGCGCCGATGGCGAAGAAAGCTGAGCCCTCCATGACGGTCGGGCTACTGCCGCGTTCGGTGCGTACGCGCCTTGATTCCGATCGTGTCGCAGCGCGAAATCCTGGCGCAACAGTGCTCCGCCGCCCAGAGGCGTACGCAGCAATCTCGCCCAACCTTGATCTGATCGCTTTCCGTCATAGCTCAGTACCAAACCTGACCGCAGCGTCGTTGGATCGAGGGCGATCACGACTGCGCCATCTTCGACAGAAGGGAAGTTGTACATTCCGGCGCTGTCGGTGATCACTGACTGGCCTTTGTCCAGATAGAGCCTGACGCCGGCCGTAGGTTTGTCGCCTTTGTCGAACCGTCCATTGCCGTTTATGTCTTCGAAGACTCTGCCGATGATCAGTTGTTGGGTGGAAAATACGCCGTGGCTGACGATTACTCCGACACGGGCGGGCGCTGTGGCGATGTGTTCGCCTGATGGAAATGCGCCTTCGGCGACGGCGGAATTCACTTGCTCGCCATCACGCGCATTCGCGCCCACGCGGACCCGATAGACGATCGAGAGGCGTTCGCCTGGACCAACGTCGCCGACGCGAAACAGCAAATCACTTCCGGAAACTTGTGGCTCGACTGTTCGCTTGCTGGATGACTCGATCAAGCCAGTGCCGGTTGTATAGCGGAAAGATTCCGGCAAACGATCTCTTACGATAACGTTGCTGATGGTCTCGCTGGTCGCGTTGTGAACCTCGACGTGGTAAGAGACAACGTCGCCGACATCGGCATTGCGTCGATCGGCGGACTTTTGTATTTCCAGCGTCGTGCTCTCAAACATCGGCACGTTGAGCGCGAGCGCGGCGATGTTCTCAATTGAAACGTTCTCGTTGGTAAGAGCGAAGCCACCGCTGCGAGCAATCGACTGTCCATCGAGAGCGCGAATACTGGCGGTGTAAACTCCCGATGCTGATGGAGACAAAGCTACTTCAATCAGCCGCGCGCGATAGCCGGGAGCAGAGACGATCAGGAAATAATGAGCGGGCGCGTCGGCGCTCCGGAACTGCTCCGGCGTCAACGCAAAACTGAATCGTCCGTCAGAAGTTGTGGCGTAAGGATCGTCATTAGCCGTATTAGGCGCATAACCCAGGCCAGCAGGAAGGATGAGCGGATTCGTGCCGGCGCGATCGGTAGCCAGCATGACGCGAGCGCCGGCAATCAGAACCGCGCCGCCGCTTCGTCCTGCATAGACTCTGCCAAAAGGATCGACGACCGCGACGGCGGAGGAAGTGCTCGCAGTCTCGGCGTTGTCGCCGCTAATGCTCGCAGTATTGAAGATGCCAGTGCCCGCGGGAACTACTCCGGTAACGCGAGCGCGAAATGAAATCTGAACCAGCTCGCCTGGCCCAACCTGATCGAGCGTCACCTTAAGATTCTGCCCGCTGACTTCACCGGGATCGGAGTCTGTCTGATCGGTTAATTGCCGGTCACCAAGATGAAGCGATTTGGGTTCATAAAGGAGTGACGCCGGCAAGTTATCAGTTACCGTGACATGACGCGCGGGAACGGCTCCGCTATTACGAAACTCGATGGTGTATGAAAGAGATTGTCCTGACCCGGCGACTTCGCTCTTCTTCCCGTCAATCAACTTCCGCGGTTGCAGCTCCGGATTATCCGATGAAGTAAATCGCGGACGGTTGCCGACCGCGAGGATGACGGTGCCTTCATCCTGTGCTGCGCCGTTTGCTGAATTGTTCAACTGAGAGCGCGCCGTGAGGCTAATTGTTAGATTCGTTTCCGGCGTGCTGGCGCCAGTATCGACTACTGCGATGACGCCAAGGCACTCGCCTCGTGCCAGAGTCGGAGTAACGGTCGAGCCAATCGTTATTGGAGTGTCGCCATCAGTCAGAGTGCCGCTGCCATCAATATCGAAGTGAAGACTGATAAGCGTCCCGGGCGCGGTAATGTCAGCTCGTGGAATGATGAAGCTGTCGGGACCGTTGCCGATGTTGCAGATGCGGAATAGCTTTGTGACCTGATCGTTTGGAGCCGTGTTCGTTGAGGGACCCGTTTCATCCGGAGTTACTTTGACAGCAGCGACGGCCTTGACCGTTGCAGCCGTCGTGACTGATGTTGCTGAGACTTTCCCGTCTTCGCTTTCATAAGCTCCATTGGCCCGATTCGTTACTGCGATGCCTGCCTCTGAAGGGTTATCGGAGGTTTGGGCCAGTGTTGTTACTGCCAGCAGAATTACCGATGCGAGCAACAGGAAGGCGGTCGTCGGGCGCCTATTTGAGGGAAGTCTGCTCATTATTTGATGACTCAGTCTTTGGCGAATGTTGGCGAGTCCCGTTTATGGATTGTTCGAGAAAGAAGTTCTTAGCTCCCCGGGGAGCGCAATGTAATTGGTTCAGCGGGCAGGGACCATGTCGCTCCTACGGAGCTCGGCCTAGCATTTTCCGTCCTGCCCTAAATACATCGCGCTCCCAGGGAGCGAAGCCAGGGTTACTTGATTCGGCGACGGAACTTAAAGACCCCGGACTGACCCGGTGCAAGCGTCGCTATCGTATCGGTGAGCAGAGTTGAGCCCGCCAGATCGCCGACGATGATGCCGCTATGAGTGTCGGAAGCCCCGACGACATGATCTGTCGTTGCGCCCCACGTGCTCGGCGCCAGGCTGCCGTTCTCAGTTATGACGATGTTGTTAGCCGTCAGAACATGATTGCCGGAGCCGCTGGAACTGGACACGTTTGTATAAGTGATGGCGTACTCGATATCCGCTCCGGGTACGGCGTCAGTCGCGCTACCTACACCCGTCGCATTGATCACGGTGGCTGTCTTATCAAAGCGAACAAACCCTGTGTAGAGACGATTGATAGTGTCATTCGCAGCGCTCGGTGTATTGGTCGAAGTAGCGCGAACCACGACATCAAAAGCAGTTAAGACACTAAGGCCGGCGGGCGCGGTTATTCGCGTCAGGAAGTTTGCGGAAGCGCCAAACGCTATCGGCAAACTAATGCTGCCATTGCCCGGTTGGACCGTCGTGTAGGTGAGACCGCCGTCGATGCTGATCTCGACAGTGAAGCCGGCGGGAACGGTGGGAACTGTAAGGGCAAGGGTGTCGTTCGCGTTGCCCGTGTTCTGTACCGTGTTGGTGAAAACGATCGTGCCTGCCGCTGTCGTAGTTCCACCGTGCGGAACACCGGCAATGCCCGAGGTTATGCTGCGATTCGTAAAGTCGTCGTTGTTACTGTTGGGTCCGGTTGCCCCCGGCTGTCCCAATGGTCCAACCAGCGCTGCGCCCTGAGCTTGCAATCCGGTTTGCTTGAGCACGCCATTACCATCAACGTTGCCGGGTTGCGAGCCTTCGTCGAAGTTCGCATTACCGTCACCAGCGTTCGGCACGCTGTCACCTGATTGATCCGTGATCGGTACGCCGATATTGTTACTGCCGAAGGCATCGCCAATCTCGGCGATCGGGAGAGTCGCATCGCTGGTTGTCACGGTCACCTCCATGTTGATGGAGGCACTGCATCCACTCGCGGCCAGCGAACTGCTCACGTTGAAAGCGACGCGCTTCACGTCGGCAAGATTGGCTGGCGGCGTAGTGGTCCAGACGGCCAGTAACGGGGTGATGGCCAAAGGCGAAGTTGTGTAGAGAGTGCCCGAGGGAAATGTCTGGCCGCTCTTCAGGGCGGCGCCGACAGGAATCGGCGCGATGATAAAGACGCCGGTGTTCGCACCCAACGGTCCATTGATCAATGTGATCGGCTGTGCGGTTCGCGATCCCGTGTTGCAAACCTGCCACGCATAATTGATATCAGAGCCCAAAGCAATCGGTCCGGTCGGAGCTGTTAGATTGAGCAGGAGCTGCGCGTCATTCTCTACGGTAGTGCTGATGTTCCCGCGAGCTTCGCGCAAACCATTTGCCGATGACGTCGAAACAGTCCGCACTTCGTTCGCTGAGCTGTCCGCCGGTTGATTGTCGAACGTCGGACTGCCGCTGGCCGCATCGCCAAGACGTACATCGATCGTAGCATTGGAACTGGCATTCGCATTCGCCGTAACGGTTACAATTACGTCGACATGCCCACTTTGCGCCATCGTCGCCGACAACACGTCGGCGCCATTGCCCTTGATATCCGTGTCGCCGGCATCAATCACGCCGTTGCCGTTCACGTCAATCGCAGCCGCCGTAACTACGCCCGATCCGGTGATGGTGACGCTGGCCCCGCCGGCCAGAAAACGCACCTGGTCGGCAAAGTTGCCGCTGTTCGTGACCCGGAAAGTGAAATTGACGCCCGTCTGTCCGGCCACGATGTTGGGTCGTGTTCCGGCATCAGGAGTGATGGTCAGCCCCGAGACGTTTGCCACCGTCGTGGATACGGTATTCGAGACCGCGGTGAACGGATTGCCATCGCTGTCTGTGAAGACTACCGCAGCGCGGTTTTCGATCGCCGTGCCGCCCGGTGTCTGAGCAAATGTCGCCTGCGTCGTGAAGACGCAAGTGATCGCCACAATCGCGGCCAACTGGCAGAGTAATGTCGTAATCGATTTAGTTCGCATTGTTCTTTCCTCAAGAGAAGATTTGTCAGTGGTTGGGTGGTCAGTCGTTTTCTTTCCTTTGAAAATCGCCACAACTGTCCGCAGGCAGCGGCCAAAGCAACTGACCACTGACTACTGACAACAGCCGACTGGACTATTGGTTGGATTACTTGACGCGCACCTGATAGGTGGCAGATATCTTTTGGCCCGGCTCGATCGGAGCGGACCATTCGTAGCGGACTTGCGTATAAGAAGATATGGGCGCGGTGACAAGCTTGACTGATCCATCCGCTTGCTTCTCTTCGACCATCGGCTTTGCCGAGAAAGTCTTGCCGCCGTCAACGCTGTAGGTGACCGAAGCGTCTTTGGACATCGCGCTTCCAGCCACGAACGAAGTTCCCATCGGAATCTGGCAGACCGCTTTGTAGTCACGTGCGGCGTCGTTGCCTTCGTTGGCTGAGTCGATCATCCAATTGATAATCTCACCGGGCTTTACCATTCCCGCTTGGCCGAGCGCGACACGTTCGCCCTTGCGATCCGTATCACCACTCAGCGTTACCTTGATTGACGGTTGGCCTTTGCTTGCCAATTTCTTTTCCGCAAATGCCGCGCCGCCTCCGGCCAAAGCCAGACACAGAACCAACAGCGACAGCGCGCGAATTTTCTGATTGAAAGTCTTCATGATTATCTCCAAAAATGTTTATTGCTTGGACAGAGATCGCCGGCGAACGAGCTGATTTCTACCGGCTTCGCGTGAGCGGTGAGTGCCGAGAAAGCGAAGTCATCTCCCAGCAGTCGGGTAATTTCTCTTCGGCGGATTGCAGCCGAGAACGCATCCGCCAATCGCAACGACTGTGCCACGAGGTTTCGTTGTTGTCTTAGATGAATTCAGTGAGGAGGTTGAGGGGTACTACGAACAACGCGCCGCATGCGGTTTCTCGCGAGCCAATCATGCGATGTGTCGTTTGTCCAAACCTTTGGGCTCATTTGGTGAGGTGATACGGACGACTCAGCAGTCGGCTGAGTAGAACTCAGGTTTTTCCTGATTGTGCGAATTCTCGCGGGGGCGTAGACTAGGCCGTCGCAAGTGGAGAACCTTATCGCGCGTATGCGGTGCGCGTTCTAGGCGTCAACCCATTTTTGCAAGCCCCGGTTGGGAGAACAACTTTTATGACCTTGAATCCGTCAGTCGACGGACCTGATCTGCCGCAAATCAATTATCCGTCCTGAAATCGTTTCTGCGACCCTGCTCAAGTAGGTTTCATTCTGGGGCTCGCCCAATTGGGAGTCTCACGTGCTTCTGGACCCCGATCGCTCCTACTCTTGCGCCTCGCTAAAAACCATTAAACACCTTCGCCCTCAATTCTGAGCCAGCCCGCCCCCAGAGACGGGGGTATGCGGAGCGTCACACTCAATCAGGAAAAGTCCACGGTGCCTCCGGAATAGAAGAGGCGATCATAAGAAATTGTTAGATCGATGCACGGCTTTCAAAGAAGCCGGCAAATGGAGTGAGGGCTCAATCATGGGCAACATCTCATGGGCAGATTTCAAGGAGATGAGACATGAAGAAGAGAGTGGTCTTACTGCTTGAATACAACCTTGGAGATGTGTGCTCTGGGAGGAACTCGCACGCGGGTTTTACGCGCGCCTGGAGTGTGGATTCCCAGTGAGAAGTTGATGCAAGGTTGCGGTGTCGCTGTCTTGATTTGTCGGGCATCCGGTGCACTCAACAAAAGGGCCGAGGCGTAACGCGAGAGGATTCGGTGATGATCGAAACGCACTCAAAAAAATGGCTCGTCGGCGGCGGGGAGATGGGCAAGCTAATTCGATCTATGGACTGGACCAAGACGCCGCTCGGCCCGATCGAGTTATGGCCTCAGAGCCTGCGCACAACAGTCAGCCTCTGTCTCGCCTCCAACTTCCCGATCTCGTTAGCCTGGGGGCCCCGGCACGTGCAGATCTACAACGATGGCTACTGGCCCATCTGCGGCGGGAAGCATCCTGATGCGATGGGCCAGGACTTTAGCGTGTGCTGGGAATCAGCGTGGCCTGCGATAGGCGAGGCGTTTGAGCGCGCCGTCGCCGGCGAGACGTCTTTCCTCGAGGACCAGCGGATGTTTCTCGATCGCCATGGATACCTCGAAGAAACGTTTTTCACTTTCTCGTTCAGTCCGATTCGTGATGAGACGGGGGGCGTTGGTGGTCTGTTCCATCCCGTGACTGAGACGACCGCAAAAATGGTAGGTCAGAGACGCACGCGCGTACTGCGCGATCTAGCTGCCCGCGCCGGCAAAGCGCAAAGCAGCGAGGATGCTTTCACGATCGCGGCGGAGACTATGTCGGAGTATGAATTGGATCTTCCCTTCGCGATGTTCTATCTGCTCAATGCTGACGGGAGTGAAGCTCAGCTCGTTGCCAGGACCGAATCATGTTCGGAGACAATTGCGATTCCCACGGTGGACCTTGAATCGCCACGCCGCTCGAACTGGCCCTTGACCGCAGTAATGCGATCGAACCAGATCCAACAGGCAGATGACCTGGAGGCCAAGTTCGGCTGCTTCTCGTGCGGCCCCTATCCGGAAACTACAAAGACAGCAATGGTGTTGCCGATCACGCCGCCCGGTTGCGACCGACCGCTGGCGATCCTTGTCGGTGGAGTCAGCTCCAGACTTCCGCTCGATGAATCTTACCGCGGCTTCTACGACCTGATTGCAACTAGTGTGACCTCGGCTGTTGCCAATGCTCGCGCCTACGAGGAGGAACGCAAGCGCGCTGAGGCTCTGGCCGAAATTGACCGAACCAAGACAGAGTTCTTCTCGAACGTCAGCCACGAGTTCCGCACGCCGCTCACCCTCATGCTCGGGCCGCTGGAGGACGAACTGGCCGAGCGATCGAGTCCGCTCCCGCCGGCTCGTCTCGAACGCCTCGAGACGGCGCACCGAAACTCCCTGCGGCTCCTGAAGCTGGTGAACACGTTGCTGGACTTTTCCCGCATTGAGGCCGGCCGCATTCAGGCGAGTTACGAGCCGACCGATCTGGCGGCGTACACGGGGGAACTGGCGAGCAGCTTCCGCTCCGCGGTCGAACGTGAAGGTCTGACGTTAGTGGTTGACTGCCCGCCATTGCCGGAGTCAGTTTACGTAGACAGAGAAATGTGGGAGAAGATCGTGCTCAACCTTCTCTCAAACGCCTTCAAGCACACCTTCGAGGGCGGCATTCGTGTCACCCTTAAGTGGTGCATCGACCATGCGGAGCTTGCCGTGACGGACTCGGGCGTCGGCATCCCCGAGGGGGAACTGCCTCGTCTGTTTGATCGCTTTCACCGAGTCAAGGGAGCGAAGTCTCGTACGCACGAAGGAACGGGAATCGGATTGGCCCTTGTGGACGAGTTGATTCGGGCGCACGCCGGGACCGTCCGGGTGGAGAGCCGAGAAGGCCGGGGTACCACCTTCACTGTTACTGTCAGAGCGGGCCGCGCGCATCTGCCGCCCGACCGCCACGGAGTGCAACATTTGCCGCACGCGAGCGCTACTCAGACAACCGCCTATGTGGAGGAGGCACTACATTGGGTGTCGGGCCAGTTGCCAGCCTCCGAGCCGAGGTCGTTTATGTCTGTCGAGGCGAACGGTAGCGCAAATCTCCCAGCGGTAGCTGATGCGTCGGGCGGCAATCGGCCCCGGATTCTGTGGGCCGATGACAACGCAGATATGCGTGATTATGTGCGTCGGCTTTTGTCCGAACGCTACGACGTGACTGCGGTTTCCGATGGCGCGACGGCGCTCGCTGCCGCCTTCGCCACAAATCCGGATCTCGTCCTGTCCGACGTGATGATGCCTGGCCTGGATGGGTTTGGCCTCTTACGTGAACTCAGAACTGACGAGCGCACCCGCACCACCCCTGTAATTCTGCTGTCCGCGCGTGCCGGCGAAGAGTCTTCTCTCGAAGGACTGGAAGCAGGCGCGGACGACTACCTGGTGAAACCCTTCTCAGCTCGCGAACTTCTGGCTCGCGTCCGCACACACCTGGCGATGGCGAAATTGCGGCGCGAATGGGCGGCTGAGCTTGAGCTGCGGGTCCAGGAGCGGACGGCGGAACTCCTGCAAACAACCGAGGATCTGGAGATCGAAATCGGCCAGCGCAAGCACGCTGAGGAACAAGTTCGTCGCATCAACGAAACACTTGAACAACGAGTCGCAGATCGAACCGCGCAACTGCAAGCGGTCAACAAAGAACTCGAGGCGTTCTCCTACTCGGTTTCACATGATCTGCGCGCTCCTCTACGCCACATCAACGGCTTTAGCCAGGCACTCCTGGAAGATTACACGGACAAACTTGACGGCGTAGGCAAGAACTATCTCCGGGAAGTGCGCAGCGCCACCCAGGAGATGGCGCAATTGATCGATGACGTGTTGGAACTTGCGCGTGTGACGCGCAGCGAGATGCGCCGCGAAGTCGTTAACCTGAGTGAGCTGGCCCGGGCGATCGCCTCTGAACTCAAGAAGCGAGAACCGAAGCGGAACGTGATCCTCAATCTCAAGGAAGAACTCACGACGCGCGGCGATAAGCGGCTGTTAAGAATCGTGCTCAAC
>Ga0070708_100002025_pt1 | contig 15601 bp, 7 predicted proteins | sample KBSK5503metaG_FD_65469 | JGI IMG/M metagenome (GOLD analysis project Ga0070708, IMG submission 65469) | Corn, switchgrass and miscanthus rhizosphere microbial communities from Kellogg Biological Station, Michigan, USA - KBS K5-50-3 metaG | ecosystem: Host-associated > Plants > Roots >... | reverse complement strand
GTGTAGGGCAGCGGGATGGAAATAAGAATGAAGGCATAACGATCGTCTGGGAATACAACACGGACATCTTTGACGAGACCACGATGAGCCGCCTGGTCGACTACTACAAGAGGCTTCTCAAAGAAATTATCGCCAATCCTGATCGCTCCATTCTCGACTTGCCATTGATGGGCCAGGCCGAGCGCCGGCAATTGTTGATCGCAGGATGCAACACGGGCCATCCCTACCCGCAGAACTCCTGCATTCACGAACTGTTTGCCCAGGAGGCGGAGCGTCGGCCAGAAGCCTTTGCCCTGCAATATGAGGATGAGCGGGTAACGTATCAGGAGTTGAACCAGCGCGCCAATCAACTGGCCCACTTGCTCATGGAATGGGGAGTCGGGCCGGAAAAGCTGGTGGCTGTTTGCCTGGACCGTTCGCCTGATTTGATCGTCGCGCTGCTGGCTATTCTTAAAGCAGGCGGAGCTTATCTGCCGCTGGATCCGGCTTACCCCAGCCAACGAATCGGCTTCATGCTTGATGATGCAAAAGCCTGCGTTGTAGTAAGCAAGCAGGCCGTAATGAATCGCCTGGGCGAGCTTTCCATTATTGCTGAGGGGCGGGCGAGGGTCGTGTTGCTTGATGCCGAAGCGCCAACAATAAGACTGCGACCTCGCCATCACCCTGAGCCGCGGGTCACCGCAGAGAACTTGGCATATGTGATGTATACGTCCGGTTCGACCGGTCTGCCGAAGGGAACGTGTATCACGCATCGCAATGTAGTTTGTCTGGTGAAGCAGAGTAATTACGTTGAGTTGAGCGACAAAGAGGTGATTCTGCAGCTCGCTTCCGTCTCTTTTGATGCTGCTACGTTCGAGATCTGGGGCAGCCTCTTGAATGGCGCGAGACTTGTGATATTTGCCAATCAAGTTCTGTCACTACCCGAGTTGGCGAAGACGATCAAGAAGAATCAGATCAACACACTGTGGCTAACGGCCGGCCTGTTTCATCAGATGGTGGATTTTCAGATGGCCGCCTTGAGAGGGGTGAGACAAGTGTTGGCCGGCGGTGATGTGTTGTCAACGGCACACGTCGAGAGATTGTTGGGAAGCGGAGGTAAGTTAATAAATGGGTATGGCCCGACGGAGAACACAACCTTTACCTGCTGTCACACGATGGATGGCGCCGAGAAGTTTGAAACGTCAGTACCTATTGGGCGACCGATCAACAATACCGAAGTCTACTTGCTGGATGAAAATCTCGAAGTGGTGCCGCGCGGAGCGATTGGCGAACTCTTTATCGGCGGCGACGGGCTGGCTCGCGGCTATCTGAATTGTCCGGGGTTGACGGCTGAGAAATTCATTCCGCACCGCTTCAGCAGCAGGCCGGGCGGCAGACTCTACCGCAGCGGCGATCTCGCCAGGTATAACGTTGCGGGGCAGCTCGAGTTTGTGGGCCGGAGCGACCACCAGGTGAAGGTGCGCGGCTATCGCATTGAATTGGGGGAGATCGAAGCCGCCCTGAACGAGCATGAGGCGGTGCGCCAGAGCCTCATCAGCGTCACAACCGACGGCAGCGGTGAGAAGCAGTTGGTGGCCTATGTCGTCGGTACCGAGCGAGAGCTTAGCAGCAGCGAGTTGCGTGGCTATCTGGCAGAGAAGTTGCCGTCCTACATGATACCGGGGCGGTATGTGCGGGTAACGGAGTTGCCGTTGACGGCGAATGGAAAGGTGGACCGCAAGCGGCTGGCGGAGATGGAGGTGCGAGTGCCGGCAGGGGCGCCGGTGGTCGCGCAAAGCGAGACTGAGAGAGCAGTGAGCGAAGTATGGAAAGATCTTTTGGGAACGAACGAGGTCGGCATAAATGACAACTTCTTCGACCTCGGCGGCCACTCATTGTTGATGGTAAGACTTCAATCCAGATTGCAAGAGCGCTTCGCGCGCCCTCTCGCAATCGTTGATCTCTTCAAGTATCCGACCATCAATTCAATAGCTAAACATCTCAGCCAGCCCCCTTGGCCTCTGGTGGAAAAATCCAGCGAGGGATGTCTGCAGGCCCCCGGCGCAATCGTTCGTCAAGTCGAGCCAGCTCCGGACACGGCCATCGCGATCATCGGCATGGCCGGTCGCTTTCCCGGCAGCCGCAACCTGGACCAGTTCTGGCACAACCTCGAGCAGGGCATCGAGTCTATCTCCTTCTTCACCGAGCAGGAATTGTTAGAGGCCGGCGTCGATAGCTCCGCGCTCGACGATCCACATTACGTGAGAGCCGGAGCCATTCTCGAGGGAGCCGATCTCTTCGCTGCCGATTTCTTTGGCTTCAGTCCACGTGAAGCTGAGATCGCTGATCCGCAGCAGCGTCTGTTCCTCGAATGCGCCTGGGAAGCATTGGAGCAGGCCGGTTATGACTCAGAACGCTATGGCGGCCGGATCGGCGTCTATGCCGGCGCGAGCCTTGGCGGCTACATTTTCCATCTTCATGCCAATCCAGAAGTGATGGGCACGGCGGGAGACTTTCAGGTGCTGATCGGCAACGATAAGGACCAGTTACCTACGCGAGTTTCCTACAAGCTCAATTTACGCGGGCCGAGTGTGAATGTGCAGAGCGCCTGCTCGACATCGCTGGTGGCAGTGCACCTGGCCTGTCAAAGCTTATTGCGTGGCGAATGTGAGATGGCGCTGGCCGGCGGAGTCGCTGTCAAAAGCCAGTTGAAGAGCGGCTACTACTATGAACCGGGCGGCATCAGTTCACCTGACGGGCATTGTCGTGCTTTCGACCGCAGGGCAGCGGGGACCGTGCCTGGCAACGGGGTAGGAATCGTCGTCTTGAAACGGCTGCGGAACGCGCTGTCGGATGGCGACACGGTGCACGCCGTGATTCGCGGATCAGCGATTAATAACGACGGGTCGCTAAAGGTCGGCTATACCTCGCCGAGCGTGGTAGGGCAGGCAGAGGTAATTGCAGCGGCGCAGCAAGCGGCAGGTGTGGCTGCCGAGAGTATCAGTTATATCGAGACGCATGGAACGGGAACGGCACTAGGTGACCCGGTTGAGATCGCTGGCCTGACTCAGGCTTTTCGTTTGCAGACAGAAAAGCAGAGCTACTGTGCGATTGGTTCACTGAAAACCAATATCGGTCATCTCGGCCCGGCAGCGGGTGTGGCCGGACTGATCAAGACCGTACTGGCTCTCAAGCATAAGCAGTTGCCGCCGAGCTTGCACTTCGAGGAGTGGAATCCGGAGATCGACCATCGTCATGGTCCGTTTTACGTGAATACGACCTTGCAGGATTGGACGAGTGAGGGAGGCCCGCGCCGCGCCGGGGTCAGTTCATTCGGAGTGGGCGGAAGCAATGCGCATGTCATCCTCGAAGAAGCACCGCTCGCCGCGGACTCGAGGGGTTCCCGAGCGTGCCAGGTGTTGGTGTTGTCGGCAAAGACAAGCTCGGCGCTGGAAGCAGCGAGCGACCAACTGGCCACCTATCTCAAGCAGCATCCGGATCAGGATCTCGCCGATGTGGCATCCACCAGCAAACTTGGACGACGGGCCTTCTCTCATCGTCGCGTGCTGATTTGTCGTAACATTGAGGATGCCGCCAGAGCGTTACAGGAAAGAGACCCGGTACGCGTTTTGACCAGTTTCCAGCAGGAAAGCGATCGGCCGGTTGTGTTCATGTTTCCGGGTGTGGGCGATCATTACTTGGGGATGGCTGCGGAGATTTACTGGACCGAGCCAACCTTCCGGGAACAGATCGATCTCTGCTGTGAACTACTTGAACCGCATCTGGGCCTTAACCTCCGAGAAATTCTCTACCCCCAAAGCCTGGAGTCATCTGCGACCAATAGAGCGCCCGACTCAACTCTGACGCCAAGGTCCGGCAGTCTCGATCTGCGAAAGATGTTGCGACGCGATGAGCAAGCGGACGAGGCGACCCGCCAACTGAGCCAAACGGTTTATGCCCAGCCAGCTTTGTTCATCATCGAGTATGCCCTGGCCCAATTATGGATGGAGTGGGGCGTTCGCCCTCAGGCCATGATCGGCTACAGCATAGGTGAGTATGTTGCAGCGTGTCTGGCCGGAGTGCTTTCGCTGCCAGACGTGCTGTTCTTGATTGCCAGGAGAGCACAGTTGATTCAAGAGTTGACGGAAGGCGCGATGCTCGCCGTCCCGCTTTCAGAAGAGGAGGTTCAGTCGCTGCTTAACGAGAATCTATTTCTGGCGGCGGTCAATGGACCATCAAATTGTGTACTTGCCGGTAGCACAGAGGCCATTGGGAATCTTGAAGCTCGACTCGCCGAGCGGGGTGTGGCCTCGCGACGGCCACAGACTGCCAGCCCTTTTCATTCAAAGATGATGCTGCCAGCCGTCAAATCATTCATTGCTGAAATCGAGAAGGTAGAGCTTAAAGCTCCGGACATTCCCTTCCTCTCCAACGTGACCGGCACATGGATCACCGCGGCACAGGCGACCGATTCAGCATACTGGGCGAGGCACATGTACTCACCGGTGCGCTTCGCGGATGGAATTGGCAGGGCGTTCGAGCAGCCGGGAGCAGTTCTCCTCGAGGTTGGACCAGGACAAGCGTTGAGCGCCTGGGCCACCCAACACCCAATGAGCAAGCAGACAGCAGACCTGGTCGTGTTGCCTTCGTTGCGCCACTCGTATGACCTGAAGACCGATCTAGAGTCTCTGCTCACGACCGCGGGAAAGCTCTGGTTGGCCGGGGTCAAAGTTGATTGGTCAGGATTTTATAAGTGGCAGCAACGACGTCGCATCCCGTTACCGACCTATCCGTTTGAACCACAGCGCTATTGGATCGACGCGCCAAAGAAGACAGCGCCAGGGGTTTCGCCAGTCGATGCAGCTACTCAAAAGCCGAACGTCGCGGACTGGTTCTACACTCCGATCTGGAAGCAGTCTTTTTCGCAGCCTTTGTCTAAGACGAACAAGTTCATCGATCAAGAGCGATGCTGGATAGTCTTTCTGGATGGATGTGGAATCGGCGCGAAGATCGTGAAACGATTTTCAGAGGCAGGACAGGAAGTCTTAACAGTCACCGCTGCAAGCGAATTTCGCAAGCTCGATGACCGCTCTTATACGATGAACCCGCGAGAGCGCGGCGACTACTTTGCCTTGCTGCAGGATGTAGGCGCACGGGGAAAGAGCCCGCTTGGGTTTATTCACCTGTGGAACGTCGCGCTGAAAGATTATTCCCGGTTGGAAAACGAACTGCTTGACGACGGGCAGATTACCGGTCTCTATAGCCTGCTCCAGCTTGCCCAGGCGCTCGCCAGGGTTGCCCTCGTATCATTGGCGCCAGCGAGGGTGACCTCCAATCCGCTGCCGGTCTATGTGGTAACGAACAATTTATATGATGTGACGGGCGAAGAAGAATTGCACCCTGAGAAGGCTACTATCCAGGGAGCCTGCAAAATTATTCCGCGAGAATACCCTCAGATCATCTGCCCGAGCGTTGATATTGTCGTGCCTGAATCCGGAACCCGGCAGGAGCGCAAATTGATCGAGCATCTGGTCGCGGAGTTCAGCAACGGACACTCTGAAGAGGTGGTCGCTTATCGCAGAAAAAGATGGGTGCAGGACCTTGAGCCAATACGGTTGGACCCGAGACACGCAACGCGACTGCGGGAAAATGGCGTTTATCTTCTAACTGGCGAACTGGGGCGGGACAGCTTCATCCGGGCCAAATACCTGGCTCAAAGCCAGCAGGCCAGGCTGGTGTTGAGCGGCACGTTAGAACTGCCTGAAAGAGACGACTGGGAGTCATGGCTGACCACGCATCAAGACTCTGATCAGTTGAGCAGCACGATAAAAAAGGTGCGGGAGCTGGAAGATCTGGGCGCGGAAGTTCTGGTGATTGATGCCGACCTGGCCGACGAAGCTCGAATGCAATCGGTCATTGGGCAGATTGATGAGGAGTTTGGCGAGCTTCATGGTGTGATCTACGACGCTGGGCCAGGTCAAGCAAAATCCATCTCCGAATTGAGCTATGGAGAATGTGCGCGGCAAATTCAGCCCCGCGTTCATAGCCTGTACGTTCTGGAAAATGCTTTGCACGGGCGAGATCTTGATTTTTGCTTCATAATCTCTTCGTTGGCATCGGTCACTGGAGAAGTCGGCCTCCTCGCCCCCACTGCAGCACAGATGTTCATGGATGCTTTCGCTCGCAAACACAATCAGCAAGAGACTAGCTTCTGGACCAGCGTGAACTGGCAGCCGCAGGCCTCAGCGGAAAGGGTTGTCGAAACATTCCGGCGCCTCACGTCCCTGCCCGTGACAACTCAGGTGGTCGTCGGGAGCGAAGGCCCCCCGACCGCTATTCGCGAACCAATCGATTCGAACGTTTGGCACGAAGCCGACACTCAAAAAAGGACAGCGAACTCGCGACCGAACCTGCGCAATCCGTACGTTCCGCCTGGCGACGAGGTGGAGAGAAGGATTATCGCCATCTGGCAGGAGTTGCTGGGTATTGAAAATTTGGGTGTGCACGACAGCTTTCTGGAAGTTGGCGGAGACTCTCTGCTCGCCATCCAATTAAACTTCCGTCTTCGCCATGTGTTCGGTGTCGAATTGTCGTTACGCGGCTTATTGGAGCGGCCGACCGTGGCGCAATCCGCCGCAGCGGTTAAGGCGAGAATGAACGAGGGATCGAACCTGCCCCCGATTCAATCGGCATTGAGAGGAAAGCTGATACCGCAATCATCTAGCCAGCGGCAGCTATGGTTCTTGGCTCAACTCATCCCCGACAGCCCTTTCTACAACGTACCGATAGCCTATCGCCTGAGAGGACCACTGAACGTCGAAGCCCTGGAGCGGAGCATCAACGAGATGATCCGTCGGCACGAATCACTGCGCACGACATTTACCATGATGGAGAGCCAGCCAGTTCAGATCGTGCACCGCACTGGGGAGCTGAAGCTGGAAGTAGTAGATTTGAGCGGAAGGGCTAGAGGGGACTTGGAAAAGGAAGTCAGGCGCGCGGCTGAGGCAGAAGGGCGACGAGCGTTTGATCTGGAAGAAGGGCCTTTGCTGCGCGCTAGCGTGCTGCGGCTTGAGGAGCAAGAATATGTTCTCTTGTTTACGATCCATCACATCCTGATAGATGGCTGGTCTCTGGGTGTATTCCTGCGCGAGTTGGGAACGTTGTATGAGGCCTACAGCAAGGGCAAGCAATCGCCGCTGTCAGAATTGACGTTGCAATATCCCGATTACACGTCCTGGCAAAGAGAGCAGTTGCCGGAGCTGCTCGATAGTCAAATGGGCTATTGGAAGCGGCAACTGGCGGGAGCGCCCGAGGTGTTGGAACTTCCGACCGACCGACCGAGACCAGCCGTGCAGAGCTTTAATGGAGGGGCCAAGCGCTTTGAAGTGAGCGCGCGGGTGAGCGAGAAACTAAAGCGACTGAGTCGCGCGGAAGGAGTCACGTTGTTTATGGCAATACTGGCGGCCTTCAATGTGCTGCTCTACCGCTACAGCGGGCAACAGGACATCCTGGTGGGAACAACCAGCGCCAATCGCCGGCAAGCGGATGTGGAGAATCTGATCGGATTCTTCGTCAACACGTTAGTCATGCGAACGCAGCTGAGCGGCAATCCTACGTTCAGAGAGTTGTTAAGGCGAGTGAAAGAGGTTTCCCTGGGGGCGATGGCCCATCAGGATTTGCCGTTTGAGAATCTGGTCGAGGAATTAAGGCCGGCGCGAGATTTGAGCCGGCAGCCTCTGGTCCAGGTCGCCATCAACGTGCAAAACGCACCCAGCACCGGGCTCAAGCTTTCGGAGCTCAAGTTGAGTCCGATGAGGATTGATACCCGGACGACGAAGTTTGATCTGGTTCTCGAGGTGGTGCGCGACCGGCAGCGTATCAGAGGCTGGCTGGCCTACAACTCAGACATTTTTAACGAGAGCAGTATTACCGAGATGCTGGGCCACTTCTATCGGTTGTTGGAGAGCATAGTGGCGCGGCCGGACGCCCGTTTAGACGAGCTGGAAATGCTTCTCGATGACGAGCGTGGATTGCTCGCGAAAAGAAATGATGTGGAGGATTTCGCGGAGAGTTTCTCCATCTAGAAACGTTCGCCGAACTCTTGCAGTCATGCTCGTCGTGCTGTCGGCTACCAATCAGATTTGAGAGATAACTATGGATGTTCAAGTTGTAGGTGTAATTGGCGCGGGCGTAATCGGAGTCGGCGTGGCTCAAAACCTGGCCCAGACCGGTCACTCAGTTATTCTCCTGGATGTTTCCGCCCAGATTCTTGAACGGTCGCGGCAAGCGATCAGGGAAAATGTGCGCTTCCAAGCCTTCTTTAGTCAGGACAAGACAACCGGCGACGCCGAGGAGGTGCTGGAGAGAGTTACTTTCTCGACCGACATCGGAGCATTGCAAGCGACCGATTTTGTAATCGAGAACGTCACGGAAAATTGGGCAGTGAAGAGAGAGGTCTACACCCGGATCGACTCCATCTGTGCTGAGTCCACGGTGTTTGCCGCGAACACCTCCGTCATACCGATCACCCGCATCGCCTCGACAACCAGACGGCCCTCCAGGGTTATCGGCGTGCATTTTATGAACCCGGTGCCTCTGAAACCTATGGTGGAAGTGATTCGGGGAACACACACGTCGCCGGAAACTCTTGACATTGCCAGGAAGCTTCTGGCCCGCATGGGCAAGAAATGTATCGTCGTCAAAGATTCGCCGGGCTTCGTTTCCAACCGGGTACTCATGCTGACTATCAATGAAGCTATCTCTCTGGTCCACGAAGAGGTCGCTTCGGCGGAGGAAGTGGACTGTATTTTCACTGCCTGCATCGGTCACAAGATGGGTCCGCTGGCGACCGCCGATCTAATTGGTCTCGATACGATCCTCTATTCCATTGATCTGCTGCATGAGAGCTTCAACGACCACAAGTATCGACCCTGCCCGCTCCTGAGAGAGATGGTTGCTGCGGGTTTGTACGGTCGCAAGAGCGGCCAGGGGTTTTATGCCTACGGCCGGGCCGAATGATTTTCGAAGGGTGGGATATTCGCATGTTGAATTCCAACCAGGCTAGGATAAAAGAGTTCTTGTCCCGCCATTTTCGCTTTGGTGAAATCCGGGAGGATGACGACATATTCGCGCTCGGCTTCGTTAATTCATTGATGGCGATGCAGCTCGTGATGTTTGTGGAGCAAGAGTTTCAGATTAGCATCGTGAGTGAAGATCTGGACTTCGAGAACTTTAAGACCATCAATGCCATCGTCCGCCTCATCGATCGAAAAAGGACTTTGCCCGCCACCGCTTGAGATCAGGTTCGCGCCCGCCGTTTGTAACTTTGAGAGATACGCCGCCGCTTAACAGCATGAGAGTTATGGGACTAACTTCCGAGCAGGAGGCCGCTCGCTCGGCGTTCCGCGAGTTTGTGGAACGCGAAATCGTGGAGCAGGCTGACGTCTTTGACCGGGAGGAGAAAATGCCAGTGGCTTTGATTCGCAAACTGGCGAACGAGGGCTACCTGGGAGCCATGTTATCGAAAGCCTGGGGCGGCGGTGGTATGGACATAGTCACCTACGGTCTTCTCAACGAGGAGATCGGACGCGGATGTTCTTCGGTGCGTTCCCTGATCACCGTTCACAATATGGTGTGCCAGGTTATCTCGAGATGGGGTACCAGCAGACAACAGGAACACTGGTTGCCCGGCTTGGCATGCGGTCAGAAGATCGCAGCCTTCGGTCTATCGGAGCCGAACGTGGGCAGCGATGCTCGGCAAGTCGAGACCCTGGCGACCTTAGCGGGGGACTCCTACGTCTTGAATGGCGAGAAGAAATGGATCACCTTCGGAGAAGTCGCGAACCTTTTTCTCATTTTTGCGCGTAGCGCCGACGGGCCGTGTGCGTTTCTGGTGACAAGAGAGACGCCGGGCCTTTCAACTAAACTGATGACTGGTTTGCTGGGGGTCAGAGCGTCGATGCTGGCCGAAGTACACCTCGATGAGTGCCGGATATCAAAAGAGAACCTCATCGGAGGCGTGGGTTTCGGGAGCTCTCATGTGGCAGCGGCGGCGCTCAACCATGGCCGGTACAGCGTTGCCTGGGGCTGCGTTGGAATCGCCCGCGCTTGCCTTGAAGCGTGTCTGCGGTACACGAGCGAGCGGAAACAATTCGGCAGCCTCTTAAAAGATCATCAATTGATTCGCCGCATGATCAGCAACATGGTTACCAACCTGAAAGCTGCCAGGCTCCTCTGTTTGGAGGCCGGCTACCTTATGGACGCCAAAGATCCCGGCGCAGTCGCGGAGACCTTCATCGCGAAGTACTTCGCTTCAGGCGCCGCCGCAGGGACAGCCCGCGACGCCGTCCAGATTCATGGAGCGAACGGCTGCAGCAGTGACTACCGAGTAGGTCGGTATTTTCGCGACGCTAAGATCATGGAGATCATTGAAGGCAGTGACGAGATTCAGCAGCTTACGATTGCGGAGCATGCCTACTGCGGTTTTTAGCCTTGGGTTACAACTAAATAGTTTGTCGTTGCTTCCTTTTGTTCGGCTCGCGAGAAACTAGAGATAGTTCTGAATGAGTTCTTTCGATGCGTGGCCGACATGACTCTAGCCGACGCCTACTTTCTCACAGCTAAATTCAATCTGCCTCTGTGCTGCACTGTCACCTGATTACAAATTCCTAAGGTAAGAACCCTTTATTTCCTCAACCGACGAGGGTCAGTCATGATAGAGCTTTCACCGCATAACCTCACGAGCAATCCTGACCGGAACCGGCTGATCAAATGCATCGTGTGGGATTTGGATAATACGCTCTGGGACGGCATCTTGCTCGAGGATGAGAAGGTCGTTTTGCGAAGCGATGCGGTGAGGGTCATTAAAACGTTGGACGAACGCGGCATACTACATTCGATTGCGAGCCGAAACGATTACGAGCGGGGTGTGCAACAGCTGAAACAATTCAGGCTGCGGGATTTTTTCCTTTACCCCCAAATAAATTGGAATGCGAAGACCGCCTCAATAAAAACGATTGCGGCCGCAATCGATATCGGTCTTGAGGCAATCGCATTTGTTGACGACGATCCCTTTGAGATTGAGGAGCTGATTTTTTCGCATCCCGAGGTGCTCTGTATCGAAGCTAAGAATCTAGGCCGGCTCCCCGAAATGATACCCGACTCTGTAACGCCTGACGCTCGTCACAGGCGGCTGATGTACCTGAGCAATATCAAGCGGCAGGAGACGGAAGAACAGTTCGTCGGTTCCCGGGAAGACTTTTTGGCCACTCTTGATATGACACTCAGTATTGGTCCAGCCGTAGAGGACGATTTGACGAGGGCCGCCGAACTAACGGTGCGAACGCACCAATTGAACGCCACCGGCTATACCTACTCTTACGACCAGTTGCGCCAGTTCTGCAAATCTGACCGGCACCAGTTGCTGATCGCCAGCCTCAAGGACAAGTACGGAACGCACGGTAAAATCGGCCTCGCCTTGCTTGAATGCGAAAAGTATATTTGGACCATTAAGCTCTTGCTAATCTCATGCCGCGTCGTCTCTCGTGGCGTCGGCACAATCATGCTTAACCACATCATGGGGATGGCAAGCAAGCAGAATGTCGCATTGCGCGCCGAATTTGTGCCCAACGAACGCAACCGAATGATGCTTGTCGCCTTCAAGTTTGCCGGGTTCCGGGAGCACGACAGGCGCGACAACGTGGTGATTCTCGAAAACGATCTGGCGCACATACAAGCGCCGCCTTCATACGTCAAGGTACAGTATCCAGCGCCTTGCCGTCCGAGACGTTTCTCTCAAGCCCGACCGTTCACCCTCGTCTGAGTTATCGCGCACAAAGAACTGGAGTGCTTATCAAACCCGGTGTTTAGCGTAGGGGCCTTCTCCGACGTCAACGACAAATCACAACTTCCTGCATACGAAAGGAACTTGAAAATGAAACGCATCTTGTTCAGCACTTTGCTGGTAATGGCAGTATCGTCCATCGTCCCTGGGCAAACGGCAAACAAGCATACTGCCTCCACCCAGGAACAAAGCTCAATATCCCCAGTCTCTGCAGCTCCCCCAATGTTCATAGAGCTCAAGGATGCCAAGTGGTCGGGCGACTGGGCAATTCTACGTGTTGACCCAGTGACCAAGGCGACCCAGCTATTGATACGTCTGGAAAAAAATGATCGCGTGCCGAGACACTGGCACACAGCCAATGAAACGATCACCGTAATTAGCGGCACCTTCATCATGGAATGCGAGGGAGGAAAGCGCGAGGTGGGAAAACAAGGCTCGTTCTTTTACATTCCTCATAAGATGATTCATCAAGCGTGGACAGCGCCCGATGAGGGGGCCTTGCTTTTCATCACAGTTGATGGAGCGTGGGACAGTAACTGGGTAGACAACCCCTCGGCAGCTAGTCCCGCGAAAGATTCGGTCAAGAAATCAACCAACGCCGTTCCTCAACTGGGTGGCAGACCCGAGAGGAAACCAGTGATTCACGTTCACAGGAGTTAGTTATGTTAATAGTGATGCAAGTCGATGCCGCTGAACGACAGATCTCAGAGGTCGTTAGCGTCATCATGGAATTAGGATTTAAGGCTCACCCCATGCCCGGCGCAACACGCACAGCCATCGGCATCACCGGCAATCAGGGTGCGGTTGAAGCGACGCGCTTTGAAAACATGCCCGGTGTTGCTGAAGTGATTCGCGTTACCAAGCCCTATAAGCTGATTACGCTAGACCTGCAACCAGAAAAAACAATTGTGCACGTGGGTGATGCGACCATTGGCGGCGACGAGTTGGCCATCATCGCCGGACCCTGCGCTATTGAGAGCCGAGCGCAAGCCTTCGCCGTCGCCGAAACTGTGCACAAGAGCGGCGCTCGGTTCTTCCGAGGGGGCGCTTACAAACCGCGCACCTCTCCTTACGACTTTCAGGGTCTCGGTGAGGAAGGCTTGAAGATTTTGGCCGAAGTTCGCGACGTTTATGGGCTGAAAATCGTCACGGAGGCCCTCGATGAAGCGGGCGTTGATCTGGTGGAGTGTTACGGCGATATGATTCAAATCGGCGCGCGCAACATGCAAAACTTTTCGCTCCTGCGGCGTGCGGGTCGGTCGCCCCTGCCAGTGCTACTCAAACGCGGAATCGCTGCAACACTCGATGAGTGGTTGCTCGCGGCTGAGTACATAATGGCGGAAGGAAATTACCAGGTAGTCCTGTGCGAACGCGGCATTCGAACTTTCGCCCAACACACGCGCAACACGCTCGATCTAGCCGCGATTCCGGCCGTCCGTCGCATTTCGCACCTGCCGGTCATCGTTGATCCGTCGCATGGGACCGGCAAGAATTACATGGTGACACCACTTGCGCGTGCTGCAGTCGCAGTTGGTGCAGATGGACTAATCATCGAGGTCCACGACCAGCCCGAGCGAGCTTTATGTGACGGCCCGCAGGCGCTCACGCTCGAACAGTATGATCAGTTGGTAGATGAGGTGCGCCTCATCTCTGAAGCGAGTTCAGCAGTGCTGGTTATCTGAAGCCAATGTCGCTTGTAGGACCATTGAAGGCTTACTCGCGCGGTTCTGCATCCGTGAGACTCGCATGCGCTGGCGTAGGCGCTCCCGGTTGTGACCTTCCACGAGTTGTGCGCGGAAAGCTCCCCGCGTAAGTTCTATTCGCTACCGCGCGCCGTTCGCCTACTGGCCGAACAACACAGCGCAGCGTTGGAGTTCATCAAACCAAGCATCTTCCTTCACTCACCCTGAGCAAAAGTAATCAGGTACATTGACCCGCCGGTAGGCTGTCCCACAGTAACTGCCAGAAATCTGCCAGAATCCAGACCACACTAATAATCACATACGACGCAGATACTCAGATTCCGCCCGCAATCCGCCCTAGTCTTGCGGGTTCATGTATGTTTCGTGTGCTGCGTCAGTCTATCCAGTATTCGTAACTCCAAGGTCGGCTATTTCAAAATCCGCTACCAAGCTTTCGCTTATCCGTCATTAGTTCTTGAAGCAGCCTGATCGGTTAATACTTTCAGCGAACGAAGGAAGTTGTCTGAATAGGGGTCATGCTATCATCGAGCTTCCAGTATGAAATTCTTCGGTCGTGACCCTCAAAGGCCAGGGCGGCTGCAAAATCTACGCCCAGTTCAATAGACTTCAAGAACCAACGGGAGGCTTCATTCTCATCCCACCTGGTTTCGAGCAGTACTGCCGGTTCGTCGGGACCCAACGTTACATCAAACTGATCGAGTGCCTGCGACAGCCCGGTGCCTTTCGCCTTGACGAATGCCTCCTTGCGCGTCCAGCAGTGGAAAAAAGCCTGGGGGTGTTCACTCGGCGGCAGCGAACGCAACCGGACAATTTCTTTGCCTGAAAAGAAACGCTCAGCGATCTCATCGGTGGAAAAGTCAGCGCGAATCTCTTCAAGATCTACGCCAATCTCAGCTCGAAGTGTCATTGCATAAAGCGCAAGGCCGCCAGAGTGCGCCAGGTTGAATTTGAGTCCTGCAGCCACTGCTGAGGGGTTAGTGACTGAAGGCTTGCCAAACTCCCCATAGCTAAGCCGGATCTCAGATGGATCGGTCGAGATATATTTTCCAAGAATGGTTCTCAAGTATCCTCTTGCAACGATGAAGCGATCACGGTCGATCGCAAAATGGAACCGATCAGCCCTGACCGTCTCGTCTGAAGAAAGAAGCTGGCGCAACCGGTCGACGGTGGAGCGAGGAAGATCCAGAGTCGCGAGCCAGACGTGAAGATCGTCGTCGCCAAGCGTAACGGTGAAAGGCGGCGGGAGCCATGAACGGCTACTCTGTGATGACGGAGATCCCATTGTCCACTCATGAGCCGCAGTTAGCAGATGCCGCCCATTATGAATTATACCCTCGTAGTTCGGATTCTCTATGATTTAGCCGTTGTTCCACAGGTTGAAATCCGCAAACTAGAGTCAGCTACTAAGCGAACCTCTGATCGTGAATCTTATGAAAGTTGTGGTAATCTTCGCGACTGAGTTGTTGGAAGTCTCGTTTTTCCGGTGGAGCGGTCCTACTAGCCACGCTGTTTTGATTCGGTTTTATGAGCAACCTAGAGGGCGGGAGTCGAACCCACACCCTCTTACGAGGGAACGGTTTTTAAGTCCGTTCGATGGAGTCTTTGTCTCGCGCGTTTTTCTCTTAAGCGTCAATTTGTCGAGTCGGGAATTCGATTGGTCCTCGTCGTGGTTCAGACCGGAGTGGAGGTAGCCGCGAGAAGGTGGACGAGTTCTGCCAGTACGAGTGAGAAAAGATCCACGAGGGAGTGGTGACGCGCGAATAACTAAGGTGTTTCAGTACAAGGCCGTAATAAGCTCGACAATCATACGAGTTGCACCGATGGGCGGCTGTTAATTAGCGCCTTGTGAGGATCATCTTTAGCTATTGACCATTGCCCTCCTGTCGAGAATCTCGCGTGCTTTGTCAATGGTTTTCTTATTCATGTTGTAGTATCTCATCGTCATCTTCACGTCACTGTGGCCTAACAGATTAGCAAGCGCTGGTAACGGCATGCCTTCATTAGCCATTTCAGTACCGAAGTTGTGACGCACAGAGTAGAAGTAGCGTGTACCTTTCGGGACTGCCGCTTCGGCGTA
>Ga0070708_100002024_pt1 | contig 15602 bp, 10 predicted proteins | sample KBSK5503metaG_FD_65469 | JGI IMG/M metagenome (GOLD analysis project Ga0070708, IMG submission 65469) | Corn, switchgrass and miscanthus rhizosphere microbial communities from Kellogg Biological Station, Michigan, USA - KBS K5-50-3 metaG | ecosystem: Host-associated > Plants > Roots >... | reverse complement strand
AGAAGAGTGGGAGTGTAGCGCCATTGGCTGACGGCTTCGACGGCGGAGCGGGCCAGGTCAGGATCGATCTGGCTGTTCATGACGCGGAGAGAAAGTGGCTTGCCGTCCATACTGATAACGGCGTGGAGGACGACGGTGCCTTGCACGCCCGCCGATTTAGCGGATTCAGGGTAGACGGGCTGGACTCTGCTTATGAGTTTGGCGGCTTCGACCGTGCCGCCGATACCGAGGCGTGAAGGTTTGCCATTGGTTTTCTCGGTGACAATAGGCTTCTCCGCGCTTTCGGGTACAACCATCACATGTTCGGTGATGGCTCCAACTTCCAAGGTGAATACCGCGATGAAATCGCGACCGGCATCGAGCGAGACGTCCGCTTGGCGATACGTTTGGAAGCCGGGTTTAAAAACCTGCAGCTCGTACCTTCCAGCCGGCAGCCCTGTGAAGATGAATTTGCCTTCACGGTCGGTGGTGGTCATGTCGATGGTGTTGGCGCCGTGGTTGGACATGACGACAGTAGCGTTGGCAATGCCAGCTCCACTCGGGTCGTGGATGGAGCCGGAGGTTTTGCCGGCGCGATCCTGGGCGGAGAGACGCAGAGCGGCGAGGGGAAGCAGGAGCGTTAGAGCGAGAAACGGGATGAGGAGTCTCGTTCGGACCGACAGATGACGGCGATTGATCGAGGGATTCAACATAGCGGCAAATCTCCTTTCAAGATTTGAGGGACGCGCGATGGCCAGAGCAGTGGACCAGGCATGGCCGGAGTTTTCGAGTGTCCTTGCGAGATCGAGTAATTGACTGGCGTACTGTGACGCCGTGATTCCTGAGAGCAGCACCGCATCATCGCAGGCGCGCTCGCTTTCCTGCCGTAGTCGCGCAGCGGCCAGCCAAGCGAGGGGATGAAACCAATACACGGCGCGGGCGAGTTCGGCGCAGATCTGGAGAAGCCAATCGTGCCTGGCGATGTGCGCGAGCTCATGAGAGAGGACGATGTGCCGGCGGTCCTCAGGCCAGTCAGTGGCGCACGAGGGCAGCACGACGACCGGGCGAAGGATTCCCCAAGTGAGTGGCATGCGCAGAGGACTGTCGCATCGCAGAAGCCGAACAGAGCGTTTGATCTTATGAAAACTGGAAAGTTCCAAGACGGTGCGCATCCAACCGTCGTCGAAGAGGGGCGTCGCATGCGCCGAGACCCAAGCGAGGCGCGAAAGACCTGCGAGGAGCCTCAGGAGGACGAAGGAGAGGCCGAGTGCCCATGCGAGGAGAGCAGCTAAGGTAAGTTTATTGAACACGGGAGAGGCCGCATCTGCGTCCACGACGACGGAAGGAATTGCGTGAGAACTGGAGCTGTTTGAAATCGCAGGCGCAGGGCTCCACAGAGCGGCAGCGGTGCCGAGTGTTGTGGAATGCCACGCGGGGAGCAGCAGCGCAAAGAGAGGAAGTGCGAGCGAAGCGAGAATCGCGGCTGCCCACACGTGGTGGCGCATGGCGGACGAACTGCGGCGGAGGGGCATCGCGATGATCCATGCACAAACGAGAAGAATGGTGACCTTGGCAAAGCATGCGATGAGAAATGCAAGCGCGGACTGCAAGTTGTCGGGCGTCGGCATGGTCAGCTCTCCTTTCGGCCTTTCGAAATGAGGCGGGCGAGGCGATCGAATTCTTCCGGGGAGATGCGCGCGACTTCACCGCCGAGAAGCGCGGCCACGACTTTTTCCGTTGAGCCATCGAAGAATGTTTCGACAAGGTGCCGAAGCGCGGAGCGGCTCGCGACCTCGCGCGGCACGGCCGGAACATAGACGTAGCGGAGGCCGTGTTCCTCGTGGCGAACATGTCCCTTTTCTTCCAGTACGCGAAGCTGGGCGCGAACGGTGGAGTAGCTGGGCTTGCCGGCCATTTCCTGGAGGACCTGGCCGACGGAGGCGCGCTCGAGCTTGTAGAGAATGTCCATGATCTGGCGTTCGCGGCGGGAGAGTGCGCTCGGCTTGGGTTTTCTCGTCATGTGCTATTTTCCCAGCATCTATGCTAGAAAACTAGCATCTGGGCAATGTCATGTCAATACAATTCTTCGAAATAATCTTTCGAGCCCTTTCGGAGGGCTGGGCAGCAGACTGCGGAGGTCCGGCGCCGGTTCGCAAAAGAGTTGGTAACTCAAGGCGCGCGGGATGCGTAGTACCATCGAGAGGCGATGATGACGACTGGCGATGGTGTGTCTGTGCGCGCGGAGCGGGTTTCGCGGCACTATGAGATGGGCGCTGTGGTAATTCGTGCGGTGGATGACGTGACGCTCGAGGTGCGCGCGGGAGAGTTCGTCGCCCTGCTGGGAAGCTCGGGATCGGGAAAATCGACGTTGCTAAATCTGATGGCCGGGCTGGACCGTCCCACGGGGGGCGCGATTTTCGCGAATGGACGGAATTTGTCGGAGTTGAACTCGCTTGAACTGGCGCGTTACCGAAGCAAGACCGTGGGAATGGTCTTTCAATCGTTCAATCTGCTGCCGCGAATGACGCTCGAAGAAAATGTCGAGCTGCCTCTGCGATTGGCGGAGGTGGACCGTGGCGAGCGCGGAAAGCGGGTACAGGAAGCGCTGGAGCGCGTGAAGCTCGAAAAGCGGCTGAGTCACCGGCCGAGTGAATTGTCTGGAGGGGAACAGCAGCGGGCTGCGTTGGCGCGGGCGCTGGTGAATCGGCCCACGTTGCTGTTTGCCGACGAGCCGACGGGAAATCTGGACAGTGCGACCGGAGAATCGATCCTGCTGCTGCTGAAAGAAATTCAGCAAAATCTGGGCATGACGATTGTGATGGTAACGCACGAGCGGCCACTTGCGGAGCGTTTTGCCAACCGCATTGTGGCTCTTGCGGACGGAAAACTGCTGAGCGACGGGGTGAAATCATGAAGGCAGGGGACCTTGCCGAGCTCGCGCTGCGCAATCTGCGAGAGGCGGTTCTGCGCAATTCGCTGACCACGCTGGGCGTCGCAGTCGGCGTGGCTTCGCTCGTGGCGATGCTTTCTCTTGGCGTGGGTTTGCAGGAACTCGCTTCAAGGCGGCTTTCGAATTCCGGACTGTTTGACACGGTCATTGTGATGCCGCGACGAAACATGCAAACGATGCGGCGGCCTGCGGCGAATGCGGCGCCATCGAAGGAAGCGCCCGCTCTAGATGATGATGCGCGAAAGACCATGGAACACCTGCCAAACGTGATCGAAGTCTATCCGCAGATTCGCTTTCCGACGGAAGTGCGTTACAACGGAACTCCTTTTTCCACGATTGTGGCGGGAGTGCCGGATTCCGCGAGAGGCAATGGTGCGTACGATGGAATTCAGGGGAGTTTTTTCTCCGGCCCAAGCGCGGACGAAGCGATTCTGCAAATTGAATTAGCGAAAGATTTGTCCGAGCAGACATCGACGCTCATCGGCAAGGATTTGGTGGTTCGCTATGCGGAGCGGCAGGCGCTGCTGCCGAGCGGAACGAGCGATGGAAGTGGCGGAGGGTTTTCCATCGTGCCGCGCGAGAAGAAACTACGCATCGTTGGGATTATCGAAACGGAGCCGGCTGCGGGATTTGGCGGATTCGGAAGCGGCCGCTTGTTGATTCCGCTGGAAGTGGCCTCCGCATTGCGCGCGGCGCAGGTGAATGATCTGCGCGACGCGGTCCGCGCGACAAATGGAAAACCGGCGTATGCGAGCTTGACGGTGCGCGCGAAGAGCCCCTCACAAGTTGAAGCAATCGAAACTTCGATCAAGAGCATGGGGTTCGGCACTTTTTCGTTGCTGGACGCGACGCGCAACTTGCGACTGTTTTTTACCATCTTCGATCTGCTGCTGGCGATTTTCGGGAGCCTGGCATTGGCAGTGGCAACGCTGGGTATTATCAACACTCTGGTGATGGCCATTTTGGAACGGCGGCGCGAGATTGGAATTTTGAAAGCGCTGGGCGCAGCTGATCGTGACGTAAAGCAACTATTTTTTGTGGAAGCGGGAGTCATGGGACTGTTCGGCGGAGTGCTTGGTGTGGGATTTGGCTGGTTTATCGGTGGAGCGCTGACGTGGGGCACAAATATTTATCTGCATCGGCAAAATCTGCCATCGGCGCATGTTTTTTCCGTGCCGTGGTGGCTGGTGCTGGGAGCGATTGCGTTTGCGGTGATTGTGAGCCTGGCGGCGGGGCTGTATCCTGCGACGCGGGCGGCCCGGCTGAACCCTGTCGAGGCCCTGCGGTATGAATAAATTTTGGGCCGCTGCGATTGCGGCGCTGCTGCTGAGTTGCGTACTATCACCGAGTGTTACAGCGTCTACGGGTCGCGCTGAATGTAATTCCCTTCCCAGCAAAATCCTTGCGCACGCTGTCTCGTACTGCGTACTGCTGCCGCCGAGTTATGACGCCGAGAAAACGCGCCGCTATCCCATCCTCTATCTGCTACACGGATTGGGCGATAACGAGCAAATGCTGATTCATTCGGGCGGGATGAATCTTATCGAGGACTTGTGGGAGCAGCATCAGTTGGGAGAGTTCTTGATCGTGACGCCAGACGGCGCGGCAAGTTTCTATATCAACTCGCGCGATGGCAAGCGCCGCTACGAGGATTTCTTCCTGCAAGAGTTCATGCCCGGGATCGAGAAGCGGTATCGCGCGCAGGCGCAGCGCAAATCGCGGGGAATTGCAGGAATTTCGATGGGCGGATACGGTGCGCTGCACATTGCGTTCGGGCATCCGCAGCTATTCGGGGCCGTGGGAGCGCACAGCGCGGCGCTGCTTGAGGCGCTTCCTAAAATCAGCGCGCAGGATTCGCGGCAGTTCGGCCGGCTGCGGGTTCTTGGCGGTGCGTTTGGTTCGCCATTCGATGCCGCATTCTGGACTCGCAATGATCCAGTGACGATAGCGCGCACGGTGAATCTTGGAGGAATGAAGATTTATTTTGATTGCGGTTCCGAAGATGACTTTGGCTTCGACGCCGGCGCCGAAGCCCTGGACAAACTGCTTACGTCGCGGCGCATTCCACACGAATTTCATCTATATCCTGGCGGACATAATTGGGCCTATTTCGCCGAGCACCTGCCCGCTTTGCTGGAATTTGAATTCCACGCGTTCGAACCCCCTTCGGCAGGACACACTTCGCCAAATTGACGACCCGATCCTCGACAGGCCAAGGTGCCCGAGCAGCAGCGTGCTTCCTTGCGGAATTTCGCTTGACAACGCCTAACCGCTGCGCGTACAAGTCACTGATAATGGGCGAATTTGTTTACCTCTGAGTTTCGCCCGCTGTTATTTCCCATCGCAATTGAACTGTGCGAGCATGGCGCACCTCGGTATTCCTGGAACTACTAAGCATCGAAGAGGACAACGATATGGCAATCGAACGCCGTGACTTCATAAAATCCGGATTTGCTGGATTATCCGCGGGGCTACTGAGTACAGAACTGGCGCGCGCACAAAGCACTGCTGGAAGTTCGAAGGGCAAACTGGAAGGAGGAACGGGCTCAGTCCGCGTCGAGGGCCAGCTGAAGTCAGGTGTTCTGAAGGTGGAGGCACAAGACTTCACGGAAGGCAGCGACCGCTGTCTCATTATGAATGGCACGCTGGGCGCAACTAAGTTGTATTGTTCGATGTTCAGTCACAGGAGCGAACAGACAGTTTTCGCGGTACTGAGGAGCAATGATCACACAACTTCGCTAGTCCTATCGGATTCCCCTGATCCCAAAATCAGTCATCTCGTTGTTTGGAATGATGCAGAGGTTCCTGGCACCTTCAGGATCGACAAAGAAAAATATTTGAAGACGCTAAAACCTCAGGAATCGATCGTTGATGGCAAAGGCGATTCCCTGGATCTAGTTGGAAAAAGAAACCTGCCTCCTTTCACGTTAAGCGAACTTGAGGCCGTGTTCGGTGACAACGAAGCACTGAATGAGTTCATGCGCGGTCACCGATCCCGTCACATTCTGCGAGCCGAACCATACCTCTACGCGTTTGCTTGCCACTTCGTGAGCAACATAGGGGGAAGTCTCACCGGCCTGGCTTGGTTAGCACCGTAATCCCAAAACCGATCTCCGCGCTCCTTGGATCGATTGTTCGAAGGGGGCAACTTCGTGCCCTCGAGGGCATTCGAGCGCACCACCGGCCGCGTTGCCGAGAGGCAGAGAATCAACCTGAGCTTTCTTTGCCGGCGGCGCTCTCGAGGCCGACGTCAATGAGCATTCTCTCGAATCGCTGGTCTTTCCGGAGATCCTGAAACTGTCGGGCAATCTTCAGGTGCACCACGCCGGCGGAGCGGCGCTTGACCGCCTCGTTCAATGCCTCCAGTGCCTTATCCGATTCTTTCAGACCCATATAAACGATCGCGAGGTGGTACGGCGAGACGTCGGCTCCGGATTTCAACTGCAAAAGAATCCTGCGGGCTTCCTCGGTATTTCCTGAAATCCCGAAAACGTAGCCGAGCTCCGAACGAGCCGCAGGGCTTCCATTTGACAATTCGATCGCCTTCTTGAGCTCCGCGATGGCTTCCGAATAGAGCTGCTTTTGAGTATAGGCCTGCGCCAGGTGGCGGTGCGCCTGACTACTGGTGGGATCGATTTCCAGTGTCTTCCGGCATTGATCGATTGATTGATCATTCTCACCAGCATAGAAAAGAATCGCTGAAAGATTGTCGTTTGCAAGAACGGAAAGCGGGTCGAGTTGCTGAGCTATCCTCGCTTGGGCGAGCGCCTCAGGATATCGCCCAAGCTCCAATAGGAGATTGGAATACCATGCGTGAGCGAGCATATAGCCCGGGCTTAGTTCAATCCCGCGCTCGTAGCTCGCCTCGGCTCCTTTCCAGTCCCAGTCATAATCCTCTTTAATACTTGCAAGGGCGGTATGAGCCTCAGCAAGAGAGTTGTCCAGTTCAAGTGCTTTTAGTGCGGCGGTCCTTGCTTTCGGAAAAGCTTCGGCGGCTGTAACGGAAGTTAGTTCCGGAAGAACGTGGTAGGAGTCGGCCAGAGCGGCGTATGCGATCGCATAATCGGGATCTTTTGCGATCGCCTGCTCCAGGTAGGCAATGCTTTTTAGTAACCCGTCGGCTGTCCGCTTATTCCAATAGTAACGCCCCATGAGATAGGCTTCATGGGCCTGTGGATTCTCGGGGCGAGGCCTGGAAAGACGTGCCTGCTCTAGCGGCGTTAATTGGACCTGAATCTCATCGGCAATCGCCTTGGCGACAACACTCTCAAGGGTCAAGACGTCGCGCAGATCTTCGTCGTAGCTTCGCGTCCATAGCTCGCGATCCGTGCCAGCGTAAACGAGACTTGCCTTGATTCGTACGCGATCCCCAACGCGTTGAACGGAACCTTCCACAACGGCGTCTACTTTCAGCGATTTGGCAATCTGCGGTAACAGTTGTTTGGAGTTCTTGAAGCGCATAACCGAAGTTCGCGAAATCACTTTGATACCGCTGATCTTGGCGAGTTCGGAGATCAACTCATCGGTCATGCCATCGGCAAAAAAGTCTTGTTCGGGATCGCCAGAACGGTTCTCCAAAGGAAGGACTGCGAGAGATCGGATTTGCGACGGTCGGGAAAGGCCCCGCAGGCGGTCGCGCCAGCCGCCGATGTTGAGGGCACCCAGCACGACTGCAAGTGCGAGAAGTCCGAAGCCGGCATAAGCGGTGAGCCTCGCGGCTCTCTTCCAGAAGTGAGGTGGAAGCGGGAGTGCGGAGGTGTGTGCCGTTGAGGGGGTGCCCAAGCGCCCTAAATCCACCAACAGTTCCTTGGCGGATTGGAAGCGCCGGCCAGGATCTTTGTCGAGGCACTTGAGGATGATACGTTCCAACTCCGGAGAGATTCTCGAATTGAGCGCACGCGGAGGAACCGGAGGGTGGTGAAGGATGGCATCAATTACGCGCGACGGCAGTTCGCCGGGGAATGCCCTGATGTCTGTGGCCATTTCGTAGAGCACTGCGCCGATCGTGTAGATGTCCGCGCGGGCGTCCACGGGTTCTCCCTGGAGTTGTTCCGGCGGCATATAGGGCAAGGTACCCGCGCCTGCTTGCGTCTCCGTCAAGGTATCGGACGTCAATTCGTTTACCTGTGGCAAAAGCTTTGCCAGACCAAAGTCCAGGACTTTCGCTTGGCCGCGCTCTGTAATGGCGATGTTTCTTGGTTTCAAATCGCGGTGAACGATCCCGCGCGTGTGTGCCTCATCCATTGCCGCCGCAATCTGAATTCCCAAAGCGATTACTTCCTTCTCCGGCAGGGCGCCGCTCACAAGCCGGTCTGCAAGCGTCTTCCCGGGCAGATACTCCATAACGAGAAAGTCGATACCGTCTTGTGTATCGAACTCGTAGATCGTTTCAATATTCGGATGGCTCAGTTTGGCGAGGGCGCGTGCCTCTTTCCGGAATTGCCTGCGGGAACCGTCGTCGCTCAGAGTGCCGGATGGAAGGACCTTAAGTGCCACATCCCGTTCCAGTTGGTCGTCGCGGGCGCGATAGACGACGCCCATCCCTCCGGAACCAACCTCCTCTAAGATGCGGTAGTGGCCTAGAGTTTGGCCTATCATGGGGCGGGACCTGCCTTGGCGGTAATCTTAGGGTGCGCGGGAAGTCAAGTCAACGCACGATGCTGTAGGGCTGATGGGTGCGGGCCTCCTTGACGGATGGAACAACGATAGGTGCTCTTGAGGCGTTGCCATCCGGACAGCGGAAAAAAGAAACGCGAGCATAGAGTGGGCGTCTAAAGATTCAGCGAGCGGGGGATGCTATGGAAACCCTTTGGCAAGATTTGCGGCATGCGTTTCGAGCGCTGAGGAAGAGTCCTGGATTCACCGCGGTGGCCGTACTGACGCTTGGGCTTGGCATCGGCGCGAATACGGCGATTTTCAGCGTGGTCGAAAGTGTGCTCTTGAAGCCACTGCCTTACCGCGATCCCGGATCGCTCGTGCAGGTCTGGAATACTTACCTTCCGCAGTTTCCTCAAGTTCAGTTGTCGTCGGGTGATTTTCTGGATTTTAGCCGCCAGAGCACTAGCTTTTCCCAAATGGCGGCTTACGTCGACGTTCCACGTGGATGTAATTTGACCGGTGTGGGCGAACCGGAACGGCTGGAGTCGAGGTTCGCTACATCGGGACTTCTTGGGCTGCTCGGAATCCGCCCGGCAGCGGGCCGCGCGTTTACCCCCGAAGAAGACAAGCCGGGAAACGCGCCGACGGTCCTGATCAGCCATCGATTGTGGCAGAACCGGTTCGGGTCGGATGCGGCAATCGTTGGACGGACACTAATGCTTGACGGGAGAGGCTATATCCTGGCTGGCGTTTTGCCCGCGGCATTTCGATTGGCGCCCACCACAGACGTTTGGATGCCCGCGGGTCAATATGGGGACGATCTCTCGAGCCACCTTCATCATGAATTCAACATCGTGGCGCGGCTGAAGCCGGGCGTCAGCATCTCGCAAGCACAAGCGGAGCTGACCGCCTTGAATCGTCAGGAAGAGCAGGCCTTTCCGGACACGCACAAGAATTGGGGCGTATTGGTGACGCCGATGGAAGATCCCTCCGCCCTAAAAATGCGCGTGGCCTTGCTTGTGCTTTTTGGAGCTGTGGGTCTTGTGCTCCTTGTAGCCTGCGCGAACATTGTGAATTTACTTTTGGCGCGCAACGCGGTTCGCCAGAAGGAGATCGCGCTGCGCGTGACGTTGGGCGCAAGCCGCTCGCGGCTGTTGAGACAACTGCTGACGGAGAGCATCCTTCTCTCGCTGCTTGGTGGCACGCTGGGAGTCCTTCTTGCCGGGGCCGGACTTCGTTTCCTCGGCGCTTTCGTTCCCTCCGATCTGGCGAGCGTGAAGGAGACCGGGCTCAACGGTTTGGTGCTGAGCTTTACACTTGCGGTGAGTTTCCTTGCGGGAATCGTCTGCGGTCTGATTCCGGCGGCGCAGACCTTGAAACAAGATTTGCACGGCATTTTGAAGGAAGGAACGAGAACCGCAGGGGCAGCGGGAGGGCAAAGAATCCGGAGCGTGCTGGTGGTTTCGGAAATCGCCCTGGCGTTGATTCCCCTGGTGGGCGCCGGTCTGTTGATTCGGAGCTTTCATCGCCTACTGGAGGTGAATCCCGGTTTCCAGCGCGATCACATTTTGGTGATGGAGGTGGACCAGCCGCAATTGCCGCTCGCGGAGCAGGCGAAATTAACAAGCGATCAGCAGATTGATCTGGCTCGGAAGCAATCGTTGCAGTTCGATGAGCTTGTTCAACGGATTCAGGAACTGCCTGGGACTAAGGCCGTTGGAGGAATCACGGTGATGCCTCTGGGGTCGGAGATGCGATCGGCGTCAAGATTTGTCGTGGAGGGCCAGCCGTTGCCTGCAAACGGAGCGCGGCCGGTTGCGGAGACGCGAGGCGTAAGCCCCGGCTATTTTGCAGCGATGGAAATTCCGCTGCGCATGGGCCGGGCCCTCGACGCGCACGACTATGCTGGGTCGAACATCGTGGTGAATGAAACGATTGCGAAGAGATTCTGGCCCGGGGGCGATCCGATCGGGAAGCGCATCAACCTGTGCTCACTTGATCCGAAGCCTTGCTGGTTGACGATTGTCGGCGTGATCGGGAATGTGCACCAATATGGGCTGGAGGCGGCGCCGACCATGGATGTCTACTACACGGGAGGATGGACGCAGTACGCCGTGATTCGAACGGCGTCCGATCCGGCGGCGCTAACGCAGGCAGCGATCGGCGAAGTACACAAATTCGATCCAAACCTTCCGGTGACCCACGTGATGACGCTCGACAATTTGCTCTCCGACTCAGTGTCGCCCCGGCGATTTTCGACGTTCTTGCTCGGAGTCTTTGCGGGCCTGGCGTTGCTCCTGGCCGCGATGGGAATTTACGGCGTGATGAGTTACGTCGTCAGCTTGCGCACGAACGAAATCGGTATTCGCATGGCGCTGGGCGCGCAGCCGGGAGACATCTGGCGTCTTGTGATTGGCCGTGGTGCGCAACTCGCGCTGGCCGGCGTCGCTCTTGGATTGATGGGAGCCTTTGCGTTGACAAAATTGATTTCAAGTCTGCTGTATGGAGTGAAACCCACAGATCCCGTCACTTTCGGCGGTGTCGCGCTTCTCCTCGTGAGCGTTGCGCTCCTGGCCTGCTATGTTCCGGCGAGGCGAGCCATGCGCGTGGATCCAATGGTCGCGCTTCGTTACGAATGATCCGTTCTAACCTGCCGCAAAACTATTTCCCAGACGACTGCAAATTTGACGCCGTTATACGTTCGCGAAAGCTTCCCTGGTTCGCGCACTGAACACGCCACTTCTAGAAATAAAAATTACAAGGACTGCGCGGTGTAGGGCGGCAGAGGGCTGTTCTGGCCGGCGACCACTCTCCAACCGCTTCCCCCTTCTATGTATATGTGCATCACCCGCATCTGGGTGCTGACGGTCTGCCCTTTCACGATGGCGCGGGAAGACCATAAGCAGGTGGCTACTGCCGTGTCGCGGTAGATATGGACCTTGATATCCGAAGCGATAAACGCCTCGTACTTGATGCCCGTAGCTTGCACGGCATTGATAAACCCGGTTTTGTTGACCAGTTCGCCCCGAGAAAGAGTCCCCGCGTAGTCGTCGCTGTACACCCGCCGAAAATAGGTCCCATCGCTCAGCTGAATGGCGCGGGCGGCTTCTTTCTCCAGGTTGACGATTTCCTGCCTCTGCATATCCGGGTCTGTGGGCGCCAGACGGCAGCGTTTGTAGCAGTCCGCGATCTGGTCCGTTTGCGGGCTCCAAGCCGGAGCAAGAGCCATCCACATTGTCAGCAGCGCCGCAGCCTTGTGCATTGCGAAAAACCTCCTCTAAAGGACCCCGGAATTACGCCGTGGTCACCTTTATAAGGTATATCCGCGGTGGATGGCCCAGAAAGGAGATCTTCACGAATGTGATGTAATCGTGACGGCGTATGCCGCGGCGTGACTGTCACAGCGCAAAGCAAAACAGCCGGAGGTGTCCGGTGGGTCTTCCCAAAGGCAATTGCGCCGGCCTCACCATTATCGCCCCTCAACCGCTGCCGTGCCTGTCTGCCAATCGCTAGAACTTAACGAGAATGGAAAGGCCGACCCGATTCTCAATTTTCTTGAGATCCGGAAACCAGGTGTTCGCGGGTGATCCATTGCAAACCGCGAAGCCATTCAGACAGGTCAACGAACCAGGGGCGCCGGTATTGCCACCCGGCGGAGTGATGCCACCCGGACCGGAGAAATACGGAACATTCGCGGCGCGGTGATCGAACTCCCAGCGAAACGTAATGTACTGGCTGGGCATGTAGTCAAACGTCCCGGAAGCATCCCAAGCTTTGAAAGGGTCGCCGGGATTTTCGGTGAAGTATGGTGTGCCTGAGGTCGCCGTCGCGCCATTGATCGGCGGCAGCAAAACCAAATAGCGGCCGGGATTGTTAATCTTGCCGCCGCCCAAGGTCAGTCCAAACTTGTCGTTGCGCAACCACATGCGGTTATAAAACATGAAGCCGATGAAGCTCTGCTTCGGTCCCTGTTTCGAGTTGGTATAGCAGCTTACGCCGCCGCCATGTTCGCAGCCCAGATCGCCTGTAAACGAAAAAGCCATCTTGTCCAGCCATTCTCCCGGCCTGTCGTAGTACTTGATCTGTATGCTGTCGTCGGTATGGTAGCGGACACGGCCTGGAGTATTTAGGGCATCTTCGCCCAAAGCGTATTGATTCCCAAGAACCGATAACCATCCATTCGGCCGCCACAAAATCTGCATTCCGAATCCGGGCCGGCTATTGAATCGACCATACGCTTGCCAGCCGTTCACAAACCACGGCTCGATCTTCAGGTGCTCAGTGGGAAAAATCTGAACGCGCACGCCATTGAAGAACCAGGGCGTGTTCGAGGAAACATACGACGGTTGATAAGCCCAGTTGTCGAAATTGTAGTAGCTGAACAGGCCAACATAGGACATGAAAATTCCCGCCTGGAGGTTGATCCCGTGCAGCGCGTTGAAGTGATAGCCGCCGTACGCCTCGGAAAGGTAGCGGTAAGCATCGGCAAGATTCCACTGGCCGCGCGACGGGCTGGCGTCGTTACGAGGCGTAGTTTCGGAATACAAGCCAAACTGGGTCATCACTCGGGCCTGAACGTTGTCGTAGTGGAAGTCTCCGCCCACGCCGAGTTGCGTCACTTGGACTTCGCTTGACCGAAAAACCTCGCTCGAGCCGCCAATGGTGTCGTCTTTCGGGTGATTGAAATCGTAGACGTAATCGACATCCGCCCTGATTTCCGGCGTGAAGAATTTCGTGTCCATGGGCGACTCTTTTGTGCGGGCGTTGCCGTTTAGCCAGGTAAAGTCGGCGAATGCAAACGGCTCGCTCGCCGGCTTTTTGGCCGTACCAGAATTTCCTTCTTGGATAGCTTGTGCGGTAACGGAAGCAATGTCTTTCTCGGCAGAAATGACATTCGTACTCGATCTCGGAGCTGCCGGTCCGGAAGTGTCTGCCGAACTAACTGCTAATGCGGTCGCGTTGTCAATGTTCGCGGAGTTGGGCTGAGGGCCCGTGCCCTCAACCGCTGGAGGAGTTGCTGCGGCAGCAGACGGAGCAACCTTGGCCTCGAGTTCAGCGATGCGCTTTTCGAGCTGCTCGACGCGATCGAGAAACATGCGCTCGCGTTCGGTCAATCCGGGAGCGGGGGCATCCGGCTTCGCAGGGACGGTTCTTGACGGCGGAGTACTCTTGTCCTTCTCATCGTCTGCAAGTAACAGCCCTGGTGTTGTGCTCGTGCAAAGCCACGCCATCGTTATCGTCAAAACAGGAATTCGCTTCGGTTTAAACGTGAGCATATTTCTCCCCAATGCATGCGGTTTGGCAACGGAATTTCCGTGACGGATTTCGAGCGTCTTGGGTCCGCGGAGAAAGCCGTATCGTTGCCAAAAAAAGGTAGCTTGGACGGCATTAAAAAGTCAAAAGCGGGTTGCTAGCTTTTTGTAAGAAGAAACGGCGTTTTAGGAAACGCGCTAGCGGCGAAGGGGAGCGGCGGGATCGCGTTTGGAAATCTCGAAGGCCACGCCGCGCGCCTCCTCGTGAATTAAGCCATTGGTGGCGAGGATGACGGGGCCGCCGAGTTCGTAAGGTTGGCCAGTGAAGTCGGTGACTGTACCGCCTGCTTCCTCGATCAGCAAAACCCCTGCAGCAGTGTCCCACGGCTTCAGCCCAAATTCCCAAAATCCATCGAATCGGCCAGCGGCTACGCTCGCCAGATCGAGCGCGGCGGAGCCATCCCGGCGTACGCCATGCGACCGCAGTGTAAAATCCCAGTAGTAATGGATGTTGGGATTCGCGAGGCGTTTGTGCACCGGAAAACCTGTACACATAAGGCTCGTCGCCAGCGTATCCACTTTCGAAACGAAGATTCTTTTGCCGTTCAGTGTGGCGCCTCCTCCGCGCGCTGCGGCAAAGAGTTCGTCGTAGAACGGATTGTAGACGACTCCGGCAAGAAGAGCGCCGCGCTGCGCAAGGGCTATCGAAACGGAAAAGCAAGGATAGCCGTGGGCGAAATTTGTCGTGCCATCGAGCGGGTCCACGTGCCAGCGAAACTCCGAGCCGCTCTCATGGCCGGTTCCTTCTTCTGCTGCGATCGAGTGTTCCGGAAAATATTTTGTCAGGCGCGTGACGATGGCTTCTTCGGAGCGCTTGTCCGCTTGCGTGACCAGGTCGACTTCGCCCTTATAGGTAATCAGCGCGGGCTGATCAAATTCTTCGCGCAAGATTTTACCCGCTTCATGGGCAATTTCGATGGCGGCTTCGAGATAGTCTTTTCTCATGGAAATGATATGCAGCCGCGCGCCCCGGAAGTCGCATTAGTGCGCCAGCTTGTTCTCCACTCTACCACCTGGGCCGCGGAGAAAGTTGCATCCGTAGCAGTCCATGTTCGTCAGCGGACATTTCGCCTCGAAGGCCGTTGTTTTTTGGAGGCTTCTACTTCGCATCCGGGTTAAAATAAAATCCCGCCCTGAATGCGAGGAAGAATCATGAGCAAAATTAGCAACCTCCGGTCCGTTGCGAGTGTGCTTGCGTTCTTTTTTCTGTCGCTCGGCACCGCGCATCTCTCCGCGCAAAGCAGCGAAGTCATGGGCGAAGTGCGTTTTGGCGGCGATACACAGTTGGATCGGGATTCCGGCGTGTGGATCGATGGCACCTATGTTGGCTATGTCAAGGAACTCAAGGCCAAGAAGAAGGTTCTCCTGTTGCCTGGAAAGCACGAGATCGTTGTCCGTCAAGCAGGTTACACCGATTTCACCCGAGAACTCGTTATCGAGCCCGGCCAGGTGCAGGAGGTTCAAGTGGCGATGCAGTTGCTCCCGGGCGCAAAGACTCCGGATGTTACATCGGAGTTGAAGATTACCGTTCACCCAAAACGCGCGGCCGTGTTTCTCGATGGCAGGTACGTCGGCCATGCGAGCGAGTTGGGCGGAAAATTTCACTCACTTCTCGTGAGCCCAGGCAAGCATCGTATCAAGGTCGAGCTGCCCGGCTATCGCACTTTTGAAACCGACGTCGAAATTGTGGAGAGACAAAAGTCCGAAGTGAAAACAGAACTCGTCAAAGGCAGCATCGAACAAGCCGGTTCTGAAATCAAACA
>Ga0070708_100002023_pt1 | contig 15604 bp, 16 predicted proteins | sample KBSK5503metaG_FD_65469 | JGI IMG/M metagenome (GOLD analysis project Ga0070708, IMG submission 65469) | Corn, switchgrass and miscanthus rhizosphere microbial communities from Kellogg Biological Station, Michigan, USA - KBS K5-50-3 metaG | ecosystem: Host-associated > Plants > Roots >... | reverse complement strand
GTGCTCGGCAACGACGACCCGGAAGCGTCGATCGTGGGAGAGATCGTGCCGGCGCACGAGTTCTACGATTTCGAGGCGAAGTACATCGAAGAGGGGAGCGAGCTGCGTATCCCCGCTCCGATCCCCGATGAGATCTCCGAAGAGATCCGCCGTCTGGCGATCGAAGCCTTCCGCGCGATCGACGGCGCGGGGATGGCGCGCGTGGACTTCTTCTACGACGAAGGTACCGGTGGCGTCTTCGTGAACGAGATCAACACGATCCCGGGCTTCACGCCGATCTCGATGTACCCGAAGCTGTGGGAGGCGACTGGGATCCCGTACGAAAAGCTGATCGACCGTTTGATCGAGCTCGCGCTCGAGCGGCATCGCGCGTAAAGAAGTCGGCGGGCCCTTTCGGAGCCCGCCGACGCAAGAAGTTCGATGCTAGAGGTGAACGACCGGGCAGGTGAGCGTGCGGGTTATGCCCTCGACGCCCTGGATCTTCGCGACGACCAGCTTTCCTAGGTCATCGACGGAGCGAGCCTCCGCGCGGACGATCACGTCGTAGGGCCCGGTCACGTCTTCGGCGGACGCGACGCCCTTGATCTTCCCGACTTCCTTGGCGACCTGAGCGGCGCGGCCGACCTCGGTCTGGATAAGGATGTACGCGTTGACCACAGCCCCCACCTCCTGCTTCGCGCTTGATGCCTTCTTCGTGTCTTTCTTCGTGGTTGCCATCGCGCGGGATTCTATACGTCGGCGTGACGGTGGCGACAAGTCACCCCGCCGCTCGCGGGTAGACTCGCGGGCGTGATGTTCTCCGACCGCCGCGAGGCGGGCCGGAAGCTGGGCGAGGCGCTCGGCGCCAGGCCCGGCGCGCTCATCCTCGGCATCCCGCGCGGCGGTGTGATCGTCGCTCGCGAGGTTGCCGAAGCGACCGGTGGTTACCTCGACGTGATCGTTCCGCGCAAGCTCGGTGCGCCGGCGAATCCGGAACTCGGCATCGGTGCGGTCGCCGCGGACGGGACGACGGTCCTCGATCAGCGGCTCGTGGACGCTCTCGGCGTGTCGGACGACTACATCGCGAAAGAAGTCGCGCGCCAGGTCGGCGAGATCCACCGCAGGCTCGAGATGTACCGGCGCGGGAGGCCACCGCTCCACGTTGCGGCACATGAGGTAGTCCTCGTCGACGACGGAGTCGCAACCGGCGGTACCGCCGAGGCTGCGTTGCGCTCGGTCAAGGCCCAGGGCGCTGCCCGGGTGACGCTGGCGGTCCCCGTCGCGCCCGCGGAGTCGCTCGCGCGTCTTTCGGCGGTAGCCGACGAGGTTGTTGTGCTCGCGACCCCGTGGCCGTTCGCGGCGGTGGGGCAGTGGTACCTGAGCTTCGATCAGGTCTCCGACGATGAGGTGCTGGAGGCGCTCGAGGCCTAGGAGATCGCGGCGATGATCGAGGCGTCGAGGTTCGGGAACGTCGAGAGAAACGCGACGCGCTCCTTCTTCAGGCCAGCGACCACTTCGCGATACTCATCCCGGCGACCCTGACGCTCGTAGAGCTTGACCGGCTTCAGGAACTCCTCGTCGTCGATGCCCGGCACATCGGTCGCGACCTCATAGCCGAAGTCCGGGTCCTTCTCGAACGAGATGCTTCCTTCGGCCACCGCTTTAACCACGGCGGAAGAGGTGGGGATCTTGACCTTCTTCGCGATGCCTTCACTCGCGGCCGCGTCGTCGCCGCCGATCCACCCGGTGTTCATCAGGTAGACCTCCATCGAATGGGTAGCGAGCAGCTCGCGGAAGCGATTGCCCTGCAATCCGTGCGGCAGCGGGAAGAACGGGTTCGTGCCCGGGACGCGCAGCGCCTTGCCGGCCTCGTCCTTGCCGCCGGCGCTCGTGCCCTGGGTCTCGCCGAGCATGAAGTAGGCGGCCGCTTGGTCGGTGGTGAGGCGCGCGACGGCGGGGATGATGTTCGTGTTCCGGTTCAGGATCAACAAGTAATCGACGTTGCCGGCCTCCCGCGCGTCCTTGAACCAGCCGAGCTTCTCCATCGCGAACACGGCCCTGCCGTTCGCGGTGAACGACTCGTCGAAGAAATCGAGGTCCCCGTTCTTCTGCGAGACGTTCTCGAGGTACGCGCCCGGACCCGTTACGGCCCCGTAGATCGTGGGTTCGTACTCCGCCGACAGGGCGTACGTCTTGGCGAAGCAGCCGTTCTCGGTCCCGTAGACCTTGCCGCCCGCCATCAACGCGATGAAGTCGTCCTGTACCGGCTTCGAGTCGTTCTGGCGCGTGAATGTCGTGGTTGTCTTGCCGGTGCCCGACAGGCCGATGATGAGGAAAGTCTTGTCGCCTTTCGGAGTGGGGATCACCTTGCAGCCGGCGTGCAGCGGGATGCCGCCGCGACCGTAGACGATCGCGTTCCACATCCGGAGCCCGCCCTTCTTCGACTCGCCGAAGTAGTCGGAGTTGAGGATGCGCGTCACGTTGTTCTCGAGGTCTACCGCGATCAGCCGCTCGGCGGGGTACCCACCGGCTTCGAGGTTCGGCGTGTAGATGACGGTGACCTCGGGCTCGTGGTCGGGCGTCTGCCCCTCGTGGAAGTAGAGAAGGTCCTGCGACCCGGCGACGTTCGCGTTGGCTGCCTCGATGACCAGCCGGGCCGGCGTTCGGAACCCGGGGTCGTTGCCGATGTAGCCGTTGATCACGACCATGTCCTGCTCGCGGATGTACGCGTCCTGAAGCTCCGCGACGCGGTTGAACTCTTCGCGGGAGATCGTCTGGTGCCCCCTGTGAGCATCGGGATCGTCGGTCGCGATGAACGTGGACTTCGCGCTGCGCGAGTCGACTCGCGTCTTCACGTTCAGGTTTTCGTACCGGGTCCACTGCGCGTTGTGCATCTTCGCAGTCAGCTCGACGAGCTCATCCTGCGAGGGGTCGACGAGGAACGAGCGGGCTTCCAGCAGGTAGGAGGGACCTTCGAGCTTCTTCTGCGTCACGACGAGGCTCCTCGGTTCAACGGGCCCCCGGCCCGTCCTTGTGAAAGTGTTCACGAATTGTACCCGGGGGCCGCGCGGCCGGTAAAACCCTCGGCAGACGGAGTTTCGGAAGAACCGGAGTTAGCGGCTCGGCTCGACGTCGAAGTACAGGCGCACCTGGGTCCGGAACTCGGTGATCTTGTTGTCCTTGACCGAGCAGGCGGTGTCGATCACGTCCATCTTCTGGATGTGGCGGATGGTCTTGGCGGCTTCGCGCAGGGCCTCGCGGGCGGCGTCGCCCCACGACTCGTTCGATACGCCCTCCAGGTCGATGGTGTTGATGACGCCCATGCGTAGCCTCCCTCGTGATCGGACTCGAGTGGGGATCCCTCGGGATTCTGTCGCGCCGAGGGTGCCCGCGGCAAGGGGACATGAGCGTTTCGGGCCGAGACTATGCTGTCCGGCGTGTCTTCCAGGGCGAGCGACCTCGGTGAGTTCCGCTTGATCTCTCTGCTTCTTTCAAGGCTGAGCGGGGGCGGAGAGGGGGTGGTCCTGGGGCCTGGGGACGACGCCGCCGCCGTCAGGATCGGCGACGCCACAGCGCTCGCGACCGCCGACATTCTCCTCGAGGGGGTCCACTTCGAGATCGGCCTTTCCACGCCCGCAGACGTCGGTTGGAAGGCGATGGCGGTCAACGTCTCGGATATCGCGGCTATGGGCGGGGTTCCGCGATTCGCGCTTGTGTCCCTCGGCGCGCCGGCCACCACCGCGATCCGCACGCTGACGCGGATCTACGAAGGTTTGGACGAGTGCGCGCGCGCGTGCGGCGTGGCGGTGGTCGGCGGGGACACGGTCCGGGCCGATGGACTGATCGTCTCGGTCGCCGCCATAGGGGAGCCAGGCGATGCCGGCATCGTGACCCGCGGCGGCGCCCGCCCCGGCGACCTGATCTGCGTTACGGGTTCCGTTGGTGGCGCGGCTGCCGGGTTGGCGTTGCTTCATGCCGCCTGGAATGACGAACGCGCCGCCCTGTTGCTCGAGCGATACCCGAAACTTGCCGCGTTACATCGCCGGCCGACCCCTCGGGTTCGAGAAGGGCTCGCGGCCGCACGCGCGGGAGCCACCGCGATGATCGACATCTCCGACGGCTTGGGAGTGGACCTGGGCCACATCTGTAAGGCCTCGAAGGCTGGTCACTCGATGGAACTAGAACAGATACCGATCGCGGATGGCGTCGAAGCGACCGAGGCGTGGGCGGGCGTGGCGCCCGGATCCTTCGTACTCAGCGGTGGAGACGACTACGAACTGATCATCGCGATCCCTCCGAACCGCCTGGATGAGCTTCACCGCGCTCTGGCGCCGACACCCGTGACACGGATCGGAGAATTCACTGACGGCGATGTGCCTCTTCAAGGCGTGGTAGATCGATCGCTCGATCCGAAGGGCTGGGACCACTTCGAGGAACAGGCATGATCGCTCGAGCGCTGACGATCGCCGGCTCAGATTCCGGAGGCGGCGCCGGGATCCAGCAGGATCTCAAGACGTTCCAGGCGCTCGGGGTTTGGGGTATGACGGCGATAACCGCCGTGACGGTTCAGAACACGATCGGAGTGTCGGGCTTCGTCGAGCTGCCGCCGGAAACGGTTGCCGCGCAGATCGAAGCCGTCGCGTCCGATATCGGGGTCGACGCCGCGAAGACGGGGATGCTCGCGAGTGCCGAGATCGTCGAAGCGGTCGCACGCGCCATCACCGACGCCGCGATCGACAAGCTCGTCGTCGATCCCGTCTTCATCTCGAAGCACGGCGACGCGCTGCTGCGTGCGGACGCCGTCGAGGCGCTGCGCCGCGAGATCATCCCGCTGGCCTTCGTCGTGACACCGAACGCATACGAGGCCGGGGAGCTCGCCGGGATGGAGGTCCGTTCACGGTCGGAGCAGCGTGATGCTGCGCGCGTGATCCTTTCTCTCGGAGCGCGCGCGGTTCTCGTGAAAGGGGGTCACGTCGAGGGCGACGCGGTAGACGTCCTCGCAACGGCCGACGACGTCATCGAGCTTGCCGGTCCGAGGATCGATTCGCCCAACACGCACGGTACCGGTTGCATGCTCTCCGCGGCGATCGCCGCGGGCTTGGCGAAGGGCCTGGAACTAGAGAAATCCCTGCGAGAAGCGAAGGAGTTCGTCACCGGGGCGATCGTGCACTCGCTCGCGATCGGAAAAGGCATCGGCCCGGTGAACGCGGCCTGGCGATCGGAAGGCTAGAGCGAGGAGGCTAGCCGGCGCGCTGGACCTTGCCGGCCTTGATGCACCGCGTGCAGACGTTCAAGCGCTTGGGGGCGCCTTTGACCACCGCTCGGACGCGCTGGATGTTCGGGTTCCAGCGGCGCGGAGACCGGCGGTGGGAGTGAGAAACCTGCATCCCGAAGGACGGTTTCCGTCCGCAAACGTCGCACACGGCTGCCATGGCCCGGCCATGCTACCGGCCGGTCCCCACCCGGGCAACGCGCTCACCGGCGAGGCGGGGACGTGTCTGGGCCCGTTGCTAGGATTCCGTCGTGATCTCCACGCTCGGCGCGCCTGAGCTCCGGCGCGTCATCCTGTCGGCCCTCGAAGCGCTCCGATCCCGCCAAGACGAGATCGACGCCGCCAACGTCTACCCCGTACCGGACGGCGACACGGGGACCAATCTGGTCCTCACGATGAGCGCCGTCGCCGAGGCGCTCGCTCCGGTCGGAGCGGATCCGGCTCCAGCCGCTCAAGAGGTCGCTCAGGCGATCGCCCGCGGGGCGTTGATGGGCGCGCGCGGCAACTCGGGCGTGATCCTGGCTCAGATCCTCCGCGGGCTGACCGAGCTCGTCGACGCCGACGGCCTCGACGCCCGCGGGATCGCGAAAGGGCTCGCGCGCGGCACGGAGCTGGCGTACGAGGCGATGCTCAACCCCGTCGAGGGAACCATGCTCACCGTGGCGAAGTCCGCCGCCGCCGCCGTTGCCGGCGAGGACGGCGGAGACTGCGTCGCCGTCCTCGACCAAGCCGCGCGCGCGGCGCACGAGGCGCTGGAGCGGACGCCGGAGCTGCTCCCGGTGCTCAAGCATTCGGGCGTCGTCGACGCCGGCGGGATGGGTCTGTGCGTGGTGCTCGACGCGGCGGCTGCGGCGATCGCCGGGCGGCCGCTGCCCGTCGTGGTGGCGAGCTTGAGGCCGATCGTTCGGAACCGCGAGGCCGGGTCGAGCGCGTTCGCGTACGAGGTCCAGTACCTCCTGGAAGAAGCCGAAGACGATCAGGTCGGGATGTTGCGTCAGCGACTCGGCGGCATCGGCGATTCCGTCGCGGTGATCGGCGGCGCGGGCCTCTGGAACGTTCACGTCCATACCAACGAGGTCGGCCGTGCGATCGAGATCGGGATGGCCCTCGGACGGCCCCGCGACATCTCCGTCGTCGCGTTCGCCGATCAGATCGCCCGTGCGCCGGGCGCGCGCACGATCCAGGTCGCACACGCGTCGGAAGGCGTGTCGCTCGTGGCGGTCGTCTCGGGCGACGGCCTCGCCGACCTCTTCGCGTCCCTGGGCGCCGGTGTGCTCGTCGACGGCGGCCGGACGATGAACCCGTCGGTGGGGGAGCTCGTCGACGCGATCGATCGCGCCCCGGCGAAGGATGTGATCCTCCTCGTCAACAACGACGACGCGTTCACGGCGGCGCGGGCGGCGATCGCCGAGATCGAAGACAAGCGCGTCGAGCTGATCGAGACGGCGGATCTCGCGCAAGGCTTCGCGGCCATGGTCGCGTTCTCGGACGGGCGAACGCTCATCGACAACGTCGCGGATATCCGCGAGGCTCTCGCTCGAACCCGGACGGGACGCGTCACGATCGCGGTGCGGGACGGAAGCAGCGTTCGCGGCGCCATCCGCGCGGGAGATGCGATCGGCTTCGCGGCGAACGAGATCGTCGCCTTGGGCGCAGATCCTGCTGCGGTGTCGAAAGCCGTGATCGCGGCGCTCGGCGACGGCGAGGCGCTCACCATCCTCACCGGGACCGACGCCCCGCCCGACGAAGCGGAAACGATCGCGCACGCCGCGCGCGCGACGACCGGCGCCGAGGTCGAGGTGCGCCACGGCGGTCAGCCCGTGCACCGTTATTTGTTCGCACTCGAGTGATCACCTCGGAAGGGATCGATCAGCCGCTCGCGCGCGCGGGCATCCTCGGCCTCCAGCCGGCGGCTGCGACCAAGCTCGCGAAGAAGGGCGTGCGCACCGTGCGCGACCTCCTCGAGTACGTGCCGCGCGACTATATGGATCTGTCCAAGACGAAACCCATCAAGGATCTGAAGATCGGCGAGCAAGCCACCGTGCTCGGCACGATCAAGAAGGTCGACGGCCGCTACCTCCGCGGGCGCAAGCACATGCTGACGGTGAAGATCGTCGACGGAACGGGCGTCATCGAGGTTGTGTACTGGAACCAGCCCTTCCGCGCGAAAGCGTTCGCAGAGGGCGCGACCGTCGCGGTTGCCGGGCGATTCGAACGTCGCGCCGGGAAGCTACAGGTAGCCCAGCCCATCATCGAAATCGTCCGCGGCGATTCAGGGGTCCACACCGGAAGGATCATCCCGATCCATCCTGCGACCGAGGGCGTCTCCACGACGATGATCCGCCGCGCCGTGCACACCGTCCTCGAGCGCTGGGGTGACCAGATCGAAGACCCGTTGCCGCAGGGCCTCATCCGTAAGCTGAAGCTCCCCGACCGGGGCCTGGCCCTGTCGGAGATGCATTTCCCAACCTCGCGCGACCATTGGCGTCTCGCGCGACGCCGCCTCGCCTTCGAGGAGCTGTTCGTTCTCGAGGCTGGGCTCGCCGCGCAGAAGAGCCGGATCGAACGGGAGACGCGGGGCGTGGTCCACGACGGCGGGGGACCGCTGGTCGACCGGTTCCTCTCCTCGCTCCCGTTCAAGGCGACCGGCGCGCAGGGACGAGTGATCGAGGAGATCTCGAGCGACATGGCATTGCCGCGACCGATGCACCGGCTCCTCCAGGGCGAGGTGGGAAGCGGGAAAACCGTCGTGGCCGTAGCGGCGGCGCTCATCGCCGCGGGGTCGGGCTCCCAGACGGCGTTCATGGCGCCCACGGAGGTGCTTGCGGAACAACACTTCCTGACCGTACGGAAGTTGCTTGAGCCGCTCGCGGACGCGGCCCCGACCGAGCCCGGCCGCCTCTTCGGGGAAGGCTTCGGCGTGGAGCTACTCACGTCGGCCGTCACCGGCAAGGCGCGAGAGCGCGCGCTCGACGAGGCCGCCTCGGGGCGCGCGACGCTCCTCGTCGGGACGCACGCGCTGATCCAGGAAGGCGTCGCCTTCCACCGGCTCGGGCTCGCGATCGTCGACGAGCAGCATCGTTTCGGCGTCCATCAGCGCATCGCCTTGAAGGCGAAAGGGATGGAGGACGCGGAGCCCGACGTGTTGATCATGACGGCCACCCCGATCCCGAGGACGCTCGCGATGACGCTCTACGGCGACCTCGACGTGAGCGTCCTCGACGAGATGCCGCCCGGACGAACGCCGGTGCGCACCGAGGTGATCGGGCCCGGCGAGCGCGACCGCGCGTACGCGCTTATCCGCGACGAGGTCGGCGCCGGACGTCAGGCTTTCGTCGTGTGTCCGCTCGTCGCCGAATCCGAGGTTCTGGAAGTGAAGGCGGCAACGACGGAGTACGAGCGCATCGCGGCCGACGTGCTCTCCGACCTCCGCGTCGGGCTGATCCACGGGCGCATGCGTCCTGCGGAGAAAGAATTCGTGATGAACGCGATGCGTGCGGGTGAGATCGACGTGCTCGTCGCCACGACCGTCATCGAGGTCGGCGTCGACATCCCGAACGCCACGGTCATGCTGATCGAAGACGCCGACCGGTTCGGGTTGTCGCAGCTCCATCAGCTCCGGGGGCGGATCGGCCGCAGCGAGCACAAGGCGACGTGCATGCTGCTGACGTCGCTCGACGAGGGGAACCCCGACGAGCGCCGGGTTGCGCGCGAACGTCTCGCCGCGATGGCGGCAACCACAGACGGCTTCGCGCTTGCGGAGAAGGACCTCGAGCTTCGCGGTGAGGGTCAGCTCTTCGGCCGCGGCGCGGTCGGTGCCGACGACGGTGGCGGCGCGCCGGCGCAGGCGGGCCAGAGCGACCTGCGTTTCGCCTCACCCCTCGTTCGGTACGTCGAGACGCTCGCAACCGCGCGCAAGGAGGCGTTCGAACTCGTCGGCGAGGACGCGCGGCTAGCGAAGCCGGAGCACTCGAACCTCCGCAGCGAGGTGCGCCGCAGGTTCGGCGACCGCCTCGACTGGCTGTTCGCCGGCTGATGCGCGTCACCGGCGGGGCCGCGAAAGGCGCGCGCCTCCGAACGCTCAAAGGACCCGAGACCCGGCCGACGGCCGATCAAGTTCGGAAAGCGATCTTCGACATCCTCGGGCCGGTGACAACCGACTCGCCGGTCGAAGGCCGTCGGGTGATCGATCTCTTCGCCGGAAGCGGCGCACTCGGGATCGATGCGCTCAGCCGTGGTGCCGCCGAGGCCGTCTTCGTCGAGTCGAGCCGCGAGGCCTGCGCGATCATCCTCGAGAACCTCAACGCCACCGGATATCGGGACAAAGGTATCGTGCGGCGGGCCGACGTCGAGCGGTTCCTTTCCCGCAAAGCGAGGCCCGCCTTCGACCTGGCTTTTCTTGACCCCCCTTACGCGCGCGGTCTAGGATTCGTGGCCCGTATGCTGGGAAAATTGGGGTCCGGGAACTGGATCCGGGCGGGGGGGACGGTCGTCGTGGAGTCCGCCGTCGGAACGATTCCGTGGCCCGAGGGGTTCCGTGAGACGAGGGTCCGGCCGTTCGGCCGGACACAGATAGCCGTGGCGGTGCGCGACGACGATGCCTGATATCGCGGTTTACCCGGGGACGTTCGATCCCATCACGAACGGCCACCTCGACATCATCGAGCGGGCCAGCAAGCACGTGAAGACGGTTGTCGTCGGGGTTTCGCAGAACCCGGGGAAGCAGCCCCTGTTCACGCTCGAGGAGCGACTCACGATCGCCAAGGAAGCGACCGGCGCCATCAGAGGCGTGGAGGTCGATTCCTTCGAGGGCCTGCTGGTCGACTACTGCACCCGGCGCGGGGCGAAGCTGGTCGTGAAAGGGCTGCGAGCCGTCAGCGACTTCGAGTACGAGATGCAAATGGCGCAGATGAACCTCCGGCTCGCCGGGGTCGACACGCTGTTCATGGTCGCGAATCCGCAGTACAGCTTCCTGTCGTCAAGCCTGGTCAAAGAGGTCGCCCGCTTCGGCGGGTCGGTCGAAGGACTCGTGCCGGCGGAGGTCGCGCGACGCTTGGGGGAGCGCACCCGTGGCGAAGCCTGAAGAGTCCAGTACCGGACCGGTCGTCGTCCACGCCGCCGAATCGGCGCAGCCCATCCCAGAGCCCGCCTCCGCACCCGTTCAGCAGCCGGTCGGACCCGAGTCGGTGATCGAGCAGCTCGCGGAGCTCGTCAGGGAGGCGCGGTCGATGCCGCTTTCGTCGTCGGCGCTGGTCAACCGCCAGGAGCTGCTCGACCTGATCGACTCGCTCCGCGCGTCGCTCCCGACGGAGATCACGCGCGCCCGGTCGATCCTGCGCGACGGGCAAGATGTGCTCGAGCGGGCGGGGGAGGAGGCCCAGCGCGTGCTCGAACGAGCGCGTCAGGAGCGCGAACGACTCCTTTCGAAAACCGAGATCGTCCAGGCCGCCGCGCGTGAAGCGGATCGCCTTGTCTCCGACGCCGAGTCGACGGCGAAGCGCATCCGCGCCGAAGCGGAGGGGTACGTGGAAGGGAAGCTCGCGAACTTCGAGGTCGTCCTCTCGAAGACCCTCCAAGCCGTCGAGCGGGGCCGCCAGCGACTCGCCGGGCGACTCGAAGCCGACGATCTGGCCCCCGAAGACTCCGAGGAAACGAAGGGGTAGGACCGGCCCCGTTTTCGCTGCCCGAAAAACCACCCTTTTGCTCCTGTTTCCCCAGGTCAGAGGCCGGAATCCTCCTTGTGCTATTCTTGCCAAGGATGGCATCTGAGGGGTTGACCGCACTGCGTGAAGGAAGCCAACTCTCCGTAGAAATCTCGGAGCTGCTGCACAAACCGGGAACATCCAAGCGGCTCGAATTCTCTGAAGAGGTCCCCGGCCTTGGACTCGACGTGGGCCGGGTTCAGCCGTTGCTGGACTTCGATCTACGGATGGACAGCCTGGTGGAGGGGATCCTGGTATCCGGGCAGGTTCGGGGCTCCTACGCGTTCGAATGTATCCGGTGTCTACGCGATTTCGAGCAGCCGTTCTCTGTCGAGCTCGGGGAAGTGCTCGCGTACGAGGGGCAGGAGGGCGCCGAAGAGGGCTACCAGATCTCGGCCGACCACGCGCATCTCGAGCCGGTTGTGCGAGACGCGGTGGTGCTCGAGATGCCGCTGCACCCGCTGTGTCGTCCCGACTGCAAAGGGCTGTGCCCGGTCTGCGGCTCCGATCTGAACAACGTCGACTGCGGCCACAAGACAGAGCGAACCGACCTGCGCTGGGAGCCGCTCGCGCAGCTCCGTGAACGATTCAAGGAGTAATCGATGCCCGTACCCAAAAGAAAGAAGCCGCGGTCGCGCACGCGGTCGCGCAAGTCGCAATGGAAGGGTTCCATCCCGCCATACAGCTCGTGCCCGCAGTGCCACAAGCCCGTGCTCCCGCATCACGCGTGCGCCAACTGCGGAACATACGCAGGGCGTCAGGTTCTCCCGGTCGAATAGCAATGTTCCGACGCCGCGTCCGTGCCCAAGGAGGCCGGACGACGCCCCTCGAGCGCCGTCTGAACATCAAGATCAAGAACCGCGGGCTGCTCGAGATGGCGCTTACCCATCGATCGTTCGCCTACGAACAGGGACTCGTGGAGACGAATGAGCGGCTGGAATTCCTCGGGGACGCGGTACTCGGGATCGTCGTGACGGACGCGCTCTACAAGGAGTACCCCACGCTGCCGGAGGGCGACCTCGCGAAGATGCGCGCCGCACTGGTGAACATGACCGTGCTCGCCGACGTCGCGCGGGAGATCGGGCTCGGAGATGCCGTTCACCTCGGCCGCGGCGAGGCGATGACCGGGGGCCGCGAGAAGCCGTCGATCCTCGCAGACACGCTCGAGGCCATCTTCGGCGCCGTTTACCTCGATCGGGGGATCGGTGCGTCGCACAAGATGATCTTGGATCTCTTTCTGCCGCGCATCCGTGGACAGGTCGAGGGCGGAACGGTGCAGGACTACAAGACGACGCTTCAGGAGCTCGCGGCGGCCCGTCTCGGAACCATGCCGGAGTACAGGATCGAGGAGTCCGGTCCGGACCACGCGAAGCGTTTCTCGGCCACGGTCGTCCTCGCCGGGGAGAACTACGGCGCCGGCACCGGACGTTCCAAGAAAGAGGCCGAGCAGGCCGCGGCGAAGGTGGCTGTCGAGCGACTCCGCTCGACGTCCACACCCCCGCGTCAGAGCGAACCCCGGCAGTCCCCGTCGCGCCAGCAGGCACGGGGCTAGCCGAGCGTGCCGGAGCTTCCCGAGGTCGAGGTCGTCCGGAAGGATCTGGAGCGCGACGTCCTCGGAAAGAAGATCAAAGAGGTCGACGTCCGGCTTCCTCGGATCATCCGCCGGCACAAACAGAAGAAGGACTTCACGGCGCCGCTCGTCGGGCGCAAGATCACGAAGATCGATCGACGCGGCAAGTACATCCTGCTTTGGCTTGATTCGGGCGATGTTCTGGTGATGCACCTCGGGATGAGCGGCCGGGTCGAGCGCTCGACCGGCCGGAAATCGCTCGAGAAGCACACGCACGCCGTCATCAAGTTCCAGGTCGGCGGCGAGCTCCGCTTCGTCGACATGCGCCAGTTCGGTGAGCTGTTCGTCACCGCCGGCGATCAGATCGCGGGAGTGAAGGAGCTCCAACACATCGCGATCGACCCGCTCGAGGATTCGTTCACGTGGCAGCATTTCTCAGAGATCCTCGCGAGTCGCCGCATGAAGCTGAAGGCGCTGCTGATGGATCAGAAGTTCATCTCCGGGCTCGGCAACATCTATTCTGACGAGATCCTGTGGGCGGCCGGCCTGCGCTACGACCGGTCATCCGATTCGCTCAGCGCGCAAGAGGTGCGGCGCCTCTACCGCGCGATGCAGGAAGTCCTGCAGGAAGGAGTCCGATATCGCGGCGTGACGCTCGACGACGAGACCTACAAAGACCTTTACGGCAAGACCGGAGAGATGCAGGATCACCTGAAGGTCTACGGGCGCGAAGGCGAACCATGCCGCCGGTGCAGAACGCCGATCGTCCGCGCTCGCTGGGCGAATCGGAGCACGTACTACTGCCCCCAGTGCCAGGTTTAGAGCGAGCGACCTACCGCTTTCTTCACGAGCGCGACGATCTTCGTCTCTTCGGCGGCGGTCAACCTCTTTAGCGCGAAGGCGATCGGCCACATGGAGCCTTCGTCGAGGTTCGCGGAATCGTTGAAGCCGAACATCGCGTACCTCTCTTTGAACTTGTGTGCGTCGCGGAAGAAGCAGACGACCTTGCCGTCCTTGGCATACGCAGGCATCCCGTACCAGGTTTTCGGCAAGAGGGTCGGCGCGCTGGCTTTCATGATCGCATGGAGCCGCTTGGCCATGGTGCGATCCGGTTCCGGCATCTTGGCGATCGCCGCGAGCACGGCTTCTTCCCCGGCGGCCCGATCCGCCCCGCGACGCGCTTCCGCCTTCAGCTCGAGGGCGCGCTCCTTCATCGCAGCGCGCTCTTCGGCCGTGAATCCCTTGGACTTCCCGCCGCTCGCGGTGCTGCGCTTGGCCGACTTCTGCGTGACTTTCTTTGCGCTCATCGTCCCTCCTGTGCAGGCTCACCCGTGGTCGATGGTGTGTGCCAATCCGGCCGGGTGACTCGTTCGGCGGGACTCAGCTTAGGGGACGCGTTTAGTTCTTGACCGCCGTGCCGCGACAAACGAACAGCGTGCACTGTTTCGAGGGTGGGGGCGGCGGTGGCGGCGGCGGTGCAGGCGCGACCACCGAGAAGCTGCCCGAAAGCTTGTCGGTCATCCTCGGATGCTGCTTGCCCCTCGTGCGATCGATCACCTTCGGCCGGGCGTAACTCCACGCTTCTTCGACAGTGACCACGCCGTCGCGGTTCGTGTCACCGTATCCGCGGATCATCGCCTGGACGATGATGAACCAACCCGCGACCGTGTAATGCACGTAGGGGTCCTCGTAGGCAAGCTCGCTTTCGGGGGAGGCGAACGTCAGCACCCGTCCGGTCTTGATCATCCCCTTGTCGCTGAAGCCTTGCGCCCTGCAGACGGCGAAGTTGAGCCACATCCGCTTCGCGCGGACCCTGTTCATCTCGTACCCCAAGTTGCCGTCGAGGATGAAGCGGTTGTCCGACGCCCATAGTCCGATGTCGCGGCTTTCGTTGTCGCCGTCTGAAGAGGTATGGAACGGCTTCTCGTGACCCGAATAGTTGAACACCACGACCGACGAACTATTGGTCTTCGAAGCGAGCCAGCGGATCGACTGGAGGATCATCGACGCGGTCGCCTGGGTGTTGCCGAGCAACACGATGTGATCCGAGTGCCAGTTCCTCGAAAGCAAGTACTTCCGAAGCTCGCGCGCGTCTTGGTAAGAACCGACGTTGTCGGTCGTCGATCCCGCGTACTCGTTGATCCCGATCAGCAGAGCCCAGTAGTTGGTCGCGGGGTCGCTCGCGTCCACCCTTGCCGCCTGTTGTGCGGGGAAGAGGTCGCGGAACCTCGCCGGCGAGGAAGCGTTGCTCACCGTGTTCGCCAGTGTCGCGGCGACGAACACGCCGGCGATCGCGGCGACGTGCATGCGGCGGGGCTTGCTATGCATCATGGGATCTCCTACGAACTTCGCTGTTTCGTCGAGCGACTCCTGCGCGGCTGTGCAGGCTACTCCTTGCGCGCCGCTTGGGCGGTTCCGCCGCAAATGATAGAGCCGCAGTCCGAAGAGGGAGGATTAGCCGGTGCGGGCGCCGGTGCCGGCCTCGGCGGGATGAGCGAGAAGTAGCCGGAGTAATGGTCGGAGATGAACGGATGTTGTCTCCCACTTGTCCGATTCGTCACTCTCGGCTTCGCGTAACGGAACGCTTCTTCCACGGTCACGTCGCCGTTGTCGTTGTAGTCGGCTCGCCCTTCGACCATCCCCTCCATGAGCTCGAACCAGCCGAACACCGAGTGATGCACGCTCGGGTCTTCGTAGGAGAGCTCGCTTTCCGGCGAGGAGAACGTGACGACTCGGTTCGGCTTCACGAGGCCCGGCATGTTGAACCCGCCGGCGCGGCACACCGCGAGGTTGATCCACATCCTCAACGCTTGGACGCGCCCGAGCTCGCGCGCGACGGTCGTATCGGGGATGAAACGATTGTCGGCTGCGTGCAGAAGGATGTGACGCGACCCACCGTAGTTCTTGGGTTCCTCATGACCCGAGTAATTGAATACCACCGTCGACGACGAGTCGGTCTTCGAAGCAAGCCAATGCAGGGACTGCGTGATCATCGAGGAGGTCGCCGCCTTGTTGGCCAGCAGCACGATGTGATCGCCCTTCCACCCGAGAGACAGCAAGTGCTTTCGTAGGTCGCGAGCG